>Ga0075433_10000547_pt1 | contig 24752 bp, 21 predicted proteins | sample RhiMethybrSRZTD2_FD_75299 | JGI IMG/M metagenome (GOLD analysis project Ga0075433, IMG submission 75299) | Populus rhizosphere microbial communities from Tennessee, USA - Rhizosphere MetaG P. TD hybrid SRZTD2 | ecosystem: Host-associated > Plants > Roots > Rhizosphere > Soil | place: USA... | reverse complement strand
GGGAGAGTCTCGGCAGCGGAATACTTCGGGCTCATTCCGGTTCAGCACCAGATTGCCTTCTTCCAAGGCGGTGCCGGCACCAACACGCTCCTGACGCTTGGCGTCCCCTGCGACAGTCCGGCTGCCTCGAACGACGCTGCCCCGGCGACGGAGGTCGAGATTTTTGGAACGTTGGAAATGGTCGGAGATCCTACGCACTCCTACCAGTTCGCTTCGAAGCGCAAACTCTCCGAATCGGCCCTCACCCAGAAGGTCGGCGGAGTCGAGCACCGACTGTTCGAGATTCGCGGGGTGGTTCCCCCCGGGGAGTACAAGGTCAGTTTCGGCGCGCGTCTGGGAGATCGCGTCGGTACGGCGGGTGATACGGTCATCGTTCCGGATTTCCAGCCGGACGTCCTGAGCCTGGCCGGCCCGGTCCTGGCGGAGCAGGTGGCGCCGCACCAGCCTAAGAGCGGGGATGCTTTCGTGCTGGGGCAGATCCAGATGATCCCGAAACTGGATTCCTCGTATGCGCCGGACTCCAACTTCGGGTTTTATTTCCAGGTCTATCACGCGCGCCCTTCCGCTTCCGACGGCAGGCTTCATCTCAACATCGAATACAGCGTCGCGACGCGCGAGAAGGGGGTGTTCCGCCCGCTCGGCAAGCCGGTGTCCCTGGGGGACAATCCGGCGCCGAACCACGCCTACTGGGTGCCGCTGAAGGGGTGGTCTCCCGGTGAGTACCTCTTGACGGTGACGGTGGGCGACGGGGTGGGGGGAGGAGTCGTGGCAGGCAATGCGGCCTTCCAGGTGCGTTAGCGCCGCCACTCCGCGTGGATTTTCCTTCCACGGATGCCTATAATCCACTGCTTCCAGCATCGGGAGTTGCGCCGGGATCGCTCTCCGGCGCGATTGAGAAGCTCAGGCAGGCCCTACAACATAGCGAGGTAGCAACGATGCTCATTCGGCGAGTCGTCATCATCCTGGCAGGAATCCTCATCGGCAGCCAGCTCAGCCTCGCGGTGGATCCGCGGCAGGAGTGGGACCAGCCTTCCAGGAAGTGGATCAAAGGACCCGTCAGCTGCCTGGTGACCCCGGACGAGGAAAAACAATTCAAGGCGGCGAAGACCGACGAGGAAATCGCGAAATTCGTCAACGACTTCTGGGCCCGCCGAGATCCGACGCCGGGGACGCCCGCCAATGAATTTGCCGATCTCTTCTGGAAGCGGGTGGGCGAAGCGGAAAAGCTGTTCTCGCAGCCCACCGACCCGGGCCCACTGAGCGATCGCGGCCAAGTCTATCTGCTGCTCGGAAGGGCGACGAAGATGCCGACCCCCGGGAAGACCATCGATTGGGAATATGAAAACCTGCCGAATGTCACTCCGAGCACTTTCACCGTCCAGTTCAGCGCAGGGGGCGGGGGCAATCCTCTCCTGCTCGGGAAGAAGGGGTTCGAGCAGATCATCGCGGCCAACGAGTTTCTCCGGGGTCTGGGACCCAAGTCCGCCCAGATCTACGCCCCGAAGCCTGCGGTCCAGGAGCTTCCCGCCGCCGGGGAGGCGGCCCCGCCCGTCGAGGTGGCGACGGCGGAGTCGAAGCTGCTGGACGACAATGCTCTCAACGACACCCTTCCCGAGGCGATCCATCTCACCGCGCGGGCCGACATTTATCAGGCAACCAAGGGAGACAGCTTTCTTCTGATCACCCTGGCGGTGCCGAAGAAGGACGCGGCCGCAGGCCCGCTCGTGGGCTTCGCGCGTCTGATTCCCTACACCGCCGACATGAAGCCCGTCACGCTCGCATCCGCCGACAGCTTCGGCCCTGCCGAGCCTGAAAACTCCAATCCCGGCGCCACCGTCCTCCTGTTCCAGGCAGGCGTCGGGGCGCACCCGGGGAAGTATTCGCTTCTCGCCGGAGTGCGGGATCCGGCTTCCGGAAAGGTGGGCATGTTGCGCCAGCCACTGGAGGTCACCAATTTCACCACAGGGACCTTGCAGCTGAGCTCAGTGATGCTGGCGTCCGACCTCAAGGGCCCCGTGCCGCCGCCGGAAAGCGCGGAAGGCAAGCGAACGCCTTTCTACCTGGGCTCCTTCCGCATCGTTCCCTCCCTCGACGCGGCCTTTCATCAGGGCTCCAATCTGGCCTGGTATTACCAGATCTACAATGCGGCTCCGGACGCGGCCACCGGAAAGCCGAACCTCACCTTGGAATACGACTTCGAGCTGAAGCAGCTCGATAAAGTGAAGAACGAATGGAATTTCCGGCCGGTGACCAATCCGCTGAAGAAGGAAAACCGCTCCAGCCAGGTCGAGGCGTTCTCGCTCGAGCTGGTCAAGCCGGTGGAGGGGAAGCCGGGATCCGGATGGGTGGCCGGGGAATATCGGCTCACCATGAAAGTCACGGATGTGGTGTCGAACAGCACCCTGACTCAGACGGTGCCGTTCACCGTCGTGCCGTAGCACGGGAGGTGGCCTCGCCTGGTGGGAGGGGAACCCGGCGTACATCCGGCGAGTGCGCGGTGATTACGCGGTAATCTCCAGGCTCGCAGTGCGGGTATCCAAGCGGGCGGGCAGGCCGATGGGAAGGGTGACTTTTCCGGGCGCGTGCCCGGCGGGAAAATCGACCACCACCGGGAAATCCGTTCCTTTCAAGTGATCGTGCAGCATTTCTCTCAGGGAAAGCGCCGGAGTCCCGGGCTTCGCGGTACAACGGTGCAGCCTGCCGACCACCATCCCTTTCAAGTCCCTGAACTTTCCGGCCATGCGCAGGTGATTCAGCATCCGGTCGAGGCGGAAAGGCTCTTCATCCACCTCCTCCCAGAAGAGGATGGTGCCGCGCGTATCGACGTCGTAACGGGTGCCCACCAGGGAGACCAGGAGTGAGAGGCAGCCACCCACCAGCATCCCCTCGCCCGACCCGCTCCGGAACACCCCCTGCTTGGAGAAGGGGAAGCGGTTCCAGCCCGGACGGCGCTCCAGCACCGACCAAAGCGAGCGCTCGCGGAATTCCCTCCCGGCGGCGTTGAAATTAAGGACCATCGGACCGTAGAAACCCGGGATCCCCGTGGCCTGCGCCAGTGCAGCATAAAAAGCCGTCAGATCGGAGTAGCCGAGGAAGAGTTTCGTTCGGCGCTTCAGGGGCGAGAAATCGAGCTGGTCCAGAATGCGCGCGCAGCCGTAGCCGCCGCGGGCGAATACGACGGCATCCAGGGTCTCATCGGCCATGGCGAGATTGAGATCCGCGGCTCTTTGAGCATCGGTTCCGGCCAGATATCCGCGGCGCGATCGCAGGTGTTTCCCTTCCACCACCCGGTATCCCCTCCGGGTGAGATAGTCCAGTCCCTCCCGGAGTTGCCGAGGCCGGATGGGCCCCGCGGGCGCCACCACGGCAATGCGCGCCCCTGGTTTCAGCGGCGGCGGAAGCCGTGGCTTCAAACCGCTCCCTTTCTCGTGCTGTCCTGCAGCTCCTGGCGGGCCGCCGAAACCGTTTCAGGTCTGGCGAGGAGATCGATCGCGGTCATCGCGAGGGCCTGGACCGCCAGGAGAAGTCCCTTGCGTCCCGGCTCGGAGATCGTGGCCTGCGCGAATTCCCGGGTGTGCAACGCGCCCGTGGAGGGCGCGATGGCGACGTACGCATGCAAGGCGGGCACCGAATGGGAGACGTTTCCCATGTCCAGGGAGCCCATCCGGTCCCGCGGAGCATCGTTGGTCTCCTCCCCCAGCGCCTTGAGGTTCTGCTTGAAGAGTCCCGCCAGGACAGAGTTGGTGAGCATCTCATCGTAGGTTTCATCCAGCCGGCGGATGGAGACGCGGGCGCCGGAGGCGGCGGCCAGTCCGTGAGCCAGGCGAATGATGCGATCGAGGATCGCCTCCACCGCCATCCGATTCCGCGCCCGGATGGAGAATCGTCCCACGGCCAGCTCCGGAACCAGGTTGGCGCGCTTGCCCCCCTCCACGATGACGCCCGGAATCCTCACCTCGGAGGTAAGGCTCTTGCGCAGCGCATCGACTCCGATGTAGAGCTGCACCAGCGGATCGAGCGCGTTGACTCCACGATCCGGCGACGCGACCGCATGCGAGGTTTTTCCCTCGAAGACGACCTCAATGGATTGACACGCCAGGGAGGTCGTGAACACCCGGAACTCCGTGCCGGGATGGATCATCATCACCGCGTCCAGATTGTCGAACACCCCCTCTTTCACCATGAGGACCTTCCCCCCGACGGTCTCCTCGGCAGGGGTGCCGATGATGCGAATCTCCCCGGGCAGCTTGTGGCGCAGCCGTCCCAGGACCATGCCCGCTCCCAGCGCCGAGCCGGCGATCAGGTTGTGGCCGCAGCCGTGCCCCACGTCAGGCAGGGCGTCGTACTCGGCGAGAATCGCCACGGCGGGACCCGGGCGCACTCCTCGAGCCACGGCCACGAACGAGGTGGGAAGGCTGGCGATTCCCCGCGTGACCTGAAAGTTTTCCCTGGAAAGAATCTCGGTGAGACGGCGCGCGGCGCGGATCTCCTCCAGGCTCAGCTCCGGGTCGTCGTACAGGGCCCGGCTGAACTCGAAGAGATCATCGGAGAAGGAGGCGGTGAGCCTCCCCACTTCCTGCTTGAGATGGCTGGAATCGTCGGAGGATGGCATTCGACCCGCGGCGCCCTGCGGCGCGTCAGGAAGCACTCTCATTGACCGGAGCAAAAAATAAGCCGGATTCTGTCCCCGGGCCTCGCGGTCCAGGTGACGGTCATTCCTCTACCGGCGGGATTACTCCCGCCGGGGATGGCGGATCGCTCCGCCCTCCTGCGGCCTACCCGGAAGCAGGAGGCGGGCCACCCCATGCGCTTCCCTATTTGGCCTTGCTCCTTGCGGGGTTTACCAAGCTGCTCCAGTCACCCGGAGCACTGGTGCGCTCTTACCGCACCTTTTCACCCTTACCTGGGCCGGCGACGGGCCTTGCGGTCCGCGCCAGGACGCGGCCCCGGCGGTATCTTTTCTGTGGCACTTTCCTTCGCGTTGCCGCGACTGGGGATTACCCAGCACAATGCCCTTTGGAGTCCGGACTTTCCTCCCCCCTCTTGCGAGGGCGGCGACCGTCCTTTTTACTCCGGTCGAAGCGCAAAGTAGCACAGGCCCGGGGGCAGGTCAACGGTGCCGGACTTCCGGAGGATGCGGATCCTTCCAGGTCCGCCGTCCGGGAGGGTCCCGGCCTCCCGAACTGTGTTATAGTCACCGTCCTTCGGAGAGCGCGATCACGCCGCCATGGCGATTCGACGAAACTCCCACGACGCGACCGATGGCCACCGATATCACTCTCGAGAAAAACCTCCCGCACAGCGTTGACGCCGAGCGCTCGGTCCTGGGATCCATTCTGATCGAAAACCAGGCCATCAACCGGGCCCAGGAAATCCTGCGGGAAGGCGATTTCTACCGCGATACCCACCGTAAGATCTTCAAGGTGATGGAGACGCTTTCGGAGCGCTCCACCGCCATCGACGAAATCACCCTGAAGGAAGAGCTGACCCGCCAGGGTGATCTGGAGGCGGTGGGTGGTCCGGCCTACCTGGCCTCGCTGGCAGACGGAGTCCCCTCCCCTTCTCATATCGAGTACTACGCGCGCATCGTCAAGGAGAAGGCGGTCCTGCGGGGGCTGATCAGCTCCGCCTCGCGGATTCTCACCGACTGCTACCGTGCCGAGGACGAGGTCGGAGAAATCCTGGATCGCGCGGAATCCTCCATCTTCCGCATCGCCCAGGACTCGCTCTCCGGCGGCTTCCTCTCCATTCGGGTCATTGCCGACGCCGCCCTGAAAGTCATCGAGGAGCTCACCGAGAAACGCTCCCTGCTGACCGGGCTGGCCACCGGCTACGAAAAATTGGACGAGTACACCGCGGGGCTGCAGAAATCGGACCTGATCGTGGTCGCCGCCCGGCCGGCCATGGGAAAGACCACCATCTGCCTGAACATCGCCCAGAACGCGGCGATTCTCGACAAGAAGAAAATCGGCATCTTCTCGCTGGAAATGTCCAAGGAGCAGTTGTTCCTGAGATTGCTCTGCTCGCTGGGAAGAATCGATGCGCATCTGCTGCGGACGGGGCGGCTCTCGAAGGACGATTGGAAGAAGCTCACCGATGCTTTTGCGCGCCTCTCCACGACCTCGCTGTTCATCGACGACACCGCCGGCATCAGCGTCCTTGAAATGCGGGCCAAGGCGCGGCGCTTGAAGAGCGAGCACGGACTGGACCTGATCATCGTCGACTATCTGCAGCTCATCCGCGGCCGCTCCAGCTCCGAGAACCGCACCCAGGAGATTTCCGACATCTCCCGATCCCTGAAGGAGCTGGCCAAGGAGCTGCAAGTCCCTGTCATCGCCATCTCGCAGCTGTCGCGCGCGCCCGAGACCCGCGGGGGCGATCGCCGGCCGCAGCTTTCGGACCTGCGCGAATCGGGCGCCATCGAGCAGGATGCCGACGTGGTTCTGTTCATCTATCGCGAAGAAGTCTACAAACCCACCGACGAGAACCGCGGCCGGGCGGAGCTGATCATCGCCAAGCAGCGCAACGGCCCCATCGGCATGGTGCCCCTCGCGTTCCTGAAGCACTACACCAAATTCGAAACCAGAGTGGACGACCCCGATTGGCGTCCCGAGTGAGCCTGGGCAGCCCGGCCGAGCTGCGGCCCACCCGGGCCGAGATTTCCCTCGACGCTCTGGAAGCGAATTACTCCGCCGTTCGCGATCAGGTGCGGCCACGCGCAGTGATCGGCGTGGTGAAAGCCGATGCCTACGGCCACGGCGCCGTTCCTGTGGCCCGCTGTCTGCAGAGCGCCGGCATCGATCATCTCGCCGTGGCCATGCTGGAAGAAGCGGCGGAGCTGCGCGGCAACGGTATCAGCACTCCGATTCTGGTCATGGGGGCGCTCGAGCCGACGCAGATGGAGGCGGTGGCGCGGTGCGAGGTCACTCCCGTCCTGTTCCGCGAAGATCAGCTGGCGGCGCTCGAACGCTGCGCCTCGGCCGGATCGCGCAAACTCCCTTTTCACCTCAAGGTGGACACCGGCATGGGGCGGCTGGGAGTGCGCTGGGATGGCCTGACCGAATTCCTGCAGGCCCTGGGCCGCTGTCCCCACGTTGAGATGCAGGGGGTCTTTTCCCACCTGGCGTGCGCCGACGACCCCGATCACTCCCTGACCCAGAGCCAGATGGACCGCTTCCAGCAGATTCTTGAATTGATCCGCAGCCTGGGGCACGCGCCGAAGATGTGCCACCTTGCCAACTCCGCCGCGGTGCTCGACCGTCCCCCCGCCTGGCTCACGCATGTCCGTCCCGGCCTGCTGCTGTATGGATACCGGCCCTCCGGACGCAATCAGGCGATGGCGCTGCGTCCGGTGATGCGAGTGGTGAGCCGGATCGTGTTCATCAAGGAAGTGCTCCCCGGAGATTCCGTGGGCTACGGCGCGACCTTCACGGCCGTCCAGCCAACGCGAATCGCCACCGTCGCGGCGGGCTACGACGACGGCGTGCTGCGCTCGCTGTCGAATCGCGGTCACTTTCTGGTGCGGGGGCGCCGGGTTCCGATCGTCGGGCGCGTCAGCATGGATTTGACGACGCTGGACGTAAGCAAGCTGCCCCAGGCAAGCCTGGGCGACGAAGCCGTTTTCATCGGAGAGCAGGGCGGTGTTTCCCAGGGAGCCGATGAAGTGGCGGTCGAAGCCGGGACAATATCCTGGGAAATCCTCTGCGGCATCGGCTGGCGTGTGCCCAGGATGTACCTCCGCGGCGGAAGCATTGTCGAAGTTCGCAGCCGATTTGATCTGGAGGCGCCAGCCGGATGAGGGCCGCCGTCTACGTGTGCTCCGCCTGCGGCGGGGAAAGCCCCAAGTGGCTGGGACGCTGCCCGGTGTGCCAGGAATGGAACAGTCTCTCCGAGGAGTCCCACGCCAAGCGACCCGGCTCGAGCGCCCCGCTCGGCGGCACCACCACGACCAGGAGGCTTCCTCTGGCGGAATTCGCCAGCCAGGCGCCGATGACCCGGATCGCCACGGGCATCGCCTCCCTGGATCGGGTCCTGGGCGGCGGGCTGGTGAGCGGCATGGGTGTCCTCATCGGCGGAGAGCCCGGCATCGGCAAATCAACGCTCCTCCTGCAATGCGCCGGGGCCCTGGAGAGGGGGCGCAAGTCCATCCTCTACGCCAGCGGTGAGGAATCGGGTGCCCAGATTGCCCTGCGGGCCCGACGGCTCGGAATCGTGGCGGAGAACCTGCACCTCCTTTGCGGCAATTCACTGGAGCGGATTCTGCAAGCCGCCGAGCAGCAGCCGCCCGACATCCTGATCGTCGACTCGATCCAGACCCTATCCTCGGAGTCGATCGAATCCGCGCCCGGAAGCCTCCCCCAGGTGCGCGAGTGCGCCGCTCGACTGCTGGAGATGTCCAAGCGACTGGGCATGCCCCTCATCCTGGTGGGTCACGTGACCAAGGACGGCTCGCTGGCGGGGCCGAAGGCCCTCGAGCATCTGGTGGACACCGTCATCTACTTCGAAGGCGACGGCAACTTCACCTACCGGATGCTGCGGACCGCGAAGAACCGCTTCGGGCCCGCGGGGGAGCTGGCGGTGTTCGAGATGGCCCAAAGCGGGCTGGTCGCCGTGGAAAACCCCTCGGCCCTTTTTCTGGCCCACCGCAAGGGCGATGCGGCTGGGTCGGTCGTGTTCTGCTCGCTTGAGGGATCCCTCCCATTCCTGGTGGAGATCCAGGCGCTGGTGGTGGGTAGCAGTGCCGGCAATGCCCGGCGCTGGGCCACCGGGTTCGATCCCGTCCGCTCCGCCATGCTGCTGGCCGTGCTGGAAAAGCGCGCCGGATTGTCCCTGGCCAATGAAGATGTGTTCATCAACGTCGCTGGAGGGGTTCGTCTCACCGAGCCGGCGGCCGATCTGGCGGTTGCCTGCGCCGTGGCGTCGAGTCTGCTGAACCGCCCGGCTCGATCCGACACGGTCGCCCTGGGAGAGATGGGGCTGGTCGGCGAGGTGCGAGCGATCGCGCGCGCCGCCGATCGGGCCCGTGAGGCGCACCGGCTGGGCTTTTCCCGCTGCCTGCTCCCCAGAGCGAACCTGGTGGATTTTCCCAGGGACCTCCCGTTGGAAGCGGTAGGCGTCTCAACGATTTCTGAGGCGGTGGAATCGTTGTTATAATCCCCTCGGCTGGCGCGGTTACTCACCGGAGGCACACGACATTATGATGCAGTGGATCCTCAGGGCCTTCTTTCTCCTGTTCGCGCTCGTCGTCTCGATCCAGGTTTTTCCTCCCTCCCTCTCACCCCCCGATTTACGGTTCCTTGCGGTCGCGGCCCTGATCGCGGGGCTGGGGATCGGTCTGGAGGCGATGGCGCGGCAGGTGGAGGCCCGCGTCCTGGCCGGCACGCTGCTGGGACTGTGCGCCGGGGCCGCCGTGGGCGCCTTCCTATGGAAGCTCGTCCCCGAAGGGGAGATTGCCGGGATGAGCCCCGGTTTCCTGCGGCCGGCGGTCTTCCTGGTGGCCCTCTACTTCGGTGCCTCCCTGGGAGCGCGAAAAGCCGAGACCCTCTCCTGGGAATCGCTGCGCTCCGGGAGCCCGCGGCCTTCCGCCGCTTCTCCGAGCAAAATTCTGGACACCAGCGTCATCATCGACGGGCGCATCGCCGATGTCTGCGAAACGGGATTTCTGGACGGGATTCTTCTCGTCCCTCAGTTCGTGCTGAACGAGCTGCAGTACATCGCCGACTCTTCAGATCCTCTCAAGCGCAACCGCGGCCGCAAAGGGCTGGACATCCTCCAGCGGATTCAGAAAGGAGTCCATGTGAAGGTCGTCATCACGGCCGCAGACTTTCCCGATGTGCGCGAGGTGGACCTCAAGCTCATCGAGCTGGCCAAGCAGACCGACTCGAAAATCCTGACCAACGACTTCAATCTGAACAAAGTGGCCCAGCTGAGAGGCGTGGAGGTGCTCAACATCAACGAGCTGGCCAACTCCCTGAAGCCGGTGGTGCTCCCGGGCGAGTCGATGAAGGTCTTCATCATCAAGGAAGGGAAGGAGCCGAACCAGGGGGTGGGATACCTGGACGACGGCACGATGGTGGTGGTGGACAACGCCAAGCGACTCATCGGCAAGACCGTGGACATCGTGGTCACCAGCGTCCTGCAAACCACCGCGGGAAAGATGTTCTTCGGCAGATTCGAGGCTCCGCTCGCCGCCCAGTCGGAAGACACCGAGCGCATGCGGAGAAACGGGTGAGCCCCGGGCAGGCCTGGCGCGGAATGCTGGCATTGGCCGTATGCCTGTTTTCGGCGAGCGCCGGCTTCACCGCAGAGCCGTCACACACCTACCTGATTCTTCCTTTCGAGGATTCGGCGCCGGATGGATCCCGCGACTGGCTGCAGGAGGCTATGGCCTTGTCGCTGGCGGATTATTTCCTCGGAGCGGGCCAGCAGGTGGTGGCCCGCGAGGATCGGCTTTCAGCCATGGAAGAACTGGAGCTGCCGACGGGCGCTCCCCTCACCCTCGCCACCTCGTTGCGGTTGGGCCGGCATTTCCGCTCGGGAGATGAGGGACCGATCCCGGACCGCCTGGTGGTGGGCAAGTTCACCCTCGACAAAGGCCAGCTCGCCATGGCGGCGCGCGTCTTGCGGCTCGACGCCAACGGCGCGGCTGCATGGCGGGAGGAATCGGGTAGCCTGAAGGATCTCCTGAAGCTGCAGAAATCTCTCGCCCATGCCTTGCTGCGCAGCGATGGTACCGGGGCCGCTAAACTCACGTCCCACTCGGACAATGCCGATTCGGGGGCGGCCTTCCCGCTGGTGGCCTACGAGAGCTATATTCGTGGGCTGATCGACCCCTCCGCCGCCAAACAGGTCTCCTATCTTCGCAAAGCGATCGAACAATCCCCCGGCTACCCCAAGGCCTCCTACCAGCTGGCCCGCATCCTGGCCCATGCGGGAAAGCGGGGGGAAGCAGAGGACGTCATGAAGGGGATGGCGGGTGAGCCGGATCCCTATTCGGCGGAGTACCACTCCCTCAAGGGAACTCTGGAATTGGACGCGGGACGCCTCTCCGAGGCGGAGGCGCAGGCGAGGCTGTCACTTTCGGCGCGGGAGACTTCCGATGGCCACGTGCTGATGGCGCGCATTGCCAGGGCTCAGGCCGATCCCGGAAAGGCGCTTCAGGAGCTGGACCGGGCGGAGGCGCTGGATCCCGACAACCCCGACATCGCGACGCTCCGCCGGCAGATCCAGAAGGATTCGCCTCCCCGATCCTGAGCGGCGATCAGCGCCTTCCCGACGGTGCGGTGCTGTAGCGGCCGACCAGGTACGCGTCGTACACGCTCAAGATCCAGATCATGCTGCCGAAGAAAAACAGGCAGAGCTGCACGACCTCCCCGCGCGTCTGGAGCAGGCTCTCCAGGCCTATCTGTGGAAACAGGCGGAAGAAGCTCGTCAGGACGAGCAGCGCGATGACATAAATCTCCGCCAGCACGCAGAACAGGAAGAACAGCCCCTTTCCCAATTGCGCGTTGAGAATCTGGCCCCATCCCGGGACCAGGAGCGAGGCCAGCCCCGAGAGCATCGGGATGCCGATCCCATCGAATTCACCCGCCCTCGACTCCCCCTGATGGTACGCCTGGGCGATGTTGTAGAGTAGGAAGAACACCAGCAGGAAGTCTCCGGCGGCCAGGCCCAGGAACAGCTCTTCCTCGGACACGGCGAAGATATGGGCGATGTCCCGGAAGAACGGCCAGGCCCGCACCACCGACCAGTGTCCAACCAGCGCCAGGACTTCCGTGAGGAACAGCAGCAGTCCCAGCCGCCATTGCCCGTTCGCCGCCTGTCCCGCGCCGCACACGAACAGCGAAAGGGACGACGCCAGCGGTGCGCCGGCTCCCCCGCGGGCGCCATAGGCGCCCCGTCTGGAGGCGCGCACCGTGGCATCCAGGCCTCGCAAGGACCCGCCGCCGGTTTTCATGGCCGCCCGTTCCATGCGGCGCACCGGCTCCAGCAGATCGTCTTCCTCGATGATGTAACAATCGTCCTTTTGACTCATGAAGCCTCACCTCCCGATCAGGAGTCTCCCATCCGGCGCCTGCCATCGGCTTCGGGGGAATATAGGGCGCGGCGCGGCGTCCATCCACGAAAACCGATCGGGCTTCGGCCGGAATGGTGGGCGGGGGGCGAAATGTCCCAGGCGCTGCGAGATCGTGATCGGCCCGGGGCTCAGCGCTTCTGTTCGAAGGAGAGGATCATCTCTCGGAAAGTGTCGAATAGCGGGAAGGAGTCGTGCGGACCCGGGCTTGCTTCGGGGTGATACTGCACGGCCAGGATGGGATGGCTCCTGTGGCGAATCCCTTCCACGGTCCCATCGTTGAGGTTGACCTGGGTGATCTCCAGATCGCCGGGGAGGGAGTCGGGATCCACGGCGTAGCCGTGGTTCTGCGCGGTGATGAGCACCTTTCCCGAGGCGAGGTCTTTCACGGGCTGGTTGCCGCCCCGGTGGCCGAATTTGAGCTTGAACGTCTTGGCCCCCAGCGCCAGACCGAGAATCTGATGTCCCAGACAGATACCGAAAATCGGAAGCCGACCCACCAGTTTGCGGGCCGAGTTCACCACTTCGGTAGCGCTGGCCGGATCTCCCGGGCCGTTGGAGAGGAAGATGCCGCGCGCCGAGGTGGAGAGCGCCATTTCGGCCGAGGTGGAAGCCGGCACGACCGTCACGTCGAACCCGGCTGCCTGGAGTCGCCGCAGGATGTTGCTCTTCATTCCAAGGTCGTAGGCCAGGATCGGAATGCGCGACTCCGCCCCGCCCGGTTGCGTTCCCTCGGTATTGTCCCAGGCGTAGCGATAGGCCGCGGCGCAGGTCACCATCCCCACCAAATCGAGCTCCTCGAGGTCGGGGGCGGCACGCGCCTTTTTCGCCAGGGCCTCCACGTCGCCGCCCGAGGGGGACAGGATCCCTTTCATGGCTCCCCGGGAACGGATGTGGCGGGTCAACGCCCGGGTATCCACCTGGGTGAGCGCGGGAATCCCGGACTGCACGAGGTATTCCACCAGCCCCTTCTCCGCCCTCCAGCTGCTGGGGGAAGCAGCCAGGCTTCGGATGATCAATCCTTCGACCTGGATTCCGGCGGATTGAGGATCTTCATGATTGACCCCGTAATTTCCGACCTCGGCCACCGTGAGCGCCACGATCTGACCACGGTACGAAGGATCCGTCAGGATTTCCTGGTAGCCGGTCATCGAGGTGTTGAACACCACTTCCCCGGTGCGGCCCACGCGCGCTCCGAAGGAGCGTCCCGGAAATGCCCGCCCGTCTTGCAAGACCAGCAGTCCTTCGCTCATGCCTCCCCTTCAGAGGGCTTGAAGCTGATTCTTCCCTGATCTTCCCGGAGAAATCCGATCGGCGTGGCCGGCTCATGCACCAGGAAGAGCCGCCACCCTTCCCGAAGCGCTCTTGGGAGCACCCGCTTCTTGGTCTGAAGCGTCGTCAGGGGAAGGACATCGTAACCCATGATGTAGGGGATGGGAAGATGGGCCACGGTGGGAATCAGATCCGAGGGGAACAGCGCCGTCTCTCCCCCTCCCCGCAGAAGGACACCCTGCAATCCCGGGGTATGGCCGGGCAGAGGAAGCACGGAGATCCCGGGGACGACCTCCTCCTCCCCTTGCAGAAACTTGAGCATTCCCGCCTTGAAAAGCGGCTGGAAGTTTTCCGGGACGTAGCTGGCGCGGGTTCGCTCGTTGGCGTGGGTGGCGAAATCCCACTCCTCGCGCTGAACATAATAGGTGGCGTTGGGAAATGCCGGCACCACCTCTCCGGAATCCGTTCGGAGCGTTGCGCCCCCGGCATGATCGAAGTGCAGGTGAGTCAGAATGACCTGATCCACCGACTCCGGGGACACGCCTTTGCGGCGCAGTTCTTCCAGCAACCCCCCGCTCGAGGTCAGGGCGTAGATCTCCCGCTCCTTGGGTCCCCACTTCTCTCCCATGCCCGTCTCGACGATGATGGTCCGCTTTCCGTCACGGACCAGCAGGCAGTTCAGCGCGAGAGCGATTCGGTTCTTCCCGTCGGGGGGCGCGACGCGCTCCCAGAGAACCTTCGGAACCACTCCGAACATGGCTCCCCCGTCGAGGCGGAAGCGCCCGGTCGGGACCAGCTCCAGGGTGAGTTCTCCGAGTTGGATCAAGGGAGGCGATCTCTAGTAGGTCCGGGAAACGAGAGGTGCCAGCGCCCGGATGTCGTTGACAAGCTCCGCGAATTGCTCCGGGTACATGGCTTGCGGTCCGTCGGAGAGGGCTCGCTCGGGATGATCGTGCACTTCCACCATGATCCCGTCGGAGCCCACCGCCACCGCGGCTCTCGCCAGCGGCGGCACGCGATCGCGCCTTCCGGTGCCGTGGCTCGGATCGACCAGAATGGGAAGATGGCTCAGGTGCTTGACCGCCGGCACCACGGAGAGATCGAGCGTGTTGCGGGCGTGGTCCGAAAAAGTCCGCACTCCCCGCTCGCAAAGCATGATCCGGTAATTCCCCTCCGAGGCGAGATACTCGGCCGACATGAGCAGCTCGTCCAGAGTGGCGGAAATGCCCCGTTTCAGGAAGACGGGAAGCTTGGATCGGCCCACCCGCTTGAGGAGGGAGAAATTCTGCATGTTTCGGGCCCCGATCTGGATCACGTCAGCATACTCCTCCACCAGGGGGACCGACTCGGCATCCATGGCCTCGGTGACGATGGGCAATCCGGTCTGTTCCCGGACCTTGGCCAGGATCTTCAGTCCGGACTCCCCCAGCCCCTGGAACGAGTAGGGAGAGGTTCGGGGCTTGTAGGCGCCGCCGCGAAAGAAGTTGGCGCCCGCGCGCGCGACCAGCTCGCCGATGGCGAGCGCTTGATCCTCGCTCTCTACGGCACAGGGTCCCGCGATGATCGCCAGCTGCCTGCCACCCACTTCCCGTCCGCGCACAGCAATGACCGTGTCTTCGCTTTTCATCTCCCGGCTCACCAGCTTGTAGGGCTTGGTGACCCGGATGGCCTCTTTGACCCCCGGCATCGCCTCGAATTCCTCGCTGTCGAGGGGAGCCTGGTTGCCGGTGATCCCGATCGCGACCCGCTCCGCGCCGGGTATGGGATTGGCCTTGAAGCCCATCTGCTCGATGCGCTCGATGACGGCCCGGATCTCCCGCTCCGTTACCCCCTTGTCCATCACGATCAGCATCGCGGCCCATTCCTCTCTGACAGGATGTTGAAGGTTTGCGTATAATACCCGAGCCTCCGAAGGGCCGCAATGACGGTTTTCCAAGGATTCCGTCCGCAAACGCATCAGGAAAAGGTTGACAGCCTCTGCGCAACCCATTTACACTGAGCACTTATCGAAGCTTTCCAAGCGAGCGCCTCGGAGTGGTTGAGGCGGACGGCGGCATTGCAGGCGCGTAGCTCAGGGGGAGAGCACTTCCCTGACACGGAAGGGGTCAGCGGTTCAAATCCGCTCGCGCCTACCATCTGTCACGACATTCCGATGGCGTGGGACACCTCGGATCCAGGGGAGGCCGTTGGATTTCGCCCCCTCTCCGGGCCATTCTTCGAGTAGCATGGAGCAAATCCGAATCATCCTTCCCGATGGCAGCGCGAAGACCTTTCCGCGGGGGACTTCCCCTTTGGAGGTGGCGCGATCGCTGGGACAGAGGATCGCCCGAGACGCGCTGGCGGCCAAGGTGGACGACCGCCTGGTGGATCTCAGCACCCCTTTGCAGCGTGATGGGGCTCTGGTCCTGCTCACCGATTCCCAGCCCGAGGCCCTGGAAGTTTATCGACACAGCACGGCCCACCTGCTGGCCCAGGCGGTCCAGGAGCTGTTTCCCGACGCGAGAGTCGGAATCGGACCGGTCATCGAGGACGGCTTTTACTACGACTTCGAAAAAACCAAGCCGTTCACGCCCGAGGATCTCGCCGCCATCGAGAAAAAAATGCGCGAGATCGCCCAGCGCGACCTTCCCATCCAGAGAAAGGAAATCCCGCGCCGCGAAGCCCTGGACTTCTTCCGCGACAAGGGAGAGCACCTGAAAGTGGAGCTCATCGAGGAAAAGGGGGGAGATCCGGTCTCTGTCTATCAGCAGGGGGACTGGATGGATTTCTGCCGCGGGCCTCACCTCCCCTCCACCGGTCGGATCAAGGCCTTCAAGCTGTTGTCCATCGCCGGTGCCTACTGGAAGGGCAGCGAAGAGAACCAGATGCTGCAGCGGATATACGGCACCGCCTTTTTCAAGGAAGCCGAGCTCCAGGACCACCTGAAACGGCTGGAAGAGGCGAAGAAGCGGGACCACCGCAAGCTGGGTCCGGCGCTGGACCTGTTCAGCGTGGAGGAAGAGGCGGGCCCTGGACTGATCTTCTGGCACCCCAAGGGGGCCAGGGTGCGCCAGGTGATCGAGGATTTCTGGAGGGAGGAGCACCATCGGCGCGGCTACGAGCTGGTGACGACTCCCCACATCGCCCGCGACAACCTGTGGAAGCGCTCGGGGCATTTCTCCTTTTACAAGGAGAACATGTACACCTTCGAGATCGACAAGGAAGGGTACGTGCTGAAGCCCATGAACTGCCCGGGGCACTCTCTCATCTACAAGTCCCGGCTGCATTCCTACCGGGATTTGCCGATTCGACTCGCGGAGCTGGGCACCGTGTATCGCTACGAGCGATCGGGCGTCCTCCATGGAATGATGCGGGTACGCGGGTTCACCCAGGACGACGCCCACATCTTCTGCACGGCGGAGCAGGCCCCCTCCGAGGTGCTCGCGGCGGTGGATCTCTGCCTGTTCATGCTGCGCACCTTCGGCTACAGCGAGTTCCAGGTGGATCTTTCCCTGTGGGACCCCGAGCAGAAAGACAAGTACGCCGGCGATGCGGCCGGCTGGGAGATGGCGGAGAAAGCGCTGGTCTGGGCCCTGGAGAAGCTTGGCCTGTCCTATCGGCGAATTCCGGGTGAGGCGGCATTTTACGGCCCCAAGATCGACATCAAGATGCTCGACGCCCTGGGACGAGCGTGGCAGGGGCCGACCGTCCAGTTCGATTTCAATTTGCCGGTGCGCCTCGACATCCACTACCTGAACTCCGAGTCGAAGGAAGTTCCAGTGGTGATGATCCACCGAGCGGTGCTGGGATCGCTGGAGCGCTTCTTCGGCTCCCTGGTCGAGCATTACGCCGGCGCCTTCCCCTTCTGGCTCGCGCCGGTCCAGGGCGTGGTGCTGCCGATCACCGATCGGGCGGCGCCCTATGCGACCTCTTTGAGGGATCGTTTGCAGCAGGCGGGCTTCCGCGTGGAGCTGGACGATCGCAACGAGAAGATCGGCGCCAAAATTCGCGAAGCGGAAATCCAGCGAATTCCTTACATGCTCATCGTAGGGGACAAGGAGGCCGCGGACGGCAAGGTCTCCGTCCGGCTGCGACAGAAGGGGGACCGCGGCTCGCAGGACGTCGAGGCCCTCCTGGCGGAGATGCGTGGTCTGAGCGAGTCCCGGGCGATGGCTCTGTGAGCCTCGTCCCGGTTTGAGACGGCAGCAAGGCCGGATGGTCCGGCCCAATATCCGGGGTGTGCATGGATAGTGAGTCCATTCGAAAGACGCGGGTCAATGAGCGGATCAGGGCCCGGGAAATCCGGGTGATCGGTTCCTCGGGAGCGCAGCTGGGAATCATGACTCCCGATGCGGCCCTCAAGCTGGCGGAAGAAGAGGGACTGGACCTCGTCGAGGTGGCGCCGGAAGCCGCGCCCCCCGTCTGCCGGATCATGGACTTTGGAAAGTTCCGCTATCAGCTGAACAAGAAAGCCCAGGAATCGCGGAAAAAACAGAAAGTCATCGTCATCAAGGAAGTGAAGTTTCGCCCCAAGACCGACGAGCACGATTACCAGTTCAAGAAGAACAACATTTCCAGGTTCATCAGCAAGTCGAACAAGGTCAAGGTCTCGGTCATGTTCCGGGGCCGTGAGCACCAGCACCGCGAGATCGGTCAGCGGATCCTGGAGCGGATCCGCACCGAGCTGGAGGAAGTGGCTATCGTGGAGAGCTCCCCGCGCATGGAGGGGCCCTTCCTTTACATGATGATGGCCCCCAAGCGCTGAGCGTCCGTCCAGGACGCCACTGATGACGCCGGGACAGCCCCGGCCGGAGAGCAATCATGCCGAAACTGAAGACACACCGGGGCGCAGCGAAGCGATTCCGGTTGACCGCCAGCGGTAAGGCCAAGCGGTCGCAGGCCTTCAAGCGACACATCCTGACCAAGAAGACGCGCAAGCGGAAGCGCCACCTGGATCAGGAAGTGAACGTGTGTGCAGCGGATCTTCCCAAGGTCCGCAAGATGCTTCCCTACGGTTAAGCCCCTTCTCGTCCGGGGGAAAACATCGCAGCGAAGCCTGAGAGCGCACGCCTCTCTCTCACGAATGGATGAAGGAGAAATCCGATGCCGAGGGTCAAGCGAGGAACCAAGCGACGTCAAAAGCGCAAGAAGATACTCAAGCTTGCGAAAGGATTCTACGGAGCCAAGGGCCGCCTCCACCGGATCGCCAAGCTGGCGGTGGAGAAGTCCCTGGTTTCCGCCTACAAGGACCGCAAGCGCAAGAAGCGCGATTTCCGCAAGCTCTGGATTACCCGCATCAATGCGGCGGCGCGTGTCCACGAGATCTCCTACAGCAATCTCATGGCGGGATTGAAGAAGGCGAACGTCGGGCTCGATCGAAAAATTCTTGCGGAGCTGGCCGTCGTCGATCCACAAGGTTTCGGCGAGGTGGCTTCGGTGGCCAAGAGGGCGCTCGCCCGCTAAACGGCGAACCCGGCGCTCGCGGAACCTTCCGTACGCCCGGGGCGCCCCTCGCCCGAGGCCGGCCATGCAGGATCGCCTCCAATCGCTCCGCAAGCGCTTCGACGCGGAAATCTCGGCTGCGGCGGACGCCGCGGCCCTGTCGCGGATCCGTGCGGGCTATCTGAGCCGCAAAGGGGGGGAGCTCTCGCAGCTCCTGCGCACCCTCAAAGAAGTGGACCCGGCCGAGCGACCCGCAGTGGGCGATTCCCTCAACAACCTGAAGCGCTACATCGAAGAGCGCCTGGCGCTGGCCGAGGGCTCGCTGGTTGCGCCCCCGGTGTCCCAGGACCTGGACGTGTCGCTTCCGGGCCGGATTCCGACGCTTGGCAGCGCCCATCCGATCCACCAGGTGCGCCGGGAGATCGAGGAGATTTTCCTGGAGATGGGATTCTCCCTGGCCCAGGGCCCCGAGGTGGAGACGGACTTCTTCAACTTCGTCGCTCTGAATTTTCCCGTCGACCATCCGGCCCGCGACACCCAGGATACGTTCTACCTGGAAGGCGGCCTGTTGCTGCGCACCCACACCTCGCCGGTACAGATTCGCACCCTGCAGGCCCGGAAACCGCCGCTGAAAATCATTGCCCTTGGGAAAGTGTACCGCCGGGACTCGGATGTGAGCCACTCCCCCATGTTTCATCAGGTCGAAGGACTGGCGGTGGCCGAGGGGATCACTTTCGCCGATCTCAAGGGCACGGTCCTGACCTTCGCCCGGCGCATCTTCAGGGAAGACACCCGGGTCCGCTTCCGCCCAAGCTACTTCCCTTTCGTCGAGCCCGGAGCCGAGTTCGACCTGAGCTGTGTCTTGTGCGGCGGGAACGGGTGCGCCACCTGCAAGCGATCCGGGTGGCTGGAAATGGGGGGAGCGGGAATGGTCCACCCGGAAGTCCTGAGACAATCGGGACACGATCCGCAATCGGTCTCGGGATTCGCTTTCGGACTGGGCGTGGACCGGATCGCCATGCTGAAGTTCGGCATCGATGACATCCGGCTGTTGTTCGAGAACGACCTGCGCTTCTTGAGTCAGTTTCCGGGGGCCTAGCGTGCGATTCAGCGATCAGTGGCTGCGTGACTGCGTGGAGACTCGACTCTCTCCCCAGGCGCTTGGGACAAGGCTCACGGAGGTGGGGCTGCCCTTGGACTCCTTCGAAGCGTTCGGTGAGGACACGGTCTATCATTTTGACGTCGCGACCAACCGGCCCGACTGCATGAACCACCTGGGACTGGGGCGCGAGCTTTCCGTGGCCGAGGGAGTCTCGCTGAAGGAGCCTGTGTTCACCGTCAGCGGCGATTCGCCCCAGGCAGCCGACCGCCTGGCATCGGTGTCCGTCGAGGCCGCAGACCTGTGCGGCCGGTACACCGCCCTGCTCATCGAGAAGGTCAAGGTGGGAAATTCACCACCCTGGCTGTCGCGCCGCCTGGAGGCGATTGGCCTTCGACCCATCAACTCGGTGGTGGATGCCACCAATTATGTCCTGTGGGAGATGGGCCATCCACTGCACGCGTTCGACCTGGCGAAGCTGTCGGGCAGGACCATCCGCGTCCGCCGCGCCAAGTCCGGTGAGCGGATCACCACCCTGGATGGCGTCGAGCGAAAGCTGCAGCCCGAAATGCTGATCATCGCCGACGACCGAAAAGCCGTTGCCGTGGCAGGGGTCATGGGCGGCAGGGATTCGGAAATCTCCGGCGCCACCACCGAAGTGCTCCTGGAAAGCGCCCACTTCCAACCCGCCTCGGTGCGCAAGACATCCCGGGCCCTGGGCCTGCACACCGACGCTTCGCATCGCTTCGAGCGGGGCACCGACGTCGAAGCGACTCTCAAGGCGGCCTCCCGCTGTGCGACCCTCATCGCCGAAGTGACCGGAGGCAAAATAGCCCGCGGAGTCCTGGAGGATCGGCAGGCGCCGGCCACGCGGCGTGAGATCGTGCTGCGCCCGGAGCGGGTTCGCGGGCTTCTCGGCCTGTCCATCTCAGAGTCAGTCATGCAGGACATCCTGCAGCGCCTCGGGTGCAGCGTGACTCGCAGCGCGGGCGAAGCGTGGAGAGTCGTGCCCCCCTCGTTTCGCGGCGATCTATCCATTGAGGAGGATCTGGTCGAGGAAATCGCCCGGCATCATGGGTATGAGAAGATTCCCGTTACCCTGCCACGCGTCTTCCTGTCTCCCGAAGGGCGTTCAGAGCCGGAAAAACGCCTCGACCGGATACGCCGGGCGGTCCGACACTGCGGCTTCAGCGAAGCGCTCAACCTCACGCTCGTGTCGCCCGGCGACAATCAGGCGCTCGGCGATTCTTCCGGCGGGATTCGCATCCTGAACCCGCTGGCGGAAGGCGAGGATCGGCTGCGTTTTTCGCTCATTCCCGGACTGCTGCGCAATCTGGCCTATAACCTGAACCGCCATCTCCCCGAGGGGCGGCTCTTTGAAACCGGGAGAGTGTTCCACCCACCGGCCACCCAAGGAGAGCTGCCGGATGAGGAAGAGAGGCTGGGCCTGGTGCTGGGGGGGAAGAGCGCAGCACGGCACTGGAGCGAGCCCGAGAGGGAGCCCGATTTCTTCGACCTGAAGGGAGCCCTGGACCTGACGGTGAGAAGTCTGGGGGAGTTGCAGGTGGAGTGGAAGCCGACGCACCGCCCTTTCCTCACTCCGGGCCGTGGGGCGGAAATGCTCGTCGCAGGCAAAACTCTGGGCTGGGCGGGCGAGCTGAAGCAGCAGATCAGCGACGCCTGGAAACTGGAAAACGTCGTGCTCGCCGGAGAGATTTCCCTGAGGGAATTGGCGGCGGCACTTCCCGGGGACGCCGCCTTCCGGCATACTCCCCTGGCACGCACCCCCGGGGTGAGCCGGGACCTGGCTCTGATTCTCGACGGAACGTACACGTATCGGGAAGTGGAAGCTGCCATCCGCGGAGTCGAAGGGATTCCGGTGGCTTCCGTCGAGTTGTTCGATCGCTACGAAGGTGCCCCGATCCCGACGGGGAAAACCGGCATGGGGGTCCGCATCGTCTTCCACTCTCCCGGGCGGACCATGGTCTCGGAGGAAATCTCGGAGTTTCTGGATCGAATCATTCACCGACTGCGTGACCGGCTCGGCGCCGTGCTGCGCGGCAACTGAGGGAGGGATTCTTGGCTGCGGAACTGGAAGTCCTCGAACTGCTGGAAGAGCGCGTCCAGCGCGCCACCGAGCTTATTCGCGGCCTCAGGAAGGACAACCTGGAGCTGAAGGCCCTGGTGAAGGACGCGGAAGCGCGCCTCCTGAAATCACAGGAGACCATCGCGAAACTGGAGGAGCAAGGCCGGCAGGGGGACGAAGTCACCCGGCAGCTGCAGCTTCTCCAGGAGGAGCGGCGTGAGATCCGCGGCCGGGTGACGCGGATGCTCGAGACCTTTGCGACAATGGAGGAAATCCCCTCCTCCGGACAGGCGGACAACTGAGCCGCGATTCCCCTCGGACAAGGGCGGGAGCGGGAGATTGCCGATGGACAAGAACGTGACCCTGGTGCCGGTCGAGATCTACGGCCAGACCTACAATCTCCGGGGCGAAGGAGACACCTCCTACATCACGGATCTGGCGGCGTTCGTGGATCGCAAGATGCGGGAGGTGTCGGACACTACCGCCACCGTAGACTCACTGAAGGTGGCGATCCTGGCGGCTTTGAACATCGCGGACGAGCACTTTCAGATCAAGGACGCGCAACACGAGCGCCATCTCGGCACGACTCAGCGACTGCAGCGCCTGGTGGAGCTGCTGGATCGGGCCTTGCCGGGAAAGAAGGAAGCGTAGCAAGCGAGTACGGCGGCAAGCGCGAAAGGGTTTGCCTTGACGGCGCAGGGGGAGAGGGCATAGCATCGCGTCGACCTCATACCCCTGCGAGGTTGGTGTTGGGGCGGAAAATTTGAGCCAACACTGTTTGAATGGGGATCCGGGTCTGCCCACGGTGTGCATCCTCTGCGAGGGGGAAGCCTGAAGTGGGAGCAGGGTCCCCCTGCTGGCCAAGCCAGGTTCAAATAGCCCGCACCACACGGCCGAGCGGGGGTAAATTGATCTCCCCCAGCCGTTTTCCATTCCCATCTCCGCCGCACAGCGAGCCCTAGAGGTAAAAGGCGTCGGCTCCTGAGGGAATTCCCTTGGATTTGATTCTCGCCATTATCATCGCGGTGGTCGCCCTTCTGGCGGGCGCGGAGTACTTCTTTCACCGCACCTTCATCCGGCGCAAAAAGGCGGAGGCCGAAAACCGCGCCCGCGCTCTGCTGGAAGACGCCGAGCGCCAGGTGGAAATCCGCCTGAAGGAGCTGGAGATCGAAGCGCGTGAGAAGGCCGACGCCACCGAGGCGGCCTTCGAGCAGGAGATTCGGAAGAAACGCGCCGATCTGCAGGCGGGCCGGCGGCAGCAGGAGGATCAGGAGCGCCTGCTGGAGCGCAAGGCGGCGCTGCTGGCCCAGAAGCAGAGCGAGGTGGAGGGCAAGGAATCGGCGCTTCTCGAGAGGGAAGCCGCGCAGAACGCGCGCCAGAAGGAATTCCAGGCCCTGGTGGAGGAGCAGCGCGCCCGGCTGGAGCGTCTCGCGGGAATGACCGCGCAGCAGGCGAAGCGGGAGCTGATGCGCGAGATGGAGTCCCAGGCACGCCAGGAAGCGGCTGCGATCCTCAAGCGAGTCGAGGACGAGACCCGGGAGCGCTCCGGCTCGGAAGCGCGGCGGATTCTCGGCTCCGCCCTGCAGCGGGTTCCCGTGGGACAGATCGTCGACCTGGCCTGCTCGCTGGTGACCCTTCCCAACGACGAGATGAAGGGGCGCATCATCGGGCGTGAGGGGCGCAACATCCGCGCCCTGGAGATGGCCACGGGAATGGATCTGATCGTGGACGACACGCCGGGAGCCATTCTCCTGTCGGGCTTCGATCCCCTGCGCCGGGAGATCGCGCGGGTCTCCATCGAGAGGCTGGTGGAGGATGGGCGCATCCACCCCGGCCGCATCGAGGAGGTGGTGCAGAAAGTCCGGGAGGAGCTGGAGCAGATTGTCTTTCAGACCGGCGAGACCGCCGCCTTCGAAATGGGAATCGTCTCCCTTCCGGAGCCGCTGGCCAGGCTCGTGGGCAAGATGAAATACTTCATGATCTCCGGATACAACCTCCTGCAGCACTGCCGGGAAACCGCCGTGCTGGCCTGCAGCATGGCGGCGGAGCTGGAACTCTCCGGCGACCTGTTGAAGCGCGCGGGACTGCTGCACGGAATCGGCTGGGTGGCCGACTCGGGCTCCGACACTCCCCCGCTGATCCTCTCTTCCGAGATCGCCGGCAGGCTCGGCGAGAGCCCCAGGGTCGTCCAGGTCATCCGCAGCCTCCACCCTTCGGAAAGCGAAGCATCGGTTGAGGCCGCGCTGCTCCGGATGGCCCGCAAGATTTCCCTGTCACGCCCGGGCATGCGGCGCGAAAACATGGAGATCTGGATGTCGCGCATGCGCGACCTGGAGCAGGTGGCCATGGGCTTTCCCGGCGTCTCCCGCGCCTACGCCATGCGCTCGGGTAAGGAGCTGAGAGTTCTGGTCGAAACCGACAAAATCAGCGACGCTGACGTCCTGTGGCTCTCCAAGGACATCGCCTCGAAGATCGAGCGGGACGTCAACTATCCGGGCCAGGTGCGGGTCAACGTGATTCGCGAGACCCGCGCCGTGGATTTTGCCAAGTGACCCAGTGAGAATCCTCTTCATCGGCGACGTGAACGGGCGGGCGGGTCGGAGCCTGGTCCAGGAGCACCTGGATCGGCTGGTGGATCGCCAGCACGTCGATTACGCCGTGGCCAACGTGGAGAATGCGGCCGACGGATTCGGGGTCACGCCCGCGCTGGCCGCCGAGCTGGAAGGGATGGGGCTGCACGTGATGACTTCCGGGAATCACATCTGGGACAAGGTTGAGATCCTGCCTTACATCGAGGAGCA
>Ga0075433_10000545_pt1 | contig 24779 bp, 29 predicted proteins | sample RhiMethybrSRZTD2_FD_75299 | JGI IMG/M metagenome (GOLD analysis project Ga0075433, IMG submission 75299) | Populus rhizosphere microbial communities from Tennessee, USA - Rhizosphere MetaG P. TD hybrid SRZTD2 | ecosystem: Host-associated > Plants > Roots > Rhizosphere > Soil | place: USA... | reverse complement strand
AGGAGCTGACGCTGAGCAATGCGGATTTCGGGATGTGGATTGCGGATTTATTGAGATTCGCAGATTCGCAGCTACTTTCTGCCCTCTCCCTTGGGCAGGAGGGGGGCCAGACCGTCCTGACTCACGGAACTCGCAGCCTGGTGCTCGCAACGCTATCGTTTTCGTTTGCAGCTTGCTGCGGCACCAAGATGATCCGACGCAGCGCTAGGTTCCTTAAGGCCCTGGTGGCTACAACCTTAGTGTGGAGAATGCGTTTCAATCCACAATCCGTACTCCGAAATCCGCAATCGAATGGGCTCCTGATCATCGGTTGCGGCAACCCGGACCGCGGCGACGATGCCGCCGGCCTGTTAGTGGTTCAGCGCCTGCGCGAGCTTGGAATCGAAGCACAGGAACACGGTGGAGATGCGTTAGCCTTGATCGAGTGCTGGCGAGGTACCCAAAATGTTGTTTTGATCGACACTGTGGTCACCGGTTCCCGAAGCGGGAAGGTCATGATGTGGGATGCGGCCACCCATCCTTTGGTGGGTGACTCCTTCTGCTGTTCGACCCACGCCTTCGGCGTGGCTGGCGCCGTCGAGCTGGCCAGGACGCTGGGCTGGCTTCCTTCCCATCTCCGGATCTACGGCATCGAGGGGAAGCGATTTGCAATGGGCACACAGCCCTCACCGGCTGTGCTACGGGGTATCCAGCGAACTGCTCAGGAGATCGCCCGCATTGTAGCTCCGCGGTTGTTGCGATTGGGCTGCAGCTAGGTAGCTAATGGTAGTTAGCTGGACTGGGCCTAGTCAAAATGGAATTACGCCGTGAGACCAGAATTGAAGCCGATCTGCGTGGGCGTCTGCTCGATCTTGTTTACGTGCATGTGACATAAGTCTGAGATATGACTCGCTACTGCAGTCGACGCCCACAAGCGGGCGTGGCGGAGCGCCACGTTTGGCGGCCGCAAGAATACACCGGAGACCAACATGACAGATCAAGATAAAGAACTCGTCGTTTCCTACCTGACTCTTCGGCAAATGATTGGCTGGGTAGGCCTCTTGATGCCTCTCACGGTGCGATTGGGAGCTCTGCTATTCGAAGGTATTCGGTCGACTAACTCGATTAGCGCGTACTACTACACCGGCATGCGAGATGTCTTCGTTTCCACTCTAGTTCTGGTTGGTGCACTGCTCAGCTGCTATCGCACACCCGCGCGGAGAGACAATTGGGTCGCAGTAGTTGCCGGCGTCGCAGCAGTGGGAATCGGCTTATTTCCCATGGAACCAATTTACGCAGCCGAGATCCTCCGGAGGTATCCTGAAATGGCCGAGGCCAAGTGCTACATAAACAGGGGGCTTCTCGGGTTTCACTTCCTCTTCGTCACAACCTTCTTCGCTCTGTCCTTCATCTCGGTCTACTTCAGATTCAGTGCGTTCACCCCGGAAAATCCGACAAAGCAAAAGCTAATCCGAAACAAGATCTATAAGGTTTGCGGCGCAGCCATGCTTGTCGCCTTTGTAACAATTGGGTTCCTTGCTCTCTTTAACAAAGGCGGTTCAGTCTTTTGGCCCGAGACACTGGCTGTCGTCGCATTTGCAGCAGCGTGGCTCGTCAAAGGCCAGATGGTTCTCAAAGACCGTTCAGCCTAACCCATGGGTCGAGGCAAGGCACAAGGGCGGTGTGCGCCTGCTCGCTTCGCCACCCATAGCACGGGCAACAGCATCGACGTCCGAGGGCTGGCAATAACGTCAATGGCTGATCCCGGTAGTCTTAGAATCATTCTTCAGGTTTGCGAAAGGACAGATAATGATTCTACGTTGATTAGTGTCCCAACAGCCGAAGGGACTCTGTAAAAACAGCACAGCCTTTTCTTGAGACCTACTCGGTAACTGGACCGGCCGGTCTGGACGATGCAGGCCCGCTCTTCGAGGCCCTGCCTCAACTCCGCAACGCTTCGATGAGCCTGATCTGAGCGGCTCGCCGGGCGGGCAAGCCGCCGCCTACGACCCCAACTACCATTGCAAACGCCAGCCCCTGCAGAAGAATTTTGGGAGTGATGCGGAAATGGAAAAGAATCTCGCTGAAATTTGCGAAGTTGGCCGTGCCTGTGGAGATCCCGTGCATTGGCAAGGCCATGAGGCAGCCGACGACTCCTCCCAAAAGAGCGAGAATGGTGGACTCAATGAGGAACGAAGTTAGTATGCTCCAGCGCGAAAATCCCAGGGCGCGCAAGGTTCCTACCTCTCGCGAGCGGGACATCACGGCGGCGTACATCATGTTCATGGCAGCAAAGCAGGAACCGATTCCCATAACCGTGGCGATGAAGATCCCGAGCGCTTTGATTCCGATTGATGAAAAGCTCTGGCTGCGAAAATATTCCTTCTGTGAGACGGCTTGCAGATGGATGCGCCGATCGTCGGCAATGCGCCGCTGGATTTCCTTCGCAGCGATCAGGTCTGTGGCTCGCAAGAGAATGGAGGTGTAGATCGGGCGGTCCCAGTCCTGGGCCACATCCTCGTAGTCTGCCCAGACTTCCGAATCATAAGCTGTGCCGCCGGCATTAAAAACTCCGACTACTTTCCAGTCGCTGCGAGACATGTGCAAGCTGTTGCCGTAGCGCATATTCTGAAAGCGCCTGGAAAGAGGTTCACTAACCACAATTTCCCGCAGACCTCTCTTGAACCAACGTCCATCCACGAGCCGGGCCTCCGGACGGAGCTTAAGTCCGATGGCGGAGGTCCCGCGCACGATGACGTTTGAGGACTCACCCGTAACCCTCGGATGGTTGATCACGACCACCAGCTCGCCGCTGACCATGGGATCGTTGTTGTCATCAACACGAATGCCTGGAAGAAGTCGAACCGTTTGGAACAGGTCGCGGTTGTAATAGCTGTTGACCTCATTCACGGAGCCATCGCGAATAACGATCAGGGTGTCTTCGTGTCCGGTATCAATAAAGGTTGATTCCAACCCGTTCACCAGCGCCATCATGATTATGAAGATCGAGACCGTCAATCCGATTCCGAGCGCCGTCATGAGCGTTCCCACTCTTCTCACCCAAAGGCTGCCGAAGTTGTATTTCAAAGGAATCGTCATTATCCGACTCTTCTCAAGGCGTCTGCGCAGGGGCGCCGCGAAGCTCTCCAGGCAGGGACACCTGCAGCCAGAATTCCCACCAGCACTCCAAGACCAGTGCACAGCGCGAGAATTCCCAGCTTCACCTCGACGCGTTGAATGAATCCCCCTGTAATCGCCGGCAGGTTGAGATTGGCAAAGAATAGCTTCGCAGCCCAGGAGCCGATTATCGCTCCGGTTAGCGAAAGAAAAACAGATTCTCCCAAAAACAAAAACAGGATCTGACGGTTCTGAAAGCCCACGGCTTTGAGGATGCCGATCTCGCGCACCCGCTCTCGAATCGACATCGCCATGGTGTTGGCCGCTACCAGGATGATCGTGAAGGTCACGACTGAGCAAACGCCAGTGATCAGGAATTGGACATTGCCCATCATGGAAAGGAACCCAAGCATGAAAGCCTTTTCAGTCTCTGTTTTCGTTGGCGTAGTGGCGTTTTGAAAAAGCGCATCAACCCGTTCGGCCACTAAGGGCACCTCTTCCGCGGAGCGAGCCCGGATCGAAAACGTCCCGGTGAAACTCTGATTCTTCATGCCCTCGTTGAAATACTCCCAGTGGAAGAAAAGAGTCCCTCCGTCGTCCGAACCGCCTTCGTAAATGCCCCGCAAAGTGAGCTCCGGATCGAACTGAAAAAGAGAGCCTTTAAGATGAATCCGATCCCCCACTTTCCATCCAAAACGTTCTGCCAAAGTGTTACCGGCGATGGCGCCGGTTCGATCTTTGAGAAAAGCCTGCTTTTGGTCTTCCGGGATTCTCGCGTCAGGGTTGACCTGAAAGAACTGATCCGTGTCTACAGAAAATTGGGCGAAGAAATTTTGGGGATCTTTGTAAATGCCGCCAAACCACATGGAGCCAATTACGGCCTCGACACCTTCGACCTTAGCAATTTTCATCCGATAGGCGTAGGGCAGGGCGTTGAAGAGAGACACCTTGTGGCGTGTGATCAGGCGCAGGGCCGCATCCGGTGTTTGGCGGGGATTGCGCAAATTCTCGAGCAATGCCAGCAGCGTGGTTACGAGGAAGAGCGAAGCAGCAATGCTGGTGACAGTGAGGAAGGTGCGGCGGCGGTTGCGCAAAATATTTCTGAGCAGAAGCCACAAGAACCGCATAGGGGTGATTATAAAATAATACTGGAAGAAACTCTGGAGAACAGGCTGGATTTGTTGAGACGACTCCGGGCAGGATTATCTAGATACGAGGACCAACTCGATGAAGACCTCCAATTCGGTGGAACTTCTTGTCACGGAAGGACCAGCCTGTTCTCCAAGTCCAAGCGTATCTTCTAAACCGGCAGACACGCGTTCCGTGGACTGCCTGAGATCCCAGCCACCCGCACGTGTCTGCCGTCCTTCATTCAACCACCATCAGGGCATACATGATCAAGCCGATCATTGCGGCTGCGACCACAACGCTGATCGCCTTTTCGACTAGCCATTCCTTCATCGTTTTTGGCCCTGACGTCACTTTGGGATCGTCCATTTGCTCGAACATGCGGTCACCTTCTTTCTCGGCGAGCTAGCGGTCGGGGAGCGCCCGAACAGTTGGCTCTCCCTATAAACCGGGGGCCTTCGGATGTCTTCTGTCGTCCGGTCCGGGCCTTCTTCCCCGACCGATGTCAAATCCCACACTGAAGAAAGCAATCTACCAGCCATGCGAATCAAGTCATTCCCCACTGAAACCTTCGCTTGAGCAAGTCCGCCATAACCAAGTACTTGCGTAAAGTCTGAGAGGGAAGAGGTCGAGACATCCCATGCCTTGTTGAAAAACTACCCTGAGAACCTGGGTGAAGAGCCGCACAAGTGGCGGCCTTGCCCCATGTTCAGCGGCTCGGTGGCCTTACTCTCACCTGCTCCCAGTAGACTTGGAGATGACCATTAATGCAAAGGTTTATTGGCGATTCCGCCACCTGTTGCGCTTCCACCAAGACCGAGCCAGGATCCTGGCATGATCCCATTTGCTGAGCTCAGGGCGCTTTCGAAACACGTCATAGTGAACGGCCTCAATGCGTCGCAAGACCTCCAAGCCACAGCGGCCAAAAAGTTCTATATCCAATGAAAACCGGGAATCGACTTTGTCACAGAGTTCGAGCCCCGCCAGGAACATCTTCCGAGCCCGCTCTACTTCAACTCGCATCAAACCGGCAAATCGCTCGTCGCAAACCTGGGCGCGCAGATCTCTCTCGGCATAGTTGAACTTCCGCATGTCCTCTTCGGGGAGGTAAATCCGGTCGAGGCGAGAGAGGTCGCGAGCGATATCCTGCCAATGATTGGCCAACTGTAAAGCAGTGCAGGTCAAGTCTGAGAGATGCTGGCGTTCAGGATCGCGATATCCTCCCAAATACAGCACCAGGTGCCCCACCGGGTTGGCCGAATAGCGGCAGTAGTCCAGCAGTTCATCCCAAGTTCCGTAGCGGGTTCGGGTTTGATCACGCTTGAAGGCTTCCAGCAGGTTGGCGAACGGCGAGATGGGGATATCGAAGCATCCTATTGTGTCTGTGAGGGCGATAAACACCGGGTGCTTGGCGTGGCCCCGATAGCAATCTCTAAGTTCATCGTCCCATTGTTCCAACAGTTCAAGGGCAATTCTGGGGTCGCCGGCTTCATCGCCCAGATCATCACTGATCCGGCAATAGGCATAAATGTTGTAAAAGTGCTGCTTGAGACGCCGCGGCAAAAGAATAGAGGCCACCACAAAGTTCTCATAGTGGGATCTGGCGAGCCTGCGACAATAAGCCTGAGCTGATTGTAACGAGCTTACGTCCGACTCTGCAAACCTCCAGTTGTCGGTCAGGATCTTAGCCATGGACTATGGACAACCACTGCACAGAACTCCAGTCCAACAAAAACATATCATATCTGCACCGGCTCCGCCGGTCCACTTCAGAACCTTATCCGTGGTCTCCACCAACATCAGGTCCCGCCGTACCCGCGCTGATTTTGGGCCCGTAGGTTTCTCCGACCACCAGCACCCCAAGGTTTCGCGTCCAGCATGACTTCCTAAACCATTCTGACGGGCAACCTGATTCAAGCTCTCGGCGCATGATTTTACTGTAGCCATCAAAGGATCGATAGCGGTCTCCATCCCCTTCAGTGGTTACCACATTTACAACTGTGGCGAAAGAAATATGGTAGTATGCGCCTTCGCGGAGAGTGCCACTCTCCCGCATTGAAGAGGTCCGATGCTGCTTTCCATTGTCGCGGAAATCAAACAAATATTCATTTCTTATGTTCAGTCACACTATGGGTATTCTTTGACCCAGTTGATTGTAGAACAACCTCCCAAGACCGAACTGGGAGATTTGGCATTTCCCTTTTGTTTCGAATTGGCCAAAGCTTTGAAAAAGCCGCCGCGCCAAGTGGCTGCGGAGATTGCCACCTCAATAGGCGCACTTCCGCATGTTGCCAGGATTCAAGTGGCGGGACCTGGCTACATCAACCTCTTCCTGGATAGGTGCTCTTTTCTCAAACGTCTGACGGAGTCTGAGAATTTCAAGTCTGCTCGACCTGAATCTCAGGCAGAAGAGCGGGAGAAGATCATCCTGGAGCACACTAACATCAATCCCAACAAAGCCGCCCATATCGGACATCTCAGGAATGCGGTCCTTGGAGATACCTTCGCCCGCTTGCTACGCTTCAGCGGAGAAAAGGTTGAAGTGCAGAACTATATCGATGACACTGGCGTACAAGTCGCCGATGTAGTCGTTGGTTTCAAACATTTGGAGCAAAAGGATCTGGCCGCAGTCCAGGCCATCGCCGGAAAGTTTGACTACTATTGCTGGGATCTCTACGCAAAGGTTTCCTCCTATTACGAGCAAAGCCCGGAGCACCAAGGCCGGCGCGGCGAGACTTTGAAGCTCATCGAAGAGGGGAACAACGAGACCGCCGAGCTGGCTCATTACATCTCTCACCGCATCGTTGAATGCCACCTCAAAACAATGGAACGGATCGGCATACAATACGATCTCTTGCCCAAGGAAAGTGACATCCTTCACCTCAAGTTCTGGGATCACGCGTTCCAGTTGCTCAAAGAAACGGGAGCCATTCACCACGAAACTTCGGGCAAAAATCGGGGATGCTGGATCATGCGAGTCGGAGACAGGGATTCCTCTGATTCTGCCAGGGAGCTGACGGCCGGCGAAAATGATTCAGAAAGGGATTATGAGGAAGACAAGATCATTGTGCGCTCGAATGGAACGGTTACTTATGTTGGAAAAGACATTGCTTACCAACTCTGGAAATTCGGGTTGCTGGGCATGGATTTCTACTATCGGCCTTTCTATCGCTATGCTGACGGTCATTTCGTCTATATGACGCAGTCAGCCAGGAGCTCAGACGAGCAGCCCATGCGCTTTGGAGGGGGGAACCGGGTCTACAACGTCATAGACGCCCGACAATCCTATCTGCAAAACATTGTGATTGCCGGTTTGCGAGCTCTCCATTTCCAGCAGCAGGCCGACCGTTCCACTCACTTCTCTTATGAGATGGTTGCGCTTTCTCCCCAGTGCTGCGCCGATCTGGGCATTCAACTTTCCGAGGAGGACAAGCAGCGTCCCTACATTGAGGTTTCAGGCAGGAAAGGATTGGGGGTCAAGGCCGACGACCTGATCGATACCTTGGTTGAGAAGTCCTTTCAAGAAGTTAGACGCCGCCACGACGATCTCGATGAGGAAGAGATACGATCGATTGCCTTCTCGATCTCGATCAGCGCTCTTCGCTATTTCCTGCTCAAGTACACGCGGAATTCCGTCATTGCGTTTGACTTCAAGGACGCGTTGAGCTTTGAAGGTGAGACCGGCCCCTATGCGCAGTATGCGGTGGTGCGGGCCAACAACATTTTTCGAAAAGTCAGAGAGGACGATCCGACCTGCACCGACGACTCCATCCAGTCCTTAGTGCGTGAGGTGGGGAATCCCGCCTTTCCCCAAGAAAAAATCGAAGACGAATTTTGGAAGCTCATCTATCTGGCTGCTCAGCTTGAGTCCAGCGTGCAGGTCTCAATTCAAACCTCCGAACCTGCCACCCTAGCCAAATATCTTTTCACCCTGGCGCAAGCCTTCAATCTCTTTTACCACAAACACCGCATCATCACGGAAGAAGATCCGCTCAAGAAGCGATTCCTTCTGGCTCTTACTGGGGTTATCCGCGATCGTCTGAACGAGGGGCTCAATCTGTTAGGGATCTCTGTCCCTGAACGAATGTGAACCAATTAAGGTCTTTTTCCTGCGACCAAGGACCCAGTCAGTGACACCCTCGTCTAAGCCGGCGTCAATTCTGAGGCTCGTCTCTCACCAATGGAATGGCAGCCAGCGGCGTGTACACGGCTCCCGTGGCTTTGAGGTCGCTTCGCATGACCACAATCTTCGTGACCTCAAAACTGAGTTTCTCAAATCCTGCCTCGTTAAGTTCGTCCACCAATTTCTTAGCATTGAGCCGGGACCTGACCCGCCCCAGCGTCAGATGGGGTGAAAATAGTCTTCTCTCCTTAGCAAAGCCGATAGCTTCGAGACCGTTCTCAATGTGAGTCTGCAGCTGCTTCAGCTTGCCTGAAGGACAAGTTATACCAACCCAAAGGACCTTCGGGTTCTGCGCCGAGGGAAAGCAACCCGTTCCACCCACTTCGACTGGAAACACTTGCTCGGCGTGAACGGCATTTTCGACGGCTGAACAAACACTGGTGATTTTGAGTAGTGGTACGTCCCCCAAGAACTTCAGGGTGAAATGAATTTTGCCCGGTTGGACCCAGGTAACGTCGGCATTGACCCGCTTCAAACGATCTTGCAGCACCTCAATCCGGCCACGAATCCCCTCAGGAAGCTCGATACAGATGAAAGTGCGAATAGCGTTGGTCTTGTTCACGCGACTCAGATCTCATCCTGAGCGTTGTCCTCGAGTCAGCCTACCCGACGATATCAAGTCGAGGGGCACCGGTAGGTTCAGCCAAACAATACAGGAGACCTTGCAGAACAGCTTCGGTCAAGAGATCAATCAGCGGCTGCGTGTGAAACCTGAATGAGTTTTGAATAGCCGCCGCATATTGGGGAGCCTTGGTCGATGGAATAATGGCAGGGGGATAGCCGCTCTTTAAGAGAAAGAAGTTGGCAAAGAGTCGCAGCGTAAGTCCGTTCCCCTCTTCGAAGGGCCAGATATCAACCAGCTTCATGAGTATTAGCGCCGTCTTCTCCACCTCGTGCATCTCATGGAAGCTGTCGGAACTAAACCACTCCAATGCATTCTCCACTACATAAGGAACCAGTTCGGCTTCAATGGGCTCATGCCCTTCCCCAAATGAGCTGATCTCGGATTCGCGAAAGCGACTGGCTAGCGGATGAATGCCTTCCATCAGTCTGTGATGCAGCTCCAGCAGATTGGCGCAGGACAAGGAAGCTTGACTTCGTGAACAGTTTAAGAACCATTGTGCGGCGCCGACGTGGTGATTCAACTGCAGGACACGTTTCTCATCCAACGTTCCTTGCAGCCACGACGAAGTCTTGCCAACCTCATCCAGCGCGCAGTTCTCGCGCGCCCATGTATGGCCGATCAGTTGCGCGAATCGATTCTGGGCGCCAGCATCATCCCTAAAACCATTTAGCCGGTCTCGACGCTCAACCAAGCCGGCAAATTGATACTTCGTCCGCAGTTCGAAATTTCCGGCCATCGCCCCTCAGCGCCGTTCCTTCATTGCCTGACGGGTTTCTTTGTCGATCGTTCTTCGCTTTTCCGTTTCCCGCTTGTCGTAGAGCTTCTTGCCTCGCGCGAGAGCGACTTCGCATTTGGCCAGCCCTCGCTGAAAGTAGATGCGAATCGGAACCAGAGTCAAGCCGCGCTCAGTCGTCTTTCCCAGCAGCTTCCGAATCTCCCGGCGATGGAGTAGCAGCTTGCGGGTTCGCAGAGGGTCATGGTTCATTCGATTCCCATGGCTGTAAGGGCTGATGTGACAGTTTAGCAGCCATACTTCTCCATTCTTGACGAGGCCATAGCTGTCCTTCAAGTTCACCTTGCCCTCGCGAATCGATTTCACTTCAGTACCCTGCAACACTATTCCTGCTTCAAAGGTCTCTAGAATGTGGTAATGGTGGTAGGCCTGTCGATTTAAACTGGCAGCACGTTCTTCCATAGAAAAGTCATAACGCCGAAGACTTGATCTTGCGAACCGCCCAGAACAGACGATTCTCTCCAAATCGTGGGCCAGGTTCAAGCCACGTTTCTGATTTCACTTGATGCGGTTGCCCCACACTAAAGCTTATGGAAATAGCTGCGACGGCGCTCGACTTGGGGCGGTCTTTCCCGGATCTTGCGCCGCTCGACGATGAGCCCCTCCTCAATGAGGGTCTGAATCACTTTGCCGATGCGTTCGTCCAGGACTCGAGCGATATCTTTGATGGGAAGAGAATGGTTAAGGAAGAGATTACAAATGGTGACATTTCTCTTGGTGACGGCATCCAGGTGAGAGGTATCGCTCGGAGGAGAAAACGTTTTCCGCGTAGTCTCAAATCCATCTCGTAGCGAATCTGTTGATTGTTCCATGACGATCCCCCTCAATCGAGTTATGGCATCATGATACTCCGTTGGACGAAACATTCAATAGATTTGTCAGGAAAACCTTCAGCCTCTCGTGACACGTCGTTGCCAGATGTGGCACACTCTACCGTCTAGTCCGTTTGAAGCCAGGGCAGGATTCTAAGAGCAGGGGGCGGAGTCTTCAACTGTTCTGCCCTCCCGGCTTTTGGAGCAATACCGTTTTGCAAATATCAAGCCTCGATATGGCTTCTCTCAGACGAACTAAGCGGTTCGGGTCGAGCCAATTGCGCTTGACAGCCCCAGACCCAGCCTTTAAGATAGCAAGGCTTTTGGGCCGTTAGCTCAGGTGGTAGAGCATCTCCCTTTTAAGGAGAGGGTCGCTGGTTCGAGTCCAGCACGGCTCACCAAGACAAGCGCCGCCGCCTCGGCCCTCTTGCCCGCCCCTTAGTCCCGTTCGTCTAGCCTGGCCTAGGACACCGCCCTTTCACGGCGGCAACAGGGGTTCGAATCCCCTACGGGACGCCAATCAATTAACAAGATATCGGTTCCATACGTCCCTCTGGCTTGGTAACGTCTGGGTAACATAAGTTACCAACAACTCGGTCCAAACGGTTCACCGGATCAGCCAAAAAATGCCGGGCTCAGGTGCTGGTAACCTGCTATTCTCAGGTCTTTGTGACCCAAGAGCTGTGCGACAGTCTATCTGCCAAGCCAACTCAGCACCCCTGCCCTGGTTGCAAGCTTTTCCTGCCGTGTGGTGACTTGGGATTTTTCCGTTTAGAATCTGCGGCGTGCGGAAGTCTTTCCAAGAATGTGGAATCTTCACGGAACTCAGTCAGGGAAACTCTGGCCGCATTCTGGGAGCTGTGGCGTGAATTCTTCACCAAGACGAGGCATTTGCCACACCTCAAGATTAAAACGCACGGCCTGCGCAGTGTGGCTTAGGAGTTTAAAGCTTCTTTTGATGGTTATGGAAATCTTGGAGCGGGGACCCTGGGTGCAACTTGCAACGGAAGAGACCAAGCCGTGCTTGAGAAGTGTGTAGCACAAACTTGATAGGCTTGCACCGGATCAAAGTAACTTCGTGACTATGAGGAGCAGCCCAGGCATTCCTCGAATGTCTTGCCTTGGGTCATCTGGACGTAGTCCAGAAAGCCAAAGATGTTCTTGATTTGTTCGCCGTCAAACCCCAGTCTTCTGAGGCGACTCTGGTTGCCTCGAAACCAAAACGAACAGGGTGAACTTAAGGCTCCGTCTTTATCGAAGAGTAACTGAATCACATCATACACGTCTTTAAGCAGCCTGAATGAGGATAGAAGGCGCTGATAGTCACCTCTGCTGGCTCGCTGGAGTAAGACAATATAGTCTTCATTGTACTCGTTGACAAGTTTGATGGTGAACCTTGAAGTCATCGCGCCAGTTCCTGGCCAGAGGCAGTAGCTAGTTTGGACCTCGCGGAATGATCAAGCTGTGCAAAAAGAGACTGATTTAAGATATTGCGTAATCACATCTCTGATTGCAGCTTGAAGCACCGCAGCCTCTACGGATCCCACACCGAGGACAAAACACTGTGCCCTGAGGGTTCCAGTTACCGCACGAATCGGCAGATATCCATCGATGAAGTCTTGTTACTCGGAAAGGAGAGGAGAAAACGTGCGGAATCATATATGCAATCTCGCGCAGGCTGCAACCAGAAATTCGGTGAAGGAGACGGCATAGGAAAGAGAAGGCTCACAGCTCGCAAGTCCGCCTTCCAAGCCTGACGCCACACACAATGCTTCCGGTGTGATTCCAGAGGCGCAGAGAGCTGGCTTTCTTGCCTTCATTGACAACGAAATCGAAGAGGGGGGCGCAACGCTAGCGAAGGCGCAGATCAACTTCTACCGAAGTCGGCAGTGATCTCTGTACTTCGCTGCGGTGGCCTCACGCCGTCATAAGGAGAGCATAGGGACCGGCGGAATTGGATAAAAGAACGAAAGCGAAATAGCTTCTTTAACCATTTGCTTCAGGCTGCCCTTGACTTCTGACGCCGTTCGAAGATAGCACCTTGCTCAAGTAAAACCCGGACGATGCTTGGAGGATCTATTCCGATGCGCGCGATCTCCGAGATGGAACTTTTGTTGTTAACGAAAAGGTGGCAAATCAGCAAGTCCAATTGTGTCTTGGGGTCCAGAGCACCATTGTCGAGGGGTAATTCGAACTTAGTTTTGCGGAGGTAAAACCCATCTTGCGTTCGTTCTGTCGGTAATTTCTCAGTCATAAGACTAGCATCTTGTGGGCACATCTCACCGGCGGCGCGGTGTTTACCCTTAGACAATTCTAAATTCAGTGGCGTGGCTCTCGCGAAATGTTTCCAGTCAAGAACCTTCGCATAGGCCCCACACCGCCGCTCCCTGCGAAGCCGCAGCCCATGCGATACCTGAAAACAGATACAGCATTCCCAAGATCGGAAAAAGTTTTCTGACTTTGTTGGGTACTCCTTCCCGTTTTGCCAGTCTGTTGCAGGTTTACTTCCAGAGAATTCAAGCCTTCCTTTCTTGGGGTACCGCGCGAAGAGTCCGGCAGCGCTCTTCATTAAAGGAACTGCCCTTCAGAGCGATCGACACGTTAGGGTCACTTAAGGTCAAGAGGATCCGTCGGGCTACGACACACCTCGCAATTCAGACGAAGGGTACTGAGGCCCCTTTTGACCAGTAATGATCAATTTGGTCAAAACATTTCACTACGAAATGTGAGGGAAGACTTCGGCCTGTAACCCGTCTTTCAGAGTTGGAGAAGGAAATGCTTTGAGCTGTTAGACCCTGGACGAAGACTGGATACTTCAATCGTTATGCAGGGTGTTGCTTTTTTGAAGGGGGCTCCCAATCATGTCGATTCTTCGCGAAATAGAATCAAAGCTTAACGCTGCGTGGTGTGACGAGTTACGGCGCATGGTCTACGAACTTGTCTTGATCTTTGCCACGCTGGCTGTCCTTCTGCTTGTGCTCAAGCAAGCGTAAACTGGTTACGGTAGAGACACTATTTGGGAATGAGCTCTTGGTCACAGAAGCCAATTTCCTCACCGAGGGCGCTAGATTTATGAGCCAAACAAACCAATCCCCGGCTTTGCCTTTCATTGATTTAGCTTGATCTTGTTCCACGGTTTTCTATCCTGTTTGCTGCCGGCCATTCATTGCCTTTCGAATCTTCTCACAGATTGCGCTCCCCCATCAGTTCGTCCTTCTATGGACCGGAGTTTCCACAATTCCGCTGGAAAAGTCTGTGGAAATCCTCCCGATTCCCATGAGAAAGATTTGCAACCGCAAGACAAACACCAGATTGCACCTGAAAATGGGTAGTTTTTAGCTGACTGAGATCACTCGCTTTGATGTAGTATTTGTTCGCCTTTGCGGTTTTTGTCGGAGGTGTCATACAGATATGGTTGGACTTTTTCCACAGATGGGTTCTCGTGTTCCTTTGCTGCAGGGCATTTTGAACGACTCTGAGCGTGGCGGCCTTACTATGAGCGGCTTTGATCTCGATCCTTGGGTCAAATCCTCTGAATACAAGCCTCCCAGAAGTGCAATGGGTCGGAATGCAGATGGGGCGGGCTTGGCATAGTTTTAATTTGAGGGAATTAGCAATGGCGGTGATTCTGGTTGTCGATGACGAGAGTTTATTGAGAGGTCTTGTCGAAGAGATACTAACTTCAGAGGGTCATACGGTTTTGCAAGCGATATCCGGCCCGGAAGCCATCAAGATGTCCGAGGAAAGAGCGTTTGATCTCGTGATCACTGACTTGTCTATGCCGCTAATGGATGGCTTTGATCTCATTTCTAGCTTGCGTCGCTTGCGAAATGACTTAACCATCCTCGCCATCTCAGGCGTTTACACAGGTGACCTTCTCCAGGCAGTGAAGCTATTGGGCGCTAAGGCGATATTGGAAAAACCGTTTGAGCCTGACCAGTTAGTGGCCGTAGTGGATAAGATTCTTGAGAAGAATGGAAAGTGATGGCCAGCACTAAGAGATAACCAACGGGTGCGTGCCCCGAGTTAAGGCAGTAATTCAGGACATTCTGCCCTCTCGCGCGCTTCCTGATCCAATATTTTCGTCGTGTCTACGTCATCTGGAACGTATGCGCTGATTACCACATCACGATCATTTTGGGGTTCAATCCGAATTCCTTTGTTGCCTAGAGATTGGGTCTTGCCATTCCTGCCTGAGGAAGCAAATTCACATCCAGGCCTGCTGGAAATATGCCGTCATCAGGTAACGACCTACCCTGTCTGGATGCGCCGTCACTAAATTTGAAATGCGTTTCGAAACGGAAGGGGTGATGTTCCTCTTTGATTTCGGCTTCATCCCGTCGACCCTGGAAGACGATGGCGATCTGCTCGACATCCTTGTCCTCAAGGACGCCCGCGCACATGTTGGTTGCCTGATTGAGGTTCGTGTCATCGGGGTCATTACGGCGGAACAGATCGAAGACGGCACCAGAGAGACGAATAACTGGCTGCGGGCCGAAGAAGGCCATCAGATTCCTAAAGCAGGGCATCCGGGCTCAAACGGAAGGCAAGAACTAAGCGTACCGCCTCGCCAACTTCGATGGATGCGCTGCAGTGTGTGTTTTTGCGTGCCGACATGGGGCTCGGCATCACGTTAGTCCGATCGAAACAAGAATCGGCGAATCCCCTCAGAGATCGGGCGTTTGTACCGTTGAACTCCTAAGTACTTTCCTCGTTTTCTTGAAGTCTCAATCCTAATAGTGTTGGCGATACGGGCGTGCAAACTACTGACGAACCGTCGCAAATCCCCACCATTCAATCTTCACGACGAACCGTTCATCCACTCTTAAGAGTTGTTGACTTTGTGCAGAATTGAAGCTGGGCACGGCTGCGATCAAAAATCGTTAAGCAGCGGATTCTGGCCGAATAAGAACTGCTTCAACGTATCGTTCAAACAGTCTCGATCCCAAATTGCTGACACCGATTTGCACGATACCGTCCTAGGCTGGAAATATCCGTACGATCTATCACGGAGTGATCGAAAAATTTCGAATTGTTCGAGAGATTTTGTTTTTGTAGTCCAATCTATCCACAAAAAGCTCGCTAATCTTGCAAAAGGCCTTCGCCTCTTGGCAACAGGATATGGTGGTGGCGGGTCGTAAGCGATGGAAAAACGCCAAAGATATTGAGTCCAGCTAGGCCTCCCGTTCGTTTTGTATTTCCTTCGCTCTATGAGGAGTTCGGCCTGGCACAGCTGGGAAGCAATAGCTTATGGCGGTCGGCAGTCGTATCCCGGGCAAAGAGATGCCCGAAATGACGGCGGTTGCGCCTTTCTGTTTGATCCGCAACGGCCGCAGGAGATGGGTGAGGCGTCTCTAGTGGATCTGCCGATTCCAGACTGTGTGGGGAGTTAGTGAAAAGGTCTGACCGATGCTGAGGAATTTAGTTGCCGGCAATGTTCCGCTCAAACGCTCCAGAGCTTGAGGAGGTGAACGCATGACGGATGGAGTACCTCGTCGCTACAGAGGGGAAGTCTACACAAAGGCGTGCTTACTTCTTTGCAGTTTGTTCGGGTCCCTGTTGTTGGCGGAGGCGTTCTTGCAATTCTTCCCTCCCTGCCAAACGCGACATTTGCTCCTGGCCCAAAACGATAACCTTGACTATTATGTCGGGCATCCTGATATTGGATATCTTCTAAAGCCGAATATCAGTGGTCTGCTCTGGGGTTGCGATTTTAGAGCAACATTCCACACGGACGCCCATGGTTTTCGCAACGCGTGCGCATGGCCTGAAAAGGCCGAAGTCGTCGCGGTTGGCGACTCTCTGACCTTTGGCTTCGGCGGGCAGGATGAGGAGGCGTGGCCGTCCGTTCTGGCAAGGGCTCTGCCGCATTCTCGCGTGCTGAATCTCGGGCTACTAGGGGCCTGTCCAGAACAATACTTGCGCATTTACGAGACTTTTGGCGCAAAAATGTGCCCGCGTATACTCCTGGTCGGGTTGTTTTTGGGAAATGACTTCCACGAAGCTCCTGGGTTTGACCGATGGGTGAAATCGAAGGTTGGTGGCAATTACATGTCCTCGCAAAGCTCACCGCTCCGCTTCAGTCTGTGGCATCCATTTCAAGGGATGAAGGAACTACTTAGCAAGTATAGTTATCTGTACAACCTGGTCCGTGAGATGATGAATGCGTATGATGGAAGACACTCGTCCGAGCGCAGACTTTTCCCTCTGCCAAACGGTCATCGACTCCTGTTATTTCCAACCCGTTTGGCGGAGGCCGTTAGTATGGGGCAGCCAACTCGCGAGGAATTTCAACAGGTCTTTCGACCAATTCATCGCATGTCATCGATCGCCAGGGAGAACGGCACGCACATGCTGGTCATTTTTCAGCCTAGTAAAGAAGAAATCTACCTGCCTCTACTTGGCGAGACTCCTTCTGATCCTGGAGGCCCTCTTCGTCTGGCGCTGCAAATAGAAGGCATTGACTGCTTGGATTTGACCCCTGCCTTCAGGCGTCGAGCGATGGCGGGTGATCAACTCTACTTTGAAGCGGATGGACATCCGAATCGACTGGGGTACAGGCTGATCGCGGAGGAGATCCTGGCGTATCTTAGTAGCCAGGATTCCAGCTTTAAACCAGTGGCAAAAGACTTAGACTAGTTGCGTCTTTCTTTGCGGCGCTGCGGTGAAAGATTCGATGTATTCTTGCAGGGGCGTTGAATCAGCCAGGACCCCAGTTTCGGCGGCAGTTCCGCCGATACGGTCATAACCATGGCACCTGCGCTTCTAACACTCTCCTTCTAACTGTAAGCAGACGCTTTGAAAATCGATGGGCATCTTCTCATTGACATACCTTCTCTAACCCTACGCGCCAAGTCAGCGGGCGTGAAGGGCTTGGAGAGAAAGTGGGTGCCTGCTTCCAGGACTCCCTGATGCACAATGGCATTTTCTGCGTAGCCCGAGCTGGAAAAGCGAATTAAGGTGGGTGTCCTTCATGGGCTTTTTGTCTGCAGAGAGGTAAACCGGAAGTGGATCAGATCAACTTCGCACCTCGAGTCACGAGTCCCGTGTTGATGTTAAATGGCCAATATGACTTCTTCAATCCCGTTGAGACTTCCCAGGAACCCATGTTTCAGCTTTTTGGGAAAGATAAACGTCATGTGGTTTTTGAGTGCGGACAGCTGATCCCAAGAAATGAAGTGATCAAAGAGACGCTGGATTGGCTTGATCGATAGTTCGCTCCAGCCAGAAGAAGGGAGCAATAAATGCTGGTCGAGTGGCTGGAGCGAGTAAAGGTAGAGCTTCTAATAGTGGGAGTCCCGACTAGACCAGACATCACCTCCAAACCAATTGACGCATCGTTGATGCCACTCTGTTCCGCAGCGAATTTGTTGTCCTCACCAGCGAATTGGCCGAAGACCAAACGTTGTTGCCAGCTGGTTCAACTCAGTCCGCACAGCGTCCCACTCGCGCTCTGCCTGCGGATTCAGATGCCACCTGAGCATTGTGCGATTAATTTCTGTTGATACGCCGATAGCCTCCGCCACAAACCGTCGTGTCTTCCCAGGGTCGTGATCGCGATTCCAGGAATCACCTACATGGTCCAGGGCATTTTCAAGTCGGTCCGCGTCTCTATTCAATTGCTCTTCGCGGCGTGAATGATCGAGTGGGCTTTGATTGATCGCATGTCGGAGTGTGCCCCTGAAATCGTTTGTCCGTCTTTCGCAGTCATTGATAAGCCGGGTGGTTTCCTCAAACTGCCACCCTCTCTCGCTTCTGTATCGAAACTGAGCTTGCGCCGGCAATAACAGTAGGCCAATCAAGATGGCACTCCATGCTGCTATTCGAGGCATTGTCCACCTCCTAATGTTTAGTGATGATCTAAACAGTTCGAGGGTTGCGGGTGCTTCTTACTGGGCCTGTTTCGCAACTACATGAGACGAAATCTTAGAGTAGGTTGCCGCAGGAATGATTTTCTTCGTCTTCAGCTCTGACTTCGTCTTGTAAGGCCGTCCGGCTATGATCTTGTCCGCAGAAGCATCACCGATCCCTGGAAGGGTCATCAATTGCTCCTTGGTCGCAGAATTAAGATCGATCATCTCGTGCTTCGGAGGAGCGCTGGCTTCCTTCTTCGTAGCCGCTGGCGTCTTCGTAGTGGTTGACGGTGTCTGGCTGAAGCTGAAGGAGCAAGCGATCACTAGAGCGCCGGCAGCCATTGCGATTTGTGTTAGACGATCTCTAAAGTGCATAATCTTTCTCCTTGGAGAAGAAGTTTTTTCATACACTCCCCTCTTAGGCAGTTCACAAACCAAAACGAAAGCTGAAAGTTAAGTCTACGTTTGTTGAGACTTAGCGACCCTTCACGCAGAAGAATTAGAACTCATCACTTGGTGCTTTTTGCCACGGCGAGGCAGTTTGCTCTACTTCTAGAATTCCGCGTGTCATCCCTGGAACCGTGAATGTATCCTCCGGCCGTCTTCGCCCGACCTATGATGACTTGCCCATACTGCAGGAACTGGAATTCAGACGCGGCACGAAGGTTCACGAAGCATACTGCCATTTCTTGGAAGTTCGCGTTCATTTGGGTCAATTTGAGCCAGTTTTTAATCGAGAAGGTCAGATAATGCTTATCTATGGCCCGGTTTGCTTTTCCCATCACTGTCTTGGTCCTCACACTGACGTACTTGCTGTGGGCGTTTTGGCCCACAAAGCATGACTCCAATCATTCAACCTTGTCGACTTCCGTTGAGGCAAGGGATACACTATCAAATACCGACAGTGCTACCAGTCCCTCCGAATCAGCTCCGACGAGCGTTTACGCACATAACTTGAAGCTGCGAAAAGGTGCGAACTTCCGGGTCTACATTCGCTGGCTTCGCGGACAAATGGTCCGTACTCGTCCCAACATGAATCCTTCCTTTGATGATCCCGAGTCGTTTGTGCTTAAGGTTAAGACGGGCGTGATTCGTGCGAATATAGGAGATATCAGTATCTTTCTGAATACAATCGGAGGAGCGACCTCTCGGCTGAAGAACATCACTCTCTCCGGCGACGGAGATCAAGTCAAGCTTCAAGGCACACTGCACAAGATCGTTCCGCTACCTATTGAACTGATTGGCAAAATAGCCGCTGTTCCCGACAACAGAATCCAAGTACACGTCAGAAAACTGAGCGTTCTGAAAATTCCGATGAAGGGTCTTCTTGGTGCTATCCATATTGGCGTCTCCGACTTTCTACCGCGTGACGTCCCCGGCGTTCAAGTCACCGACAATGATATTGTGTTCGATACGCAAAAGCTTTTGCCCGCACCTCATATCCGCGGCCAGTTAACCAGCGTGCGCATCGTTAACCCTGATCTGGAACAAATTTACGGAAATGCTGAGGATGCTGTGAAACACGTCGAGCAATGGCGCAATTTTTTGAAACTCAGTGGCGGCACGCTTGACTTCGGAAAGCTCACAATGCGCCACGTCGATCTCATCATGATTGATCTTTCGAATGATGCCTGGTTTGACCTCGACCTAGCTCACTATCAGGAACAGCTTGTGAATGGCTATACTCGCATGACTCCTCAAGCCGGTTTGCAGATCTTCATGCCTGATCTGGACTCCCTCCCCCCCAAGAAAGGGAACCAGAGCATCAGTCTGGAATGGCTTAAGAATCGCAACTCTGCCCCTCCCGCCGATATCACTACTAGGTAATCTTCGTAACTTTCTCAGATTTGTGCTTCAGATAGCTAACAAGCCTTTGCGAGCATCGTGTTGGCAAGACGCGGTCTTGGGCTTAGCAGCGGTAGTCAGGGGCTATGCCTGGAAGGGACCTTTAACTTCATCCTTGTCCGTTCATTGGTCACAACTCGATTCGACGGGAAGTTCTTCAGCGCGTGCTCCATATCTTGCTTAATGCCAAGGCGGTTACCAGTCCTTGACAATATTGGCCAGCTACGATCGACTACAAGGCAGCCATAGGCCATGGACTCGAACTGCACCGCAAAAGCTGCATATGGCGCCGGGCGTGGGATCGCACTGTCGAGTGGCTTTAGTTCCGGCCGGACCAGCATGACCCACATTTTATGGAACTAGGTCGGAGATTAGCCGCCTTTGTGTCTCACGAAGCGCATCGCTTGACTACTGTTATAGAAGACACTTTAAAGGTAGGATGTTTGACTCTGGATAGGACTGGCCAGGAAGCTCCTTTGAAGAATCTTTGAAAGATAAGTCGAGGTCGTTTGGTCCCGAATGAGCTTCCCGAAAGTTCATGGACCTCACTTCTGAACGACGGCAGAAGGGAAAGGAGCGGCATTACACTTGCTAATACTTGCCTAAATCTGATACCTTCCTCCCAGACACGGCTTGCATCTTAAGTTAAGCAAAACTGGAAGAACATCGTAGACACCCCTTCTTTCGAGTCCAGACTCAGGTCCTACCGTATTCCCTGTCACACTGCTGGCTGTGCGCCTTGTTTTGTCCCATTGAACGCCATCGGTTGGCTTCGAGAGCTGTATAACTTACACCAAACAAACCGTAGTGTCGCTCACATGCACAAGGAGAACAGCGATGAGAAGACTAGTCACATTAGTGAGTGTTGTAGTAGCGGTGGCTGTTTTGACGGCTACACCAGTTCAGGCTGTGGTCACGGAAAACGATTCCATCGATATCGACTTGGTGGTATTCGTTCCGTGTGCTAATGGAGGAGTCGGTGAGCTAGTGGAGTTGAATGGCCCGTTGCACATTCTGCTCACCTTCACCATCAATGGCAACAACATTAGCGGTAAGACTCATTTCCAACCGGAGGGCATTTCCGGAGTTGGCCTGGATACCGGCGATAGATATCACGCTACTGGCGTGACCCAAGATCACTTTAAGGGATCCCTCAGTAATGGCCAGTTCAATCAAATCTTTGTGAATAATTTCAGGATCATCGATCAGGATCCGGGAAACAACTTCCTGGTACACGAGAACTTTCATCTCACCATCACCGCAAATGGTGCGGTGACAGCCGTCCATGACAACTTCAGCATCGACTGCAAGTAAGAGCAGCTTTTCGTAGTAACCCATTCGAGAGGGCCACCATGAAAAAGCGTGGCGGCCCTCAACCTGTGTCGTTCGGTTCTCAAGCGGCGGCCTCTCTGATTTGCTTTCATCTCACGAATTCGGCGCCTGCTGTGGTGTGCCATCACCTTCACAGAATTCTTGTTGCAATCTAAGCCTGACTCATATAGGATTCGGCCCGTTTTCTCCTTTCTTTTCCGAGCAACAAAGATTTTTGACGATGTCTGTCGATCTTGCGGCAAGTGGAATCCCGCGGGTGCAACGAACGCAAACCTCGGAGCCGGAAGACGTGGGTGTTGTCTGGCAATACTTCAAGTCACATCCACTGGAGGCGACACTCAATCATGCGTCGGCGGCTTAAGCGAGTATCGACCTCTCCATTAGGTGCTGTTCAAAGGAGGCAGTGCGCGGGATTAGGGCGGTCAGGCTTAATTGCAGCTTTAATATCATGGTAATCGCGATGGCAGCCAAGGGAAACGGGAAAGGGTCAGCTTGCTGGTGCCCGAACCAAGCAGTCAAGTAGACGCTTAACGGGCCTGAAAAACATTTGGGATAAAGCATTCGAAGAATGTGATTGAGAGGAGAAATGAACATGCTTGACCTTTCGGATCCTTCTTACGCTTCAGTAGATTGGACAGTGATAGCAGGTTTGTTGGTCTTCATCATGGCCGGGACCGGCCTGATGTATCGAACACTTGCGCGCATCTTCTTTCGGAGGTGAGAACATACCTCCTGTCAGTAACAGGGGGCCAACTTATAGATATTCCATCCCGCTTTAGCGGCCCTTATCCGGCATGTAGGATTAGTTTGAGCGTACTGGAGTTTGCCTCCCTACCTCTTACGGGCAGAACAATCTAATCCTTCTCTCGTTTAGCAGAAGGATGACGGCAGCCTCAAAGCGCCGCCATCTTTTCTCGCAACAAGATAATCTCGAATCTGAAATCTTAAGATTCAGCCTCAAAGTTGTTCAGAAATGAAGCGCCCCCGGTTTCCCAGATATGTTCAGTTACCCTTCTTCGATCTCGAGTGCGCTCAGAAGAATGTTTGGATACCAAACAACAATCGGGTTCCTCGAGGGTGAAATAGATGCCCTGCATGATCTATCAGGACATCGCCAAGACTGCAGAGGTCAGAGAGCATCCCCACAGGCACCAATGCGGCCTATGCCTATGCCGCCGAAGTGACATCTTTCCGATCTGGCGTTGACTGAAAAGACGCAAACTTCCCGGAAAACTGGATTGAGCAGGTCGGGAAAGAACTTAAGGACCTGCTCGCCATAAGTTCGAAGACCTATCGCCTGATTCAACATAACAGGACAGGCCCGGACCGAACCTCGTTCACACCTGATTGCAACTCTCTGACCACTAGCGACCGGCAACTCAGACATCGAACTCCGCCGGAGCGTTCTTAGCCAGCGTCTCGATAGTCACTCATGACGCGAGCCTCGGGAACTGGCGGCCAATGCTTCTTTCCGAGTGATTTGTCTCTGAGAAGCTAATATCTATTGGATGTTATTGAATCAATATCTGCGAAGCCTTGATTAGCAGGCATACCAAGCTTAAGGTCTTGCAAAAGCCAATCCCAACAAGGAATTCAAAAATCTTCTGTGGAAAAGTCCCGTCAGCACCGGCTTCGTAAAGACTCAGTCCAAAAAGATGACCAAATATGAAAATATGGCACATAAATTGAGTCTTCTCAGTCAGCTGAAAACTGCCCATTTTCAGTGCAATTTGGTGTTTGTCCTTAAATCTCAAACCTTTTTCTAGTCGCGGAATGAGGATTTCCACAGACTTTTCCACAGAGATTGTGGAGATTTTGTTGAGTCCCGTGATAACAGGAGATCAGCTTGGCGAATCTTGAAGGCGTTTCCGCAATCGAGATGTCTTTTTCTCGATCTTCTATCTCATTCGATTGTCCAATAGGCTATTAGCACATTCACCCGGCCGAGAGCGGCGCTTCCTCACAACAAATTTCTCCCGGAACCTGAGTCTTATTGAAGAGTTGTTCGTATACAGATTGGCGGGCAAGAAAAGGCCGTGACAGGAGCCATGGAAGTGAATGCTGAGATCGAACGACTCCAGCGGCATGATTTTGGGGCGCTCTCGACGTTCATCACCCGCTACCAGAGACGCCTCTTTCGCTATCTAGTTCGGATGGTCAACGATTCTAACATTGCGGGTGATCTCTTCCAGCAGACCTGGATTCGCGTAATGGAAAGAATTCGACAATACAATCAGGACAAGTCGTTTGAAAGCTGGCTATTCTCAATCGCTCACAATTTGGCCGTCGATCACCTGCGCCGCCGTCAGCCACAAAGCCTCGAGGAATCCGAGTTTGTCGAACCATTGACCTGTCCTGACCCGAGTGCGTTGGAGCAGCTTGTTTCCCTTGAGCGCTCGGAGGTTCTAGCTGGGGCCTTTTCGAGTTTGCCGGCCCTCTATCGTGAAGTGCTGGTGTTGAAGTTTGAGGAAGAAATGAAACTCGAAGAGATCGCAGACCTGCTTGGTGCCCGGCTCTCTACCGTCAAGTCACGCTTGAGCCGAGGTCTGGAAAGACTTCGAAAACAGTTCGAGGAAAGTTACCCACAGAAGACAAAGATATGAGAACACACCAAAGCATGCAAGCTTCCCTGCCTTTGGCCGCAGCCGGAGAGCTGAGTCGAGAAGAGCAGTTTTTGGTTGAAGAGCACCTGAAAGGGTGTCCGGATTGCACGTGCGAGTTCGCTCGGTTGCAGCAAGTTATTACGGAGCTTCGCTTCCTGCCGGACCCTCGTCTGCCTGACTACCTGCTGGAGCGCACTCTGATGGGGGCTGAACAGCACGCTGCAAATTCCAAGGAGCGGCGAGGGGAGAATATCTTGCTGACTGGCGCCGTTGCCATGGGCTGGCTGTCGAACTTGGCGGTTTGGCTCTTCTCAGGATATGCCTTGGGCAATGACTATGCATCGTGGTGGTTGCGCCTTGCGGCCTCGATGGTTCTAAGCTGGTCGACGGCTGGCGTTGCCGCCGTGCTACTCAGCTGCCAACGAAGAATTGAAAGGAGAAGTTATGTCTTGGCTTCGTAGCGAACTTCAGTGGATTCCCCGAACCGCTTGGGTTGTGGCAGCCACGGT
>Ga0075433_10000544_pt1 | contig 24787 bp, 28 predicted proteins | sample RhiMethybrSRZTD2_FD_75299 | JGI IMG/M metagenome (GOLD analysis project Ga0075433, IMG submission 75299) | Populus rhizosphere microbial communities from Tennessee, USA - Rhizosphere MetaG P. TD hybrid SRZTD2 | ecosystem: Host-associated > Plants > Roots > Rhizosphere > Soil | place: USA... | reverse complement strand
GGCGATGCGCGAGCTGGGCGTGATCGATGATGGCGCGCTGGCCATCGTGAATGGGCGCATCGTGGCGGTTGGGACGACGGATGCCGTGCGTGCTCAGGTCCACGATGCGACCGAGCGGATCGATGCGCGCGGCAAGGGGGTGCTGCCGGGCTTCGTGGATGCGCACACGCATGTGATCTTCGCCGGCGATCGCGTGGACGAATTCGAGCGCCGCTTGCAGGGCGCGACCTACCTGGAGATAATGGCTGCTGGCGGCGGAATTATGGCGACCGTGCGCGCCACGCGTGCAGCCTCAGCCGAGCAGCTCGCGACCGAGAGTGCCGCGCGGCTGGCGAAAATGCTCGCTCACGGCACGACGACCGCCGAGGCCAAGAGCGGCTATGGGCTCTCAACCGACGCCGAGCTGAAGATGCTGCGCGTGATCGCCCAGCTCAACGCTACGCAGCCGCTCGAACTCGTCCCGACCTTCTTGGGTGCGCACGCGCTGCCGACCGAGTACGCCGGGCGAGCGGATGCGTATATCGGGCTGGTCGTTGACGAAATGCTGCCGGCCGTCGCGGCGCTGGGCCAGCCGTTGCCGTTCGTGGACATCTTTTGCGATGAGGGTGCCTTTACCGTCGCACAGCTGGAGCAGGTTCTTGGCGCAGCCCGCGCGCTCGGCTTCCCGCTCAAGGCGCATCTCGACGAGTTCGCCGCGCTGGGTGGCACGCCGGTCGCCGCCGCGCTCGGCGCGACCTCGATCGATCATCTCGTGGTGAGCGGCCCGGCTGACTTGGCCGCGTTGCGTGCGCACAGCACGACCATCCCGACACTGATGCCCGCAACGCCGTTCGGCTTGGGGTTCAGCCACTACGCGCCGGCGCGCCAAATGATCGACGAGTACGATCTGGCGGTGGCGCTCGGCTCCGATCTGAACCCCGGAACGTGCTGGTGCGTCTCGATGCCCTTCGCGATCGCGCTGGCCTGCCGAGGCATGCGGCTGACACCGGCTGAGGCGCTGGTCGCGGCCACGCTCAACGCCGCGTACGCCGTCGGACGCGGGGCGGATCTGGGCAGCCTTGAGCCCGGCAAGCAGGCCGATGTGCTGATCCTCGAAACGCCCGATTATCGCCAGCTGGCCTACCGGGTCGGCGAGAACTTGGTCGAGCGCGTGATCAAGCGCGGCCAAGTCGTCTACACCGCTGCAACATAGTGCTGCGCGCTTTCTACTATTGACATAGCACTATAGCGGCCAATCAAATTGTTGACAGTTCTAGGCCGCTGTGCTATCATAACCATCCAATCGTAAAATGTGGGTACAGACGCTCCAGGAGCCGCTAATTTGGCGGTGTGTTCCTAACGGAACCGGAGCGTTTTTTGACCCATCTGGAAAGCGTGCGCAAGCGAGTCGGGCGTGGATATGGCAATGCAAGCGGACGCGCGTGTCCTCGTCGTTGCTTCCGATGCAGCGATGTGGAAGACGCTCCAATCCATGCTCGTAGATCATGGATATGCTGTTCGCCAAGCCGAGGATATTGCTGCGGCGTTGTCCGCCTTTGATGCCGATCCCTGCCCGCTGGTCATCGCGGCCTTCACACTTCGCGATGGTGTCGGCCTGGATTTGATCCAGTCGCTGCGCCAGCGTGCGCCCGACGTAGCGGTGATCCTGGTTGGCGACCAGTCCTTGCAAGCGATCTTGCTGGCGCTGCGTAGCAATACGACCGACTATCTAACCATGCCCGTGCGCGACGACGAGCTCGTGCGCGCGCTAGAGCGGGCAGCGCACCTGCGCGCGGCGGCGACCGAGCACGCCGCCCATGAACACCAGCTGGCCGCCCGCCTGGCCCAGCTGCAATCCACACAAGCTAGCTTGGTACAGATCGCGAGCTTGGCTGCGCTGGGACGGCTAGCCGCCAACCTGGCCCACGAGATCAACAACCCGCTCACACCGATCTTCGGTATGGCCGAACTCCTGCTCGATGATCTCCCACCGGATCACGCATGCCGGGCATACGCCGAGGCGATCAGTGCCTCGGCGCGCCGCATCCGCGATGTCGTGCGCAGCCTGATCGATTTCGCGCGACCGGCCGCGCATGAGCATATTCGACTCGATCTAGGGCCGCTGCTCCAGGATACGCTCCTGTTGACCGAGCAACAATTGCATGATCAGGCGATCAGCACCACGCTTGTGCTACCAAACGAGCCACTCTTTGTGATGGGCAGCGCAGCGCAGCTCAAGCAAGCGCTGCTGTTGATGATCGATAACGCGCGCGAAGCAATGCCGAGCGGTGGCCAGCTGACGATCAGCCTCGCCGCGCTGGCCGACGCTGCGCAGCACGCCGATGCCGCCGCGGCTCAACCATCCCGCGCGGTTATCGCGATAGAGGATACTGGCGTTGGTATCGCCAAGCAGTGGCTTCCATTCATCTTTGAGCCATTCTACTCGACCAAACCACAGGTTGTTGGGGTCGGGTTGGGGCTGGCAGTCGCAAGCAGCATTCTGCAAGAGCATGTCGGCATGATCGAGGTTGATTCAGTCGAGGGGCGTGGCAGCACCTTTCGGATCGTGCTGCCGCTGACGGAGTGATGCGCGTTTCGGCTTTGCCGTCGCTAGCTGACCGGGCTGCGCTGGCGAACCGGCATGCGCGGCATCGTGCGCGGGACATCTTGCTTGAGGAAGCGCAGCAAGATATCGTTGAACAGCTCGGCCTCATCCAGGAATGGGAAATGGCGACTTTCCGGCAAGACAACCACCTCGGCGGATGGAATCGCGTCGAACAGATCGGCCTGGTTGGGGTGGACGATCTCGTCGCGCCCGCCGTGGACGATCAGCGTCGGCACACTCAACCGCGGCAATTCTGGCCGCAGATCGGTGCGCCACATCGAGCCGACTGCCTGCCGCAGTGTCGTGGAGCTTGATTTCATGCTGTCGTCGAGGATCTCATGAACAGCGGCGTCGCCGGTCTCGCCGAGGAACATGCGGAACATATAGCGGCGGAACCAGGGCGCGCGGGCGAACGCATTGGCCAGCACCGGGCGATCAGTCAGCTTGAGCAGCCACGAGAGCGAGTCGCCGACGATCGGTGCCCCGACAGCGGCCACCCGGCTGATTCGCTTGGGATGATTGATCGCGGTCTTGAGCGCGACCATGCCACCCATCGAGTGACCAACCAGCAACACGCGGTCGATCCCCAGCTCGTCGAGAAATCGAATCACTTGGTCGGAGTAGTTCTGGATGCTTTCGCGCTCGGGCAGGCCGCGGCCCGTATTCTGCCGGCGCGAATCGCCAAACCCCCAGAAGTCGAAGGAGTAAGTGCGAAAATGGTCCGCCACGCGCTCCATTGTTGGGAACCAGTAGCGCCAACTGCCGAGCCAACCATGGAGGAACAACACGGGTCGTCCATGACCGAGCACTTCATAGTGAACCACTTGACGATCGACGACCATGATGCTCATAGGAGTGTCCGCTTTCGTCTTGCCATAGCATGATGTAGTATAGGGACCTGGCGTGGGTACACTCTACTATACCATAATACCGCAGTGTATCAGGTTGTAGATACGGGTATGCCGCGCAATTTGTCTTTACGGGATTTGACAAAATTACTACAGCTCATCGTTATGAGGTACCATTGCTCGTACGCGAGCGCAGGACCGATAGATTGGTCTCGCGTTCGTGCAGCGAGCGGCGCAGACGCCATTGCAACATGGCGATCTCTTCCGAAATGCTGCGCAGGTTTTGCATCTCTTGCTCAAGCTCGCTGAGCAGTGCGCCGGCCTGCACCCCGGCCATGGCGCTGGCGCGATCCTGCGAGAGGCTCGACACACGCTCCTGAATTGTTGCGAGTAGGCTCATAAGGTGCGCCCAGGACTCGTTGTCTTGCGTGGCACGAGCGTGCGCACCCTGTTGACGACCGTCGATCCAGCTCTGGATCTGCTCCTGCACATGGCTCATGCGCGCTTCGAGCTGCTGGATGCCGGCCTCGGTGGTGATGATCGCCTGCTGGCTCGCTGGTGAATGCGCATTCTGCGATCGCGCGATCAGATCAAGCTGATCTTTTAGTTGGGCGAGCGAGGAGTTGAATTGCGTCTGGCGCACTGTCACTGCTTCCTGCTCGCTCAGCAGATCGAGCAGCATTTTGTGCAGTTGCGCGGTCTCGCCGGCAACGCGCGTCGCCTGCTGTTGCAGCAGGTGCGGCACGAACCAGAGCAGCAGCGCCAACAATGCCAGAACCATGATCCCTAATGCCACAAACAACGCATTCATAGCGACCTCCTGTAGATGATTATACGGGTGTTTAGCAGTCAGGGTCAATAAATAGAAGGTCCTGTGGATGACAGCTCGATTACACCATCGCTGCTCGCGCCGGCGTTGGCCCGTCGCTTCAGCGCTGCGAGGGCTGCTCACGCAGTGCGTTGACAAGTCGCTTCAGCGCTTCTATAATGCGCCGGTTGAGAGCTACACGCTGTGTCGAAGAGGAGCCTAATGAGACATCGAGCGATCGTTTTGCTGCTCCTGCTGGCACTTGTGGGGAGCGCGCTGACGGCATGCGGCAGCGATACCGGCAATTCACTTGGTGGATTGCTGGGGCGGAATAGCGCGCTGTATGTGCCCGATCTGCTGACGAAGGCCCAGGACTACAATGGCAAATCCGTCACCGTCGACGGCGCGTATGTGGGGCGCGATAATGCGACCGTGTCGGTGCTGTCGCTGGGCGTCAGCACGCTCGATAATGGCCTGGATGCCAAGCCGCTTGGCGACCCGATCTGGCTGGAAGGCTTCCCGAAAGAGGCGACCAGCGGCCTACATCAGCCCGGCGACGCGGTCTATGGGTTCGTGCGCGTGCAAGGCCAGTTCGATACGGGCGGCAGCTACGGCCCGGATAATACGTATCGCTACCGCATCCGCGTGACCTCGGCAGAGCCGATCGAGCGGGTCCAACGCCAGGAGGTCCGCGTATCCACTGCGCCGTTGAGCGATGGTAAGGTCGCGCTGCTGGATCTGCTCAAGGATCCGGCGAAATATAACGATCAGACGATCACAACCCAAGGGTATTATTTCTGGAACTCGATCATCTTCGTGCTGGCCGAGGGCATCTCGACCGAGCTTGATGATAGCAGCCCGCAGCCGGTTGGCAAGACGATCTGGATGGAGGGCTTTCCAGCCGATGAGTCGGGCAAGCTGCACCTGGGGCCGAACAACAGCTTTGTGTGGGGGCTGGTCGAGGTCACGGGCACGTTCAAGAGCGGCAGCAATTTCGGCAAAGACGGCGCGTATCAGCAATTCCTTCAGGTCACATCCGCGCGATCATTGGAGCAGCCCCAGGAGCAGAAATGAGATATGCCATACGAGTACAATGTCCGTAGAAAGTTGTACTCAGCTGCTGACGAAGGATGAAAGACGAAGGACGAAAGCAACGCCTTCAACGTGTAGCACCAACGGGGTCAGGAATTCCGAGGAGCTGTACTCGTGAATCAGTAGGGCTGCGAGAGGCTGAAGGTGTATTACTTTATTGAGCCGATGCTTGAGAGCGACATCGAGCAGGTCCAGAATATCGAGCGGCGCAGCTTCAACACGCCCTGGTCGGCAAACACCTACCGACACGAGCTGCGTAACGCCGCGAACAGCCGCTATATCGTCGCGCGCACCGCTGCCACGCCGCCGCCACCGCGTGGCGAGGAGCAGCTGTCGCGGCGCGGCCTGCTGGCCAGCCTGTTGCCGTCGCTGTTTGGGCAGCCTTCCAGCACCGCCGTTAGCGCGTATCCGGTCGTCGGCTACGGCGGCTTGTGGATCAGCGTGGACGAGGGCCATATCACCACGATCGCCGTGGCACCCGAATATCGCGGACGTGGGATCGGTGAGCTGGTGCTCAACGGCCAGATCGACCAGGCGCTCGCGCTCAAAGCGGACATGCTGACGCTCGAGGTGCGCGTGAGCAATGTCGTGGCGCAACAGCTGTATCTGAAGTATGGCTTTCATCCATCGGGAACGCGACCGCGCTACTACACCGACAACGGCGAGGACGCGCTGATCATGTGGACCGAGCCGATCCGCTCGGCGGCCTATCACGAGCGACTACAACGGCTGCGCGAGCAACTCTTCGCGCGGCTACGGCAGGAGGCGGGCGAGCCACCGCCGTTGAGCACGAGCGGCCCGGCGGCGCTGCGCTCCTCGCGCGAAACGTGAAACGTGAAGCGCAGCCTGCGCTTCACGTTTCACGAATGGGGATACGTTTTAGTTTTCGAGTCTCTTAGACCTCCATCACCACCGGCAGCACCATGGGCCGGCGCTTGGTCTGGCCGTAGAGGTATTCGCTGACGACATCCTTGATCTTGCGGTTGACGAAGGCGCTGTCGCTCAGGGTCGGGCCGCCGCCGCCGTTTGATCTGACCAGCGCATCGCGGACCACGTCCTTGGTCGCATCGATCAGATCCTCGGACTGGCGCATATAGACGAAGCCGCGCGAGACGACATCGGGGCCGGCGACCAGCTCGCCAGTGGTGCGATCAATGCTGACGACGACCATCAGGATGCCGTCGCGCGCCAGCAGCTGCCGATCGCGCACGACCACATTGCCGACATCGCCCACGGTGGTACCATCGACGTAGACATACCCGACCGGCGCTTTGCCGGTGATCTTGCCGTAGTTCCGGCTGAATTCCATGATCGAGCCGTTCTCGGCCAAGATCACGTTTTCCGGCTCGAATAGCCCGCCCATCCCCAGCGCCATCTTGCGATACAGCATCATATGCCGGTAGTCGCCGTGGAATGGCACAACGAACTCGGGCCGCAGCAGCGCCAGCACCATCTTCAGCTCTTCCTGCGCCGCGTGTCCCGAGACATGGACGCGCGGGTCGCTGCCATAGATCACATCGGCACCCAGGCGGAAGAGGTTGTTGATCACCCGTCCGACCGAGACTTCGTTGCCGGGGATCGGCGTGGCCGAGACCACGACGGTGTCGCCTGGCTTGATCTTGACGTGCGTGTGATCGCGATTGGCCATGCGCGCGAGCGCCGCCATCGGCTCGCCCTGGCTGCCGGTGCAGATGATCGCGATCTGGTCATCGGGATAGGCGGCTGCCTCGTGCGGTCGGATCAGCGTCCCCGGCTCGGCGCGTAGGTAGCCGAGGTCCAGCGCGATGCGGCCATTGTTTTCCATGCTACGACCAGCCAGCACGGCTTTGCGACCATAGGCTTCGGCGGAGTCGATCGCCTGCTGCACGCGCGAGATGTTCGAGGCGAAGGTGGCGATGATGATGCGGCCAGGCGCGGTAGCGAAGATATTGTCGAACGCCTCGCCGACCACCTGCTCGCTCGGCGTGTACCCGCGCGATTCGACGCGCACGCAATCGGTCAGCAGCACCAGCGGCGAGCGACGACCAAGCTCGGAGATCGTGGCGGTGTCGGTCGGTCGGCCGTCTACTGGCGTGTGGTCGAATTTCCAGTCGGTCAGATAGATCACCAGCCCGGCGGGCGTGGTGATGCCGAAGCCGACCGCGTCGGGGATCGAGTGGGCGATGTGGAACGGCTCGATCACAAACGAGCCAAGCGTGAACTTTTCACCCGCCTCAAAGCGCACCATCGTGGTGCGATCGAGCAGGCGGTGCTCTTTGAGTTTGCCGCTGACCATGCCGATCGTCAGCGGCGTGCCATAGATCGACGGGAAGCCGAGGTCGGCCAGCAAGTGTGGGAGCGCGCCGATATGGTCTTCGTGCCCATGGGTGAGCAGAATGCCTTGGATCTGCTCTTTTTTCTCGCGGAGGTAGGTAATGTCGGGCAACACCAGATCGACGCCGAGCATATCGGCTTCGGGAAACATCACGCCGCAATCGAGCAGCAGAATCTCCTCGCCGCACTCAAGCACCCACATGTTGCGCCCAACCTCGCCGGCCCCGCCGAGAGGGATTACGCGCAATCGATTCTTTGCCATAGGTTGTTATGAAGTCGGACGCCGGTCAGAACGACGTCAGGCCCGTACTTCGCTCCTTTCTGTATCGGGCAAACCCGGCATTGGTGCCGCGCCTGCCCAGCGATGTCATCTTATGTATACTCAGGGCCGACCATGCAGACGACCCTCATGACCAGGTAATACGGCGGTTGGGCGCGGCTAGGGCGTAGCGCTATCGGTGCGCGGGCCTGGCGTTGCCGTTTCGTCGTGTGCCGCCTCGGCCTCCAGCAGGCCCGCGCGCTGGCGAATCTCGGCCAGCAGCTCGTCGCGATCCTCCAGTCCGGCGTAGAGCGGCAGCTTGGTGCGGCCATACGCCTGGCTGTGCAGGAAGCGCAGCAGCGGGTTGCGGATCTGATGGGTATAATCCTCTTTGAGAAAGAGTTCGTCGACCGGCTCGTCGGAATCCTCGTCTACACGCCGGATGGCACCGATGCCTGTCCATGGGTAGGTCAGTGCGACGCCGAGCGAAGCAAAGCGCAACCCATCTTCGGCAGGGGTGTAGGCGGCGGCCCATTCCTCAAGAATATTCCAGACGACCAGCGGTGTGGCGATGATCAGCACCAGCATGAGCAGCGCCGGCACGATCTGGCTGATCGAGAGGCCGTGCTCGATGTTGGCCCGCAGCCCCTGCCAGAATGTGTCGTTTGGGCTATCGCTCGCGCCGAGCGTGCTGCGGAATGTCCAGATCGCGAAGGCCCAGATGATCAAGGCCCCAACCAGGAGCACGAGCGCTGTGCGGCGGCCAGAGGGCGAGATTCGGTATGTCTTCATGTACGACAGATCAGGCGTGAAACGCGCTGTGCGAAACACAAGCTGCTCGACAAAAAAGGTATCATGGTATACACACGCGTTACATTTCGGGTCAAAACATCGAAAGTTGTTCTAAATCTGGCCCTGCCGATGCGGGCGACTGGGGTGCCTCTTGTTTGGCAGCCTCACGCTCGGCCTGGGCGAGGTATTCGGGCAAGCGCCGAAAGTCGTTTTCGATCAACGGACGATTCTGCGGCTGGTGCAGCGCGGCGGCTGGGTGCATCATCGGTACAATGAACCGTCCATCGATCCAGCGTGGCTGCCCGTGAATCCGCGAGATCTTCTCGCCAGGGAACCAGCGGGCCATCGAGAAGCGCCCAAGTGTGACGATCACACGCGGGTTGATCGCGGCGATCTGGCGATCGAGATAGCCTGCGCAGGCCGTGATTTCGTCCGCCTCGGGGTCGCGGTTGTTCGGCGGGCGATGTTTTACCACGTTGGCGATGAAGACATCGCTGCGCCGCAGATCGGCGAGCGCCAGCAATTCCTCCAGGAATTTCCCGGCGGCACCGACGAACGGGCGACCCTGGCGATCTTCGTTGAAGCCTGGTGCCTCGCCAATGAACATAATCTGAGCGGTGGCAGGCCCTTCACCGGGTACAGCCTGGATTGTGCCGTGGTGCAGCTTACACAGGGTACACACGCGTACCTCTGCGGCGATCTGCGCTAACTCTTCTGCTGCGCTCAAGCGTCGCCTCTTTCCAGCTCTCAGGTGATCAAGCGGTATTATACCATACCCGCCTGGGGAACGCCGCACATCCGCTGAAACGTGAAACGTGAAGCGTGATGGGACGCAGTTCACGTTTCACGTTTCGCGGTTCACGGTTCACGGTTCACGTTTCACGTTTCACGTTTTCGGTCGATGTATCGGCCAGCTTCGGAGCCGCGTCCGGCGCGCGCGGCGGATCGGCGTTGGTCAGGCGCTCATCGAGGCCGGTCCAGTTGCGCGTCAATTCGTGATCGAACGGGTTGTGCCGGGCCAGGCGTCCCTGCGCCGCCGGCTGATGTGCGGTGTTCTGGTCGTTCGGCGACTGGCTGCCCTGGCGTCTGCGTCGTAGCGCTAGCCGAAACTGGATGAGCGAGAGCACCAAGCCGATCAGCATGAGCGCGAGCAGCTGCACCAGCGGGACAGCCTGGCCGATTAGCGTGCGGATCGCGAGCACCGCAAGGCCGATCACCGTGCCGACGAGTATGAATTCTAGCCATTGATTGCGCATCGAGACGAAAGTCCTGACTTACTTCCTGCGCTCGTCTTCGGGCCGTACTTCGCGGCCCTGATCGAGGGAGTAGTCGCTATAATCCTGATAGGCTGGCTGCGCTGCCGCGCGTACGATCACGCCGAGCTTCAGCAGTATCAGCAATACGCTCACCCCGACTACGATCAAGGCGACGAGGGCGCAGACGATAACCAAGAAGAACGAGAGCATATGCACCCCTTGCTGGCAGAATGGATTGTCGAGCCGTGCTCATACGTATCCTAGCAGGGAAGTGATATGTACGTCAACCCTTATTTCTCAGAAGCTGTTCCCGGTTCGGCGTGCATCTTTTTGGCTCGTTGTGCTAGAATAGGGCGCATGAGCAAGCCGCTTTCGCCCACGATCCAATCAGCCCATGTGCTGGATTTTATCTCGCACAGTGTAGCGCAGACGCTGCGTATCGGCCAGCGCTTGGGCGAGCTGCTCCAGCGTGGCGATCTGGTGCTGCTGTTGGGCGATTTCGGCAGCGGCAAGACGCATCTGATCAAGGGCATCGTGCAGGGGCTGGGCTCCGATGATCTGGTCAACAGCCCGAGCTTTGTGCTGATCAACGAATACCGAGCCGGCGCGCGTCATCAGCAGATGACGATCTTCCACGCCGATCTGTACCGGATCGAGGCACCGGAGGAGCTGGTCGGGATCGGTCTGGAGGAGGCTTGGTCGGCGAATGGGGTCTGTCTGATCGAGTGGGCCGAGCGGGCGCAGGGCTGGCTGCCGCAGGAGCACTTGGCGATCCACTTGCAGTATCTGAGCGATACCAAACGGGTATTGCGCTTCGTGCCGCATGGCCCGCGCTATGAAGCGCTGGTGGCCGAGTTCAAAAAGAGCACTTTCGCGTGACGATGCTATTGGCGATCGATACGTCGAGCCTGCAAACCGGCCTGGCTTGCTACGAGGCCGACGGCGTGCTGGGCGAGTGTGTGTGGCGATCCGGGCGCGATCACACCGCGCATTTGCTGCCGCAGCTGACGCTGCTCCTGCGGCACCTGGGGCGCGCGCGCAGCGATATTTCTGCGGTTGGTGTGGCGCTAGGCCCCGGCAGCTGGAGCGGGCTGCGGGTTGGCCTGAGCACGGCGAAGGGGCTCGCGCTGGCCAGCGGTGTACCGCTGATCGGCGTGGGGGTGCTGGATGCGCTGGCCTATCAGTACGAACGCTCGCGCATGCTGGTGATCCCGCTCGTCCGGCTGGGCCGCGAGCGGTTCGCGACTGCCACGATCACGCCAGCCGATGCGCCGAGCGGTGCGAGCATTCCACGCAATGTGACGCTCGCGGAGCTGTGCGCCGAGATCACTGGGCGCGCGCTGTTTTGTGGCGATGTCGATGCCGAGGTGCGCGAGGTGTTGCGCCAGAAGCTGGGCAACCGCGCCAGCTTCCCGACACCAGCGGCCAACCTGCGGCGACCGGGCTATCTGGCCGAGCTGGCCTGGCAGCGGCTCCAGGCCGGCGCGACCGACGACCTCGCGACGCTTGAGCCGATCTATCTGGGCCAGCCGGTCAAGCAGACAGCGAGATGAGGAGCTGTTCAACCAATCAGCTGGCGCGCACGCTGCAAGGCGGTGATCCATTGCGCGCAGAAGCGCGTGCGCTGCCGCAATTGGCGGCTATCGTCGCGGCTGATCCCTTCCCAGCCGACATGGCTGATACTCAGCATGCTCCCCTCGGCGTGCGCGGAGAGTTTCACATCGCAGTGCGTCGATTGCAGCCAGCCGCGATGTGTCACCTGAAATCGCACCCGCGTCGGCGGCTCCCAGCGCACATCGGCGATCCGCACCAGCGCCGGCTCCCCACTATCACCAACGAAGAGCAGTTCGCCTTCCTTCAGCACGCCGCTGCGGAGCGGCAGCCAGCGCGCCTGATTTGCCGGCTCGAATAGCGTCTCCCAGATGACGGATGACTCGCCGGCAAGCTCAATACTGCCATCGAATTCGCGACGCCAATCGTAGCGGCTCGGCTGGCCGGTGGCGAGGAAATGCTCCAGGCGTTGGGTGAAGTCGAGCCAGCCTTCCTTTAGCTCGCGCGCGGATTGGTAGGTGCGGCCCGGCTCGCTGTCGAGCACGGTGACGAGGCAACCGCTGCCCAGCGGGGCGATATGCCATGTGATCGTATCGAGCGGCCCGATGCCGAGAAACCGCCAGCTATATTCCAGAAGCTGCGGCGGATCACAGCGCAGCGTTTCGAGATCAAAAAAATCCCCATCGCCGAAATCGAGCCGCGCGCGTTGGCCGAGCGCCAGCGCCCCGTTGAGCGTGCCGAACCAGCGCGCGATCAGCGTAGGATCGGTCAGCGCGCGCCAAACCTCGGCTGCCGGCGTGTTGAGCGGGAGCGTCAGCGCGACTGTGCCGGGATCGATCGCAGAAGTAGTCGATGACGATGCCGTGATCATCTGGCCATCTCCTTCGCGGCTGGCGCGTTCGGGCCTACGACCAGCTATGCGGCCCCATCGGCGGCGCGGCACCCCCGCACATCAGGCTCGCGCGGCGCGCAGCACCGGCCCAGAAGCTCGCCAGGATCTTGCGCTCGGAGAGCTGCAATGCTGGGGGCAGGTTTTCCCAGTTGTAGTGGACGACCTGCAACAGGCTGCGCTCCCAGCCGGCTGGCTCCATCCACAACCTGCCGCCAACCTCGGTGCCCCAGACGGGGCGTTTCAGCGCAAAGTCGAGATGCGGCAAGAACGACGGCGCGGATTGGCCCGGCAGCACGATCTCGCGCACTGCCAGCTCAACCGAGCCACTGGCATCGCCCATCAGGATCGTCATCGACGCAGCGGGCGCGAGGTCGCCCTGCATCACCTGTAGCCAGAACCGCAGCCCGGCTGGGTTGAAGAGTCGATCCCAGCCCTCGTAGAACGAGACGGGCAGCTCGATCTGGGCATATGGCCCCATGCGCCGCCACGGCCAGCGCCACTCGGTCCCGGTGCGCAGATAGGCCGCGAGCTGGTCGAGGATGCCAGGCCAGCCGCCGCCGTTCCAGCTCTGCCAATCCCAGGGCGGGTTGATCGCCTCCTCGGTCACGATGATCTGCGTATGCCCCTCGGCTGGCGTAATCACCCATGTCACCACAGTGGCCTGGCCGATGCCCAGCCAGCGCCAGAGATATTGGAGGCGCTGGGGCGCGTGCGCTTCGAGCGTGTGGCAGAGGAAGAATTCGCCATCCTCGAAGTCGAGCATCCAATCGCGATCAAGGCGCTCGGGGGTGCTGTTGCAGACGGCGAGCCAGAGCTTGAGCGCGGCTGGGTCGGTCAGCGCGCGCCAGACATCCTGCGGGGAGTCGGGCAGATGAATGGTCGTCACGAGCCGTTCCCAGCGATCGCGAACCGTGGTGTAGGCACCGGGCATATGCAGGCGCGGCAGCTCCTGCTCGGCGCGCGCCAACTCCGGGAAGCTTGGCCAATTATCTCGGTCGAGCGCGCGCTTGCCGTTGCCCTGGTTGGGCCGACGGGGTCGGTCGATAACAGGTTCAGACATTGCTTGCTCCTCATAGCGTACTAGAGCGCCGGTCACGCATCCAGATTGGGCGATCCACGAAGGACACGAAGCGCACGAAGAGCACTTTCAGATGCGTCTTCCCGACTTCGTGTCCTTCGTGTCCTTGGTGGATTCAGAAGAGCTGACCGGCGCGCTAGCCGGCCTTGATATTCTCGATGTCCATATCGGTAATATAGGTGCCCATCGCGAACTTCAGCGCGGTCAGATATGCAGCCGGTGGCCCTTCGGGGTCGTCCTGATCGAACAGCGGCAGCATACGGTGAATGATCCCGGTTCCAGGGTTGCCGGCCGGCGGGATCGCGCGCACATCCTCGATCGTCAGAATGATCGGCTCTTTGTTGAACAGCGTCTTGGCCATCATCGGCAGCGTGAATAATGCGCCAACCGCCATTCGGCACGCCTTGGCCGGCTGCTCCAGCGTCTCATCGCCAAAAGGTGTCGAAAGCTGGCCGGTGGACAGAAAATCGGGGTTGAGCGTGACGACGATCGGGCCGACTTCGGGCGCCACGCCGCGCATGCACATTTCGATCAGGTTGGTGTACACCTCCGAGGTATTCCACTCTGTGGTGGTCGGCTGCGAGCGGGCAACCCGCACATAGCCCTTGAAGTCAACCTTGAATTCGCCTTTGCCGGCCACGACGAAGGTGTCGGTCGAGGCGATGCCAAGGTTGTCGATGCCTGTGGCCGGAGGAGTGTAGGGCGGCACCGTTTGCGGCGCATAGAGATTGGGCAGTGTGGTCAGGTCGATGCGCGGTCCCCAGGCGAGCTTCGGCGTGCTTCTCGCTACAGCGGTCATCATATTGCTCCTTTCGAGATGATCTGGTCAACAGTCCTGATCACGATTGATGATACTAGAAAATCTGTAGCGCATCTTCTTTGATTTTGCCCATTTCGGCTGCAGAAGTGAACATCACTTCATCCCATAATGGGATCGTGCTATACTCCGATATGCCTATCATTAAATACGACCAGATTGATGCTGCGACCATTTGAGGCATAGTGGAGTGCGCCTGATGCCACGATTTGTCAAAACATTCTTGTCTACCAGCATTCCTTTTGGCATCTGTATGGGCGTCTTCTGGGCGCTGATCGCGCGCTGGCCGATGGCGTTCACGCTGATCGCTGCCCTGCTCGCCGGCTGCCTGTTTGGGCTGGTCATGGCTGCATTCCTGGCCTCATCCAAGGTTCAACAATCGGCGCGCCCGGTGTTTCAGCCGCACGAGCAGATCATCAAAGCAGGTCCAGCGAATCACTTCATGGGGCGCGAGGCAGTCGGCGGATGGCTCTTTCTCACTGACCAACGCTTGGTCTTCAAATCACACAGATTCAATCTGCAAAATCATGAGCTTGCGCTTGCGCTCACAGATATCGTGCGCGTGCAGCCAAGCAGAACCGCTTGGATCATCCCAAACGGGTTATACGTGCATACACAGCAGGGTGCTATCGAGCGATTCGTTGTTGGCGAACGCGATGATTGGTGTAGACGGATAACTGCTTGTTTAGCTGAGGCGTGAGCGGACGAACGACGAGCGACCGGTTGGTGCGTTCGTCCATCGTCCAATAGTTTACACCTGCCAAACGCAGGGCGAAGTCGCGCCCATCCTGAGCTAAAAGCCCGATACGAACGCTATCTTGACGGAACGCGGCCTTTAAGCTACCATCCTGCTACAGATCCTGCTCCGCCACCATCTCGTTGAGGGCACACCGATGAGCGCTGCTGTCAACCCGACGATCTTTCGCGCCTACGATATTCGTGGCGTCGTAGATATAGACCTCTCTGAAGCGGTGTATCACACGCTTGGGCAAGCCGCCGGAACCGCGTTTCGTCGGCGCGGTGGTCGGCGCATTGTGGTGGGCCGCGACGCACGCCTGACCTCGCCGGCCTACACAGCTGCGCTGAACGCTGGGCTGCGCAGCACGGGATGCGATGTGGTGGATATTGGCATGGTGCCGACGCCGGTGATGTATTTTGCCGTCGCCTATCTCAAGAGCGATGGCGGCGCGGTTGTGTCGGCCAGCCATAATCCGCCGGAGTTCAACGGCCTCAAGCTGCGCCAGTCCGACCCGATCTACGGCGGCGAGCCGCTGTCGAGCGAGCAGATTCAGGCGCTTGAGCAGATCGCCAACAGCGGCGATTTTCTATCGGGCGCGGGCGGCTACGAGCAGATCGACATCGGCGATCGCTATGTCGAGGATTGCGCGAGTCGGCTGAAGCTGGCCCAGCCCGTGAAGATCGTGCTCGACGGCGGCAATGGCTCTGCCGGGCCGATCGGCCTGCGGACGTTCACGGCGATCGGCTGCGAGGTCGTGCCGCTCTACATCGAGCCGGATGGCACATTCCCCAATCATCATCCCGACCCGCTCAAGGAGGCGAATCTGGCCGACCTGATTCGCACCGTGCGCGCGAGCGGCGCAGCGCTTGGCATCGCGCTCGATGGCGACGGCGATCGGCTGGGGGTTGTGGATGGGAGCGGGGCGGTCGTCTTCGCCGATCGTTACTTGATCGTGCTGGCGCGCTATCTGCTCGCGCGCGGCCCGGCACCGATCGTCTTCGACGTGAAATGCAGCACGCTGCTGGCGGACGCGATCCGCGACTTTGGCGGCACGCCGGTGATGTGGAAGACCGGCTATACCAATCAGTCGGCGAAGATGCGCGAGGTCGGCGCGCCGCTGGCTGGCGAACTCAGCGGCCACACATTCTCGGACCTACCGTATCATGTCTACGACGATGGCACCTTCGCCGGCTGCCACCTGCTGACCGCGCTGGCGTGGAGCGGCCAGACGCTCGAACAGGCGCTGGCACCCTATCCGTCGCTGCCCTCGGCCCCCGAGGATCGCCTGCACTTCGACGAGGAGACCAAGTTCAAGGTGATCGACTATTTGCGCGATCAGTTTGCCGGGGCCTATCATGTCATCGACGTGGATGGCGTGCGGGTGGACTTTGGGGATGGTTGGGGGCTTGTCCGCGCCTCGAATACCGAGCCGGCGATCACAACGCGCTTCGAGGCACGGACGCCCGAGCGGGTTGAGGCGATTCGCGAACTCATGCTCGGCAAAGTCGATGAGTTCAAGAAGCTGCATCAGCTTGCCTGAAAGATGCATCCAGATAGATCTTGAGCGGTGAATGCGCGAGCGCTTCAGCGTTCAGCCTTCATCCTTAATAACACCAAACAATATGAGCCAGCGCCCACACTTGCATCGTCACCAATGGGAAGGTGTCTACACCCAGGATTTTACGCTCGACGGCTTCCGTGGGCGCGGTTACCGGCTGGGCGAGATGCTGGTCGAGCGCAAGTGGAGCTGCCTGGTCGCGCACGATACACGCTTTATGGCCGGGCAGTTCGCGCGCTATGCCTACCAATGCCTGGAGGCGCAGGGGGTGCAGGTCAGCTTTTGCCCAACGCCAGCGCCGTTTCCAGCGGTCGAGCTAGCGCTTGAGCAGAAGCGCGCCGACACGGCGCTGATCGTGTCGGCGGGCAATCGCCCGTTCTGGTACAATGGTATGATCGTGCTGACCCCACCGCTTGATCTGCTGTTGTTGCAGGACGAAACGCCGGTTGCAGCGGCGTTGCCGTTCCCGCCAACGCCGCTGGCCAACTCGGATCGCACCCAGATCGATCTGCGCTCGCCCTATCTGGAGACATTGCGCGGTGTGGTCGAGGTCGAGCTGATCCGGCGGATGCCGCTGACGATTTTCGTAGATGCGATGAACGGCACGACCAGCGGCTATATTCCGGCGGCGATGGGCGAAGGCGGCCAGACGAAGGCGATCGAGATCAATCGCGAGACCGATCCGCTGTTCAGCCGCCAGCCGCCGCAGCCATCGGAGAGCGGGTTCAGCCGGCTGCGCAAGCTCGTGCGCGAGAGCGATTCGCATTTTGGCGTTGCGCTCGCCGCCGATGGCCGGGCGATCGGCGTGGCCGACAATACCGGCGATATGGTGCGACCGCTGGATCTGACGCTGCTGTTGGCGCAATATTTGAGCCGCCAGTACCGCCAGCGCGGGCTGATCGTCGCGCCATGGCCGGCTGAGGCGGCTGAACAAACCATCGATCTACGCGCGTGGGAGGAGCGGGCTGGGCTGAAGGTCGAGCTGGTCGATGATCCTGCCGCGCGCGTGGCCGAGCTGCTGAACCAAGATCGCAACAGTCTGTTGGTGGGTACCACGGCTGCCGGCGAAGTCACGCTGGGCCGCTACGGTGCCTCGCCCGATGCGACGTTGGTCGCGCTGCTGCTGATCGAGATGGTCGCGCGCTTCGGTGGCCGGCTGCGCACGCTGATCGATGAGCTGAAGGACGTACCGTGATGCGGATGATCGGGCAGCCGACCGCACAAGATTCGCAAGAAGGCATATGCACCCCATCCTTAAACGTCTCTCGTCGCTCGTATATCTGGCGCGTCCTCTAGCGCTGGCTTTTCTCGGCATTCTGATGCTCTCGCTGGGCTTCGCCTATTTCTTCATTCTGTTCTATCGCACGATCGCGCTGCCCGAAATATTTCAGTATCTGACCTTGCAGTTTTTGCCCAGGTGGGCGCGTGGGCTGGTCTTTGTGACGGCTGGCCTGGTGGTGCTGCTGGCGGGAATCTGGAAGCTCAGCGGCGTGGTCGTCATTCCGCTCAACGCGCGGCCAGGTGGCCTGGACGAGTTGGTGTTGGGCTACCGATCGGAGGTTGTGTCGCCCTATATTGCGGTGCTCTCTGGCGGAGCTGGCATGCTGATCCTGGCGACGCTTGGGCGCTACGCCGCCCGGCTGACCTGCATCACGCCGGCACAAGATCCGGTCGAGTATTATTACCGTGCGTCGAGTCTATTCAACGTCCAAAATGTCTATTATGTCGCACCAACGCCACTGCCGTTGCAGATCGAGGTCGAGCTGGATACTGGTGTGCGCTGCAATATTAAGCAGAATATCTCGCACGACGAACAGCTGGCCGCGCGCCATGTGACGAATATCATGCTCGCACCCGCGCCCGACGCCGCGCCGCTGGAGGTCACGCGGCTGACGCTCGACGCGCTGACCAGCGCCGATGCGATCATCCTCGGCCCTGGCAGCCTGTTCGAGAGTATTCTGCCGAACCTGCTCATCCCGCAGGTGCGCGAAGCCATCAAACAGAGCAAAGGACCAAAAATCTATATCTGCAACCTGATGACCGAGCCGGGCCTGACGACTGGCTTCAGCGTCGCCGATCATATTCGCCAAATCGTGCGCTATGGCGGCTTTGCGCCGGATTATGTGCTGATAAATGCCCAGCGAATCGAGCCAGAGGTGCGGCAGATCTATGAGGCAGCGCATCAGATGGTGGTCTACCTCACTCCAGAGGAGTACGAAGAAACGATCGTCAGCGCGACTGGGCAGATGACGGCGCGCGAGGTGATCGTGGAGGGTGCGGTGGTGATCGAGGCCGACTTGGCCTCGGCAGTCGTCCAGCTGTCGGCCTCGCTCAACCATCCCGGCGAGAGCCGCACGGTGCGCGTGCTGCGCCATGATCCCGACAAACTGGCTGGCGCGATCCAGGAGATCTTGCGGCGCGAGTAACTATGTCCGATACCGTTATTCTGTTTGAAGATGAGGGCTATCGCACCTTTCTGCCGCTGGTCTACTCGCGGCCGATCTGCGATCTGCGCTGTGGTATGTTCACACTGCGCGAGCGGGTGGCCGCGTTGCTTGGTCGGCAGCCGGCGGCGATCTGTCGCGCGCACCTGGCGAGCGTGTTTGGCGCTGGCCGCTGGCCGCTGACGCTCCTGCGCGAGAGCACGCCGATCACATTGGTCAACAGCCGCGCGCTGAATGTTGACTGGCTGCCGCGCCTGCTGGAGGAGCCGGTCAATACGCTGTATATCGCCGACGCTGGCCCTGGCGTGCTGGCCGGCGCGGTGTTGCTCGGCGCACGATTATCGCCTGGGCTGGCAAGCGCGGTGCTGCTCTACCTCATGGAGCAGCAGTCGGAGCGGGCGCTGGCCGAGCTGCGGCGCTTCGCCCGCGTCGTCGAGGTCGAAGCGCGCTTGCTGACTTTCCCCTGGGATCTGATCAGCGCCAACGGCGAGCAGATCACGCGCGATGTGCGGCTGCTCGCGACTAACGGCGCGTGGGCCACGGCGGCTGAGCAACCACCCACCGGCGCAGGGCTGGTGATCCACGCACCCGAACGGGTCTACCTGCACGCCAATGCACGGCTCGACGGCCCGCTGGTGCTCGACGCCCGCGATGGTCCGATCTTGATCGACGCCGCGCAGATCGAGCCGTTCTCGTTCATCCAAGGGCCAGCGTTCGTCGGCGCTGGATCGCTGATCTCGAGCGCACGGCTGCGCCCCGAGACGACGATCGGGCCGGTCTGTCGGATCGGCGGCGAGGTCGAGGCGTGCATCGTCCAGGGGCACAGCAACAAGCACCACGACGGCTTTCTGGGCCATTCCTACCTGGGCGAGTGGGTCAATATCGGCGCGATGACGACCAACAGCGATCTGAAGAACACCTATGGTACGATTCGGCTGGTGCTCGAAGGGTTCGGCCAGGTCGATAGCGGCGTGCTGAAACTCGGCTGCTTCCTGGCCGATCATGTCAAGCTCGGCATTGGGGTGCATTTGAACGGCGGCGCGGTGATCGGCACCGGCTCAAACATCTTTGGCGTGCATTTCGCGCCCAAGACGATCCCGCCGTTCACCTGGGGCGGCGAGGTGTTTCGCGAGTATCGGATCGATAGCATGATCGATGTGGCGCGCAAGGTGATGAGCCGGCGCAAGATCGCGCTGACGGAGTCGCAGGAGACGCTGCTGCGCGAGGTGTTCGCGTTGACGCGCGGCAGCCGTGCGGAGATGGTCGCCGGGCCACCACTGCGCATGCAGGCCGACGCCGAGGCCGCGCTGGCCCGCGCCGAGGCCGAGGCGGTGCGCGCGTTCGAGCCGGTCGCGCCGGGGTAGGATGTATGGCATTCCCACATGCGTGGTAAACGTGACGATGGACGATGGATGATGCGCTTGATGGGTTGGTGGGTGGCTAATTCCGCTCTCCGATAGACAGTAATATTATAATTAACTTGATCTTTGGTGAAAATTAGCCAAAACTTTACATATTTACAGAGGAGCGGATGGAAAATCAAGCTGATAATGAAAGAAGATCGACTTCTCATGACGAAATTGTAAAGCTTATAAACATCCTAACAGAGGATTTAAAACATAGCCATGAGCACCTTCAACAAGAAGATACACAAGTACATCGTCGGCTATATGTAAGAGTTGCAGCATCGTTGATTGAGAGTTGGGTATCAGCTCTAAAAGCAGATATCCTTGATGCATACGAACATGGTGAATTCACTCCTTCTCATGCTGAGCTTGCAATCCTACTTGAGGAAACGTATGAGTTAACGGATAAGGGAAGAATAAACAAGCGACCATATTTTGCTAGTATAGATAGAAATATAAGGTTTACATTTGATATATTTATCCATACTCATTCATTAGAAACGCCTCTTGAATATGACAGCCATCTATGGGATTCTCTAAAGAAAGCCGTTTTAGTGCGGAATAGGATTACTCATCCAAAGCGTGGTTCAGATTTAACTATCACGGACGAAGAACTAAATCTTATGAGAGAAGGTTTCGCTTGGTTCGTTAGCCATGCTCTTGCTTTACAACTCACGCTCAACGAAAAGTATAAAAGGGAAAATGCTGAATTGGAACAAATCATGGCTAAGACAGCGCAAGAGCAGAGCAAGCCGGAATCTAGTGCTTCATAAACTCAGCGCGACGGCACGGATGCCGTCCGACAAGCGCGTGCAGTGGATGCCGCTACGCGCCCGCAAGATCGGTGCGATTTTGAAGACTGGAATCACCCAAATGCTCTCCCGTCCTGCGTGCCATAGCGGCAACTGAACACCTAGACCGTCGGACTACATTTTCCTCTCCCTCGAAGCCTGGGCACACGAATCAGGCCCACATGATTTGCACTGATGTGCCACAATCGCTACAATAAGAGCGAGAAATGCACTGGTTATCGAAAGGAAGATGCAGATGACCACAACTACAGTTCAGGCGGTGGTCGCTGCCGCCCAGGAATTATCACCAACCGAACAGCTTGAAGTCATTCAAGTTCTCACACGCCTGTTGCAACAACGCTATCCGAACGCACCTGCTCACCCAGTCGTATCTGGCGAGGCGACAATCGTTCTTCCTCCAACCGTACAGCGCACGCCGCTTGTCACGGATCTGCGCACCTTTGCTGCCGATTTCTGGCCCGAGGATGAAACGGCCGACGATATTAACACATATATCGCACAGCAACGAGCAGCGGATCGGCTGCGCGATCTGCCCGATAGCGAGTAGGGTCGATGAGCATCGTTCTTGTTGACACCAATGTTGCGTCCTACCTGTATAAACAGGACACTCGTGGTGCATTGTACGAGCCGCACATGCTTGGACATGAAGCCGCCATTTCGCTCATGACCGTTGCCGAGTTACTGCAATGGGCCGCGTTCCGCAACTGGGGATTACCCCGCGTACAGCATCTAGAAGCGATCATGACGACCAAGTATACAATTCTCCCAATCGATATGGATACATGTCGCTGGTGGGCCAGTGTTCGTGCGCAACGGTTTGCACGCGGCCTTGCGATGTCCCCGCAAGATGCCTGGATTGCCGCTACCGCACTCCAATACGGCATCGCCCTCATTACCCATAATCCGGACGACTTTCACCAGATTCCTGACCTCCACATAATCACCGAGAAGCAGTGAGCCGTCCCTCGCCCAAAAGCCGCTGCTCGCCAGGATTCATCCTCGAAGCTAATGTCAATGACCACGGAGAAATCCATGCCTCGTAATGCAAATGAAGATGCACCATACACGCATTGCAGTATTTGTTCACAGCTGTCTGATTGTGAAACGGCCTATCAAAAATATGGTCACCCGCAGGACGATACCTTCTTGCCTGCTGCGCCTGACAGCCTTCAGATCGTGCGGGATTTTAAGCCATACGGCAGTCGCAAACTACAACTTCAGCAATGCCCCCAGTGTGCGACCTACTACCTTTATCGAACAGATTATGAGTTCTTGGTCAATGGGAGCGAAGATGAAGACGAGTTGACACGATTGACAGCTGAAGCGGCTGCTGAATACCTAGAGCGGCCTGTACCTGAATGATACGAACGGCTCCAATCCACCCGAAGCGTCAGCCGATGTCGGATCAGCGTCAAATGCAAACGAGCAATCATAGGCGCACATGAGCGCTCGTGGAGCGCGTACACGGGCTGATCGTCCCAAACGACGTAGGCAGGTCGAACCGCATTCCATTTGCGTGTAACCATCATCTAAGGTTTGTATGCTATCATCAACTATCCCAACAGTCATTTTGCTGAATGGTGCATCAAGTGCAGGAAAAACCAGCCTATGCAAGCAATTGCAGGTCGTGCTTGATGAGCCGTATATGCATTTGCAAGAAGATGCGTTCGTGTTCAACACCTACCACGAACGCTGGACGCAACCAGGTCCAGGTGAGCAGATCTTTGCCATGACCATGCTCGCCTACTATCGTTCCATTCGAGCGTGCGTCTCGGCTGGCCATAATCTGTTGGTTGATACCGGATTTTACTCGGCGGATCTCGTCCATCAATGCGTTTGTGAACTCCACGACCTGCATATCTGGTTGGTTGGGGTCCATTGTGACTTAGCGGAATTGGAATGGCGTGAGCAAGCACGCGGGGATCGCCAAGTCGGCATTGCATGTGAGCAGTTTTACACGATTCATGTGCATGCCCAGTATGATATTGACGTTGATACATCACATGCGCAGTTTGAGGCATGTGCGGCTCATATAAAAGCAGTTGTAACGAGTCCTGCGCATCCAACGGCAATACAGCGTCTTTATGCCCAATTTGCACCCATACCACAATGATGGCGTTGCGGGCCGCATCTGACCGGTTTGGTCATGGTTGCTCCTATCGGCGGAAATACGGAGAAGCACATGCTCACCCTACGCAGCTTGCGGTGGCCAGATGATCGCGATGCTTTACTTGCCCTCGACGTATCTTTCACCACCGAGCGCGTGTATCGTGTTGTTGCCACCGCGACGGCGTTTGCATTTCACGATATCGCAATGACGCCCCCGCTGCACAAGGTCTATGATCTGACTGCTGAGATAGATCGCTTTCCCGAGCTTGATCACGTCCTGATCGCTGAGGTTGATGCGCAGCTGGCGGGCGTGGCTGCGCTCTCGTATGAAGCGGCAAATCGTCGGGCCATCCTGTGGCATCTGTATGTTGACGCGGCGTATCGCGGGCAGGGGATCGGGCGCGCGCTTATTGATGCGATGATAGCGCGCGCCCAGCATTACCAGGCGCGCTGTCTGTGGCTCGAAACACAAGACGTGAATTATGGTGCCATTCAGTTCTACCAACGGGTCGGGTTTCAGTGGTGTGGTCTCGACTTGTCGTTGGATGAGCGGGATGGATCGGCAACTCAGGAGACAGCAGTCTTTTTTATGCACACCCTTTGACGATGAGTAACGCGATGCATGTCGTCGCTATCGGCGGCGGTGCCGGTGCCACGCAGGTGCTGAAGGCGGCGCAGGCCGATGCCGATCATCAGCTTACCGCGATCATAGCCGTGACGGATACCGGTCGCTCGACCGGGCTGGCGCGGCTGATCGGCGGCATCCCCGCGCCAGGCGATCTGCGCGCCACGATCACGGCGTTCGCCAGCAACCCGCTGCTGGCCGCGCTGTTGCAGCATCGCTTGAGCGGCGCTGGCGTGCCGCAGCTCGAAGGCATGGCCTTCGGCAATCTGCTGATCGCGGCGCTTGCGCAGGTGCTGGGCGATTTCGCAGCGGCGGTCGAGCAGGTCGCGCGGCTGGCTGGCTGCACCGCGCAGGTGCTGCCGATCGCGATCGCTGATACCCAGCTGTGTGCTGAGTTGGCGGACGGTCAGTTCGTCGAAGGTGAGCTGGCCGTGCGTGGCCTGGGTAAGCCGCCGATTCGCCGGCTGTTCCTGCGCGATGATGCACCCGCCTATGCGCCCGCGCTTGACGCGATTCGCGCCGCTGATCTGGTCGTGCTCGGCCCAGGCAGCCTGTTCACGACGCTGCTGGCGAATCTGCTGTTTCGTGGCGTCGATCTGGCGCTGCGCGAGACGCGCGGGCGGGTGATCTATGTGTGCAATACGACGACGCAGCCGGGCCAGACCGACGGCTACAGCGCGCTTGACCACGTTCGGCGCGTCGTGGAGGCGGTTGGGGCGGGTGTGCTGGATGCGGTGCTGATCAACCGAAGCCGGCTTGATCCGACGACGCTGGCGCGCTACGCCGCCGATGGCGTCTTTCTGC
>Ga0075433_10000543_pt1 | contig 24788 bp, 24 predicted proteins | sample RhiMethybrSRZTD2_FD_75299 | JGI IMG/M metagenome (GOLD analysis project Ga0075433, IMG submission 75299) | Populus rhizosphere microbial communities from Tennessee, USA - Rhizosphere MetaG P. TD hybrid SRZTD2 | ecosystem: Host-associated > Plants > Roots > Rhizosphere > Soil | place: USA... | reverse complement strand
TTTTCCGCGGGCAGGTTATTGTCGCTTGCCGAGGTGCTATCTTGTATCGTGGCATGACAATCTAGGCATAACGCCTTCGTTTGTGTCAGGTGAAAACGGTGGGAGAATAGTAGACTTACGGGTTGCTGAGGAGGCGCCCCTGCCGAAGAGGACTGGTAGGGTTCAGCTCTCGTCCGGCCCATCAAAACAATCATCAAAAACGAGAAGGAAATCCACCGGATTTGGGGCGCAGAAATCGGACTCACTTGAGATTAAGGAGTAGCGAATCGCGTGCTGGGGAGCGGGAGGACCCTGGGTGGTGACGCTTGCGTAAGGGGACTGAAGGTTGCATCCTTCGTTAACCTTTGTAGGATATACGCCAAATCTTGTTGCCGCCGTCGTCGGAGACAAGGAGGGAACCATCAGGCAGTTGAAACAGACCCACCGGCCGGCCCCAGACTTCTCGTTTATTAGGATCCAGTCGAAATCCAGTTAAAAAATCTTGTGGTCCACTGACGGGCTGGCCGCTCTTAAAAGGAACGAAAGCCACCGAATACCCGACTCTTTGCGCTCGATTCCAGGAACCATGGAACGCCAGAAAGGCGCCGTTTCTGTAGGTTTCCGGAAACTGCTTTCCTGTGTAAAAGAGCAAGTCTAAGACGGCAACATGTGCGCCCAGGAACACATCCGGTACCACGGTTTTTTTCACCAGATCGGGTTGCTGACCTTTGTTTCGCGGCTCTTCGTTGGGACCAAGGTATGCATAAGGCCAGCCATAAAATGCTCCCTGCCGGACTGCAGTTAGATAATCGGGAACTAAGTCATCTCCCAAACCGTCCCGTTCCTGGACCGCAGCCCAGAGTGTGTCGGTTCCCGGATACCAGCGAAGGCCGATGACATTGCGAAGTCCGGCAGCAAAGATCTCGTGACCGGTGCCATCAGGATTGTAGCTGTTGATGGCGGCGCGGACCGGGTTTTCGCCGGTGCTCACGTTAGAACCGGAACCGATCGTGAGATACATTTTCTTGCCATGTCTGTCAAACAATATCGTTCGGGTCCAGTGCCCTTTGCCAAAGTCTTTCATCGATACAATCTCTTCTCCCGGACCCAGTGTCATACGACCGGCATCGTACCGATAGCGCTTCAGCCGGGTTGCTTCTGCGATGTAAAGATAGTCCTTCCAGAGTGCGAGGCCATAGGGCCTGTCCAAGCCATCAATAAGCTTATGTTTTACTTCCGGCTTAAAGTCCTGGTCTTTGTCCTCTAAGACGTAGACTCCACCGCTTTCGCTACTATCGCTCAGCAGAATCTCTTGGCCGGGTCCTTCTAGCATGAAGCGCGGCCGGCGGAAACCTTCCGCGTAGACCTCAATCTTGAAGCCCTGCGGCAGGCTCAGCTCAGCTCCGCTAGGGCGAGAAATAACTCGCGGACCATTGTCGGCGGACGGTGAATGAAAAGGCGGTGGGAGCTGTGGGTTACTAACTTGAAGAGGGAGTGCAACTGTGGCCAAGGTGATCGCACTTCCAATAGAACAACTCAACCATATCTTTCTCACTGGCGTCATTCCTTTTCACACGAACAATTGAGGATTTGAGGGAGTTTTGATAGACTCGTAAGGATTCTTGAAGTCGTTTGGCAACAACCTTCAGGTATTGCGCCCGTAGCTCAGCTGGATAGAGCGCTTGCCTCCGGAGCAAGAGGCCGCAAGTTCGAATCTTGCCGGGCGTACCAATCCTATCAGCAAGTTATCAATCCGTGCAACCGTCAAGACCGCTTTCGTGATTGTGCTTGGTATCATAAGCCACCCAAAACCCGCCCAATTTGCCATCTCGGAAACTCTTGATTCAGTCTCCTTTTAAACCAATCCAGACGCTCTGTCCTTGTCCAAGGCTTGTCACTTGGCTTGTAGGCGTCGATCTGAGTAACCATTCTTGGTGCCCGCGCCGATAAGACGGATCGTTGTCCTTAAAAGATCCTGACTGGAGACATGGGTTGGCGACATCGAAACCGGAAATCCGAGATGGTTTTGAGCTATTGATTGGCTTGTTGTTCATCGCCGGTCTGCTTGGTGTGGGGCTGTGGTTCGGCGTAACATGGCATACGTCATATGCAGAGGAGCAGGAAGAACAGGCACGGAAAAAGAGGCTTTGGGAGGCGACCAGACTTCCAAGGGTGGACGAGGAAGTGAAATTTGTTGAAGGCGCTGGGTATAAACTGCTCTCGAGAACAAAGGAGCTCTTGTATCAGAGGAACGGTGCGGATTTTCAATTGGCCCGCACCAAAGAAAAGGACGAATGGATCACTTCAGGTTCTGTCTTTGAAGCCTGCCGTGATACCGACCGCGGCTGGGTCTCAGAGGTAGACGTGAAATCTATCGACGCGTCAGCCGATTTCCCGGTCTTTCCTTGCAAAGTGAAATGCGAAGATCATAATGTCTACGTGGAAGGCTGGGTTCGCTCAGATGTGCTAGCACGCCCTTTCAACGATGAATATCAACTCAATATCGAAGGTCCCTAGAAGAGACCCTATTCTTCGATTCTGTTTCTCTGTCGGTGCCCGCAATCGACGAAGAAATCAGCAATGCAGATCGTGCGGCAGAAAAAATTTGGCCAGATCCGCAAACGTTGAAATTCGTCCAGGTTTTGAACGGTCAACTTCACATTCTTCGGTAAATTAAACTAGAGAAGTGACCCCTGGCAGTCCACATCGGCGGCTATGCTCCCCGTGACCCAGCCCTCCAGCGTCGGCGCCTGAGTTGTTTCAGCACAAGGCTGAGCTATCGGCGTCCCTTGCTGGCTTCCCGGTTGTCTCCTTTTGAACCGTCTTTGCAATCCAGCTCGATATCCTGAAAATCATGAACAGATTTAATGAAGTGTACTAAGTTTTAGTGACGTTCGGCCGGATTCTTAGTGGAATGATCGTTTGTAAATTTTGCGGTAAATGGAATCTCGAACCCGCGGTGTTTTGTACCTACTGCGGGAGGCGTGCCGTTAAGCCGAAGTTGATCAAACGGAATTGGCTGCTCCTCATTGTTTGTGGGATTCTGCTTTTGATTTTGTTAATGGCCTTCACGTAGACTGGCTTTCCCATCTCGCGACGGGTTCAGCCCGTCAGCGTAACTCAGTCCTTCACGGTTTTCTCAGTCGGGAACCTAGCATTGGAACAGTCCCCCCAGCGACGGCCGCAGCTCCGCCCCAATCGCGACAGTGTTTCCCGGTCGGTGAGCATGCGGCGAACTAACAGCCCGTTCAAGCTGGAAATAGCCATGTACCATCTTGAAACCTGGCTCAATTTTTGTCGCGAAAAACGCTCACCGGTCCATATTCGGTGAATCCTGGATAGAGAATAACCGTGCCAGCCTTTACCGTGCTTATCCCGAAGAATGCTTCAGGAGGTGAATATCAACTGTGTGCCCCTGGCGCCCCGAAGAATAAGTTATTGGAGACGGAGGAACGCAATAACATTTCGCCTATCTACATGCGTGTTGAAAGGTCGAAAACCATTTGGCGGCAGCGCGACATACTCTGCAAACACAAATGCGCTGAAACCCTTGATTGTGGATTCCAGCGCATTCAGTGACGCTCAATAAAAAATCAGAGATTGAACTCCAGAGCCAGAGTCCGCAAGTTCGAATCTTGCCGGGCCCGTACCAACCTCTAGGCCTTATATTCAGATTAGCGAATTTCTTTTTTTGAAGGGGTCAAGCGACGGCGCTGAGCCCGAAGAACCCAGTCTTCACGAGATTCCAATAGCTGAAACCCCACCCTGCGGATAAGGTTCTTTTCCTCTTTAACCCACACGACGCGTACCAACGACACAAAGCCTTTGGGTCCTGCGAGCTTCAGTGTGGAACCGACTCTGATTTCGTACTTACAAAGAAAACTCCCTCCATTGGGGCCCACATCCTGGGTCTCTACCGAGTCCTCAAACTGGTTCCCGTTTTCGTCGCGTCCAGTAGCCTTAAACTTTATCTTGAGAGGAACACGCCTGAATTTTCGTGCTCTGAAGATTTTGGTAGGGCTCTTTTCCTTCTGCATTGATCCATCCACTCTGAGCACATCGTCTTAGTGATGGCTTATGTTAATTTTTCTATTTCACCAACTCAAGCTAAATCGGGCTTTCTACAAATCTTTGGACCCAGAGAATCAGGTCGGCTCGCTTCTAGTGTGGCTCCTGGGCTAAACAATGGTCCTTTGCTCTCTCCAGCCGAAGCCGGCCGGCAGATTTCTCTGGGACACTTCAGGCGCCCTACCGCGCCAGGACTGCCGAGAAGCGGTGGGCGCCAGTTTGCTGCCGGAGGGTGCGAAAGCAGTCCAGACCATCCAATGTCGCTGGCTTCCGATCACATCGTCGAGTCATTCAAACCAATGTGATCCGGGCAAGAGGCCGCCTGACTTACCGAGAAGTCGTTCAGCCGACAGAACGCGTCTGCGCATCGCTTACCCTTGAGAATCCGGGCACGGCTTTGGATACAGTGACCACGGCTCATCTTTGAAAGAAACTGCTTCAAAGGAACGTCGAGCGGCTCGCGTGGCCCTGCATTTCTGATGAACAGCACCTCAAAAAGATTTCCGTATCTTGGGTCGAAAGATCCTAAGAGAACTGTTGCCTATCTAAGCTGGAAAATTGGTCGTTCTCAAACCCCCGGGCCTGGATATTGATGTCAATGAAGGGATGATTTTGCGGCATCCTTGGAAACCCCGACCAGCTTGAATTTCAACCTCAGTTCTTCAGACTTCATGATGGTCGCCTCTTCTAGAGATGTCTCTTCCAAGGCGTGGCATGGGACGCAAAGCCTCAAATTCAGATGTTGTCAGACACTTTGAGCCAACCGTCAGCAAAAGGACCCGTCTGTGGTTAAAGGAAACTGATGGAAAAGAGTTGGCAGTTCTCGTAAATCTCTCTATAATTCCCAGGTAAAAAATGAGCCTTTATCTCGTATTTCTTAAACCGAGCAGGAGATTATGAAAGTCACAATTGTTACTGTCTATTCAAACGCGACGATCATTGATGACATCGAAGAGCTCATTCTGGATGTTTCTGAGGCAGAGCCAACCTTCTACACGGAACTCACTATTCAGCGGAACAACGGGAGCTTGGTCGCCGAATGGTTCCATCCCGAACTGGGCGAATCTAATCTGGAGTACCGGGAAAAGCTTTACCAAAAGATTCGAGCACTCTTGCCCGTGACTCACTTGGCTATCATCGAAGATGAGGAAAGTCAGGAGATCATGACTATTGGTGACCTGACCTATTTCAAGCAAGTAATTCAGCAAACCAAGTCTCTCGAAGAGTTGGAAGAAGTGCAGGAACGCATCGACCAGACTGAAATTGGCAATCCGCTCTTGAAACAGATTCTCAGCAAGTCTTACCAGTCCAAACTGACCGTGTTGCGCGCGAGCGTATAAATCGAACATACGGCTTCCAAGTCCTCGTCTGTTTCTCCTTGAATCCTCAGATTTCGGCGGCGGACCTGCTGGGCTTTGGCCGAGATGATTTGCCGAGAACATAGAGGAAGGTGCCTTCGAAGCCCATTTCTGAATCTTCTGTTAAGTTAGGTGTCATCATTGGCTTGAAAGTGTCATCAGACGAGGGAATTCCCCAAATTGGCCTTGACAGCTTTTTGAGCGTTTACTTATACTCTTCGCGCTGCGCGGGTTTCTAGACAGCGTCAGGTAATTCTAGTCAATGCTGGCCTTAGGACCGGCATGAAGATGAACGCCATCATTGCTGTCATGGGGGTTTGCTCGAAACACTGAAGGAGGTACGGGTCGTGGCTTACTGTCCAGAGTGTGAAGCCGAAATTGAGCTAGAGGACGTCGAAAAGGGGGAGATCGTCAACTGTCCCGATTGTGGTTCCGATCTGGAGGTTGTTGGAACGGATCCCGTTGAGCTAGAATTGGCTCCGGAAGAGGAAGAGGATTGGGGAGAATAGGCAACACGCCAGTTCTCTACAATGCCCTCAGGAAACTCCGACCACAGGTAAATGACCGATCCCGAAGTTCGAAGGACGGTTCACCTGTGGCTTTTTTTTATCAGGACATATGAGAATCGGACTTCTTTGTTCCATTGTGAGAAAAGAAGAAAAGTTGTTGATTGACGAGTTGCGAGAGAGGCAGCTTGACTTCGAGCTCATCGATGACCGGGACTTGGTATTCAGACTTGATTCCAAGCATCTGGATTTTGACGTAGTCTTGGAGCGATGTGTGAACCATTCCCGAGCCTTGTATGCTCTGAAGGTTCTCAATGACTGGGACATCCCGACGGTCAACAGCTATCATGTTGCTGATGTGTGCGGCAATAAATTCCTGACCACCAATGCGCTTATTAGACACGGCGTTCCTTGCCCCAGGACTTTTCTCGCCTTTACCCCTGAATCCGCCTTGAAAGCCATCGAAGAGCTTGGTTATCCAGTTGTACTCAAGCCGGCTGTCGGATCCTGGGGAAGACTGTTGTCCAAAATCAATGACAGGGAGGCGGCAGAGGCAATTTTGGAGCATAAGGAGGTATTAGGCTCCTATCATCACTCCATCTTCTACATTCAGGAGTACATCCCGAAAGCGGGCAGAGACATTCGAAGCTTTGTAGTCGGAGATGAAATGATCTGCGCTATTTATCGCTATTCTACTCATTGGATCACCAATACTGCACGGGGCGGAAGGGCTGAAAACTGTCCCGTGACGGATGAACTCAATCGCTTGTCTCTCGCAGCCGCTGCAGCCGTTGGAGGCGGTGTTGTAGCCATTGACTTGTTCGAATCAGAAAAGGGCCTACAGGTTAACGAGGTCAACTACACCATGGAGTTCAGGAACTCCATCGATACTACAGGAGTGAACATCCCCGCCAAGATTATTGACTATGTCTTGAAGGTTGGTGCTCATTCGGAGATCGCAAGTCTAACCAAATGAGGCGCCGCACGAGTGCCCTGTTCCGCCTCGAATCCCTATTATCAAAACTTGTCGAGGAGCGGCATGATTTCTGTGTCAATTGTGGGAGGCTCCGGCTATACCGGAGGAGAAGCCCTCCGTCTGCTACTTGGACACCCCCATGTAAGGATCAGCCAAGTTACTTCTGAATCAAATGCGGGGAAGTTTGTTCACTCGGTTCATCCAAACCTGAGGAAGAGAAGTGATCTCAAGTTCTCTGCGAGTGCCGATCTCAAGAAGGTGGATCTCGTTTTTCTCTGTCTTCCACACGGTATGGCCATGGATCGAATTCAAGACTATTTCAAGGCAGCGGATCGAGTGATTGATTTGTCGGCGGACTTTCGTCTGCGGAAGGCGAGCGAGTATCCAGTTTGGTACGAACATGAGCATCGAAACCCTGAATACCTGCAACAGGCGGTTTACGGGGTTCCAGAATTACATCGCGAGGGCATCAAATCAGCCAAGCTGGTTACTGGGGCGGGATGTTTAGCCACGGCTGCTATTCTTGGTCTCTATCCACTTTTCAAGAGCGGAATCGCCGAGACTGGAGGCGTCTTCATCGAAGGGAAAGTGGGCTCATCGGCAGCAGGCAATAAGTTCAGCGGTGCCTCCCATCACCCTGAACGGAGCGGAGCACTACGCTCTTTCCAGCCCACTGGGCATCGTCATACGGCCGAAATTCAGCAGGAACTCACTCTTAACGGCATTGCGCCGACTGTCCATTTCTCAGCAACGGCGACAGATTCGGTAAGAGGCATCCTCTCTACCGCTCACGTCCTTCTCAAGGAGCGTCTCGAGGAGAAGGACATCTGGAAGATCTATCGTCATCAATATGGGCTAGAACCCTTTGTTCGCATCGTCAAAGAAAAGGCCGGAATCTATCGCTATCCAGAACCCAAGATCCTTGTTGGCTCCAATTATTGTGACGTAGGTTTCGAGTTGGATCCTGCTGCAAATCGTTTGGTGGTGCTCTCGGCCTTGGATAACCTGATGAAAGGTGCCGCGGGGAATGGCGTCCAGGCGATGAATGTGATGTACGGCTGGAATGAGTCGGTCGGTTTGGAATTCCCAGGCCTTCATCCGGCCTGAGCTCGCGGGCCAAGTCCGTCTTTGAATGCGAGGTTCGGTTGGATCGAATGTGGATTTCAAAACTCGGCTGCTGCCTTATGCTTTCGGGTTGGATGTGTCTCGTAGGAGGACATGCCTCAAACCGGATTGAGGCCACGACCAAAAGGAAAGTGGCGGAGCCCTATTGCCTGCTGGTAGGAACCTGCTTTAGTCAGAAGGGCTTCAGTATGCCTGGAGTCAGTATTCTAGTGGAAATGAATGTGGAACCAGGTCGTAAACTGAAGAAGAGGAAATGGGAGTTCATTTCGAGTCCACGAGGGGAGTTTGCTGTGCGACTTCCCGCGGGTAAGAATTCCTTTCTCGTCACGGCAACCAAGAAGGGCTGCAAACCGGTCGAGAAGACCGTCGAGTTTGCGAACGACGAACGACAGGACATAGTCCTACATATGGAGCCCCTCATTGATCAAAAATAGTCGGGGTGTTATTGTCGAGTTCTTATGCGCCTACGAAAATTGCTAGATCGTTTTGCTCTTGTTCGAATTATCACAATCCTTCTCCTGTTCTTGTATCTGTCTTCCTTCGCCTGGACCAAAGAAAAAATTCCTCCAACCAAGTCTATTCACGGTCGGGTTACGGACGCGAACAAAAATTCTCTCGTTGGGGCCAAGGTTTTTGTCAAGAACCTAAAGCAAAAGACGACTACGATTCTCGTAACAGACCAAGATGGACTTTACTCCGTGGCTGGCTTGGATCCAAAGGTGGATTATGAAGTCCACGCTGAATATGGAAACCTGCAGTCCGAAACGAAGGCGATCAGTTCCTTTTTGAATCGTTTTGACAATCTCTTTAACTTTGAGTTGGGCGGACAGAATGCCGTTGGGTCTCAGCGCTCTTCCGATAATTCTTCTAAAAAGAGCATTGATCTGCAGACTGTTGATGGAGTAAAGATCGCGGCTGATTGGTACCGTCCTTCACTGAAGGCTAATCAAAAGTTTCCTGCTGTGCTGCTGCTTCATGGGTTTGGGGAAAGCAGAGGGGTGTGGGAAAGTTTCATTGCCGACCACTTGCTGAAAAATAATTGGATGGTTCTCAATGTGGATTTGCGAGGACATGGCCAGAGCTTATGGAAAGCTGGTCAAAAGCTGGCGCCGAATTCCACCTGGTTGACCGATGCTAACCAATTTCCGCTGGACCTTGACGCTGCCGTCAACTGGTTGAGGTCTCAGGAGGAAGTGGACCCCAATCGGATTGGGGTCATTGGGGTCGACATGGGAGCCAACTTGGCCTACTTGGCTTCGGGCAAATTTGAAGCGGTTCGTTCGGCGGTGGTCCTGTCGGGCAATGCCGAGCAGGCTCGGGCATTGGCCGGTGGTTTGGAGAACTTTCAGCCCCATTCGATTCTCTATGTTGCAACCCAGGGCGATGGTGAGTCCGGCCAGTACGCGAGGCAGTTCGAGAAACTAACCGGGTCTCCAGTAAAGGTTCAAGTTTTCGAGGGGTCGAGTGCTCACGGGTCGAGCATCCTGAAAGAAGTCCCGGAGGCTGTGACGCTGATAGTTGATTGGCTGAAGAACCTTCTTTAGCGACACGCTCTTGTAAATGGGGATGAACCGATGTTGGTAGTGAAAGTGGGAGGTGGCGCCGGCATAAACTACGAATCTGTCTGCGCCGATTTTTCGTCGATTGTGAAAGCCGGCCATCAGGCGGTACTCGTTCACGGCGGGTCCTACGAGACCAATTTGCTCTCGACAAGATTAGGCAAGCCGCCCCGCATGGTTACCTCTGTGTCAGGCTATGAATCACGTTATACGGATCGCGACACGCTTGAGATCTTCGAGATGGTGTACTGCGGCAAGATCAACAAGGAGATCGTTGAAAGACTTCAACGGCAAGGTGTTAATGCGGTCGGCCTGTCTGGGATTGACGGACGCGTTTGGGAAGGGACCCGCAAGGCCGTCATCACCGTAATTGAGGATGGTAAGAAAAGAGTTCTTAGGGATGATCATACGGGTAAAGTGGAGAAAGTGAATCTCGGGCTAATCCAGCTGCTCCTGCAAAACAACTATACACCGGTCCTCACACCTCCTGCGATTAGCTACGAGGGCGAAGCAATTAATGTCGATGGGGATCGTGCCGCAGCAATGTTGGCCGCCGCTCTCCAGGTTGAGACGCTAGTCATACTTTCCAATATACCTGGGTTACTGAAGGACCTGGCGGATGAATCAAGCCTTATTCCAGAGGTAAGGCTAAGCGAAATGGAGCGATACGTTGGGTACGCTCAGGGGCGAATGAAAAAGAAAGTGCTCGGTGCTCTCGAGGCTATTCAAGCGGGTGTGAAGCAAGTGGTTTTTGCTGACGCGAGAGTTGAAAGGCCAATATCCGGGGCGCTGAAAGGGATCGGTACCATCATTCACTGACCTTCCCTTGCCCCTTCTCAGCCTCCCAACAGACTGCGAACCAGCTGATTGACAAGCTTGCCGTCCACAACTCTTCCAGAGAATTTTCCCATCACTAACTTCATTACTTTGCCCATATCTTTTGCTGAAGACGCCTGTGTTTCGCCTATAGCCTGAGTGATCACCTCTCTAATCTCTTGTTCCCCGACGGCTGGGGGAAGGTAATTCTCGAGAATCTTGAGTTCGGCTTCTTCGCGTTCTACCAAATCGAAACGCGCTCCCTTTGTGAACTGTTCAATGGAGTCTCTTCTCTGCTTGACCAAGGTATTTAGCACTTGGACCACATCGCCTTCCCCGAGTTGTTTCATCGTCTCTATTTCCTTATTCTTAATGGCCGTCTTCACGCCCCGAAGCACATCGAGACGAAGCCGGTCTTTTGACTTCATTGCTTCGACCATATCTTTTTGGATCTTTTCTTGGCTGGTCATCGGCTAGCTCCTCTGTGGAGAGCGATCATAGCAGAAGCAAGTTCCAATAAAGTAACCAAATTTCCAGATCTCGAACAAGCCCCAGTGCCTTCAATTATTTGACACAGTCCCGACTTCCCCTTATTTTATCATCGACTTTGGGATCAGAATAAGCATAAAATAGTGTCCGTTTTTTGGCACTCAACTTTCACGAGTCAGAATGATTCGCCATCCTATCAAGATCCTCTTGGTTGAAGACAACGTTGACCAACTCTTGCTGGCTGAGAGAGCCCTCAAACGTTTTGCCGGTGAGACTGAGGTTGTTTCCGTAAAGAACGGACAGGATTGCCTCGATCGTTTGTCACGCGAAGACTTCTCAGTAGTGATTTTAGATTACAGCCTTCCCCGCATCAATGGAATGGAAGTGCTCGAACGCATTACGGCGGCGGGCTTTGATGTGCCGGTGATCATGGTGACAGGTCAGGGCGATGAGCGAGTTGCTGTTGAAGCGATGAAGAACGGAGCCTACGATTACATTGTCAAAACACAAGGATACCTCAGCACGCTGCCGCATTCCGTCGAGACCACGATTCAAAGGCATGATCTTCAAACAAGGCTGAAAGCTTCGGAAGACAAGTACAAGAGACTGGCTGAAAACGCCAATGACTTAATCTTTACAACAGACAGATTTGGGCATTTCGCGTTTCTGACAGAGAAGGTAGAGGATCTTCTCGGATACTCACCAGAGGAGCTAATGGGAACAAGCTTTAAGGAGCTATTGGCTCCCACCAGCCTGAAGGCAGCTGAAAGCCTGTTTCCGGGAGAATTCAAAGGGGAATTCAGTCAACTGGTCGAGCTGGAATTCATTACCAAAAGGGGCGAAAGCAAAAGTCTTGAGCTCAATCTGAGTACCGTTACCCAGTCTGGAAGGATTGTTGGGCTGGAGGCGATCGGGAGGGATATCACCCATCGAAAGCTTCTGGAAAAGGAAGTACTCCAGAGGAACAGGGAACTGACGACCCTATTGTCAGTCAGCTCGGCAATCGCCCACTCGCTGAACATCGAGGAGATCGCAACCGCTGCATTGAAAAAAATCTGCGAATTCACAGGTTTGGACTGCGGAGCGATTTACACTCTAGGACTCAGCGATTCGTCCCCGCAGGTCAGCGGATCCTATGGTTTGACTGATCATTCTGTGGACTCTCTCCGTGAGTGCAACTCTTGGGGCGAGACCTTGGACTATCTGGCAAACTTTAGAACACCGATCGTAACTCGATCTCTCCAAACGGACGGCGATTGCGGCTTGCCTTCAGCGCTGGTTCGGACTTTTCTTCGAGAGCGAATTCAATCCTTGATCATCTTGCCTCTCTTTTTCAAAGAAAAGCTGCTAGGTTTTGCTTTGGTAGGTAGTCTTTCCCAGAACGATTTCACGCCTCAGGAGATTGAGATCCTAAACTCAGTCTGCAATCAGACCGGCAGCGCTATTGCGAACGCGCGCCTGTTTGGCGCGATCAAAGAGGCCAAGACAGAATGGGAGACGACTTTTGACGCGATGCCCGAACTTGTCTATATGCAAGACCTGGGCGGCCAAATCCTTCGCGTCAATCGAGCCATGGCGCGTCGCTTGAAGATTGAGCCACAAGAGATTGTGGGAAAGACCGTGGAGGACGTCTTCCAGGATGCCCGATCACCCTGGTGTTACCATCAGAAACCGGAATTGTACGAGGTCAACAAGACCGTTTCTGTCGAATTTGAGGATAGGCTTTTGAACGGAACATTTGAGATTGCGACCACGCCAATTTACAGCTCTGAGGGTCAGCTATTTGCTTGGCTGTTTGTGGGAAAGGACATTACCGAACAGCGGCAACTTCAGAATCAATTTGTGCAGATTGAACGACTAAAGGCCCTGGGCGAAATGGCGAGCGGCGTCGCCCACGACTTTAACAATGTGCTAGCTGGAATCTTGGGAAAAACTCAGTTGATGCTAGCCACACTTGAAAAGGGCATCGTTCCTGATCGCGAATCCCTCAGGCAGAATCTCAAAACTATTGAAAAGACGACAAAACAGGGATCTGAGACGGTCAAACGGATTCAAGATTTTACTCGGATTCGTACAGACCAGAAGTTTGACCATGTCGATGTGAACGATATCGTGAACTATGCGATCGACGTGATCCGGCCCGTCTGGAAAGACCAGTGCGAGGCAAAAGGCATCCGGATTGAGATCCAGTTTCGTCCTGGAGCCACCCCTCCGGTGAATGGTATTGGCGACGAGCTCACCGAAGTCATGGTGAATGTCTTAAGAAATGCCATCGATGCCATGCCCACTGGCGGGACCCTCTCGATCAAGACGGCGCTTGGTCAAGCTGGCAATGGCGACAGCGTCGAGATCGAGGTGTCGGACACTGGGGTCGGGATGTCCAGCGAGGTCAAGCGGCGGATTTTTGATCCATTTTTTTCCACGAAAGGGCCCAAGGGTACGGGACTGGGCATGAGCGTGGCCTATGGCATCATCTCAAGGCATCAAGGAAGTATTAGGTTTGAAACGGAATTGGGAAAAGGAACAACCTGTTGGCTTTCGCTTCCGCTGGCTAAGCAATCCGCGAAGATCATGCGCTTGAGGACTCCTGCCATGGAGAAAGAGAAACTAAAAATCTTAGTCATTGATGATGAAGATGTCATCCGGGGGTTCCTGGCAGAAATGTTCTCGTCTGCGGGCTATGAAGTAGACGCGGCAGCCGCCGGACCAGGAGGAATTGCACTTTTCGAGAAGAATCACTACGACTTGGTCTTCTCTGATCTGGGTCTACCGGAAATGTCCGGGTGGGATGTCGCCAAAGCTATCAGGGCAAGAAACCCCTCGGTGCCTATCGTACTTCTGAGTGGTTGGGGCATACAGCTCGATGACGTGCGCATTCAGGAGTGTGGGATTGATCTCGTACTCTCAAAACCTTGCCAAATGGAAGAGCTTCTCAGCGCTGTTGAAGACGTACTGAGTAGACGTCAGGCAAATGGAGAAACCTCGTGATGACGAGCGCCCCGGTTTTCACACACTGAGCTGAGCCGCATTGAGAGGGGGCCGCTCAGACAACTCCCTGCTTGTTCGCTGTGGGCAGAACTTAAAGAAGGGTTAAAGATGACGACCCGAGAGAACATCTTGATCGTAGACGATGAAAAACCCCTTCGGGACGCTCTAGTTGTCTATTTGGTGCAAGAAGGCTATGAGGTCCATTCCTGTTCCAGTGGGGAAGAGGCGCTGGATCTGCTCAAAACAACTCCGTTTGATATCCTGATTGCTGACATGAAACTTCCCGGAATAGATGGGAACACCGTGCTCCAGAAAGCTCTTGCTCTCTACCCCCAGATTATTGGCATCATTATCACGGGCCATGGCACTGTAGAAAGCGCTGTGCAGGCTATGAAGAATGGCGCTTATGATTACATTGCGAAACCGTTCCAGCTGGTCGAGATCTCACTCCTGGTGCGCCAAGCTGTCGAACGACGTCGCCTCAAAGAAGAAAACATCTATCTGAAAACGCAGTTGAAGGACAAATATCGTTTCGAGAGTGTCATTGGCACGAGCAAGCCGATGCAGGACACATTTCGGATGGTGGAGACAATTGCGGGAACCAACAGCACAGTCCTGATTACTGGGGAAACCGGGACAGGGAAGGAGCTTATAGCGAAGGCTATTCACTTCAACAGCCACCGCAAAGACCAAAGAATAGTAAGTATCAACTGTGGAGCAATTCCTGAGTCACTGCTCGAAAGCGAGTTGTTTGGGCACATCAAAGGGGCCTTTACCGGGGCCCACCAAACCCGTATTGGAAAGTTCGAGCAGGCGCACAAAGGGACCGTCTTCTTGGATGAGATCGGGAACATGAGTCCCTCTCTCCAAGTCAAGTTGCTTCGCGTTCTCCAGGAAAGAGAGTTTGACCGAGTTGGCGGCGGTGAGGCAATCAAAGTAGATGTTCGCATCATCGCGGCCACGAGTGCCAATCTAAAAGAAATGGTCCAGAAGAGTGAATTCCGAAGCGATCTCTACTATAGGCTCAACGTCATTCCTATTCAGTTGCCGGCTCTGAGAGAACGACGGGAAGATATTCCTCTCCTAGCGAAGCATTTCATAAGGAAATACTCTCTCGATTCGAACCTGGAACCCAAAGCCCTTTCTCAAGAGGCTTTGAAATTGATGATGAGCTTTCACTGGCCAGGTAATATTCGCCAGTTGGAAAATGCCATAGAAAGAGCGGTGGCTTTGGTCGGCAACCGTGAGATGATTCTGTCCTCAGATCTGCCCGGAGAAATTCAGAAAACGAACGCCAATCTGTTTTTGTCTGAGATCTATATTCCGGACCACGGTGTTAACTTCAGAACCGAGGTCTCTCATGTGGAGAGGGAGCTGATCCTTCAGAGCCTTAGAAAATCAGGAGGGAATAAAAAGCAGGCTGCTAAACTCCTGAATTTGAAAAGAACCACTCTTATCGAGAAGCTGAAGAGGTTGAACTTGTTGGATCACGTCAATGCTGGTTAGGAGACGAATTAGCTAAAGTATTATTTGGGAAGCACCGTTAACTAGCGTCAAAGTGGAAAACCCGTACTGATTATCGACATCACCGGCTCAGTACCCTGGCCAAAATGAGGTGGAAGGATGAACTTTGACTTCCAGGAAGCCCGGAATTCACTGCACCAGCTGAATAATAAGATTGCACAAATCTTGGCTTATGCTGAGCTCCTACAGATGAGTCTCAGTCAGGAGAAACAAAAGGAAAGGATAAAACTTGTCATAGCCGGAGCCTTGGAATCACGTGAGATTACTGCAAAGCTGATGCAAAGTATGCCGAAAGGTGAATCTCTCCATACTTAGAATTCTGAGGTCTGTCACTCGTCGCTGAACTTGCTCAGAAGACGACTTGTTTAGGTAGTCACCCACCTTAGGTCAATGTGGCTGAGTGCGCTAGCCCGTTTAAACTGCCGAGAATTCTCCATGGAAAAACTTGTCTTGTGGAGAACTAACTATGCTATTTTTCGCTGAATTGTCAATGGCCGGAATTTAGCACCTTGATACTCCAGCGACCTTATGAGTAAGTCCAGAATCAGATGGACCTTTGAGATGATTCTTGGGCTTTTGATCCTACTTGTGCTGGGGCTGTACTACGTAGTCCTGTTTGTGCTCTTCCTTTTCATAAAGTATTTCTAGACGATGGACCTAGTCCCCCTTTGTCGAATCAGGAGCGAAGCACTTCGGAGCCTATTTCAGGAGGAAAGAGAGGAATGGACTAAGAACCTCCGGTGGGACTATAGTGAGCCCCTTCAAATTATTTGCGGCCTGATTGATGCTGTGTCCCTGTCAGGATTTGTGGCGTTCAAGCAAGGGGTACCTCTTGGCTATGTTTTCTACCTCGAAGAGGACCACAATGCACTTATCGGTAATTGCTTCGTTTCGAGCGGCAGTTCAGGATTGGGAGTGGAAGAAGCGTTAATGAATGTCACCGTAGAAACCTTAAAAGCGAACCCAAGGATAGATCGTATCGAATCCCAGTTCGTTTCCTTTCGGTCGTGGCCTGATGAGGGCTTCTTTCACAGGCACGGATTCGACTGCTACGAGCGTTATTTCATGATGCGGGATTGCTGCAAACGGATAGGTCTATCGGCTAATGGCGAAGTCGAGCTGAGTTCCTGGGATGACAGCAATCTGGAAACGGCCGCTCGACTTACTGCCCAGGCTTATGATCAAATCGTCGACCGGGAAATCAGCTTCCATTACCAGTCCATACAGGGATGCAGAAATTTCTTGACAGGAATAATTGAAAAGCCCGGCTGTGGGAGGTTCCTGAAAGATGCCTCGTTCTGCGCGTGGTACCGTCCAACGGGAGAAATGGTCGGATTCATTCTCTCTTCGTGGGTGTCCCCTTTCAATGGGCACATCCCTCAGGTATTGGTGTCGCAGAGATTTCAGGGAAAAGGGATCGGAAGACGTTTGTTGAATCAAGCAATCCAAGCGCTTCAGTCAAATGGGTACCTGACGGTCTCGCTTAGTGTCACTGCAGAAAACAAACCGGCCTATCAGTTATATCAAAGGTTTCAGTTTGACATTCTGATTCGGTTTCAGACTTCGGTTTGGAAGCGACAGACCGCAGACAGGCGAATCGCTTGAGGCAACGACCCCAGCTACTTAGGCCGATATGCCGAGGAGCGCAGCTTTAGGCGCAGTCGCATCATTGCCTTGGTGTGTAACTGTGAGACTCGCGATTCGTTGACGCGCAGAACAGCTCCTATTTCTTTCATGGTCAGCTCCTCAAAGTAATAGAGGGACACGACGAGCCGCTCTTTCCTGCTAAGTCCGTCAACAGCCTCTGCGAGGATTTTCTTGAGTTCTTCCTTTTCAAAGCTGAAGTAAGGGCCGTCCGTATCGCTATCGGGGTAGTAGTTAATAAGGCTCTCGGCGTCACCCTCGTCTTCGTCATATTTTCTGGCGGCATCATAGAAGCTGCCTACGCTCAGTCCTTTGAGCTGATCGGTCAATTTGTATAGCTCATCCAGGTCGATTCCCATTTCTTGGCAAAGCTCTTGGTCGCTGACCTCGCGACCGAATTCCTGCTGGAGTTTCTGCGAAGCGCGAGTTAATTCCTTACTCTTTTTGCGCAGAGAACGAGGAGCCCAGTCCAACTCTCTCAGACTATCGAGCATGGCACCGCGAATCCGTAATTCAGCGTATGTCTTGAACTTGACTCCGCGGGAAGGCTCAAACTTTTCGATTGCATCCATAAGACCCAGGACCCCGGCGTTGATTAGATCGTTAATTTCGATGTTTGGAGGTAACTGCGTAGCAATTCGGTACGCGTGATATTTGATCAACGGCACGTGCTCTAGGATCAACTCTTCTCTTTTTCTAGCCGCTGAGGCCAACCGTTTTTGATTCAGGCCTCTCTCCTGGGTCTGTAACATTTTGTTTTTTCCTCCGTGCGAAAGAACGAGGCCTACCGAATAGTTTCCGGTGGCATTCGTTTTGGATTTTGACGAAGGAGCGAGGCACATGTCTCTGAGTGTGACAGCCGCAGGCCTAATCGAACTTTATGTTCGTCTGGTGCACCAATGGGGCAAAGACCTCCGAGCCACGCTCGACTTCCTGCCTTCTCTCCTCTTATATGACGTTGGCTTAGGCACGCTGTTAGCCAGGTAAAAATGACCGAGATGAAGTCGGCTACGATTGTTGAAGGTAGTTAGTCTATGTAACTGGTTAATATGACCTTAGAAGGGACAGGAAGTAATTTTTGCCGGGGAACTTCAAGATTTTGAGGAGCAATTTTGTAATCAAGCAGACTGAAACTTGTCGTTTCAGCGTCAAGAATATGACGACAGAGCCAAATATTTGACAATCCGTTTTCTGCGCAGATCGGTTTTTGAGGTCCTACCAAGTATTTCGTACCCGGAATGTAGAACTTTAGGAAGACAGCGACATTGTGATGCAGGTGGACTGCAGACTTTCTTCTACTAAACTCATTTTGAATATCTTAGACCGCCAGTTATGTCCATCCTCCTGACCGGTGCCACGGGCTATCTGGGTTCCAACCTTGCAAAGCGACTAGCTAGCGAGGGAGGGGATCTGATTCTTTACGCCAGGAATCCTAGCGATTTGCCAAATATATCTGGTAGCGGAAGGATAGAGTGCATTAGAGGGGATCTCCGAAACATCGCCACGCTGCGCAAAGCCGTCAGACACTGCGACATGGTGGTGCATACAGCAGCTCTAGTAAGGATGTGGGCAAAGAATCGACGGGAGTTCTATGAGGTTAACGTTCAGGCCTTCCGTAATTTATTGGATCTTGCAAAAGAGCGGGGCGTCAGACGTTTCATCTACACTTCTTCATTTATGGTCCTCGGACCATCGAACGGGCAGGCTCTGACCGAACAGATGCTACGCAAGGTTTCGTCGAGCTACAACGACTACGAACGAACCAAAAGCCAGGCCCATCAAATCGCCCTACAAGCAGCGCGAGACGGTTTTCCTATCGTGATGGTTTATCCAGGAGTGATCTATGGCCCCGGCCCATTGACGGAGGGTAATCTCATTGGCAACTTGATATTTAGATTCCTTCAGGGCAAGTTGCCCGGGCTGATCGGCAATCTGGATAGAAAATGGGCTTTCTCCTATATTGACGACGTGGCCGCGGGCCACTGCCGAGCCCTTGAACGAGGGGTTCCGGGCCGGGGGTATATTCTGGCGGGAGAGAATCGGAGCTTGAAGGATTTCCTGCTTAGGCTCAGCGCTTTCACGGGGAAGCCACGCCCGAAGCTTGTACTTCCCTATTGGGTCGGCTCGCTGCTGGGACGCTTGGGCACACTGAAGGCAAACATGACAGGAGTACCTCCGCAGATCACCCACGAGGTCGTGAAGATCTACCGACACGATTGGGCCTACAGCAGCCAGAGGGCGATTGAAGAGCTAGGGTACCAGATTACTCCCTTTGAGGAGGGATTGAAGCGAACCGTTGAATACTTCCAGAATTTGTTAACCTCAAGAATTCGGTGAGAAGGATTTGAAATTGAGACGTCTCGCGGTGATACAGAGATTGTGAATGCGAAGCATAGCAACGCCTTTCGTTTGGACGTGCACCAAAGCGAAATTCTCCGAAAAGCAGTCCACATAGGGATGCTAGGCTTTGCCTTTGCACTCCGCTACCTTTCTCCATTCGAAGCGCTGCTCTGCGCATGTGGCGCATGTGCTTTCAATCTTTGGTGCCTGCCTCGTGCCTACGGAAGGATTTTCCGTCAGTCCGAGAGAAGTCCCCTGGGGAGCGGCCCCTTCTTTTACTCCCTTTCGGTTTTGATCTTGATCCTAGTTTTCTTCCGACACCTCTACATCGTCGCGGGAGCTTGGGCAGTTATGGCCTTAGGAGACGGGATGGCCGGTCTGGGAGGTAGATCGCCACGGCAACTTCCGCTTCCCTGGAATCAACGAAAAACAGTTTCTGGATCAAGCCGGTTTATCGCCTTCGCTACTTTAGGGGCGTTCGTTCTGATGGCTTGGACCTTGCCTTCTTCACCAGGACTTCGATTTTCATGGCTGTGGATTGGCAGTGTTTGCCTCGGCGTCAGCATCTGCTGCGCCGCGATTGAGTCTTTGTCCTGGAGGTTGAATGACAACCTTACTGTGCCCCTGGCTGCTGGAGCGCTTTTCTTCCTGGTGCTGCACACGCCGTTGCTCAGTGTACTGACAAGCCACGACTTTGGCCGCTCCTTAGCCATTGGTCTAGTCGTGAATATCATTCTTGCTTCTATAGCTTGGTTGCTAGGCTGGATCAGCGCATCCGGAGCAGTCGCCGGGGTTCCTTTGGGCACGTCGATTTTCGTTTTTCTCGGCGCGAGAGGGCTCAGTCTTTTGCTTGCATTCTTCATTCTAGGTTCTATAAGCACAAAATTGGGTTATGGTTCCAAGAGGAAACTCGGAATGTCACAGCGTCACCGCGGGGCGCGTGGCGCCAAAGAAGCCCTGGCAAATGGCGTCTCGCCAGCTTTGCTGGCCGTCCTCGCGAGTGTAACCCCTAACGGCGACCTCTTCTTGATCGGGTTTATTTCAGCTCTGGCGGCTGCAACAGCAGACACGGTTTCGAGTGAGATCGGGCAGTGGATCGGGGGTGAGCCCTTCTTGATCACGAATCTTGCCAGAGTCTGTCCGGGCACAAACGGTGCCGTCACGATAAAGGGAACCTTGTCCGGCATCATCGCGGCGTGCTTGCTCGGGTTGCTTGCTCTGCAGCTAGGAATGATCTCCCTAGTGCAGTTTTGGATTGTCCAAGTTGGGGGGTTGGTCGGTAACTTGACCGACAGTCTGCTGGGAGCGAGTGTTGAGGGAGATAACGGGTTAGACAACGAAAGTGTCAATTTCCTGAATACGCTTGCTGGTGCCGGCGCCGGAATGGCCTTGGAATGGTGGTGGCGCCATAGCCTGGCGAGCTAGGGTCGAGGCATGCGTAGCCGTTCCACGATCTGGCCACGTTGAATGTGGCACTCCAGGATTTCCTTGGCGTCCTCGACGCTGCTCACGCGGTACCATACCGCTTCAGGGTAGACCACGACACTGGGTCCAAACTGGCAAGTGTCCAAACAGCCTGCGATGTTAGCACGAACATGGCTGCGCAAACCCAGGCGTTTGATTTCCTCTTTGAAAAATTCTCTAATGGCTTCAGATCCCTTTTCGCTGCAGCATCCTTTGGGGTGTCCTTCGGGCCTGCGATTGGTGCAAACGAAGAGATGGTACTTATAGGGAGGCACAGCTAATATAAGATCTCTAACTTGATTGGTCCGACCTGTGATTGCTTACTTCATCTCGAATCGGTGTCGGCCTTCCTTCCGCGTCCACCGCAACACAAACGACTTCCGCCTCTGTAACCTTCACGCAGTGTTTTTGCTGATCCTCCGAGAGACGTTCTGCTTCAACCTCAATCCTGATTGTCACCGAAGTCCGTCCTAGCCTGACGATCCTCGCGTAGAAGCTGACAACGTCGCCGAGGTGCACAGGAGCCACAAACTCCACAGCATTCATTGCTTTGGTGACGAACCGCTTGTTCGATTTCCTCTGTGCTTCGATGGCGGCTGCCTGGTCGATATAGCTCAGAATCACCCCGCCAAAAATAGTACCCCGTGCATTCGTATCTTTTGGCATCGTAACTACACGAATTGCCGGACAGCCTCTTTCGGTTGCCATTGTTTCTCCAGCCGGACCAAAGATCCTTTCAAAGGGACAAATGCAAATCCCTACGGCAGGTAACTAGAGGCATACTCCGAAAGATCGGGTTCCAGCTTGAAATTGGAGCGGACATAAGCTCGAAGTGCTTCGAAAGTGCTGGGAAACGCGAGTTCTGCCCACGGAATGGCTTCCGGATTGAAAGCTCTTGCCTCCAGCGCCTCATCGCCTGCCATGAGTTTGCCGCTCACAATCTCGGCCGTATAAACAACAACGATCGCAGAGCTCTTGGCATACGAGTACACGTCCAACAAAGAGAGAATTCGAACTTCGAGATTCGCCTCTTCCTTGGTTTCTCGGATGGCCGCGCTTCTAACTGTCTCACCTCTATCGACGTAACCTCCGGGAAACACCCATTTCCCATAGCTGGGCTCAATACCTCGCCGAACCATTACGACCCCTCCATCCAAGGAGAAAATTGCGCCGGCTGCGATTTTGGGATCCAAGAAGAAAACAAATTGACACTGGACGCAGACCAATCTGGGAGGTTCAGAAAGTTTTAGGATCCTGGAGTCAAGTTTTCCACCGCACTTAGGACAGAAGGAATACTCCATATCCGATGCTCCCTCTGGCGAAATCGGAACGAGGCAAGGGGGATTACTGCAACAGGTCTTCGATGTGATAGATCATTTCCTTGCGACTATAGGCGGCAATTTCGACGATGCCGGTGTCCATGCGAATCGCGTCTTCAGGGCAGGCTTCGACACAGAAGCCGCAGAAAACGCAAACGCCCAAGTCGATATCGAAGCGAACGGGGAATTTTTCGATGTTGGGATCCGGGTGTTCTCCTGCGACGATGTAAATGCAACGGGCGGGACAAGCCGTCTCGCACATCATGCAGGCCACGCAGCGAGGCGAGCCGTCATCTCGCATTGTCAGGCGGTGTCGGCTCCGATAACGCGGAGAAAACGGTCGTCGTTCTTCCGGATATTGAAAGGTGACGGCGCCCCGTTCAAGACGGTTCAGACCGAGTTGCCGAGCCAGGTGCTTTTTCAGATTGCCAAAAAAATGCTTACTGGTCAGCCATAGACCCTTGAAAACTTCAATGATGTAGAGTCGTTCTTTAAAAGTCAGTTCGCGCGAGTTCATGGAACCAGGAATAATCAGTGCATCAGCAAGATTACGAGACTCGTGACCAGCAGATTCAGAATCGAAAGCGGAAATACCATCTTCCAGCCAAGTCTCATCAATTGATCATAACGAAATCGAGGCAAAGTCCACCGGACGAGCAGCAAGAACCAGCAAAAGAAAAAAACCTTTACACAGTAGGAGGTTACTTGCAGTACCGAAACAAGAATGCCCGACAATGAAATCTCAAAGCCACCGGGAAAGTGAAATCCATCGTCCATGAGATAAGGAACTTGCCATCCTCCGAAAAACAGCGTCGTGATCAGCGCGGAGATCAAGACGGTTTCCACAAAGTCGGTGAGCATAAACAGGCCGAATTTCATACTGCTGTATTCAACAAAATAACCGATAATTTCAGACTCTCCTTCGGGCAGATCGAAAGGCACACGCTTGGTTTCGGCTACTCCCGCGACCAGGAAGAGCAAGCACCCAACCGGCTGAAGGACTACTCCCCATTTGGGAATGACTCCCCACAGCAGGGCTCCCTGAGCTTGCACAATGGTCTGTAAGCTCATCGATTCAAAGATCATCAGAACGCCTAGAATGGTGGCTCCAATGGTTATTTCATAGGAGAACATCTGAGAACTGCCCCGCATGCCACCCAGAAATGCATAGTTGTTATTCGATGACCAGCCCGCCAGCACCACACCATAAATCCCCAAAGACATAGCGGCAAAGATATAGAGCACCCCAACATTTAAGTCCACGACTTGAAGACTGATGTCTCGACCAAAGAGGCGAATCGTGTTGCCGAATGGAATCGCTGCGAAACCGATGAGCGCAAAAAAAGCAGAAAGGAAAGGGGCCAAAGTGTGGAGGAACCGATTCCCCAAAGGGGGTATGAAGTCTTCTTTCACAAACATCTTGATAGAGTCAGCCAGAACTTGAAAGAGGCCAAAAGCGCGAAACCCCAGAATGGAGGCTCGGTTGGCGCCAATTCGATCCTGCATCACTGCACTCTGCTTTCGTTCCATCCAGGTCAGAATGGCTGCCAGATTCAGCACTCCAATCAAAACAACTAGCACTTTCGCAACTTCGATGGCGAGGGATGTCATCAGGATTCTACGGATACCTTGGGGACATCCGTGGCTTTCACTCCGCTTTTGCCAATCTTTTCATAAGAGAGGTCCTGAAACTCGACGACATGGTGTGCCAACTCTTCAAAAACTTCTTCTGCCGAGTCGTAGTGATAACCATAGCCCAACGACTGGGCCAACATCGAGACCAACAACCAGGCAGGTATGGAATCACCCAGCGGTTCAACCGCCCGGTTGATTCTCTGTACCCGCCCCTCAAAATTGGTGAATGTTCCGTCTGTCTCTGCGTAGCTCGCGGTTGGCAGGACTAGATCAGCCAAAGCGCTCGTTTCGTTCTCATTGCTTCCCAAATAGATCACCGTGGAAAATTGCTGCAGGAACGCGGCAGCCCTCGCTTCTCCCAAGGCGGTGACAAGGTCGTGCTCGAAGAGGTAAAGAAGCTGAGACTTGACAGGTGCCTGATTCTCAAGAGAGTGAGAGAGATCAAAGCCATTGTCGTCGGCCAGAATGGCCATGGCTCCCCCGGTATTAGGATTTCGATCGGCTTGAAGCAGGAAGCCATCTCCGCTCGGGGGCGTTGGATCAGGAACCTGGAACCCAATTCTAGCTATACCCAGGTCTTCGCCGAAAAACTTCTTGATGACGAAGAGGTCTTCGTTGGTCAGGCGTGGAGACGGAACGACCGTCACGGCGTCTCTCCCCGCCGTCGCCAAAGCTTGCTTTAACTGTTGTGTTGCGAACGCTACGGCCTGACCGATCTCGACGGGTAAAAACTCACCGTCCTTCTTCACTCGGGCCACCGAGATACGGGATGGGTCGTCGATCGACTTATAACCGTAGCGACCGATATCACACATCCACCATTGGTTGACTTCCGCGTTATATCGAGGTTTCAACCGCACGACACGCTTGCCTTCGGCGTGATGATGCCGTTCCCGATTAGCATGAATCGAAATGTTGCATCCGCGACTGCAACCGGGGCAGACTGAATCGGTTTCACTCAAGTACCAAACTCGACATTGGAAGCGAAAATCTCGATC
>Ga0075433_10000540_pt1 | contig 24863 bp, 19 predicted proteins | sample RhiMethybrSRZTD2_FD_75299 | JGI IMG/M metagenome (GOLD analysis project Ga0075433, IMG submission 75299) | Populus rhizosphere microbial communities from Tennessee, USA - Rhizosphere MetaG P. TD hybrid SRZTD2 | ecosystem: Host-associated > Plants > Roots > Rhizosphere > Soil | place: USA... | reverse complement strand
CAAGCGCCCGCCACCGCCGCAGATATTTCCGGGGTGAGCTGAGGGAGCAGGATCCGAGTCAAGAAGAAAGGCCCCGGAGAGCCTCCTCCGGGGCCTTTGGCTTGGTCTGTCTCGAGTCGTCTACGCGCAGCCGCTCGTCGCGCCGCAGTTGAGGCAGCTGTAGCACGCCCCACGGCGGACCATGATCGCCCCACAATCGGAGCACGGCGGCGCGTCGGCCTGCGAGACGAACGAGCGATCGTCTTCGAGCGCCTCGTGCCCGTTCCCACCCTTGATCAGCGTGAGCTGTGTCTCCGAGACCGGCTGCACCCCGCCCGCCTCGAGCGGATCCTCCTTCGCGGCCTCGTGCGCCGCCGACGCCGGCGCGTAGCCCAGGAACTTGATCCCGAGCCAGCGGAACAGATAGTCCACGATCGACTTCGCGATCGGGATGTCGGAGTTCTTCGTGAATCCGTGCGGCTCGAACCGGACGTGGCTGAACTTGTTCACGAACAGGTGAAGCGGCACCCCGTGCTGGAGACCCAGCGAGACCGCGGTCGCGAACGAGTCCATGACTCCGGAGAGCGTGCTCCCGGCCTTCGCCATCACGATGAAGATCTCGCCGGGCGTGCCGTCCTCGTACATCCCGACCGTGAGATACCCGTCGTGTCCGGCCACCGAGAACTTGTGCGTGATCGACTTCCGCTCGTCCGGCAGCCGGCGACGGCGCGGCTGCACGACCACCGGCGCCGCGCCGCGGTCCGCCTTGCCCGTGGACAGAGGCTGGCTCCGCTTGGACCCGTCGCGGTAGATCGCGATCGCCTTGAGGCCCGCCTTCCACGCGGCCACGTAGGCCTCGGCGATGTCCTGGGGCGTCGCGCTCTCCGGCATGTTCACCGTCTTCGAGATCGCGCCCGAGATGAAGGGCTGCACCGCCTCCATCATCCGGATGTGGCCCATGTGCTGGATGGTCCGGCTCCCGTTCTTCGGCTTGAAGGCGCAGTCAAAGACGGGGAGGTGCTCCTCCTTGAGCCCCGGTGCTCCCTCGATCGTCTCGTGCTCATCCACGTACCGGACGATCGCATCCACCGCGTCCTCCCCGTAGCCGAGGCGACGTAGCGCCTCGGGGACCGTGTGGTTCACGATCTTGAGCATCCCGCCGCCGGCGAGCTTCTTGTACTTCACCAGCGCGATGTCCGGCTCGATGCCGGTCGTGTCGCAATCCATCATGAACGCGATCGTGCCCGTGGGCGCGATCACGGTGACCTGCGAGTTCCGGTATCCGTACTCCGCGCCCAGCGTGTAGCACTCGCTCCACGTGGTGCGCACCGCGTCCATCAGGTCGCGGAGATCTTGAGGCAGGTTCCGCTGGTCGATCCGGTTGACGTGCGCGCTGTGCTTCTGGATGACGCGCAGCATCGGCTCGCGATTCCTCTGGAATCCGGGAAACGGACCCACCACCGCGGCGATGCGCGCGCTGGTGGCGTAGGCATGGCCGTGCATGAGCGCCGTCAGGAAGGCGGCCACCGCGCGGCCCGAGTCGCTGTCGTAGGGGATGCCCCAGGACATGAGGAGCGCGCCCAGATTCGCGTAGCCCAGGCCCAGCGGGCGATAGTCGTGGCTGTTCCGCTCGATCGCCGGCGTGGGGTAGGAGGCGTTGTCGACGATGATCTCCTGAGCCAGGATCATGGTCTCGGTCGCGTGCTTGTAGGCGTCGGTGTCGAACGTCTTGTCCGCGCGCACGAACTTCATGAGGTTGAGCGACGAGAGATTGCAGGCCGAATCGTCGAGGAACATGTACTCCGAGCACGGATTCGACGCGTTGATCCGCGCCGTGTTCGGGCACGTGTGCCAGTCGTTCACCGTGGTGTCGAACTGGATCCCCGGGTCGCCGCACTGGTGCGCCGCCTCGGCGATCATGGTCATCAGCTCGCGCGCCTTGAAGGTGTCGATCACCTCGTCCGTCACGACGGCGCGCGTGGACCAGGAGCCGTCCTTCTCGAGCGCCTGCATGTACTCGTCCGTCACCCGAACGGAATTGTTGGAATTCTGGAAGAAGATCGAGGAATACGCCGGCCCGTTGAGCGAGGAGTCGTAGCCCGAATCGATCAGCGACCACGCCTTCTTCTCTTCCTCGGCCTTGCACTTGATGTACTCGACGATGTCCGGATGCTCGATGTTCAGGATCACCATCTTCGCGGCGCGCCGCGTGCGGCCGCCGGACTTGATGACGCCCGCGAAGGCGTCGAAGCCCTTCATGAACGAGACCGGTCCCGAGGCCGTGCCGCCTCCGGCGATGTGCTCCCTCGAGGAGCGCAGCGAGGAGAAGTTGGTGCCCGTGCCCGAGCCCCACTTGAAGAGGAGCCCCTCGGTCTTCGCGAGGTTCAGGATCCCCTCCATGGTGTCGGAGACCGAGTTGATGAAGCAGGCGGAGCACTGGGGCTTGGCTTCCACGCCGCAGTTGAACCAGACCGGGCTGTTGAACGAAGCCTTCTGGTGGAGGAGCAGGTAGGTCAGCTCATCCGAGAAACTCTGGGCGTCGGCGTCGGACGCGAAGTAGCCCTGCTTCCGGCCCCATCCGGCGATCGTGATGACCACCCGGCCGATGAGCTGGCGCACCGAGCGCTCCCGCTCGGGGGTGCCGATCTGACCGCGAAAGTACTTCGAGGCGACCACGTTCGTGGCCATCTGGGACCAGAACTTGGGGAACTCCACGTCGCGCTGCTCGAAGACCATCTGGCCGTTCTCGTTCGAGATGACGGCCGTCCTCAGGTCCCACTCGACCTCGTCGAAGGGGTCGACGCCCGCGCGCGTGAACACCCGGGGGAAGCGGAGACCGCCTTTCTTCTCCACGCCGAACTCCGGCTTGCCCTGGACGCTCATGGCCGCTCTGCCTTCCATCGTTGCCATTCCAACCCCCGCCTGCTCCCTATCCATCGCTTGCCCCTCTCCTTGAGATGCCCACCCAACATGACGTCGCCCCGTGGCGACCCACCGGCCCGACCCACCAGGGTCGGCGGCTCCGACTTCATGAGCCGGGGTCGCACGATAGAGGAGGGGGTGCGAAACCCGTCAAGACAAAACACAAGATGTTGTGCCACAGGAAGATTATACCTCAATCTATTGATGTGAAAAAGGGCTTATGGATGCCTTTTTTGAGCCTTATCAAGACCTATTTTCGGCCTGGCAGACAAATTAAACTATATGATAAAATAATTTTGTTCAATCAGTAGGATTACGGGGAGGTAACGAATGCGCGACGTCATGCTGATCGAGGAAGCGGAGCGGGCCGGGGCCCTCTTGAACCCCCTTCGTATCGAGATTCTGAGACGAGCGGACGAGCCCAAGACGTGTAACGAGCTTGCCGAGGCTGTCGGGGAAACCCCTCAGAAGATCTACTACCACGTCAAGGTGCTCGAACGGGCCGGCGCCATCGTCAAGGTCCGGGAGCGACGCGTGCGCGCGATTCCGGAGGGCCATTACCAGGCCACGGCGAGATCCTACTGGCTCTCGCCCAGGCTCATCGGCCGCATCGGAGGGCCGAGACGCGGGCGGGATCAGACGAGCCTGGGGATCCTGCTCTCGCTCGCCGAGGAGCTCCAGACCGATATCGGCCACCTCGGCGAGACGGCAGCTCAGGAAACGCCATCGCTCGGCTTCTCGGCTCAGGTGCGGCTCGCGAAGCCCGCGGAGCGCACCGCGTTTCTGAGCGACATCCAGAACGCGATCCAGTCCATCGCCAAGAAATACGGCGCGGTGGGCCCGCCGCGGCCTCAAGGGAGGGAGGCCGAATCCGAATCGTTTCGGCTCATCGTCGCCTGCTATCCACGTCCCACCTCCTGAAGCACCCCTGAGGCCTGATTCACGATATACTGCGGCGCTCTCTTCGTTCGACGCGTCCACGTAGCAGCCCCCTTCGAGGGATGTTCCATGGCTTCCGGGGAGATCACGCGCCTCCTCGTCTCCATCCGCGATGGAGACAAGGACGCCCTGAACGCGCTCCTCCCGCTCGTCTACTCCGAGCTTCGAGCCATGGCGCACCGGACCTCGGGGCCCGGCCGCACGGACACCTCCCTCAACACCACCGCGCTCGTCCACGAGGCGTACCTCAAGCTCCATGACCAAGCGAGCCTGACGCTTCAAGACCGAAAGCACTTCTTCTCGGTCGCGGCCATGGCCATGCGCCAGATCGTCATCGACCAGGCCCGCAGGCGGGGCGCCCGGAAACGGGGCGGCGACCTGCGCCGGGTCGATCTGGATTCGGCGGAGCTGCCCGCGGGTGAGGGCGCGGAAGAAATCCTGGCCCTGGACGAGGCGCTTTCGCGTTTAAGCCAGTTGGACGCGAGGATGGCGCGCGTGGTGGAGCTTCGGTTCTACGGAGGGCTCTCGGTCGAGGAAACCGCGGAGGTCCTGGACGTCGATCCGCGAACGGTGAAGCGAGATTGGAGAAAGGCCCGCGCGATTCTCTACGCCGCGCTGGCGGAGCGATGAACCGCGATACCTCGAAGCTCGATCTCGATCGCCTGGGCCGGGAGAGGCTCGAGCTCTTGGGCAGGATCCTCGACGAGGTTCTGGATCTCCCCGCCGAGGAAGCCACCACGGCCCTGGACCGGCTCTGTGCCGGCGACGCCGAGCTCCGGGCGCAGGCGGAGCTTCTTCTCGCCGCCGATCAAAGCTCCCGCCGTTTCCTCACGCGCCCCGCCATGGACTGGGTTCCGGGTCTCGTCCTCGAAGGCTCGACCGACATGGGAGAGCCGGACCGCGAAGGCGCCCGCGTGGGCGCCTGGCGCATTCTCCGAGAGCTGGGCCGGGGTGGAATGGGGCGCGTGTACCTGGCCGAGCGCGCCGACGGGCAGTTCGAGCAGAAGGCGGCGATCAAGCTCCTCAAGCGAGGGCTCGATACCGACGAGATCCTCGCGCGCTTCCTGCAAGAACGGCAGATCCTCGCGCGGCTGGAGCATCCCAACATCGCGCACTTGATGGACGGCGGCGTGACCGACGACGGACTCCCGTGGTTCGCGCTCGAGCACATCGAAGGAACGCCCATCACAACGTACTGCGAGCGCCGAAACGAATCGCTTCGCGGCACCCTGGGTCTCTTCGTTCAGGCCTGCCGCGCGGTCCAGTTCGCGCACGCGAATCTGGTCATCCATCGCGATCTCAAGCCGGGGAACATCCTCGTCTCGGAGCGGGGCCTTGTGAAGCTCCTGGACTTCGGGATCGCCAAGCTCCTCGACCCGGCGGACGCGGCCCCTTCCGAGGAGCGAACGCTCGGCTTCCTCAGGCTCATGACGCCGATCTATGCGGCGCCGGAGCAGGTTCGTGGCCTGGCGCCCACCACCGCGACCGACGAGTACTCGCTCGGCGTCGTGCTCTACGAGCTGCTCACGGGGGAGAAGCCGTACCGGAAGGCGGGAGGCTCGGCGGAGGAAGCGCGACGCGCGATTCTCGAGGAGATTCCCGAGCCCCCGAGCGCGCGCCTTCGGCGAGGCGACTCCGCCTCGCGTCGCGCGGGATGGGTACGGCCGGTCCGAGGCGATCTGGACAACATCGTGCTTCAGGCCATCCGCAAGGAGCCGGAGCGGCGCTATCCGTCCGCCGAGGCGCTGGCCGACGACGTGGAGCGCCACCTCGAGGGGCGGCCGGTCCGCGCGAGCGGCGATCGATTCGCCTATGTCGCGAAGAAATTCGTGCAGAGGAACCGACTCGCGGTCGCCGCGGCCGTGCTCCTTCTCCTCTCGCTCGCGGGCGGGTTGGTGGCGACCGGATGGCAGGTCCGCATCGCCGCTCGCGAGCGGGACAGAGCGCTCCTCGAGGCCAAGAAGGCGACCGAAATCAAGGATTTCACGCTGGGGTTGTTCCAGGTCTCGGATCCAGCCCAGTCGCGGGGAGCCGACATCACCGCGCGCGATCTCCTCGAGCGCGGCACCCGGCGCGCGAACCAGGAGCTGTCCGGCCAGCCGGCGGTGCGCTCCGAGATGCTGACGCTGCTCGCAAGCGTCTACTACGGTCTCGGGGATTACGCGCGCGCGGAGAGCCTCGCGGCGCTTTCGGTGGGACTCGCCCGATCGATGCGGGGAGGGAATCCCGACGGTCTCGCCGAGGCGCTGCACTGGCTCGGGATCTCGCAGCGCGCGCGGGGGGACTTTCCGCTCGCCAAGATCACGCTCCGCGAGGCGCTCGCCCTGCGGCGCGCCCGGGTCGGGGAGCGATCGAAAGAGTACGCGGAAACCCTGTCCGAGCTGGGCGACGTGTACCGACAAGCGGGGGAGCGCGACAGCGCGGAGGTCCTCTACCGGAAGATGCTCGAGATCGATCGTGCGATCCTCCCCCCCGACGATCCCTCGATCGCGATGGACATGGATGATCTGTGCGTGCTCCTGAGCGACATGGACAAGGACCAGGAGTCCTACGATCTCGAGCAGCAGGTGATCGCGATCCGCCTCAAGAAGCTGGGTCTCATGCATCCGAGCACCGCGAACTCCATTTCGAACCAGGCCTTCACCCTGATGCAGCTGGGACGCTTCGCCGAGTCGGATTCCATGTTCCAGCTGGCGATCCGGATCCGGACCAAGGTCCTGGGTCCCGATCACATCGACATCGCGACCAGCTACGCCAATCTCGCCGAGCTGAAGCGAATGACCGGCGACTACGTCGCCGCCACGCCGCTGTTCGAGCACGCTCTCGCCATCGAGAGGAAGAACCTTCACCCGGACCACCCCGACATCAACCGGGACGTCAACAATCTGGCCATCATCTACTACCAGCGGGGACTCTACGAACAGGCGCTCGCGCGGTTCCGCGAGGCTCTGGAGAGCCGGAAGCGCACGCTGCCCTCGGACGACCGCGGGACGATCACGATGGAGCACAACATCGCCTGCGTGCTGCGGGGCATGGGACGGTACGCCGAGGCCGAGAGGATCTTCCGCGACACGCGCGACCGTAGGATACGGACGCTGGGGGGCGAACACCTCGACGTCTCGGGCAGCGACCACCACCTGGGGATCCTCCTGCACCACATGGGGCGGGATCGGGAGGCCGAGCAGCTTCTCCGGACCGCCCTGGCCATGCGCGATTCGCTCGCGGGCGCCGAGCACCCGCTCACGGCCGCGACCGCCGAGGCGCTTGCCACGCTTCTTCGGGACGAGGGGCATTACCAGGAGAGCCTGCCCCTCTACCAGCGCGCGGTCGCGATCAACGCCAAGGTCTACCCTCGTCCCAGCCCCCAGAGCGCCGACGCCTGGGTCGGGCTCGGAAGGCTCCTCCTCAAGGTCGGCAGCCCCGAGGAAGCGTCGATGCACCTCGCACGCGCCATTCCGGTGCGTGCGACGGCGTACGGACGGGGGGACCCCCGCACCGGAGAGGCCATGGTCGCCCTGGGTCTTTGCCGGGCCGCCCAGGGTTCCTCGACCGAGGCGGAGTCCCTTCTGTCCGGCGGGCTCCCCTCGCTTCGCCGCCAGCCCGGACGATCGGATCCCCTCGTCGGCGAAGGCGCGCGCGTCCTCGCAAATCTCCAGTCGGTCTCTTCCGCGCACCGAGGTAGTCCCTCTCTGCCTTGATTCCTCTTCGTGCCGGTCCGTATACTCGCCCGCGCGATGAGCCCCAAGAATCCCACCACGAAGCCCTCCGAGAAGAAGACATCCACCGCGGCCGCCATCGACGCCCTTCTCGAGGAGAAGCGCCTCTACCGGCCCACCCAGGAGTTTCGCGAGAAGGCGGTGATCCGCGACGAGTCGATCTACGCCGAGGCCGCCTCGGACCCCGAGACGTTCTGGGCCAAGGTGGCCGGGGAGCTGGACTGGTTCGTGGCGTGGAACAGGGTCCTCGAGTGGAAGGTGCCCGACGCGAAGTGGTTCGTCGGCGGGAAGCTCAACGCCTCCTACAACTGTCTGGATCGCCACATCCGGGGCTCCCGCCGGAACAAGGCGGCGCTGATCTGGATCGGCGAGCCCGGGGACCGCCGCACCCTGACCTACTGGGACCTCTACCGCGAGGTGAACAAGTTCGCGAACGGGCTCAAGAAGCTCGGCGTCGCGAAGGGGGATCGGGTCGCGATCTACATGCCCATGGTGCCCGAGCTCGCGATCGCCATGCTGGCGTGCGCGCGGATCGGCGCGATCCACAGCGTGGTCTTCGGCGGATTCAGCGCCGAAGCGCTCCGCGACCGCATCAACGACGCCCAGGCGAAGCTCCTCATCACCGCCGACGGCGGCTGGCGGCGCGGGCAGATCGTGCCCCTGAAGCACGACGCGGACGAAGCCCTGAAGGGCACCCCCTCCATCCGGCACGTCGTAGTGGTGAAGCGGGGCGACTTCCAGGTCCACATGACCGAGGGGCGCGACCACTGGTGGCACCGGCTCATGGACGACGTGTCCGACCACTGCTGGCCCGAGCCCATGGACTCCGAGGACATGCTCTACACGCTCTACACCTCGGGCACGACCGGGAAGCCCAAGGGGATCGTCCACACGACCGGCGGCTACATGACGGGCGTCTACGCCACGACGAAGTGGATCTTCGACCTTCGCGACGAGGACGTGTTCTGGTGCACCGCCGACATCGGATGGGTCACGGGGCATTCCTACGTCGTCTACGGTCCGCTCGCGAACGGCGCGACCGTCGTGATGTACGAGGGCTCGCCCGACTGGCCCGACAAGGATCGCTTCTGGCAGATCGTCGAGGAGCTGGCGGTCACGGTCTTCTACACCGCGCCCACCGCCATCCGGGCCTTCATGAAATGGGGCGAGGAGTGGCCCCGGAAGCGAAAGCTGACGTCGCTTCGCCTCCTGGGGTCGGTGGGGGAGCCCATCAATCCCGAGGCCTGGGTCTGGTACCACGAGCACATCGGCGGCGGGAGCTGTCCCATCGTCGACACGTGGTGGCAGACCGAGACCGGCATGATCCTGATCTCGCCGCTCCCCGGCATCACCGAGCTGAAGCCGGGATCCGCGACGAAGCCGCTTCCGGGGATCGTGGCGGACGTGGTGAACGAGAAGGGTGAAACAGTGCGGGTCGGGGGCGGCTATCTGGTTTTGAAGCGGCCCTGGCCCTCGATGCTGCGCGGGATTTACGGCGATCCCGAGCGGTACCGCGAGCAGTACTGGTCGCGCTTCCCGGGCGTCTACTTCACCGGGGACGGCGCGAAGCGCGACGAGGACGGCTACCTCTGGCTCCTCGGCCGCGTGGACGACGTCATGAACGTCGCGGGGCATCGGATCAGCACCATGGAGGTCGAGAGCGCGCTCGTGGATCATCCCGGCGTCGCCGAGGCGGCCGTGGTCGGTCGCCAGCACGAGCTCAAGGGGACCGCGATCTCGGCGTTCGTCACCCTGAAGGGGAGCCGGGAGGCCTCCGAGGGTCTCATGGAGGAGCTGAAGGAGCACGTCGTGAAGAAGATCGGGAAGATCGCCCGCCCCGAGGAGATCCTCTTCACCGCGGACCTGCCCAAGACCCGCTCCGGGAAGATCATGCGCCGGCTGCTGCGCGACATCGCCGAAGGGAAGGCGGTGGGGGACACGACGACGCTCGCCGACCCCGCCGTGATCGCGCGGCTCAAGTCGAAGTACGAGGAACAGGAGGGCTAGATGGCTCGTTCGCTCACGATCCTGTTCCTCGTGGCGCTCGTGGGCTCAGCCGGGGTCGCGCGTGCCGACGACACGGCCGACGTCCGCGCCGCGATCGACGGGGGGAATTCCACCTTCGTCCGCGCGTGGCAGACGGGAGACGCCGATCTGTTCGCCGCGCTCTTCGCGCCGGACGGGGCGATGCTCCACCCGGGTGGCGACCTCACGGTCGGGCGCGACAAGATCCGGGACCGGATGAAGGACGTCTTCAAGCGCCTGCGAATGACGTTCGGGACGATCACCACGGTCGACGTGTTCGTCATCGGCGACACGGCCTACGAGACAGGGACGTGGAATTTCACGATCGGCCCGCTCGGCTCCACGACGGCGGAGCCGGATTCCGGCAACTACGTCGAGATCTGGAAGAAGGATCGCGCCGGCGCGTGGAAGATGTGGCGCGATATCGGCGTGCCCAAGGGATCGATGCCGGCGCTTGCCCCGCAGTCACCGGCACCCGCGCCCAGGGACATCGTGCCGAAATCGTCGGGGCAGGGCGCGCGTCCCGAATCGCGGACCAAGGCGATCCGCTTCGGGAAGCTGATCGACGGCAAGGGTCACACGATTTCCGACGCGCTCGTCGTCGTCATCGGGGATCGGATTCGCTCGGTCAGCTCCTACGCGAATGTGCCGATCCAGGTCCCCGCGGACGCCGAACGCTTCGACCTCTCGCGTCTCACCGGCATCCCCGGCATGATCGACGCCCACACCCACATGACCTACTGGTGGGACCGGACGCCCGGGAGCCGCCCGTGGCAACAGCTCGACGCCCGCCGGCCGATGGAGACGATGTTCCTTTCACAGGAAAATGCCCGGCGTACGCTCGAGACGGGCGTGACCACCGTGCGCGATCTGGGCTCCTTCCAGTACATGGACATCACGATGCGCGATCTGATCAACCGCGGCTCGATGGTCGGACCTCGGATGTTCGTGGCGGGCTACGGCCTCTATCCCACCATGACGCCGTTCACCGACGCGCCCCAGGCGGCCGCGGGCGGGCTGGCGGACGGGGTGGAAGGAGTCATGCGCGCGGCGAGGCAGCAGATCGCGGCGGGCGCCGACGTCATCAAGGTCTACGGCTCGACCGGGAGCGCGGACGACGTGACGGGATACCAGACCTACACGTACGAGGAGATGAAGGCGGCGGTGGACATCGCCCGCGAGCGGGGGAAGCGAGTGTCCATCCACTCGTATGGGCCGGACGGCGCGCGCGACGCGGTCCGGGCCGGCGCGGCGTCGGTGGAGCACGCGATCGACATCGATGACGCGACGCTCCGCGAGATGGCGAAGAAGGGCGTCACCTACGTTCCCACCGTGGATCACAATCGCTACTACGCCGAGCACGCCGCGGAGTTCGGCTACGGGGACTCGGCGGTCGCACACCTCAACGCCTACCGGGCCCGCAACCTCGAGACGGTCCGCCGCGCGATCCAGGCGCACGTCCCGATCGCGATGGGATCGGACGCGGTGTTCACGATGTTCGGCGAGAACACGCGCGAGCTGGGATGGTTCGTGAAGGCAGGCATGACCCCCGCCCAGGCGCTGGGGACGGCCACGCGGAACGGAGCCGCGCTTCTCGGCATGGAGAAGGAGCTGGGCGCCATCGCCCCGGGGTACTACGCCGACCTGGTCGGAGTCGAGGGCGACCCCAACACGGATATCAACGCCGTGATCGAGCGCGTCCGGTGGGTGATGAAGGGCGGCGTGGTCGTGGTGGATCGGACCGCGGAGTCGCAGACCCGCCGCTAAGCACTAGCGCAGCACCTGGACGAGGCCCGAGCGCTCGAAGTCGATCCTGCCCTTGCCCTGCGGCCTCAGATCGATGGTCCCCCCGGACGGGAACCCTCCGCCGCTCCAGCGAATCCCTCCACCCGGCCCGATGGTCACGGGCTCCCTGGCGCCTTCGGGAAGGAAGCTGCCCATGACCTCGATCCTGCGCGGGGTCTGATAGCGAACACGAGCGAGAATCGAGGGCTCCGTATGGGGGCGGCTCTGGTAGTCCATTCGATTCGTGGACAGGAGCAGAACGTGATCCGATCCGCCGACCCGAACGCCGCGGGCCAGGCCGGAGGCGACCCGGTTTCGACGGATGCGAGCCGCTGGGTGATTCTCAGGATCGAGGACCTCTCCCGTGATCCAGAGCCCGGATGGATCCAGATCGAGCTGGAGAAAGCGCATGCCGTCCACCGAAAGGACGTACCGGTCCTCGCGCGCGACCCGGAGCGTCACACCACCGAGCAGGAGCGACGTCGAGGTCGAGTCCCGCTCCTCCCCGTCGGCGCCGACAGTCGAAGGCAGCGCCATGGCCGCGGGCGTGAGCGGCGTGCCCTCGTCCACGATGCCCAATCTCTTCGAGGGCAGCGTTCCCAGCGTGAAGACGAGGCCGAGCAGGGCGACCGCAATCCCGCTCAAGAGCAGGGCCCGCGGGTGTTGCCCGGTGAGCCAGAGCCGCACGGCCGCGATGCCGGCGAAGATGCCGCCGATGAGGAGCGCCAGCACGGGAAGCCACTCTGGGTTCATGGACATGGATCACCTTCTCGATATCGACTTGATTCCAAGGCGGGCGAGGTACCGCTCGTCGCCTTCGCCGTGGAGCTTCCAGTACTGGAGCCTCGCCGAGCCGGTCAGCTCGCCCGCGTCATTGGCCTCATCTGCGCCGGCGACGGGAGGCTTCCACTCCCACCGAACGACTCGGTGAGGGTAGCGCGATTCGATGAAGAATAGCCCTTCCGCGCCGTTTTCGATCTTCACCGAATAGGCCGTCGCCTCGAATCGACCGGCCGGAACCACCACGGCGCGGGTCGCGGCGAGCCGCTCGATACGAGCGCTCGTCCAGCGCATCGGCTGGTGCGTGAGCCTCCTCCGGAACGACCCAGGGAGGAAGGGAACGGTCCGGCTCTCACCCGATACCAGGAAAGCTCCGTTCAGGCCGCGCAGCTTCACGAAGAGCTCCTCCTCGAGGAGGCCCCCGCGAGGGCGCCGCTCCTCGCGGGTCGCCGATTCGTCCTCGAAATAGCTCGAGAGCTTCTGGGTCACGAGGCCAGGATCGAGATGGAGCTCCTCGTAGACGTTGCCGCACCACTCCGTGCTCGTGAAGGACACCTTCACCGGCTCGAAGTCGGCGCTCCGGACGAAAAGCGAGGTCATGGTGTCGTAGTCGTAGATTCCGGTCTGGAAATCCCGCACGAGGTTCAGCTTCAGGGCGTCGAACGTGTCCCGAGGATTCCGCGAAGCATCGTCCACCTTCACGCTCTTCGATTTGCTGAAGGGCTCGGTGACATAGACCGCCACCGCCTGGCCGCGACGCTTCTGGCCGTATCGCGTGAGCGTGTAGCGGTAGCCGTCGAGCTCCGCCTTCCCGTCGTGCCACCAGGCCCCGAATGCGGGGTCGGCCGCCGGAGCCTGCGAGGCCGCCTTTCGCTGCGATCGGGTCCCCAGCGCGATGCCGAGCGGAATCCCCAGGGACAGCGCGATGGCCAGGCAGGCCGCGGCGTTCCGGAGCCTCACGGAGACTCCTTCCTCGTCGGAGCGAAGAAGGAAATCCCACGCACGTTCTCGTCGATTTTGAGCGGCTCGTGCATCGAGGGGAACGCCCGCGCCCCGCAGTCCAGACGCTCGCACAGGCGGCACGTGATTCCGACCGGAATGACGCCCCCCGGATTCGAAAGATCCATCCCGTCCGCGTAGACCAGCTGCCGCGCGGACTCCAGGTCGCAGCCCATCTCGATGGCGTACAGGATCTCGGGAGCGTGGAATCCGCCCCTGTGCTTCCGGATCGTGCGCGCGATCGAGAAGAAGGTTCGTCCGTCGGGGAGCCGCACGATCTGGACGCGGATGACGTTCGGCTGCAGGAAGGCGGCGTGAACGGTCCAGAGCGGGCAGAGGCCGCCGAAGCGGGGGAAGTGCACCCCCGTCGCGCTGAACTTCTTGGAGATGTTTCCCGCGATGTCGATCCGCACCATGTGGAAGGGCACGCCCTCCGCGCCCTTTCGCTGGAGAGACGTCAGGCGGTGGCACGCCTGCTCGTAGTTCACGCGGAAGCGATGCTGCAGGAGGTCCAGGTCGTAGCGTTCCTCCTGGGCCGCGCGCAGGAACTCCGCGTAGGGCATGAGCACCGCGCCCGAGAAGTAGTTCGCCAGCGCCACGCGGCAGAGCGCCCGGGCCTCGTCCGATGTGAGGTCGGGCTCCCCGGCGATGCGGTCGATCGCGGCGGAGCAGTCCAGGAGGCCGATCTGGTAGGCGACCTGGAAATTCCTCGACCCGCGGCGGAGCACCTCGGAGATCCGGAGCTCGCGGCGCGCGGGGTCGTAGTGCCGCACGGCCGATCCCATCTCGCCCACCTTGAGCACCTCGACTTTCACGCGGTGCTTCTTCTCGAGGTAGGACGCCAGCGATCCGAAGAGGTCCTCGCCCTCGAGGCTCGCCTCGGTCCACAGACGCTCCGCCTCGGCCTCGATCTCGGGGAAGTAATTCCGATGCCGCTGGATCAGGTCGGTGACCTGCTCGGAAGCCATCCCGCCGCGATCGATGCCGGTCAGGTCCTGGCGGTCCAGCACCTCCGCCGCGAGCGTCGCGGCCGAGCCGCGTGTCTCGGTGAACGCGTGGTGGAGGTGGAGCACGGCCCGGGCGATCTCGGGGTTCGCCGCCACGAACTCGCGCGTCTCGGCTTCGGAAGGAACGTTGCCTTCGAACACCGGGTCCCCGAAGACCTCCATGAGAGCCGCAGCGAGCTTCGTGTCCTCCCCCTCGGCGAACGTCTTCAGGTCCAGATCGGTGAACTGCGCCAGGCGGAGGAGAAGGTTCGCGCTGATGGGCCTGCGATCGTGCTCGACGAGATTGAGATAGCTCGTGGATACCCCAAGCCGCTCGGCGAGAGAGGTTTGGGAGATGCCCTCACGGAGCCGTAAGGCGCGTATGCGCTTGCCCAGGTGACGGAGCGACTTCATACACCTATTTTACCACACTTCACAATTTACATAATATGTTAACAAATCGTTGTCATGTTAACTACATATTTATCAGATAGTTATTGCCATAGTGGTCATCGACTGTTAACATTTGATCATGGCACTCAGGAAACAGGAACACGTGAGCGCGCTCACCGTCGAGGCCCCAGTGAACGATCGGTTCGAAACGATCCTGCGCCCGGAGGCGCTCGCGTTCCTCGAGGACCTGGCGAAGCTCTTCGCGCCTCGGATCCAGGAGGCGCTGCGGACGCGCGCGCAGCGGCTGGAGCGGCTGAAGAATGGCGAGAAGCTCGACTTCCTCGCCGAGACCGAATCCATTCGCGCGAAGGATTGGAAGGTCGCGCCCCTGCCGCACGATCTCCTCCGGCGCACGGTCGAGATCACCGGCCCCACGGATCGCAAGATGGTCATCAACGCGCTGAACTCCGGCGCCGACGTCTTCATGGCCGACTTCGAGGACGCCAACTCACCCACGTGGGACAACCTCATCGAAGGGCAGCTCAACCTGCGCGAAGCCGTGCGGCGCAGGCTTTCCTTCGACGATCCGGCCTCGGGGAAGAAGTACCGCCTGAACGAGAAGACCGCGGTCCTCGTGGTTCGTCCGCGCGGGCTCCATCTCCCCGAGCGGCATCTGACGGTGGACGGAGCGGCGATTCCCGGCGCGCTCCTCGACTTCGGGCTCTATTTCTTCCACAACGCGCACGAGCTCCTGGCGCGCGACACCGGGCCGTACTTCTACCTTCCGAAGCTCGAGAGCCACCTCGAGGCTCGCATCTGGAACGACGTGTTCCTGTTCGCGGAGGAGGCGCTCCGCCTCGAGCCGGGCACCATCAAGGCGACGGTCCTGATCGAGACCCTCCCGGCCGCGTTCGAGATGGACGAGATCCTCTACGAGCTGCGCGAGCACTCGGCGGGACTGAACTGCGGCCGGTGGGACTACATCTTCAGCTTCATCAAGACCCGCCAGCACGACCCCGACGCGGTCCTGCCGGATCGCTCGCAGGTCACGATGGAGCAGCCCTGCATGAGGGCCTACACGCAGCTCGCGATCCGCACCTGCCATCGTCGCGGCGTCCATTCCATGGGGGGCATGGCCGCACAGATCCCGATCAAGAACGACGAGGCGAAGAACCAGGCCGCGCTGGAGAAGGTGCGCGCGGACAAGCTGCGGGAAGTGCGCGACGGCCACGACGGCACCTGGGTCGCCCATCCTGGCCTGGTGCCGGTCGCCCGCGAGGTCCTCGAGGCCCACATGAAGGGCTTGAACCAGCTCGACCGCCTCCGCGAGGACGTGCGCTCGAGCGCGGCCGACCTTTTACAGATACCGCAGGGAACCCGCACCGAGGAAGGATTGCGTCTCAACGTGCGGGTCGGGATCCAGTACATCGAATCCTGGCTGCGCGGCCTCGGCTGCGTGCCGCTCTACTCCTTGATGGAGGATGCCGCGACCGCCGAGATCTCCCGGGCGCAGGTCTGGCAGTGGCTCCACCACGGCGCCGCCCTCGAAGACGGCCGCCGCGTCACGCCCGAGCTCATCCGTTCCACCATCGACGACGAGATGAAGCGCATCGAGTCGGAAGTGGGGTCCGACCGCTTTGGAAGGGGCCGCTTCGCGGAAGCGCGCGCCCTCTTCGAGCGGATCTCCACCGCTCCGACACTCGAGACATTCCTGACCCTCCCCGCCTACGAGGCACTGAAATGACCCGAACCCCATCCGATGCCACACCCAGAGGAGATGCATCCATGCCGGCAGCGCGCGAAGGGCGAAACGGACTGAACCGACTCAAGAGTGACGCGACGCGGCGGAACGGCCACGCGCGAAAGAACGGCCACGCGCCCCGGGTGCGAGCGCTGAGACCGGTGGTGGCGCCGCCGAAACCCGCCCCCGCGCCCGTTCGCGGCCGCTGGGACGGGATCGCGCGTCCGTATTCGGATGCCGACGTCGAGCGCCTGCGCGGAACGGTTCGCGTGGAGCACACGCTGGCGCGCCTGGGCGCGACGCGGCTCTGGGACCTGATGACGAAGCAGGACTATGTCGCCGCGCTCGGCGCCCTCACGGGAAACCAGGCCGTGCAGCAGGTGAAGGCGGGACTCCAGGCCATCTACCTGAGCGGCTGGCAGGTGGCGGCCGACGCGAACCTGGCCGGGCAGACCTATCCGGATCAGAGCCTGTATCCGGCGAACAGCGTCCCGAGCGTGGTGCGCCGGATCAATCAGGCGCTCCTGCGCGCGGACCAGATCGAGCATGCGGAGCTGATGGAGAAGAAGAACGGGACCGAGCGCCGCCACTGGCTCGCGCCCATCCTGGCCGACGCGGAGGCGGGCTTCGGGGGGCCGCTCAACGCGTTCGAGCTGATGAAGGGCATGATCGAGGCGGGCGCCGCGGGCGTCCACTTCGAGGACCAGCTCTCCTCGGAGAAGAAGTGCGGCCACCTGGGAGGCAAGGTCCTCATCCCGACGGGGGCCTTCATCCGCACCCTCGTCGCCGCGAGGCTCGCGGCCGACGTCATGAACGTGCCCACGATCATCGTGGCGCGCACCGACGCCGACAGCGCGAAGCTCCTCACGAGCGACGTGGACGACCGCGACAAGCCCTTCCTGACGGGAGAGCGCACGCCGGAGGGATTCTTCCGGATGCGCGGTGGCCTCGAGTGCGCCATCGCGCGCGCCGTGGCGTACGCTCCCTACGCGGATCTCCTCTGGTGCGAGACCTCGACGCCCGATCTCGAGGAGGCGCGTCAGTTCGCCGAGGGCGTGCACGCCCACTTCCCCGGAAAGATGCTCGCCTACAACTGCTCGCCGTCCTTCAACTGGAAGGCGAAGCTGGATGAGGCGACGATCGCGAAGTTCCAGCGGGAGCTGGCGGCGATGGGCTACACGTTCCAGTTCGTGACCCTGGCCGGATTCCACGCCCTGAACCACAGCATGTTCGAGCTGGCTCGCGCGTACCGGGAGCGGGGCATGGCCGCGTATTCCGAGCTCCAAGAACGGGAATTCGCCTCGGAGGCCCATGGCTACTCGGCCACGCGGCATCAGCGCGAGGTCGGCACGGGCTACTTCGATCAGGTCATCCAGACGATCTCGGGAGGGGAATCCTCGACGGTCGCGCTCCAGGGCTCGACCGAAAAAGCTCAATTCTGAGCCCCTAGACCTCGATTCCCAGGGCCAGCGCCGCCAGCGTCCCCGCGCCCGACCGGAACGCCTTCAGATCCTTGTGCCCTCCCGCGTGCAGGGAATTGGTGAGGAGCACGAAGTAGGCGTCGTTCACAGGATCGATCCACATCGAGGTCCCGGTGTAGCCGGTGTGCCCGTACGAGTCGGCGGAGAAGAGTGATCCCCGCGGGGCGGAGTAGGGGCTCTCGATGTCGAACCCCAGCCCGCGACGCACGCCGAGCGCGGGCGGGCACTGGTTCGTGGTCATCAGGCGCACCGTCTCCGCCTCGAGCACCCTCCGCCGCCCGCTCCGACCGCCGCGCAGCATCATCACGCAGAACCGCGCCGTCTCCTCCGCCGTCCCGAACATGCCCGCGTTTCCCGCCACGCCGTCCATCGCGCGTGATCTCGCGCGCGGATCGTGGACGCGGCCGCGGAGCCAGGGCCCCTTGTCGCCGTGGAGTCGCTCGGTGGGCGCGATCCGACGCCGATCCCTGGCTCGCGAGCCGAACATGGTGTCCCGGAATCCCAGGGGCGCGAAGATCCGCTCCCGGGCGAGACGGTCGAGGCCCTTCTTCGTGACGCGCTCGATCACCCCCTGCGCCAGCATGTAGCCCACGTCGCTGTAGACGAGCCGCTGCCCAGGCTCCGCCTCGAGCGGCTCGCGCGCGATCGCGGCGTAGAGCTTCTCCTTGGTGCCCGCGTAGTCACCGATCGGATTCATCGCCGGAAGTCCGCTCGTGTGCGCGAGGAGGCTTCGCAGGGTGACCTTGCCGACCTTCGAGCTCTTCGTCTCGACCAGATGACGATCCAGCGGGTCGTCCAGCCCCACCTTGCCCCGCACCGCGAGCTCGGTGAGCAAGGGCGCGGTGGCCATCGGCTTCGTCAGCGAGGCGAGGTCGAAGATCGTGCGTTCGGTCATCGTCTCGCGTCGGGGCTTGAGAGCGCGATGTCCCATCGCCTCGAGGTGGACCCGGCCATCCGATTTGCCGAGCGCGAACACGACGCCGGGGACGAGACCTTCCGCGATCCGGGATCTCAGAAAGGTGCGGAGGGGCTCGAGCGAGTGTGGCATCGGGCGGGCAGGATAGCGGATTTCGCTCGCCAAAGGCGGGGCAACCTCTCTAGGCTCGCTCGACCATGATTCCGCTCCGAGATCGAAATCCGTCCGGCGTCTTCCCGGTGGTCACGCTGACCCTGATCCTGGCCAACGTGTTCGTCTTCCTCTTCGAGGTCCAGCTCGGGCCCTCGCTCGTCCCGTTCCTCAAGCACTACGCCTTGATCCCCGCCGAGGTGACCGGGAGCCTGCGCTATGGATCGGTCAGCCTCACCGACACCGTGCGTCCGTTCTTCACGTCGATGTTCCTTCACGGGGGCTGGCTCCATCTCATCATGAACATGTGGTTCCTCTGGATCTTCGGCGACAACGTGGAGGACACGCTGGGCGCGTTTCGGTATCTCCTCTTCTACTTCCTCTGCGGCCTGGGAGCCGCGCTCGCGCAGTTCGCCGTCCAGCCCCAGTCGACCGTGCCCATGCTGGGCGCGAGCGGGGCCATCGCGGGTGTGCTGGGAGCCTATCTGGTGCTCTTCCCCGGGGCGCGCGTGCTCACCCTGGTCCCGGTGTTCTTCTTCCTGCAAGTCCTCGAGATCCCCGCGGTGGTCATCCTGGGATACTGGTTCCTGCTCCAGATCCTGAGCGGGGCGATCGAGTCCTCCGGCCCGATGCGGGGCGGCGTCGCCTACATGGCGCACATCGGAGGGTTTCTGGTGGGTGCGGTGTTGATACTACTGATGAGACCCCGGAAGGTAACCGTCTAGCTACCACGCGCAGGTCCGATCCGCCTTGACTCCCGGGGGCGCTCTGAGACAATGGAGCGGAACGCGCTGACCTCATCTTCTTTAACCCGAAGGGAATACATGGGTAACTCGATTCGGCTGGCGCTCCTCACGCTGATCTTCGTGGCTGCCGTGGGGTACCTCATCATGACCGGGGTGCGACAGACCGGGATGCACTACATGACCGTGACCGAGCTGGCACACCTCGATCGCGCTCCCAAGTCGGAGGCGTTTCGTCTGGACGGAACCGTCGCCGCGGGGAGCGTGGTCTACGACCAGAAGGCGCCCAAGCTTCAGTTCCAGATGACCGACGGAAAAGAACACATCGCGGTCGTCTACGACGGGCTGATGCCCGACGCGTTCGCCGCCGGCCGCGAGGTCGTGGTCGAAGGGGCCTACCGGCACCAGGAGCGCGCCCTCCACGCGTCCAAGCTCGTGACCAAGTGCCCGTCCAAGTACGAGGCGAAGGGGCTGGGGAAGGACAAGTCGTGAGCGAGCTCGGGCGCCTCGCGCTCCTCCTCGGCTTCGCCTGTTCGGTCTTCGCGGTCGGGAGCATCGCCTGGGGGCTCCGCACCGGGCTCTCGGGTCCCTTGCGGAGCGGACGGCGCGCGGTCTGGGCCGTCTGCGGACTCGCGCTCCTGGCGGTGATCCTCCTCGAGCGCGCGCTGCTCGCCCGCGACATGAGCTACCGCTACGTCGCGGAGCACACCAGCAAGGACCTCCCGCTCCACTATGCCTTCACCTCGCTCTGGGCCGGGCAGGAGGGCTCGCTCCTCCTCTGGCTCCTGATCCTGAGCGCCTACGGCTCGGCGTTCCTCTTCGCGTACCGGAAGCGGCTCGATCCGTTCTACGACGCGGTGGCGATGGTGGTCGCCTCGGTCATGATCTTCTTCACGGGCCTCCTGAGCTTCGTCTGCTCTCCGTTCCGGATCCTCGCGACCCCGCCGGCGGACGGCATGGGGCTGAACCCGCTCCTGCAAGATCCCGGCATGATGATCCACCCGCCCATCCTCTACACGGGCTACGTGGGGTTCATCATCCCGTTCGGGTTCGCGATCGCGGTGCTCCTGCTCAACCGCTCGGGCACGCGCTGGATCGAGGAAGTGAGGCGGTGGACGTTGTTCTGCTGGGGCTTCCTCGGCGTCGGGATCCTGCTCGGCGCCCGCTGGGCCTACATCGAGCTGGGTTGGGGCGGCTACTGGGGATGGGATCCGGTCGAGAACGCGTCGCTCATGCCGTGGCTCGTCGGGACCGGGTTCCTGCATTCGGTCATGATCGAGCAGCGGCGCGGCATGCTGAAGACCTGGAACATCGTGCTCATCGTGCTGACGTTCGAGCTCTCGATCTTCGGGACGTTCCTCACGCGCTCGGGCGTCCTGACGTCGGTGCACTCCTTCGCCGAATCGAACATCGGCCCGTGGTTCCTGGGGTTCATCCTCCTGAGCGCCACGATCGCCACGGCTTTGATCCTCTACCGGAAGGCGCTCCTCGAGAGCGAGAACCGCATGGACGCGATCGTCTCGCGCGAGGGCTCGTTCCTCTTCAACAACGTGTTGTTCGTGGCGCTGACGTTCGCCACGTTCCTGGGCACCACCTTCCCGGTGCTGAGCGAGGCGGTGACGGGGACGAAGATCTCGGTCTCGGCCCCCTTCTTCAACCGCGTGAACGTCCCGATCGCCCTGGCGCTCCTGCTCCTGACCGGCGCGGGTCCGGTGCTCTCCTGGAAGCGCGCCACGGCCTCGGTGCTCCAGCGGAATTTCATCCTGCCGCTCTTCATGGGGACCCTCGCGACCCTGATCGCGCTGCCGTTCGGGGCGACCGGCGTCTATCCCCTGGTCTGCATTTTCGCCGCCGCGTTCGTCACGACCACGATCGTCATGGAGTTCGCGCGCGGGATCCAGGCTCGGAAGGGCCTGGAAGCGGGCGCGCTGCCGGCCCAGGTGACGCAGCTCGTGCGCAAGAACAAGCGGCGGTACGGCGGCTACATCGTCCACGCCGGGATGGTGATCCTCTTCGTGGGCGTGCTCGGCTCCTCGGTGTTCCAGAAGGAAGCGCACGCGCCGCTCAAGACCGGGGACGTGCTCCGGGTGGGCCCGTACACGCTCACGATGCGCGGCGTCACCGAGCGGCAGAAGGAGAACGCGGTCTACACCACGGCCATCCTGGACGTGAAGCACGGGAACCGATTCATCGCGACCGAGCATCCGTCCAAGGCCCTCTACACCAAGTCCCAGCAGCCCATGACCGAGGTCGCGCTCCACACGACGCCGGCCGAGGATCTCTACATGATCCTGGGCGGCGTGAACGAGGACGGCTCCGCCTCGATCCAGGCCTACATCAACCCGCTCGTGAGCTTCGTTTGGGTGGGCGGGCTGGTCATGGTCTTCGGAACCCTCATCGCCGTGAGCGACAAGATGAGGCTCCGCCGCGAGGAGAAGGAGGCTCCGTGAGCCGCCTCGCGATCCGGATGGCCTGGCTGATCGCCGTCAGCCTGGCGGCTGCTCCCGCTTCGGCGAAGCCCCGCGATCCGGTGCACGAGATCACGAGTCAGATCATCTGCCCCTGCAGCTGCGGCGAGGTGCTGAGCGGCTGCACCTGCGAGACCGGCAAATCGATGCAGGCCACGGTCGAGAACGGGATCCGGGCGGGGAAGAACAAGAAGGCGATCGTGGACGGCCTCGTGGCGCAGTACGGGGAAGTCATCCGGGGCGCGCCGAAGGCGCAGGGCTTCAACCTGATCGTCTGGATCGCGCCCTTTGCCGCCACGCTCGCCGGATTCGCGATCGCGTTCTTCGTCCTGCGCCGGTGGGTCCGCCGCCGCGCCGCCCTCACCGGCGTGTCGCGAGGCGCGCCCTCCGACCGGACGATCCCGTTCCCGACGGGACGCGCTCTGGAATCGGAGCTCGACGCTCTCCGTCAGCGGGCCGAGGAAGAGGTCCGGGAGCTGAAACAGAAGCGATGACCCAGAACTGGATCACGCTCCTGGCCGAGCTCCTCCTCATCGGGGTCGTGGCCTGGTTCGTGATCTCCCCCATCCTTCTTCGCCGCGGAGAGCGCGCCTGGTCGGAGTCGCGCGAGGAGGCCCTGCGCCGCTCGATCGGGGAGCGCAAGGCGCGCCTCTACTCGACCATCGTGGAGCTGGACTTCGACAAGGACTCGGGGAAGATCTCGGCCGAAGACCACGCCCGGATGCGGGACGAGGCCATGAACGAGGTGCTCCTCGTGCTTCGCGAGGAGGAATCGCTGGGGCCCGGCCCGAGGCCGCGGCCGGAGGTGATCGAAGGGGGAGACTCGGTGGAGCGGATGATCGAGGAGTACAAGCGCTCGCGCCGGACCGGGGCGAGGCATCCGTGAGAGGCGTCTCGCGCGTCCTCGCCGTGGCGGTCGCCGGGGTCGTCCTCGCCACGCCCGCCGCCGCGCTCACGATCCAGGGCTTGGTCCGGAAAGGCGAGCCGCCGGCGCCGGTCGCGGGGCTGGCGATCCAGCTCCACGTGGTCCGCGGAGACGAGGAGCTGAAGGGCTCGAACGCGACGACCGACGCGGACGGGAAGTACCGCTTCGACGGCCTGAAGCCCGATCCCGCGATCTCCTACTACGTCTCGACCGAGTACGAGAACGCCTTCTACACGGAGGGCCCGCTCGAGACGGGGCACGGCGAGACCGTGAGCCAGGACTTCACGGTCTACGACGTGGGCCGCGACATCTCCGCGATCCAGGTGAAGAACCACCACATCATCATCGAGCGGAAGCCGGACGGCTTCCACGTGACCGAGATCCTGGTCTTCGAGAACAAGGGCCGCACCGCCTATCTCGGCACCGGACCGGACCACGCGGAGAACGCCGGCGTTCGTGTGGGGCTGCCCGCCTCGATCCACGATTTCCTGCAGGGGATCGGAGGCGACCCGCAGACGACGCATCTGAAGGGGCGCGAGCTCTCGAGCGAGCGGCCCATTCCTCCCGGCGTCCGTCCGTTCAGCTTTACGTACCGGATCCCCATGTCGGGGCGTGTCGACCTGAGCCACCGGCTCTACTTTCCCACCGCGTCCTTCGTCGTGCTCCTTGACGACACCAAGCTCAAGCTCGATTCCAAGTCGCTCGAGTACTCGGGCGTCCGGGAGCAGGGCGGGAAGCAGTACGCGGTGTACAGCGGCGCGACGTTCGGCGTCGGGCAGGAGATCCCGGTGCGGATCGGAGGCGCGGGGTTCTGGTCGAATCCCAAGGTCTATCCCTGGCTCGCGGCTCCGTTCCTGATCGTGGGAGCGCTCTGGTTCGCGGCTCGTCGCGGCACGCGCGCGCGCGAGGCCGCGCGTGGCTCCGCTCCGGCGGAGCGGAGGGAGCCGGCCCCGGTCGCTCCCCTTCCGCTCGCACAGCCCCGAGGGGCGCCCACGAGCGACGACGATTTCCGCAAGGCCTACCTGTTGCTGATCGCGGCTCTCGACGAAGGGCTGGAGCGCGGGGAGTTCTCCCGCGAGACGCACGCGTTGATCCGGCAAAACCTCAAGCGGCGCCTTCAGAGCCTCCTCTCCGAGGAGCCGGCGAGCGGGGCTCGCTGACCCTGTCGCGTTGATCCTCGCGGCGCGGGACATCCGGAAGCGCTTTGAGGATCGCATCGTCCTCCGCGGCGCTTCCCTCGAGCTTCACCCCGGAGAGATCGTCCTCCTCGGCGGCCGGAACGGCTCCGGCAAGACCACCTTCGCGCGTATTCTCGCCACGTCCCTGGGACCCGACGCGGGCACCGTGACCCTCGACGGCCGGCCGGTGCGTCAGGCGCTGCGGGAGTCGCGACGCTCGATCGGCTTCTCGACGCACCGTCCGCTCCTCTATCTGGGCCTCACGCCCCTCGAGAACCTGGAATTCTTCGGGAAGCTCGCCGGGGTCGCGGACGCGGGCTCGCGGGCGACGCAGCTCCTCTCAAGCTTCGGCCTCGAGGAGTTCGCGGGGACCGGGATGGAGCATTTCTCGCGCGGGATGCTCCAGCGGGTCTCCCTCAGCCGCGCCCTCCTTCCGGAGCCGCGCGTGCTCGTCCTCGATGAGCCCTACGCGGGTCTGGACGAGCAGGGGATCCAAACCTTGAACGCGCTCCTCCTCGAGGCGAAAGGGCGCGGCGCGGCCACCCTCCTCGTCTCGCACGACCGCGAGCGGGTTCCGCCCGGGATCACACGCGTCTGCGCGCTCCGGGACGGCGCGATCGAGGCGGCGGGATGATCGCCCTCCTGGTGCTCGCGAAGGACCTCAAGCTCCACGCGCGCGACGCGCGCTTTCTCGCGACGCTCGCCCTCTTCGCCCTGTCCCTGGTCCTGATCCTGAG
>Ga0075433_10000539_pt1 | contig 24870 bp, 24 predicted proteins | sample RhiMethybrSRZTD2_FD_75299 | JGI IMG/M metagenome (GOLD analysis project Ga0075433, IMG submission 75299) | Populus rhizosphere microbial communities from Tennessee, USA - Rhizosphere MetaG P. TD hybrid SRZTD2 | ecosystem: Host-associated > Plants > Roots > Rhizosphere > Soil | place: USA... | reverse complement strand
AGGACGAGGCACTCGCCTTCTACGTGAACACACTCGGCTTCGAGGTAAGGCTCGACGCACCAATCAGCCCCACAACGCGATGGATCGAGGTCGCACCACCATGCGCCGGTACCTCGATCGCCCTCAACGCCGCTGAAGACGGCCCAGCCGTCGGCACGGACACGGGGGTTCGTTTCACTGTGCCCGACGCCGCGACAGAGCATGCTGCGATGCGCCAACGCGGCGTCGATGTCGGCGAACTGCTGCGTTGGGAGGGCGTCCCGCCGATGTACGCCTTCGACGATCCCGACGGCAACCGTTTCTACGTCGTCGAGGAGTCCCGATGATCACTCACGGCCGGCTCGACAAGACCTTCACCGCGGCCCTGCATAAGAGCCCTGCGAAGGGTGGCTGGACCTATGTCGTCACCGACTGGAGTGCCGAATTCTTTGGCACCCGCGGCCTTGTGAAAGTTGCTGGAACCGTCGACGGCCACGCCTTCCGGAGCTCTTTCATGCCCCTCGGCGACGGCACTCACAAGCTGCCGATCAAGGCCGACCTCCGTCAGCTCATCGACAAGCACGAAGGCGACGTGATCCAGATCCACCTCAGCAAACGACTCGGGTAGCTGATCAGGCTCGGAAGCCGACTAGTCAGAATCTCAGCACCATATTTGGTGCTGAGATTCTGACAAGCCGGTGTTAGCGATGGTCATGCCCCGCACGATCTTGGCCATTACTGGTCTGTCCTTTCCACTTGAGCCGGCAACCGCTGCTACCCAGGCGGCCTATTCGTCGATGTTCCGCCTTCTGGCGTAACGGCGTACGGCCAGACCATGTGCGTCCTCGACGAGTTTCTGCAGCTGAGTGCTGGTCCGGTCTCCGGGATTGAGGATCGAAATCCAGCCTTGGGAGGCATAGAGCGGATGCGGGAGGAGTACGTCGGTCGCCGCGTAATCGAAGTTGTCGTGATGGGCGGCATGCTCCTTCGGTGTGTAGCCGAGAAGCCGCTCGAATCCGCCGCGACCGACAGCGACGTTGACGCGGAAGATGCCGTCGCGATCAAGGTCAGATTCGGTGTCCCAGCTGGGATAGTCGCTGATCACCAGGGTGGCGAACGGGAATCGGCGGTTCTCGGCGACATTGCCATCGGGATCGTAGTAGAAGAAGGAGTCGCCCCAAGCACTCTCTGGCGCCCCGATCTCTTTGCTCGCCGCGATCGCCACGACCCCTGCCAGGCCACTCACATATTCGATGATCTCTGTCTCCGTCACACGGCCATGATCGCCCTTTGTGATCTGATCCCGACGCTGGGGACACAACCTCCGATCGGTGTTCAGCAGAAGGCAGGAGAGGATGTGATCATGTCTGGAAACCAGAGAGCGTCTCGCTTGGAAGATCCGGTCCGCGTTGGCCAGTAGCCAACAAGCACGCCTGCCCGCGCCTTCCGAAACGTCCGCGAAGCTCCACATCGAGATCGCCTGCGACGAGTCCGGCTTCTCGGGCGGAAACCTGGTCGGCCGCGGGCACAGCCCGGTCTTCGCTCACGCCAGCATCCGCATCGAGCCCGACGCAGCGGCCGAGCTGATCCGGGATCTTCGGCAACAAATCGGTGCCCGCGGTGAGGGCGAATACAAGGCGGCCGAGATCTTGCGGCCGCGTCGCCGACCAACTCTGCTGTGGCTGCTTGGCCCCAGCAGTCCAATCCGCGGCAACGCGTACGTGCACCTCACCGATACCCGATTTTTCGTGCTTGCCCGCCTCATCGACGTGCTCTTGGGCGGACCAACAGTGTCGGGAATCGCCGCGCCTGGGCGGGATCGGCCTACGCGGCGGATGGCCCTCGAGCTCTACCGATCGGGTGAGCAAACGTACGGAGCGGCGCGCTGGCAGGAGTTTCTCACCTCGTCTGCCAACCTCTTTCGGACCAACAACCGCTGGCTGCCAAAGACACCAGTTCACATGTTCTACGTGACCATCCAGGCGATGGCCCAAACTCGGGCGGCAGCGGAGGTCAAGCAGGTGGTAGGCCTGCTGCAATCGACCCGACCGGTTGCCGAAGCAACGCGGGCGGCGCATCTGCAGAACCCGAAGTTGACTCCGCTGATGGAGCCGTTACTTCCAGCACTCAACCGCGCTGTCGACTACTGGGGCTCACATGCACAGACCCTCTCGGTGGTACACGATGAACAATCTGCGTTGACGCCGGAACGTATTGCCGAGATTTCCGCCGCGTTCGCCGCACATCACCCGGGTCAGCGGCTGACCAATGTCCGGTTCGTCGATTCCAGCCGCGAACCTCGCGTGCAGATCGCCGACTTCGTGGCCGGGATAGCACGCCGGCTTGCCAGTGATGAACTCAAGGGCGCTGCGGACGCCGAGCTCATAGCCCTGCTACGCCCGCTGATCGCCCGCGACTCGGTCTGGGTCGAGGCGCAGTAATTCAGTCAAGCCGAGAGATCAAGCGATTCGAGCCGTATCCCGATGTCTCGGCGCGATCTGTCAGCATCGCGTCGCTCGGATACTCTCCGAAACGAGCGCGCAGCGACGCTTGCCTGGCGCGCAAGCAGGGTGAATGGGAGTCCTGGTCCGGCTACGTTTTGACGGTTGTGCCGGCATACGACCGCCGATTAAGCCCGCAATCGGTCCGTCTTGACGCCTGTGCTGGCAAAACGACCGCTCGGAACCCGAGAAAGGACGATCGCGGAAGACCTAGCTCCGCGCCGACATGTCACAACCGCCAGGCGATGCGCCGAGCAGGCTCGTACACGCAGGTTTTCCGGTGCGGATCGAAGCCCGCAGGCGGGCACCAAGATCAGGATGTACCGCGATGATCCGCGCCTTGGCCTCACGGATCCGAGCGGTGACCGCCTTCCGATGGCTTGACCTGGGCCTCGTGCCCGGCGGTGCCGGCAGCATCGTCGCCTATCGTCATGAGCCGCCACGCACCGAGCCCGCCGGGCAGCTCGACAGTTCCCCTATCGCGCCACGACACGCCTTTGCCGGCAATGAGTTCGGCGACCGTCGCGGTACACCACATTTCGCCCGGCTCGGCGACAGCCGCAACTGCATGGGCAACGTCTACGGCAAGACCATCCACACCCTCCGGCCAGACGGCCACCTCGCCGGAGTGTAGGCCAAGTCGAGCAACCGCCGCTGAGGCCGCCAGCTCGGCGCTCAACGCTCGGGCGCAGCCAACTGCGGCGGAGGGCAGGTCGAAGACGACAAGGGTCGCGGCAGAGTCACTGCGTGCCACTCGGCCGCCGAACCGCGAGACCACCGAGATGAGTGTCGTGCCAGCACTTTTGCCCAACGCTTGCCCGTGGACTGCCAGCAGAGTGGCCACCTGACGACCGATGGCGAGTACTGGAGCCGTGCCCGTGAGAAACAGCTCGGTCTGCCGCAGCACCGCTTCGGACTCGCCATCCCACGGGACATGCGTCTCGCCGGGCAGCGCAACGAAGCGAGCCCCTGGGATGCGACGTGCCAGATCTCGCCCGTGGCGTATCCGGATTGCCGGGTCGAACTCGCGATGCAGGACGAGCGTCGGTGCACGCACGGCCGCGGCTTTGTCGGCGACATCGAGCAAGAACGTCAACCGGAGCAGCTGAGCGGCATCGTGCGGCGACGCAGTCGCACGTTGCCGAGCAAGAAATGCAGCAGTGCCGACAGCACTGGCGCCGCCGAGGAATACGTCGGTGAGCGCCCGGATCCCGACGCCCCATACCGACTCGACCATCTGGACGAGCGCATCCTGGGCGCGCGCATCGGCGATCGTTGCGCCGCGGGCGTAGGTGCCGTAGAGAACGAGCTGGGTGACTTCGTCGGGGCGCTCGGTGGCAATCGCTACGGCGGCGGGTCCGCCGCATGAGATACCAAACACCGCGTACTGGCTCAGCTTCAGGTCGTCGATCACGGTAAGCGCGTAGTCGACCTCGTCGCGCAGCGAAAGTGCGCCCCGCCGGGGGCCACTCAAGCCGGCGCCGGGTCTGTCGTACCGGACGACCAGGTGGCGCTGAGAAAGGGTCTCGAAGAACGTCCGGAACGCAGGGTCAGTCCAGTCGAGCTCGACATGGCTGACCCACCATGACGTGAAGATCAGCGGAGGACCGTCGCCCGCCGTCGCGTACGCGATGTCACCCCCGTCGGGAGCACGGCACCGATGGATCGTTTGATCCATTTCGTCATCGTATGCCGCACGCCCCCAGGCACTTCCTCGCTAGAGTCGGTCACTGTTGACCGGGATGCCAAAGAGAGAACGCAGTCCCGAGCGAGTCGGGATGGGCGGCAGGCTTGTTAGTTCGGCGTAAGGGCACGACTCGCCGTGTCGAGGTACTCCTCGACAGTCAGCCAGCCGAACAAGCAGCGGTTGGCCAGAAACCCCTGACACATGATTATGCAGGCCTCGGCGACTCGAGCCGCCAGCTCGGGACCTCCATCGACTTGCCGGTCGGCCCATCGCCGCAGCGCGTGCTCCATGGCGGTACGCATGGCATCGAGCTGGCCCGCCAGTACAGCGTGCAACTCGGGGTTGACTGTCGCCTCACCCCAGAACTGCAGCATGACCGGCAGCGGCGTCTTAGCGTCGAGCGTGCCGAGGAGGACGCGCATCACGTCCGCGGGCGTACAGATGGTGTCCTGGTGGGCGAGGTCTTCGATGGTTTCGATGCGCCAGGAGAGCAGGCGGCTGGCGATGTAGCGGGCGAGCTCGGCCTTGTTGTCGAAGTTGACGTAAATGGCGCCAGCCGAGAGCCCGGACTCCTCGACGATTTGAGCAATCGAGGTCTCGGCGACGCCGTTGCGCTGCAGCACTCGCAGCGCCGCCTCGGCGATTTCGTCTCGTCGCGCCTGCCGATGAACTTCTGTGACTCTCGGCACAACAAAAAGAATAACCGTTCGTTATGCTCCACTTAGGGGAACGATCGTTCGTTTTAGGGGTGTCGATGTCCGAGCAGGCCGGTTCCAGGCTGATCGCGCCGTGAGCGGGGCGAATCTAGCTTGGCGCTGCGCCGGTCTGTTGGCCTCGGCAGCTCTTATGCTCACCTTTGCCTCGTGTACGGGCGGCCAGCAGCCACCGCCGCCTACCGACGTCGTCAGGCGCGCCACGATCACCGACGGCGTCTCCGCCACTGGCGCGCTGTCCGCGGTCTCGACCGAGAACCTGGGGTTTCCGAAGGGTGGCAAGCTGAGGTCGGTGCGCGTACGCGTCGGTGACCGCGTGAGCGCCGGGCAAGTCCTCGCCACCGTCGACAGCTACGCCTATCGCCTGGTCCTCAGGCAGCAGGAGGCGAACCTAGCCGCGCAAGAGGCGGCCCTCGCCCGCATTGAGCAGAATCCCTCGGTGTCCGGCGCGCAGGACACGGTCGACCAGGCCAACACCATCGTGAGCGCTACGAAAGACCAGGCGGCGGCAACGCAGACCGCCGACAATGCAGCAATTCACCGGGCTCGCAGGCAACTTGCCGATGACCAAGATGCCCTAGATCAGGCAGGAGATGCGGTCAGCGCTCTGAAGAGGGCCTGCCGGTCGGCCAGAGCCGGCAGCGCCGCGGCCAACGCGCGACTGAGCGCGCTCGCGCAGCAGGCTCTCCAACAGCTACAGTCCGGCGACGTCGCCGGTGCCGCCAAGTCGCTCGCGGCACTCTCCGCTGCCTTGAGCAACGCGAGTTCGAGTAGCGACGCGGCAACCGCCTGCAGCCAGGTCGCGACCGCGGAGGCGGCCAAGACTGCGGCCAAGCAGCGAGTCGTGAGCGACCGGACGGCCCTTGTCGCCGCCGAGCAGAAGAAGGACGTCGACGCGGCTGCCGGCCGGGTGGCGGTGGCAAACGCAGAGCAGGCCGAGATCGCGGCGCAGAATACCCTCAACTCAGCCTCCTCGGACCGGCCCTTCAACATCGAACAGCAGCGCGCCGTGGTGGCCGGCGCCGAAGCGATGGTGCGAACCGCGCGCAAGGACGTCCGGGACACTGTCATGAGGGCTCCGGGTGACGGCACGGTATCGGCGATCAACGGGGTCGTCGGAGAATTCTTGACACCGAGCACCGGGACCACTGCACTAGCCCCCGGCAGCAAGGCCGCGATCCCCGGAACCGGCTCAGCCGGCACGGCCGGCGGCGCTGGCGCCGGCACCACAACGGTCGTCCGGCCAGCTGGGTCACAGTTCCTGGTGCTGACCAACGTCAACCGGATGAAGGTCGTGCTGCCTTTCGAAGAGTCAGACGCAGCCCAGATCAAACCTGGGCAGAACGCTACTGTCCAGGTCGACTCGCTGCCCGACGTCACCCTGAATGGCGCCGTGGAACAGGTGGCCCCGTCGGCTACAGACATCTCCGGGGTCATCGCGTACTACGTCACGGTGAACCTGGACAGCTCCGACTCGCGCCTCAAGGATGGCCAGACGGCCCGCGGCACCGTGCTTACGGTCGAGCGCGACAACGTGCTGAGCGTTGCCAACGCGGCCGTAAGAAAGCAGGGCAACAACAACATCGTCATCGTGCTCGGTCCAGGCAGCCAGCAACGGACTGTCGTGTTCCAGCCGGGGGCTGTCGGCGCTGAACGCACTGAGGTGCTGTCCGGCCTGACCGAGGGCGAGCGCGTCGTACTCCCCTCGGGCTCGTCCTAACGGGCAAGGTGGCATGTCTGCACGGGGGTTCGCTCTATGAAGACCCTCAAACGCGAGGGAGGATGAAAAGGTGACCGACCAAGCAGTCACCGACACGGAGGCGACAGAGGCCGCTCCACCAGCGCCGGCACCGCCTACCGGACGTCGATCACTCAAGCGCGAAACGAAGATCAGGCTGCTGGTCATCGGCGTGCTGGCGTTGCTGGCCGCAGCGGCTTTCCTGACGTACTACCTGATCGAGTCCCGCACGTATGTGACGACGGACAACGCACAGATCGACGGCAACCAGATCTCGATCACCGCACCGGCTAGCGGCATTCTCACCGAATGGCGTGGACAGCAGGGCACGCAGCTGCATCAGAACGCCCCGGTCGGGCGGATCGAAATCCAGGGTGGCTTCATGCAGCCCTTGATGGTGATCCGGGCGCCGGCAGACGGTGTGGTCGCGGTGAACAACGGCGTGGAGGGGTCCTTCGTCACCGCCGGCACGCAGCTCGCCATCGCGTACGACGGATCCGGCGTCTTCGTCACCGCGCGGGTGGACGAGACCGAGATCGACGCCGTGCACGTCGGCGCACCCGTGCAGATCTCCGTCGACGCGTTCCCGAACGCCGACCTCACCGGCCGGGTGTCGGAGATCAAGACTGGGGCTGCGGGCGTCTTCTCGCTCTTTCCGCAGTCCAACACCTCGGGCAACTTCCAGAAGGTCACCCAGGTCATTCCTGTGAAGATCACCATCGACGACCTGCAGAACCTGCCGCTGGTCCCAGGCATGAACGCCACCGTCAAGATCCGACGCGGGTGACCACGTGACCACGACGGTAGCCCGCCCGGCAACTGTCGCCCCAGCGCGCCCGGCACCGCCCGCTGCGCCCCCGGTCAGGAAACCGGAGGCGACAGGGTGGATGGTGCCGCTCGCGGTCTTGATCACCGGCATGTTCATGTCGGTCCTTGACGTCAGCATTGTCAACGTCGCCATCTCGACGATCCAGGTCGAGTTGGGCGGCAGCACGGCGGACGTGGCGTGGATCTCCACGGCGTACACGCTGGTTCTCGGTGTGGTCGTGCCGACCAGCGCGTGGCTCGGCAACCGCTTCGGACTCGGCCGGGTCTACACGCTCTCGCTCGCCGGCTTTGCTATCGCGTCCGCGCTGTGCGGGCTCGCGTGGAGCCTCAACAGCTTGATCGCCTTCCGGGTCATCCAGGCAATTCCTGGCGGGCTGTTGCCGGCCGTCACCTTGACCATGGTGTACCGGATTGTGCCCCGGCAGAAGATCGGCACAGCGATGGGGCTGTACGGGCTCGGCATCATCTTCGCTCCGGCTATAGGTCCGACTCTCGGCGGCTACTTGGTGGAGTACGTGAGCTGGCGGCTGGTGTTCTTCATCAACGTTCCCATCGCGATTGTCGGTGTGATCGCCGCGCTGGTCGCACTTCCCAAGTTCCCCGCGATGCCGACGGAGCGGTTCGATCTGTGGGGATTCGTGACCGTCGCGACGGGCATGGTGGCATTGCTGCTCGCCTTCTCTGAAGGCCACTCCTGGGGCTGGACCAGCTATCGGGTGCTCATCTTGATCACCGGTGGCATCTTGATGCTGGCACTGTTCGTGGTGATCGAGTTAGAAGTTGATCATCCGCTGCTGGATTTGCGAGTGTTTCAGTCCCGCGCCTACACCGTCTCGCTGATCGCGATGAGCGTGATGATGACAGGCCTGTTCGCGACGCTGTTCTACGTACCGTTGTTCTTGCAGGCAGGCCAGGGCTATCCGGCGCTCAACGCCGGGCTGCTGATCTTCCCCCAAGCGCTGGTGATGGGTTTCCTGATGCCGATCGCCGGGAGACTGTACGACCGGATCGGACCTCGATGGCTAGCGGTGACAGGGCTTCTGATCGCGGCCTACGGGTCGTACTTGCTCGCCGGCATCAACCCCGACATGACCCGCAGCGAGATCGTGCTCTGGACATGCATCCGTGCAGGCGGGGTCGGGCTGGCGATGATGCCGATCATGACGGGTGGCATCGCCTCCCTCAGCCATGACCTCACCACCACCGGAAGCGCCATCAATACCGTCGCACAGCGGGTCAGTGCGGCACTCGGACTAGCGGCGCTTACGGCCATGGCCACCACCCAGCAGGCGCAGCTCGCTGCAGGGCGTACAGCGCTCCTGCAGGCCGACAGTTCGCAGGTGGCACAGCTGAATTTCGCGCAGTTCTACGGCCTCTACCGACAAACGCAGCTCGCCGTGCTCGCCAACTCGTACTCCAACGTCTTCCTGCTCACCGCCGCGACAACGGTGCTCGCCGCGCTGGTCGCCCTGCTGCTACGCTCCGGGCCCGCAGAGCACAGCGAGTCGACGGCCGTACCGGTGGAATAGGACATTGACCACGACGCTGCCCAGTGTGACGAACGCAATACAGCGCAGCGAAATAGCGCGGCCAACGTTCTGGTTAAACATATCGTGACTATGGATTTGACGGCCGCACGCCTGCCGACCGTCTTCACCACCAGTTGGTGTGGCTACTGCATACGGCTCAAGTCCCAGCTCTCCCGCGCCGGAATCGCTTTCCGCGAGATCGACATCGAAGATCACGCCGATGGTGCTGCGATGGTTGCTGACATCAACAATGGCAATCTCACAGTACCGACGGTCGTGTTCCACGATGGCTCGGCACTAACCAACCCGTCAGCCACCCAGGTCGTCGACCGGGTCGCGGCTTCAGTCTGACCACTGTCGGTCGGTGCATGATCATCGGCGTCCTCATTGTCGCTGTTGATGACTCATGACCAGGACTGGATTGAATATCCTCGGCTCCGACGAGTGAGCGGGACGGGGCCGGTCGGTCTCACTCACCGAAGCGGCGGTGAGTCGCTTCGCGAGGAACAAGGCACCATGCGCGGGATCGCGATCCAATGGCCGAAGATCGGTCAGCCCGTCGGCGACCAGGGCCTGGCGTACGGCGTGTTGCAGCAGCGGCTCATGTACGAGGACCCCGCCGCCGAGCATCACGGGTAGATCTCGTGCGGATTGGCCAAGCGCCGAGTTCACCGTCCGGACCAGCACGGCGAGATCGGCGGCGGCTTCGTTAACGATCCGTCGCGCCACGGTCTCACCAAACGTCGCCGCGACCGCGAGCATCGACTTCTTACGGCCGATTCGGTTTGCCAACCAGCCACCACGATCGACCGGTCGAGTTCACCCGCTCGATCTTCCGGGGAGATCGCTTCAGCTTCATCGCCTGAAGCACAGTCGACAGCGGAGCCGCCCCTCTCGCCGGAAGTGGTCACAGCCGCCACTGTTAGATCGATTCAGCTTTGTCGTAGATGACCACTTTCGGAGAAAATGCGACAGCGGGGATGAGCAGATTGGAGACGGGTCATGGATGAGCAGGATGCGCTTGTCTGGAAAGGCGAGCAGGTCGTCACCGTACGGCGAGTTCCGGTTCCCGAGTCCCGTCCGGGCTGGGTGCCACTGACAAACTGAACGTACGCGGTCTGATCAGCAAGATCTTTCCGCTGCAGGACGCGGTCACGGCTGTCGACAGCTTGCGCCGCGGCGAGCAGATGAGGTACTGATCAAGCCGGAACGCTGAGGAAAACTGAAGATCACGCGGTTGACGGCCTATCCAGTTCCGCCTCGATGGCTGTTTCTCAAGATCGAGACAGACGAAGCGATGGTCGGCTGGAGATCATCTGGCGGCACGCCGACGGACCCCTCGCTGAGTGGTGAGTGTCAGCGCAGTTCCGTACGGTAAGGCTGAGCGAAGGAGACGATGATGAACACACCGAGGACCTACCCTGAGGGCGTCACGTGCTGGGTCGACATCGAGGAAACCGATGTCGAGGAGGCGGCTAGGTTCTACGGTGTTCTCCTCGGCTGGACGTTCATCGAGACCGCGACACCGGGGGCCGAACGCCGCTACCTCATCGCTCAACTCAACGACCAAGATGCTGCTGGGATCGGTCAGTTATCTGCCGAGAATGGTCCTGCGGCGCACTCCCCGACCTGGAACACCTACATCGCCGTCGAAGATATCGACGACGCAGCTGCGCGCGTGGCAGCGGCAGGCGGCCGCATCACGGAGCCACCGTCGAACGTCGGCGGGGCCGGGCGAACTGCATCCTGCGTCGACACCCAGGAAATCCCATTCCGTTTGTGGCAGCCCGCGAGACGACTAGGCGCACAGGTCGTCAACACTCCAGGCGCCTGGAATTTCAGTGATCTTCACACCGCCGATCCCGAAGCATCGGTTGCCTTCTACGCTCGCGTCTTCGGCTGGCGCTTCGACGACATCGGCTTCGCGACCATGATTCGCCAACCGGGATACGGGGATCATCTTGCTGCGACATCCGATCCGGGAATCCATGAACGCCAGTCCGGCGACCAGGTGCCGCCAGGTTTCGCCGATGCCATCGGTTGGCTGGCCACGGCGCCCGACGAGAAGCAATCGCACTGGCATGTGACCTTCACGGTTGCGGACCGCGACGACTCGGCCGCGGCTGCTGAACATCTCGGCGGAAATGTGCTCTCCAGCGACGACACCGATTGGACGCGGGACGCCCAGATTCGCGATCCGCAGGGCGCCGTCTTCACAGTGAGCCAGTACTCGCCGCCGTCCGGCTAGGCAAGTCAGAATTGGTGGCGTACTATACTGCTCATTCAAGCAGTAATAAGCTCAACTGAGCGATATCCTGCTCAAGAAGGCAGCCGATGGATCTGGCAAATCCGATGCAATCGGTCATCCCGAGCGGCCATGGCGCCGTACTGGGTGTGCTAGCACGCGCAGATGCACCTCTCAGTGGCCGCCGGATAGCCGAACTCACGCGCCCGAAGTTCAGTCAGAGGCGGGTGAACGATGTCCTCAAGCAACTGGCCGATTCTGGCATCGTGCTGCGGGAGAAAGCGCCTCCCTCCAACCTCTACCGGCTCAACCATGATCACGTTGCTGCTGAAGGCATTCTGGCGCTGGGCCGTATGTGGGCCACCCTGATGGCGCGTATCCGGTCCGAACTAGACAACTGGTCCATTCCGCCGGAGGCCGCTTGGTTGTTCGGCTCCGCGGCTCGAGGGGAAGCAAACGAGGGCAGCGACATCGATCTCTTTCTGGTTCTGCCTGCAGGTGGCCTCGATAGCGAATCAACGGCCTCAATGTGGGAATCCCAGACTGAGGCTCTTGCGGAGAAGATCAAGGCCTGGTCGGGCAATCGGTGCGAGACCGTCGAGATGGACGCCTCCGAACTGCACGCGATCGTCGAACGTGATGATCGTCTGGTCCGTGAGCTTCGCGAGGACGCGGTGGTGCTGGCTGGCCGTGATCCCCGGGGCCTGCTGCGTAAGAAGGTCTTGCGATGACTGCCTCGGAAGAGGCCCAACTGCACCTGTCGAAGGCGCGGGAATTTCTTGATGCCGCGGAGGTGAACCGGGATAGAAAGTTGTACAACGCGACGACGTCCGATGCGATCATTTCGGCAATCAACTCCAAGGACGCAATCTGTCTCGCGCTGACCGGCCGTACGAACAAGAGTGATCATCATGTTGACGCTGTGTCAGAACTGAAGCGAGCGGGGCCCGCAGGCGCCGCTCTGTCTCCCACGTTGAGCCGGCTGCTGAAGCTCAAAACGAGATCCCAATACGCACCATTGTCGGTCGCGCCTTCTCATGCCAACAAGGCGGTGGACTGGGCGCTGCGAATGTTCACGGGTGCTCAGAATGTCGTCGCCGGTCGCTGATGAATTCGGTCCCCTAGATGGACGCCTAGCGTTATGAGAAACCAATCACAGCCCAGAGTCGCGGTCCTCGGCGGTGGCGTCATCGGGGTCTCCAGCGCCTACCATCTGGCTCGCCGCGGCGCCACAGTGTGTCTGGTGACGGATGGAGCGCTGGCCAGCGGCGCTTCTGGTCGGTCCTTGTCCTGGATCAACGCGGCCGGCATCCGCTCGGAGCACTATCACCGGTTCCGCATGATCGGCATCGATCGATATCGAACGCTCTTCACCCGCCAACCACCGCTCGACTGGCTGCGATTTGACGGTGGGCTGAGGTGGCAGTCGGCCGACAGAGCTGCGTCGCGCGACGAAGTTCATGCCCATGAGGTAGCTCGCGGCTACGACAGCCAACTGCTGACGCCCGACGAGGTTGTGTCGCGGATACCCGGCATCAACGCGGCAGCCATTCCGGCCTCGGGAGCAATCTGGAACCCCGGCGAGGGTTGGGTTGACCTGCCGTCCTTGATCAACTACCTAGCTCGTGAGCTGGTCCGGCTAGGTGGTGAATTGATCACCAATGCCGGGGCTGCCGCTGTGAAGGTTCGTGCTGGCCGGGTAAGGGCGGTCGGTACCGAGAGCCGCGGTGACCTCGAGGTAGACGCCGCTCTGCTGGCAACTGGTTCGAACGTGCCCCAGATGGCGGCCGGGTTCGATGTCACGATTCCGGATGCCACGACAACGGCACTGTTGATCATGACTCGACCTCAGGAAAGCCAGCTGCACGTCGTCGTGAATGCCCCGCGTGTATCGCTGCGGCCGGCTCCGAACGACGCCATTGCAGTCAACGCCGACTGGGCCACGTCCGGCATCAAAGTGCGTGGCGACGGCACCTATGGTGTCCGGGCCGAGACGATCGAGGAGTTGCTCACCGAGGCGTCACAGGTGCTGACCGGCGCACCGCAGCTCGCTGCGGCCGCGTACTGCATAGGTCCGAAGCCGGTTCCCGGCGATGGAGAACCCGTGCTCGGCCAGCTCGGCGACATCGGCGGTCTCTACGTAGCCTTCACCCACAGCGGTGCGACGCTGGCACTCATCGTCGGCGAGCTGCTCGCGTACGAGATCATGACCGGTCAGCTGCATCCCTTGCTTACGCCCTTTAGGCCCGAGCGATTCACTACATGATCGTCGTGATCAGCTAATCGGTTGCGGCCGACGAGTGAACCAGACCGCGATCAACAGGTTCGGCACCCAGCACAACCACGAGATCCAGGTGTAGGCCGTGGCGAAGGAGAAGGAGACCAGCCCAGCCCCACTCAGGAGGCCATAGAGAGGCGTCATGATTCGCAGCGACACCGCGGCAAGGATCAGCGAGAAGCTGCGAATCATCCAGCGACGATGATCACCGTAGCGACCGGCAAGGACCATGCGCAGCGCGGTCCAGGTCGTAAGCAACATGCTCAGGCCGAGCAGGCCGAAGCCGAGCGATGTCACCCAGCTCGGGTAGGAGGTTGTTGCCAGGACCAGGCCGGACAGCCCGAGTCCGGTACAACTTGCGATGTAGACCGCACCGAGAGATCGGTGCACTCGCACGAACCGGCGTCGGATTGCACCCACAAATTGGAACGGCCCGATCGCCAGGGCGAGGATGCCGCAGACCACGTGTACGCCGAGTACGAACTCGCGGCGCATGTACACCTCTCGTTGTTCGGGAAAGTAGGTGTCCGGGTTGAAGGTCAGGTAGCGGGCGACAAACGCGATCGTCATCAGCGAGAGCAGGGTCATGATCACCCATCCCGGCTTTGCCAGGTAGCGAGCCAATCGTCGACGGCGAGGAGGATCGACTCGGATCGGGCGAGTGGTGGTCTGCTCAACAGTGGTCATGGCGTGCCCTCCTGGTGGTAAGAGCACTGACGCTAGTGTCGGGGCAGCCCCATGACCTCCCCCGGAAGGGGTCACTTCGCCTACCCCAGCAGGGGTAGGCGCATGTCGTGCTGCAGGAGGAGGTATTTCCCATGGCTGCCGTGAGCTTCTCGCTAAACGGCGATGTGGCACTGGTGACCGGTGCAGCAAGCGGTATCGGAAGAGCCATAGCCCAGGCGATAGCAGCCAGCGGCGCCGCCGTTGGGCTCGTCGACCTCACCGAGCAGACCAGCGAAGAAACCGCGAACGAGATTTCCGGCAGTGGTGGCCGCGCTGTATCGATCGCGGCCGATGTCACTGACCTTGCTCAGCTACGCGCTGCAGTGGAACGTACGGAGGCAGCCTTCGGGCCGTTGACACTCGCAGTCAATTCGGCGGGCATCGCCAACGCGGCACCTGCCGAGACGATGTCGCTCGAGCAATGGCAGCGGGTCTACGACGTCGACGTCACAGGCGTGTTCCTGAGCTGCCAGGCAGAAGGCGAGGCGATGCTGCGCAACGGCCGTGGCTCGATCGTCAATATCAGCTCGATGTCGGGGACGATCGCCAACCGAGGCCTGCAGCAGGTGCACTACAACTCAGCGAAGGCGGCGGTCAGCCACCTCACGCGCTCGCTGGCCGTGGAGTGGGTTGATCGCGGCGTACGGGTGAACTCCGTCAGTCCGGGCTACACCGCAACGCCGATGAACACGCGACCGGAGATGGTCGACCTCGTCGCGCAGTTCTCGAAAGAGATACCGATGGGGCGCTACGCCGAGCCGGAGGAGATCGCCGGCCCGGTGGTGTTCCTCCTCTCGCCGGCGGCAAGTTATTGCACAGGCGTTGATCTGCTTGTCGACGGCGGCTTCTGCTGCTGGTGAGACATCACGCAATTTTGCGTATGTGGTCGCCCTGCCGGACGGTTCCGGACGCCAGCACGCGGACATACATACCGCGGCGACGTTGGCGGCGCCCGGCCCCGCCGTTCGCCCATGCCAAAGCATCACCACCGAACCGGCCAGCAAACTTCGCGCAACCGGTGTGCAGCGGCTCGGTCACCACGGCTACAGCTTCGCCGATCTGCAGTCGAGTCCCTGCGGGCAGGCTGTCCATCGACAGGTCGAGGTCGACGATCAGCTGGTCACCAGCCAGCTGCCAGCGATCGCGCTCACCCGCGACTGCTGCCAGTACTCGACTGTTCATGACAGTGATCTGGCGGAGCGGATCAGCATTGCCATCGGCAAAGGCGGCCCCCCTCGCCTCCCAGGTGTCCCCACGAAGCCCATGAACCGTGTCGAGCACGCCTTCGGAGAGAACTCTTCGCTCGTCGGTAGCCGGTCGGCAGACGATCATCTCGATGGTGCCGTCCTCACTAGGAGAGCTGCCCGTGGCGGCGGCGATTCGCTCGATCTCGGCGCGTGGACGATGGTACGGAACATGCTCGGCGTATCTTTCGGCGACGCTGGGTTTGATCGTGCTCATCCACCCGCTCCCCTCGTCTCGATGTGATTGTCCGAGGATTGCCCGATCGATGCCGCACGGCAAGTAGTTATCAGCGGCTGAAAATCGTGCGGACCTAGAGATGCCCTGCAGATATGGTTCGGCTTTGTGCCGCTGAGTCCGTGCCACACCTACCTACCATGCAGCCAACATCGGTGATGGGATACGACGACCTGCGGGCACGCTTGCGGCGGCACCTCAGTCAGGCGATGCGGGATCGTGATCGGGTCGCGACCGCAGTATTGCGAGACGCGATCGCCGCTCTGGACAATGCCGAGGCGGTCGACCCCGGCGACGAGGTGGTCCCACAGGTTAGTGAGCATGTGGCCGGTGGTGTCGTTGGCCTTGGGGCCGCGGAGGCCGAACGCCGCCTGCTCGATGCGGAGACTCAGCGGGCAATCGTGCAAGCGGAAGTCGAGGCGAGGCTCGCCGCCGCAACGACGTACGAGGAACGCGGGCAAAGCGCGCGCGGCGGACAACTCCGGTTGGAGGCTGATGTACTGCTTGCCGTGCTCGAGACCGCCGATGGGCGCGACTAGAGCCCGATTCCAACGTTTTGACCCAAGCACAACCGATTGTGCTTCCAGCCAGTTGTGAGTAGGCCTTGAATCAGGTGGAGGCCATGCCGGAGACTGGTTCGCCGTGGGTGGCAAACCGGCAGCCGATACGTTCTTCCACAGCGCGGAGGCGTACGACCGATACATAGGCCGGTACGGCCGTGAGCTCGCGCAAGAGTTGATCAGGTCCGCCGACGTGCGCCCGGACCAGCGAGTCCTCGACGTGGGCTGCGGCCCCGGAGCGCTGACGCGGCAACTGGCACTGTTGCTCGGCGCCGAGCAGGTCGCCGCGGTCGATCCTTCGCCCGCATTCGTCGAGGCCTGTCAGGAGCGCGTGCCCGGCGTACTGGCCGAAATAGCCTCAGCCGAGTCGTTGCCGTTCCCCGACGCCGTTTTCGACCGGGCCCTCGCCCAGCTCGTGGTGAATTTCATGACAGATGCGGTGGCTGGCGTACGCGAAATGCGCCGAGTAACCCGGAGCGGGGGACTCCTTGCGGCCGCGGTCTGGGACTATGCCGGTCAGATGAAGCTACTGCGGCACTTCTGGGATTCTGTGGTGGCTCTGGACCCAGCCGCCGCTGACCTCGATGAGGGCCGCTCCATGCGGTACTGCACACCCGAGGAACTCCATGAGCTGTGGACCGATGCCAGTCTGGAGCATGTGACGGTTTCTGCCGTTACGGTTACCGCTGGCTACGAAGGATTTGAAGACCTGTGGGAGCCGCTGGAGTCCGGGATTGGTCCAGCTGGGGCGTACGTAGCCTCCCTTGCGCCGGATCGGCTGACCGCCCTGAAGGCCGACTTCCAGCAGCGCCTTGGCGCGGGAAAGGAGCCGTTCCGGCTCGGCGCGCGCGCCTGGATCGCGACCGGCAGGGTCCCCTGATCACAAGCACCCTCCGAGATCGGGAAGGCCATCGGGCCGAGATGCCTGCCGCGGACGCCTTCACCGCGGCCGAGGGGGCCGGCAGACCAGAACTTCACCGCTGCCTCGGAACGTGAGTTGTCCGAATGCGTTTGGCGCAACCGCTGTCTTGCCGCCGGTCAGATGAACGGCTCGACCATCCTCGAGGTCGAGTTCACCACTGAGGATGACGAGAACAGCAAAGCCAGAGTCGAGCGTTGCGCTGCCGCCCAATGCGATGCGCTCCAGCCGGAAATATGAGTCTGCCGCATCTGGCAGAACGGACGGCCCGAGCCCTGCCGCACGCACCAACTGAGCGATCTCATCGCTACTTCGGCGACGGCATTCCACCGCTTGCAGCGCCAGCTCGAATCCCAGCCCGAGATGTCCGTCATGTTCGCCGTCTAGCTCGAAGTCCCGCCACTCCAACAAGATCGAGAGATCCTCAGGCTCCTGCAGCTCGACAAGGAACATACCTTCACCGATCGCGTGGAGGACGCCAGGCGGCACATAGACGACGTCGCCTGTATGTACCTCGATTCGGTGGAGCAAGCCAAGGAGCGTTTCGACGTCTTGGCTCATCACCAACGACTTGAGGTCGTCGACAGTCACGTCCTGTTTCAGGCCCAAGTAGACATCTCCACCCTCGACGATGTACCAGGCCTCCGCTTTACCGTGCGCACGGCCGAGGTGCTCCGCGGCGAACGAGAAGTCTGGGTGGGCATGTACGGGCAGCCGTTGGCCCGCATCCAAGAGCTTGACGAGTAGGCGCGTGTCGGCGCCGAAGCGCTGGACGTGCGCGTCTCCAAGCCAGGCCTGAGGTTGCTCTTCGATGGCCGCCTTCAATGATCGACCGTCGGGCAGGACGGTGTGGCCGAGCGACTGCTCACCAGCAAGCGTCGTGGTAGATGCGACCCAGTCTTCTGGCTCGCGGTCGCCGGCAGGCGGCTCGCCGCGGAAGTCTGTGATCTTCCGGCCGCCGCGGTAGAAGCGGTCCGGCGGACGGTTGGACGGAAGCAGGATTACGTCCATGAGACTGCCCTCCCTTCGTACGAGTGCTGCAAGGAAGCCGCCAACGAAAGAATCACCGAGCCCGACTGTTGGGGGCCGGCAACGTCAAGCCTGAAGCCTGGTACGCAGCGGACGAAAGGTCCCATCCGCTCTTCGAGCGCGTGGCGCGCGCCAATGCCTCCGGACGAACCGGCCAGGGGGTGAGCTCACACTGCTCATCGGTGTAATCGTCGCCGTCGCAGTAACGAGTGGAAGCCATGATGCGGGAGATGATGTCGCGAGCAACTCGTGTCGCGATCCTGGCAGACTCGCACAATTGACACGACACCACCCCGCACCAGACTCGTCGATTCAGCCGTGGTGGCTGACAGCCGGCTGCGTCGTACCGAGATCTTCGACACCTATTGGCATTTCGCGGCAGAGCGCCATCGGGTCTATCAGGCTCGTTTGCGAGGCGACGCACCCCCGTGGACCACCGACCCGATCATGGCGTCGTATCGCTTCACCAACTGTTATCGGGCCGCCGACCGCGTCAGCCAATATTTGATCGGCGAGGTGATCTACCACGGCGATCAGCACCCCGACGAGGTGCTGTTCCGGATTCTGCTGTTCAGGTTCTTCAACCGCATCGCTACCTGGGAGCTACTGTGCTCCGCACTCGGTGAGCTCAGGTGGGCGAGCTTTCAGCTCAATCGATACGACGACGTCCTGACTGCAGCGGCCTCTGTCGGTGAGCGGATCTACTCAGCGGCCTACCTCATTCCTCCACCGAGGCTGGGCGCACCACGCAAGCACACGAATCAGCTGTTGTTGTTGCAACAGATGATGCGCGGCGGGATGCGCCACAAACTCGAGACAGCCGCATCGATGGCAGACGTGTTCAATCTCTTACGCAGCCATCCGGGCCTGGGCAACTTCCTGGCGTACCAGTTGATCATCGACATCAATTACTCCACCTTGATCGACTTCGATGAGATGGATTTCGTCGTCGCCGGCCCCGGAGCGAGAGACGGCATCTGCAAATGCTTCGGCCGCGAAGCTCACGGTCTCGAAGCTGAGATCATCCGCTACATGAGCGACACGCAAGAGGAACACTTCGCTCGCTTGGGACTCAGCTTCTCGGGCCTCGACGGCCGCAGGCTGCAACTGATCGACTGCCAAAACCTGTTCTGTGAGGTTGACAAGTACGCCAGACTGGCGCACCCAGAGATCGCCGGCTACTCGGGCAGGAGTCGCATCAAGCAGCGTTTTGCGCCCAATGATCACACCTTGACATCGTGGTTTCCACCGAAGTGGGGCCTCAATGGTCTGACCCCTGCGAGGGCGGCGCGCTAGAGGCTACGCCGACGACCACCTTGCCCCTGGCATGGCCTTCTTCCAGGTACGCGATCGCTTCGGGGATTTCGGCGAACGGATAGCGTCGGTCGATCTCCGGGCGAACCTTGCCGGCCTCAATCAGCTCCGAGAGAACCTGCAGATCCTTGTCGGTGACATGTGCCGACACCTGGGCCACGTTCTTCCCGCCGCGCAGCACGACCGCTGAAAGCTTTCGCACCGTCGTGAAGCCGGTAACGGCAGCCTTGCCACCCTCAGCGAGTGCACGTCTGAGGTCGCGTACCGAACGGTTTCCAATCGTGTCGAGGATCCGGTCATAGCGCCGCCCACCATCGGCGAAGTCGCTCACTGTGTAGTCGATGACGTGATCCGCGCCGAGTGAACGGACGAGCTCAAGGTTTCGCGTGCTGGTCACACCGGTTACCTCGGCCCCGTATGACTTGGCGATCTGGACCGCAAAGCTGCCGACGCCGCCGGAAGCGCCGTTGATCAACACCTGTTGTCCGGTCTGAATCTCGCCGTGGTGGCGAAGGCCCTGGAGTGCAGTACCCGCCGCTGCGGGTACTGCAGCAGCTTCCTCATATGTCAGGTTCGCCGGCTTCAACGACATCGCACCAAGCGGCACTGACACGTAGTCAGCGAAGCCGCCATAGCCGTGGTCCAGGAGGTTGGCGTAGACATCATCGCCGATCCTGAACCGGCTTACGCCGGCGCTGACCGCCTCCACCTGCCCAGCAATGTCGCCGCCGGCGATTCGATACTTCGGCCGGATCAATCCGAGCATGAAGCGCGAGAACAAGGGCTTGCCGCGTACAGAATGCCAGTCCGCCGGATTGACGGAAACTCCCAGAACCTTCACCAGGACCTCATCGGCACGCGGCACAGGCTTCTCGACCTCCGCCAGTCGAAGCGACCCAGGCGGGCCGTACCTCTCCCACAGATATGCCTTCATGCCAGGCCCGATCCGGCCCGCAGCTGGTCGTCCCCCACTTCTTCGGTGAGCCCTCGAACGGCGATCTCAGCCACATCACCATCGCGAAGGTCGAGATAGTTGTCCGAGAATCGCACCTGCGGCGAAGGTGTCAGGATTCGGACGAAGTAGTTGAATCCGGTGGCCCGAACCCGGACCAAAGCTTGATCGATACTGGACCGGACGACCTCTGACTCAACATGCCCGCGAATGAAGCCCACATCCTTGATCTCAGCGAAGAAGTATCGATTGGGTTGGAACGCGCCAGTCGGACTATGTACCCAGGCATAGCGATCCGGGGCCGCGGAGTACGAATCACTCGGGATCAACCAAGCCAGCCTTGCCTGCCCAGGCTCAACGTCGGTCGCCACGTCAGCTGTGAGGTCGACCGCTCCGGAGAAGCGGCCCAGGGTCACCTCGGCTTCGCAAGAGACTCGCATAGCCGAGCTGTTGCAGATCCATAACTGCAGTGCTCCATCCGCTCCTTGGCAGAAACTGGCGATCACTGGCGCAAAGGCGCGCCGGGCATAGTGATAGCCAGCCTTCGTGATGCCGGCGTAGTCGATCACCGACCAGCTGAAGCCAGGCCAGACGTCGTTGAACTGCCAGATCAGTGTGCCGCTGCAATGCGGCTCCCGGCGGCGATAGTGCTCGATGCCGAACTTGAGACCCTCGGCCTGGCTGATCATGGTGAAGTCGACATACTGTTCGATGCTGTTCGGCAGTCCGGTGACGATCTCCAATACCGGATCGTGCTTGTTCTTCGGGTGATCCTTGTTGTGATGATCGAATCCCGGACTGTGCACCCAGAGTTGATCTTGTGGAAGCCAGTGCCGAAGGGTGGCAAGCTCGGGCGAGGCATGAATGCCGAACTCGCTGATGAACTTTCCCCTGTCCAAGGCGTACCGCCGGTAAAGGCGCGACCCCCCGACCGATGCGAACTCGCCGGCGCCTGCCCCGAAGTCCATGCCGTGCCACACCTCCCAGGCGTGCCGGTCACCATCAAGGACCCCGTTAATGGCCGTTACAGCGTCTTGACCGTCGCTCGGTTCGCCGTACGGGCTGCCACGCCAGTACGGCACCCCACCATCGTGAGCAGCAACAGCGGTGGGCAACACCTCATCGAAGAAGGCCGAACCCCAGCCGCCGCGCGCGAGGTCGCGATAGCCCATGACGTGGATCATCTGTACCTCGTTGTTGCCGCACCACAGCGCCAGGCAAGCGTGGTTTCGCAGCCGGCGCACCTGGTGGGCAGCCTCGAGCTCGACCTCATGACGTAGCCGTGGATCGTCGTCGGGATAGTCGATGCACGCGAAACCAAAGTCCTGCCAGATCAGCAAGCCGAGCTCATCACACAGGTTGTAGAAGGTGTCGTGCTCATAGATGCCGCCGCCCCATATGCGTAGCATCGTCATCTGCCCGTCCCGCGCGGTGCTCAGCAAGTCGCGGTAGCGGGCTTCGCTGACTGATCCGACAAGCATGTCGGCGGGCAACCATGCCGCGCCGCGGGCGAAGATCGGTACCCCGTTGAGGACGAATCGGAAGTAGCGACCGCCTTCGGGATCATCACTGCGGTCCAACGCGATCGTGCGCAAGCCCACCAGGACGTGTTCCTGGTCGAGAAGCTGCTCGCCGTCTCGGAGGCGGACGTCCACCTGGTAACGAGGCTGCGCGCCGAGGTCGTGCGTCCACCACAATTCCGCGTCCTCAACTCGGACCGATGCCGCTCCGGACAGTGTGCCGGCGGCTGCGTCGTCCCAGACCAGCGGAATCGTCAAAGATGTGGTCCGCCCGTCGGGAGCGACCAGGTCAACGTCTGCCACTAGCCGCAGGTCTTGCTGCAACAGCGTCGCCTCGACGCGGACGGTCACGTCAGCGGTTCGCTGCTCAACATCGACTCGGTCGGTGCGTACATGGTGCCCAGTGAGGACGGCATCTGACTCCTGCACAATCTCGATCGGTCGCCAGGGTCCGATCGAGGGCAACCGTGGACCGAAGTCCCAGCCCCAGGAGAAGGTGGCCTTGCGCCGTAGTGTGGCCAGCGGCAGCGTCGGGGACATCAACCCGGCTCCCTCCCCATCGGCCGGCTCCTCCGGCGCGAGGGCGGAGAGTGCGTCGCCGAGCCGCTGCAGCAGGTTGGCGGCGGCGACAGGTGGAGCAAGCCCAGCCAATGGTGGGCGAAAGCAGATCAATAACTCCGCGCCACTGTCGAGGCGCCCTGTCAAGTCGAATGTGGCAGGGCGAAACATGTTCTCGCTGTGGCCGAGCGGCTGGCCGTCGAGCCAGAGATCGGCGACCGTGTCCAGTCCGTGGCAAACCAGGAGGGTCCGCCCGCCGGGCGCCGAGGGGGTCGCTGGGATGCGAGTGCGGAACCACCAGTCCCGCTCCTCGACCCACCGCACGGCATCCTCGTTGCGGTCGAAGTACGGGTCGGGAATGCGACCGGCCGCAAGCAGCGCCTCGTGGACACCCCCTGGCACGGTAGCCGGCAGCCAGTCGGTCTCCGGCAGGCTCCGAAGGTCATCGAGACTGGTGCCTGTCGAGACATCGCAGAGGGCAAAAGTAGTCAGAGGGATCGTCTGCCTTGGCACTTATGCTCCCTTCCGCGGCGACGCACCGGCAAAAACCGGTGCTAATCCGCGCGTCGACAGCCTCGGGCCAAATCCGAAGCCTTAGTTGAACTGATATCGCAGGTGGAGCATCGAGTTTCGCATGAACCCCGCCGCGACTGCGCAGAAGTAGGCCCGGCTGAACGCCGATCTCCCTAGCCGGCTGACCAGGTCGGGCAGGGTGAGGTACGGCACCGAGTCGATGAGGTGAAGGGTGGGCACCTCCCTCTTCAATGCCGCCGGCAGCCCCCAGTGGAGGTTCACCCGCGTACGACCAAACCTGGACGACCACATGATGAACCGGGCCGTTGACGCGCTGTAGACATCGAAGACGACCTGGCCGCTGGGGAACTTCTCCGTAATGCGCCGGAAGAGCGCGACCAACTCCGCGGTAGGGACATGCATCACCAGGCCCTCCGCGACAACGAGAACCGGCCGATCACCGGCTATTCGGTGGAGCCAGGTGGGATCGATGACGGAAGCACCGACCAGCTCGTAATCCGCGCGCGGCGGATAGAGCTCCTGGCGCAGCTCGATGACTGCTGGCAGGTCCACGTCATACCAGCGGGCACCGGCCGGCGGATCGACCCGATAGACGCGAGTGTCCAGGCCGCTGCCGAGATGCAGCACGGTGGACTTGGGGTGCGCTGCAAGGAACTCCCGAGTCCAGTCGTCGAGGTGCTTCGCGCGTACGGGAAGACTGGTCGCGGCGCCGCTGGGCAACTTCAAGGACTTGAAGTCGAAGTCCATGGCGCGAACCGCCTGGTCGGCCATGGTGTCCCCAAGGATGGGATCGCTCGAACGAGCATCAAGCGCCTTACCGTAAAGCGTTAGCAGTGCCGTCTTCTCCGCGCCCGTCAGCCGCTGGTCGTCAAAGGTCATCTGCCCGTCCAACATCTCACGGTCAGGAACCGATTGTCCCGGCGATGCCCGCCAGTCTTTCTATCCCACCGAATACGAGCCTTCCCACCTCGAATGGCCCCCACTCTCCTAGGGCAAGATCTCGACGTACCCGTCCGTTCCGTGCACCCGGATCCGCTGCCCATTTCGGATCAGCCGGGTGGCTTGCTCCACGCCCACGACGGCCGGCAAGCCGTACTCCCGTGCGATCACTGCGCCATGGGTCATCAGGCCCCCCACCTCCGTCACAAGGCCATTGATCGTGACGAACAGGGGCGACCAGCTGGGGTCCGTGTACGCCGTGACCAGGATGTCGCCCGCTTCGAGATCGGCCTCCGCCATGTCCAGGATGACGCGGGCCCGCCCTTCGACGGTCCCGGCAGAAACCGCCAAGCCCACCAGCGCGCCGGCCGGCACGTCGTCGCGTCGGTACGCCCCGGCGACGACCTCGCCATCCGACGTGAGCACCCGGGGCGGTGTGAGCGCTTGATACGACCTGAACGCGTCCTTGCGCTGGTGGAGGAGCTGATCATCCACTCGGTTCGCGCGCACGACGTCGTGGAGCTCGGAGAACGTGAGGTAGAAGATGTCTTCCTTCTCACGAAGCACGTGGGCTTGCACGAGGCGCTCGGCTTCGTCCAACAAGGCCTGCTTGTACACGAAGTAGCGGCTGACCATGCCGTACTTCGGATATTCCCGGTATCCGATGAAGGTCCGGACCCGGTCGATCATCCGTTTGGTTTCCTCGGCCTTGCGCTCCCCGTCCGGCAGGGTCCGCAAGCGCTCCAATAGCTCTTGCTCCTTCTTCCAGGCTTCCTGGCGCCCTTGTTCGAAGCGCCGCTCGCCGGCACCCGGCTCGAAGTTCTTGATGTTGCCGAGGATCA
>Ga0075433_10000536_pt1 | contig 24964 bp, 23 predicted proteins | sample RhiMethybrSRZTD2_FD_75299 | JGI IMG/M metagenome (GOLD analysis project Ga0075433, IMG submission 75299) | Populus rhizosphere microbial communities from Tennessee, USA - Rhizosphere MetaG P. TD hybrid SRZTD2 | ecosystem: Host-associated > Plants > Roots > Rhizosphere > Soil | place: USA... | reverse complement strand
AATAAGAATTGCCTCAGCATTTTTTCTCCTTAATTAATTAGGCAGCTGATTCATCGCCATCGCCATGCCGCCGAAGTAGGCGCGATGGATGTCCATCGATTCCTTCGCCGTCGTGAGGACGCCCGCTTCCGCTCCCGGAGCGACGTGCTTTTCCAGCACGGGCAGGAACATGTCGGAGTGCTTCACGTCGGCGATGCTGTGCGCGACGAAATTGGGCATCTGCTCGGGGCGAAAGCCGAGATCGCGCGCCCAGATCTTCGCGAGCCGGGTGCAGTTGCCGCCGCCGATGTCGCCCAGCAGCCGGTCGTCATTGGTCCATTCGGCGATCGTCGAGGCGGCGATCGCCTCCTGCCACGGGCGGTTGCGCGCGATCCACCACCACGCGTAGATCGACGCCTTGGTCGTCGGCAGCGGCTCGGCGCCGTAGAGCTCGCGCTCGCCCATGCCGATCTCCTGCGCCTGGCGCACGACGAGATCGACGTGGCCCTTGTCGGAGTGCTCGTCTTCCACGAGCTCTTCATACTCATGCGCGAGAATCTTCTGTTTGACGTCGAACTCCGGACAATTGGCGGCGACCTGCGGCCAGTAGTTCCGCCGCTGCCGCACGTAGATGCCTAGCTGCGCGAGATAAATTTGCGCCCGCTCTTTCGTCACCCGCACGGAGTAGAACTCCGTCATTTCCGGAGAGAGAAAAAGATCGCGCACGAGAACGCCCAACTCCTTGCGCCATTGCTCCGCCTTCATGAAAAACCCCCGGTCTTGGCTTTCAATAAAGAAAAAGGGTCTCGCCCGACCCAGGAAAGAAAATAGACAAATCGCCGCGGGGCGTCAAGTCAGCCGCTGCGCGGCCGATGCGCCGGCCGGCGCAAGACGCGCCCACTCATCCAGAGAAGCCTCGATCACCTCCGCGACGGTCGCCCCGCCGGCGCGGTAAACGATGCGCGCGAGCTCGGGCGGCGGCCCCCAGTGGCGGTGGTCGGGCTTTTGAAAAATCGCAACCGTGCGCGTCCGCACCGCGCAGGCGAGGTGCATCGGACCGCTGTCGCAAGTAACGAACAACGCGCATGCGGCGACCATCGCGGCGAAGCCGCGGACGGAAGGCTCGAAAAGAACCGGAACGGCCCCGCCGAATCGCTGGGAGAAAAACGGCATCAGCTCCTGCTCCTCCGGTCCGACGAAAAGCGCCACCTTCATGCCGCGGTCTTTGAGCGCGGCGGCGAGCTCGATGAAATTCTCCGCCGGCCAGCGCTTCGCGCGGCTCGCCCTCCCGCCGGTAAAAATCCCGAGGATCGGACCTTCCGGCAATCCCGCAGCGCCGAGCCGGCGTCTGCCCTCGAGCTTTTCCGCATCGGACAAAATGAGCGCAGGCGGCACCGCCTCGGACTGGAGCCCGAGAGCCGCGACCAAAGAAGGCAGGCTCTCGTACTTGTTGCGCTCCGCCGGCCTGGGGAGGCGGATGTTGAGCCAGCGGTCGCGTTTGCCGCGGAGACCGGCGCGAAAGCGCGCGCCGGAAAAGCCGACGATGAACATGCCCATCGCCGATTGCGAGCCGCTCACGTCGACCGCGAGATCATAAGCGGCGGCGCGCAGCCGCCGGATGAGGGAAAAGTAACTCCACGTCGCGTCGGGAAAGCGGCGCGTGATCTCGAAGTGCCGATCGATCGGGAGGTTCTCGAACAGCGCGCGCGACATCGGTGAGCCGACGAAGTCGATGATCGCATCGGGAAAATTCTTACGGAAGAGAAAAATCGCCGGCGAGGCGAGCACCGAGTCGCCCATGCGGAAATTGCCGCGTACCAGAAGAATTTTCCGGATCGCCTCGCGGCTCAAATCGACCGAAACATCCGGCGCCCGGCCCGTTCCAAGCCTCATCAGGCGCATCGCGAGGCCGCTGATGCGCTTGTTCAGCCGGTAATTCGCGGCGAGCGGCATTTCGACTATTTACACCGTTGATCGAGATAATGTAAACAGAACGGAGAGCCCGAGACCAGGGAGAAACACCATGCCGAATCGACCCGTGCCGAAGGAAGTCGCCGTCGATCCCGCGACGACGGCGCTATTGGTTCTCGACCTGAACGCCCGCTGTGAAAATCCCGCGGAGCGCTGCCATCAGCTCGTCGAGCCGGTCGCCCGGTTTCTACGCCGCGCGCGCGAGCGGCGCATTTTCATCGTCTATACCGCCTCCGATCGATACAAGGGCACGGCCGAAGAACGCATGCCGCTCGCGTTCGACCAGCGGAAGGACGAGCCGGTGCTCTTTCCACCCGCCTTCGACAAATTCTACAGCGGCGAGCTCCAGCCGCTGTTGCAGGCGCGCGGGATCAAGACCGTGATCGTCTGCGGCGCGTCGAGCAACCAGGCGGTCATGTACACCGCGACGGCCGCGGCGCGGCCGTTCGGCTACGAGGTGGTGATCCCCGTCGACGGCTTGATCGCGCGCGGCGACTACGAGCACGAATTCACGCTGCATCAGTTCACGATTCTGCCCGGCGGCGCCGCAGAGAAATTCAAGATCACCGAGTTCGATAAAATCAGTTTTCTATAGGCCTTCCCGCAAGACGTGATTGCATTGCACGGAAGTTTCCCGTAACGATTGTCAATGCGCGATTACGACGACCCACCCGCGCGCCATTTCTGGAATTTCGGCACGCTGCGCTCGCTGCGCCACCGGAACTTCCGCCTGCTGCTCTACGGCGCCTTCCTATCCGCCGCGGGCGATTTCATGCAGAACATCGCGCAGAGCTGGCTCGTGTGGCAGCTCACGCGCTCACCGGTGCTGCTGGGCGTCGTCGGCTTTTTCGATACCGTCCCACGCCTCATGTTCGGCGCTTTCGGCGGCGCGATCACCGACCGCGTGGACCGCCGCCGCCTGCTCATGCTGACGCAGACGCTCGGCATGGCGCAAGCCTTCATCTACTGGTTTTTGGTTTATTTCCAGATCATCGTCTTCTGGCACATCGTCGTGCTTGCGTTCTTTCTGGGCGCGGTCAACACGGTGAATCAGCTGGCGCGCCAATCCCTCGTCAACAGTTTGGTGCCGCCCGAGGAGCTGATGAACGCGATCGGCCTCCAATCGTCGGTGTTCAATCTCTCGAAGATCGTCGGTCCGTCGGCGGGCGGCGTGCTGATCGCGCTCGCCGGGATCTCGGGCTGCTTTTTCATCAACGCGATCAGTTTTCTCGGCCTGATCGGCACGCTCGTCCTGATGGAGCTGCCGCCGTGGGAGAAGCCCGAAAATAAGCAGGGTCTTTTGAGCGAGATCCGAGAAGGATTCCAGTATTTGACCGGCAACCGCCGGCTGTTCTGGATCATCGCGCTCTCGTACATCATCGCGCTGGTCGGCGCTCCCTACCAGCGTTTCCTGCCGATGTTCGCGACCAACATTTTGCACGTCGGCCCGACCGGCTTCGGCGTCCTCGTCGCCGCGCCGGGCGTCGGCGCGACCCTGTCCGCGCTCACGCTCGCCTCGCTCCGTTCGACGCGCCCGGGCCTGTTATGGATCTGCTCGTGCGCGCTCGCCTTCGGCGTCGTTTTAGGATTATTCGCGTTCTCCCACTCCTTCGCCTTTTCCCTCTTTATGCTCACACTGACGGGATTTTTCTTCATCGCGTTCCGCGCCTCGTCCAACACCGCGATCCAGTCCGAGACCCCGCGCCATCTGCTCGGCCGCGTGCTGAGCCTGTTTTTTATGGACCGGGGGCTCTGGTCTTTGGGAGGGCTGTTGATCGGCAGCTCCGCGGCGGTGATCGGCATCGATCATACGCTCGCGATCTCGGCGCTCATCTGCGCGCTCGCCGCGGCCGGTCTGCTGTTCGTCACAGGCAGGCCGGCCGCGGCGAGGTTGTAAAAACCTCTTCGGCGCAATTAATCCGCAGCTAATTCACCGCCGTCGTGATCGTGATGTTGTCGAACACCGCCGTCGTCAGCACGCCGTTGTTGTGGCTCGTGACCGCCAAGCCGATCAGCGCGTTCGCGCTCATCGTCACGGTATCGCTCGCGACCACGGTCCAGTTGACGCCATCGGTTGAGACCGAGCCGGTGAAAGTATTGCCGGAGCGGACGAGCCGCACCCAGTACGGCGCCGCGACCGCCGGTCCGGGCGTATCGAGGCTATACGTGCCGGTCGTCTGGCGCTCCTGAAAATGCGCCCCGTTGCCGGGTGTCAATCCCATGAAGGCATGCGCCGAGTTCGATGCCGTGCTCTCGCGGATCATCACACCCGCCTTGGCCCACGCATTCGTGTTCTGTAATGAAGCGAGGCGCGCCACGATTTGTCCGTCGCCGCTTAAGCCTTGAGAGACGAACCGGAACGCATCGTTGAAGCCCCAGATGTCGTCGCCGGAGGCCTTGACCGTGAAGGTCCCGTTGGACGAGCTGTCGCTCCCGGCTATGGCGACCGAGCCGACGTCGCCGCCGGCGAGGTTACCCGGCGGCGGAGGCGGCGGACTGCCGCCGCCGTTGACGCTGACGTTGTCGAATACAGCGGTCGTGAGCACGCCGTTGTTGTGGCTCGTGACCGCTAAACCAATGCGCGCGTTGGCGCTCATCGTCACGGTATCGCTCGCGACGACGGTCCAGTTGACGCCATCGGTGGAGACGGAGCCGGTGAAAGTATTGCCGGAGCGGACAAGCTTCACCCAGTACGGCGCAGATACCGCGGGCCCGGGAGTATCCACACTGTACGTGCCGGTCGTCTGCCGTCTTTGGAAGTGCGCGCCGTTTCCCGGCGTGAGCGCCATGAAGGCATGCGCAGCATTCGACGCCGTGCTCTCGCGGATCATCACGCCGGCTTTGGCCCAGGCATTCGTGTTCTGGAGCGAAGCGAGCCGCGCGACGATCTGTCCGTCGCCGGTGAGTGACTGCGACACGAAGCGGAACGCATCGTTGAAGCCCCAGATATCATCGCCCGAAGCTTTGACTGTGAATGTGCCGTTCGACGATGTATCGCTGCCCGCGGCGGCGACGGTTCCGACGTCTCCGCCAACAAAGTTGCCCGGCGGTGGAGGCGGGGGCGGCGGCGGACTGCCGCCGCCGTTGACGCTCACGTTGTCGAAAACCGCGGTCGTAAGCACGCCGTTGTTGTGGCTCGTAACAGCGAGACCGATCAGTGCGTTGGCGCTCATCGTGACGGTGTCGCTGGCTATGACGGTCCAGTTGACTCCGTCTGTGGAGACGGAGCCGGTGAAAGTATTTCCCGTCCGGACGAGCTTCACCCAGTACGGCGCAGATACCGCGGGCCCGGGAGTATCGAGGCTGTACGTCCCGGTCGTCTGACGGCGCTGGAACCTTGCGCCGTTGCCAGGCGTCAGCGCCATGAACGCATGCGCAGCATTCGACGCCGTGCTCTCCCGGATCATCACGCCGGCCTTGGCCCAGGCGTTGGTGTTCTGGAGCGAGACGAGCCGCGCGATGATCTGCCCGTCGCCGGTGAGCGCCTCGGAGACGAAACGGAAGCTGTCGTTAAATCCCCAGATGTCGTCGCCGGAGGCTTTGACCGTGAAGGTGCCGTTTAAAAACGAGCTGCTGCCCGCTGCGGCGACGGCGCCGATATCCTGTGCCGCGAAGCCGGCGTCGACCGGCGAAGCATCGGCGATCTTGGCGATGAAGACGTCGTAACCACCGCCTGGGCTCGCTTGGAATGCGTTCGCCGTCGGAAAGTCCGTAGACGCCGTCGAGCCGACGATAAATGCATTTCCCTTTCCATCCAGCGCGATGCCGCTCACGCTGTCCGGGTCCCCGACGACGGTAGGCGAAAACTGGACATCGCTTCCGCCTATGTATGTGGAATAAACGAGCGCGCCCGATGCATCCAGCTTCGATACGAAACCGTCGCCGACGCCGCGGAGAGTCGTTTGCAGGGCGTCTAGGGTGGGGAAATTACCCGATGAGGTACTTCCGACCACGTAGGCATTACCCGACGTATCCACGGCGATGTCGGCTGCTGCGTCGTTGTTATTGCCGCCGAGATACGTGGAATAAAGCACCGCCGAGCCGGCGGCGTTAAGCTTCATGACGAAGGCATCGAAGCAAGCATTACCGGAACAAGTGCCTCCGCCGAATGTGGGCTGGAAGGCGTTGACGGTTGGAAAATCGGCCGCGGTTGTAGAGCCGCTGAGATAAGCGTTCCCCGAACCGTCTACGGCGATTCCGCTCGCGTCGCGGGTGCCGTGTATTCGCGTGCTGTAAGCCACGGCGTTTCCGGCTGCGTTTAATTTCGTCACGAAAGCGGCGCCATCGGTGTAAAGCGGATTGACCGTCGGATAATTCGTGCTGAAAGTCGAGCCAGCGATGTAAACGTTGCTCGAGGCATCGATGGCGGTCGCGGCTCCCTGGTCTTGCGTATTTCCACCCAGATAAGTCGAAAAAACCAGCGCGCCCCCCGGGCTCAATTTTGTAACAAAAACGTCGCTTAACCCACCGCCAAACGTCGGCTGAACCGGATTTAATAATGGGAACCCATCGCCCGCGTAACCCGTGACGTAGGCGTTGCCCGATGCATCGACGGCAATCGCCGCGCCGGCGTCCCGGCCGGGACTCGCGCCCGCAGGTGATCCAAGATACGTGGAGTAGACTAGCTGCGATCCCGTCGGATTGAATTTGGCGACAAAGGCATCTCCGACGACAACTTGGTTGCTGCTGTCCGCGCCTTTAAAAGTCGGTTGAACGGCATTCATCGTGGGAAAATCGCTCGAAAAGGTCGTGCCGGTCACATAAGCATTCCCGGCTGGATCCGCAGCGATGCCAAACGCGTCATCCCAACCGCTGCCGCCGAAATAGGTCGAATAGATCAAGAACGAACCCGAAGAATCGATTTTGGTGATGAACGCGTCGTGGCAAGGAGTGGTCGACGGGCTCACGAACGGATGGCAAATGACATTGTGAAAATTCGGCTGCAATGCGTTGGCGGTCGGAAAATTCGACGAAATCGTATACCCCGTGATATAGATATTGCTGGAACTATCCAAAGCGATCGCCGCCCCGCGATCATCGCTGCCGCCGCCGAGATAAGTCGAATAAACCAGAACCGGGTCGATGACGAGCGGCTGCGTCTTATCGTAATCCCCGACTTGAAAACCGACCTGGTGACCGCCTTTAAGCGTATAGCCGCCGAGCACCGCCTGACGCACGCCGTTTATCTCCTGGTAAATCGTCGTCTCTAGTTTTACCTGCGAATCCCCGAGATGGAGCACTAGGTGCCCGTCCGCCTCGATCTCCTCGCTGTCGACACCGTCGAAGCGCAAGGTTATCCGCTTGGGATCTGCGCCCGCCGCGACGATGAAGTCGTATTCGAGCTGATTTTGATTGCCGTAATAAAGCAGGTGGATGCCCGGATAGACGTCGACGTACTGCACGCCGGAAAAATTTGAGATGTCGGTTTTCCAGTTATTCGGGTCGTTGCCGATGAAGTAATGGCTCTTTCCGGGCAACTCGCCGACGCCGGTGATCTCCGGCTTGGGGTTGGCGCCGACAAGTTTCATCCGCATGGAGTCGACTTCGCTGGAACGCCCTACGCGCGAGCCCCGGTCGGGCCCGGGTTTCGGTTTTCGCAATCCCAAGGAAGCGCCGTCGGGAGTGAGTAGAATGAGATATCCCCTTCCCCTCGCGAGGAAGCGAACATCGCTCGCGCTCTGCCCCTGGTTCGCCTCGAAATGAAGCGGCAGCTGGCCGAAGCTCGCGATGCTCAGAGTTTGATCGGCCGCCGCCGCAGCCGCGGCGGGTTTCTTCGGACTATTGCCCGGCGCCGCCGCAGCGAAAGCGGACCCGAAAGCGCCGAGGAACATGAAGAAAACCGAAACGATCATCAGACGAAGTTTCATGGCCTGCTCCAATCCGAAATCTCTCTCGTAGGCTCGCCAAGGTTGTCGCGCTCGTGATCGTGACGTCGTCGAACACGGCCGTCGCCCCAGCCGCGGCGAATCGCATCGCCCGGGGCGTTCCCGTGGTCTTGCAGGACCGCCGGCCGTGAACCGAGCCGGCGGAACGTGGATGGCGAATGAAATGATTTGAACTGAACGTAAAAGCGGGCGGACAACGTGCAGTGCGCGTCACGTTCCATGGAAGTCAAATGCGTGCTGGGTAAAACGCGAAAGCGAAAATACTCAGGCAAAGGAATAGAAAAAACATGGTGGATTTATTGTGGGACCGTGGGGCATATGAATCAATTTGGGTTGATACTTGATATGTGTAAACACAGGATGTGATTCGCCAGTGCTCGCGCTGTACGCCGTTGACACGGAGTAGACGGCGCGGCTAAGATTCGCGCACGCGACGGAGGGAAATTCCGATGGATCTACTATTTCACACCGAGCCGTCCTGGGCGCTCGTCGTCGTGCGGCTCGGGCTTGCGATCGTCTTTTTCGCTCACAGCATGCAGCAGCTCCGCAACGGCGCCGGAAAGACGATCGGCGCGTGGAAGGAGAGATACGGAATACCGAAGGCGATCGGCGCGCTCGGCATTTTCACAGAATTTTTCGGCAGCTTGGCGATGGTGCTGGGACTGCTGGGCCGGCCGTTCGCGCTCGGGCTCATGATCTTCATGTTCGTCGCGATGTGGAAGGCGCACTGGAAGCACGGCTTTTTCCTCGCGCACCGCGGCGGCGAGGGCAACGGCATCGAGTTTTGCCTCGTGCTGTTCCTGATGGCGCTCGCCGTGCTGATCGGCGGCGCGGGAGCGCTGTCGCTCGATCTTAAACTCGGCGGATGAAGCAACGGCGAGCAGCCGCCTTCAATCTTTCGCTTTTCTCAAATCGATGATCTGGTGGAGTTTCTTGACCCCGGCGGAGGAGCGCGCGGTACAGTGCGGGCAAGCGGCGACTTGCGGGACCAGAGCGATTCGTTTGAGCGGAAGATTGCGGATCGTGAAGCGGCCGCTACACCGGTGGCACCGAAGCACCGCATCCCATTCTTTCGTACCGTCGCGCGGTAGAGTCGCGGACGGGCCGAAGAGCGATAGCGGCGTAAAGCGCTTCATGCTTGCGCGGGGGGCTCCGGCTCCGCAGCGGTTGCATCCGATTCCGCAGGCTGATTCATGACGAAAACTCCATACGCTAGCGCGTCGGCGTCATCGCCGCGGCTCGGCCGCCGAAGCGTTTAAACTCTTGCGGCCTCGCCGCGCGCTTTCTCGGGTCGCCGAGTTCGAAACGCTTGCCTGCCTCGAGCCGGTCGCGGAACGTCTTCAATAAACGCCCTTCCGGTGCGTGCGGGCGGCCGAAGCTCTCCTGATTGTCGATCGTTCGCAGCACATTCTCGATCGAGCGCGGCAGGCCCCAATCGCTCCACAATACGCTGCGGACGGAAAGCACCGAGAGGAAAGCCGGCTGATGGACCGGCAGCTTTTCCAAAATGCCCCGGGAGAAATTTTCGGTCTTGAGCTCGCGATAAATTTCTTCGACCCGCTGCTTCTCGTCGGCTGTGCCGATCGTCTCGAGCACTCCCGCGAACGAGGCGTAAAGCTCCGGGTTGATCTTCTCGACGATCGCGAGCAGGTTTTTGATTTTGAACACCATGACCATCGTGTTCCACAACGCGCCCTTGGCGATCAGGTTGCAAGCGGATTCGAAGCTGGGCTTTTCAATAAATCGGCCGACGCGCTGAATCGTCAGCCCCGTAGGCTGATCGCCGTGCGCGCCGGCGGGCACAATGTAGCCGTATTCCGACTCCGCTTCGGTGGGCTCGACGCCGAGCAGGACGAAAAGCGAGGGATTCTGCTCGACCGCGTGAAACGCGATCGCCACGTGACTGACAAAGAGTTCTTCCTCGAAGATAAAATGGTCGGAGGGAAAGACAGCGACGGTGGCTTCGGGGTAGCGCTTATAGACATGCATGAGAGGCAGCAAAATGCCGGCCGCGGTTTCTTTGTTTTCCGGCTGCTCGATAACCGTGCCCGGAGCGCGCCCGGCCAGCTGCCGGCGCACGTCGGCGTAGCTTTGATGCTCCTCGCTGATGACCGTAAAGATGTGTTCCCGCGGAATCATCATCTCGATGCGGGCAAACGTGTGCTCCAGCATCGAGCGCCGGCCGATGAAAGTGACGTATTGTTTCGGAAGTGAATCGCCGCGAAGTTGCCGTACGAGCGGCTCGAGCCGTTTTCCCTCTCCAGCCGCCAGAACCACGCCGCAACGAGCCTGTTGATCCAACGGTCGCCTCATATTGACCTCCGCCGAAAACGGGAACCGATATGTAAAATGCGGCTGGTAGGAACGGCCGCAAGGAAGCATAGTAGGGGGCGAGTCGAAATCCGCCAATCAGGTGAAAATAGTAAATTCGCCCCGGTAAATACCTGAGGCGGCCGCAGCGCGATCTTCGGCCCCTTCTTGCCGGGCTCGATCTTGCACAACGGGTCCGCTTCGGCTACGAACTCAAGTAAGCGCAGTCCGGGACAAATCTCGATCCCATGCTGATGCAGCACCTCGCATGACCAGCACAACCCGCCTTGAGCAGATCGCAGCCGTAAGCCTGCTTCTCCTGCTGCTGCTTGGCTGTTTCCTGATTTTACGGCCGTTTATCACGGCGCTGTTATGGGCGCTGATCATCACCTTTGCCACCTGGCCCGTTTTTTCGTGGCTGCAAGAAAAGCTTCACGGACGCAAGGGCTTAGCCGCCATGGTCACGACGTTATTGATCGCGGCGCTGGTGGTGGTTCCGCTCGTGATCGTGGCCTCTAGCCTGACCGACGATGTTGGACGGGCAATCGCCTGGGGTCGCACCGTCATGGAGGAGGGGCCTCCCGACCCCCCGGCCTGGATATCGGATATCCCGCTGGTGGGCGGAACCATGAGCCGGTTTTGGGCCGACTTCGCCCATGATGGGGCTCGGCTCATGAGCGAAGCTAGCAAGTATTTCGTACCGGCGGGCGAATGGCTGCTGACGGCCGCCAAAACGGTCGGCCAGGGCACGCTCCAGGTCGTGCTCAGCCTCTTTATCGCCTATTTTTTTTACCGCGACGGGAGTCGCGGGGTGGAGCATTTGAATACGATGGCCGTGCGCCTCTGGGGCGATCGCTCCCTGCGCTTGATCGCGGTCGCCGCCGCCACGATGAAGGGAGTGATTTACGGCATCATCGGCACCGGCATCGTTCAGGCGATGCTCACCGCCTTCGGCTTGTGGATCTCCGGCGTACCCGGCGCGTTTTTGCTCGGTGTGGCGACGTTTTTTCTGTCGCTGATTCCCGTCGGCGCACCGCTCGTCTGGCTGCCGGCGTCATTATGGCTGTTCTACACCGGCGCCACGGGTTGGGCGATCTTTTTATTGTTGTGGGGAGCCGTGGCCGTAAGCAGTGCGGACAACATCATCAAGCCCTTTTTCATCAGCCGCGGCAGCGACCTGCCCTTCATCCTCGTTTTCCTGGGCGCGCTGGGGGGCGTGATCGCCTTCGGTTTTTTGGGGATTTTCCTCGGGCCGACCCTCCTCGCCGTCGGCTATAATATCATTCGCGACTGGGCGTGGATCAAAACCTCCGAGACCGCTTAGAGCTTATACGCGAGCATAATCCCGTCGCGGACCGGCAACAGGACGTTTTCCACACGCGGGTCTTCTTTAATGCGTTTGTTGAGCGCGTCGATCGCGCGGACGCGATCGTCGGTCGGGTTTAGCACCTTCCCTCCCTGCATCATATTATCCAATACGATGAGCCCGCCGCGCCGCGTAATTTCGATGCACGCGTCGTAATACGCGCCATAGCCGGGCTTGTCGGCGTCGATGAAGCAGATATCGAAGGGCCCTTTTAACGTCCGAACGGTCTGGAGCGCCGGGCCGAGCCTGACCTCGATTTTGTTGCCGAGCGGACTCGAGGCGAAGTAGCGCTTCGCCATCTCGGTCGTTTCCGGGTTGACGTCGCAGGTGATGAGCTTGCCGTCTTCCGGCAGGGCCTCCGCCCAGGCGAGCGCGCTGTAACCGGTGAACATGCCGATCTCCAGCACCGTCCTGGCGCCGGTGATGTGGACGAGCAGGCGGAGCAGCGCGCCTTCGAGCGGCCCCACCATCATCCTCGGCGATTTCGTTTTTTCGAAGGTTTCCTTCCAAACGACGCCGTGGAGCGGCGACATGCCGCGCGTGTGGCGCTCTGCGTACGCTTCGATCTCTTCGGGAACCGGAATCATTTCTATCTCCCCCTCACCGTCAGCACGGGACAGGTCGCTTCCGACACCACACGGCCGGCGACGCTGCCCATGAGCAATTTTTTAAGACCCGTGAGGCCGTGCGTCCCGATCACGATCATGTCGGCGCGGCGGTTCTTCGCGGCGCGCACGATCTGTTCGTGCGCGGTGCCTCGAAGCAATAGTCCGCTGACTTTGAGCTTCGCCTTTTGGAGTTTGTTCACGAGCTTCTCGAGCGAGGAGCGCGCCTGCCGCTGCGTGGCGCGGTCGAGGTCGACGTAGAGCGCCGGATCGGCATAGCTGTCCACGGGATAGGCGATATTCGGCACCACCACGTGGACGAGCAAAAGCTCGGCGCGGTTCTGCTTGGCGAAATCGACGGCCGTCTCCAAGGCGCGGTTCGACGCGCGAGAGAAATCTGTCGCGTGCAGGATGCGGCGGATGCGTTTCACTGAAGCACCTCCCTCGAAGACGTCGTTTTCGATCGCTTTACCGTTAGTAAGACGATTCGACACCGAGGTCAAGGAGCGCGATTGCGCCGCGCGATCGAGTTTGGTAAGGAGCGCACGTGGCGCTCGGTTTTATTCTCTCGTTCGTCTTATGGCTCTCCGCGGCCCAGGCGATCGCCGCCGAAGCGGAGGGCTGGAAAAACGACTGGACGAAGACGGTCGAGGCCGCGAAAAAAGAGGGGCAGCTCAACGCTTACGGCGGCTCGGAAATCACCCGTCCCGAGATTCTCGCCGCCTTCAATAAAGAGTATCCGGAGATCAAAGTCGTCACAGTCGGCGGCCACGCCGCCGACATTACGGCGCGCATCCTCGCGGAGCGCCGCGGCGAGAAATATATCGCGGACATCATCGCCAGCGGGCCCAACGCGCCGCGGAGTCTCTATCTCGCCAGGGCGCTCGACCCGATCGCAACGGCGTTCATTCTCCCCGAGGTCGCCGATCAAAGTAAATGGTACGGCGGCCGGCACTGGTACGCCGATCCGGAAAACAAGTTCATCTTCATGTTCGAGGGGTCGGTCTCGACCACCGGCCTTTCGGTCAACACGAATCTCGCCAAGGCCGCCGAGATCGGCTCCTATTGGGACCTGCTCCAGCCGAAGTGGAAGGGCAAGCTTTTGATGATGGATCCGCGCGGCGCCGCGCTGCCGACGCCGCTGCTGATGCTTTACCACGATCCCGAGGTCGGTCCCGATTATCTCCGGACACTGTTCACCAAGATGGACATCACGCTCTTCCGCGACCGGAGCCAGGGCACCAACTGGCTCGGGGTCGGGAAATATCCGGTCTGCTTTTATTGCCGCGATCTCGACCTCGCAGTGAAACAGGGCCTGCCGATCGCCGAGGTCCCGCCGGCCCAGTTCAAGGAAGGCGGCACGATCGGCGGCGGCAGCTGCAGCGTGATCGCGCTGATCAACCGCGCGCCGCATCCCAACGCGGCGCGGGTCTTCATCAATTGGTATCTCTCGCGCCAGGGGCAGATCGTCTGGCAGCGCGTGATGAATACGAAAGAAGTCGAGCCTTCGGACTCGATGCGCATCGACATTCCGAAGGACGACGTCATCCCCGAGGCGCGGCGGGCCGACGGCCGCAAGTACCGCGTGGTGGGATTCCTGGATCAGAAGCCGCTGCAAGCTCTGCTCGGCGAAGTCTTGAAATAGGTGACGCATGGCACACGAAGAAAATTATTCTCCCGTTGAGCTGCGAGCTTTTTTTCGCTCGCATACGCATCTCCCGATCTGGGAGGTGATCGAGCGCGCGGGCATCTGGGAGAAGCTCGGCATGAAGGTCTCTTTCGAATTCTGCGACAGCTCGTCGCTCGCCGAAGCCGCGCTCTTCGGCGGCGAGGTCGATTTCGTCTCCGGGAACCACATCACGCCGTACGCTCTCGTCGCGCGGCGCAAGCCGATGGTCTGCCTCGCCTCCCCTTCCAACAGCGTCAACGACAAGCTCGTGACGCGCGAGCCAGTGAAGTCCATCGCCGACCTGCGCGGCAAGCGCATCGCCGACACGACGCTGGTCGACTCGCACGGCGGCTACCATCACCTGCGCGGCAACCACATGATCTACGTCATGCGCGGCGGGCTGCGCCTCGACGAGGTCGAATGGGTGGAGCTCTGCGAGACGATGAACGAATTCCGCACCGCGCAGCTCGAAGGTCTCAAGTCGGGCCGCGCCGACGCGACCTTCGTCACCGGCAGCACGGAGAAATACGAGCAGGCGGGATTTCACGTGCTGCCGCTGGAGCCGCTGCCGATGATCACGGGCCCAACGCTCACGAGCACGCTGGCGAATTTAAAGCGCAGGGACCGGCTCGGCGAGCGTCTGGTGAAAGCGCAGGTCTTGGGCATTCATTTCGCGCGCACGCGCCGCGAGGAGACGGAAAAAATTCTCGCCGGATTGCGCGAGCGCGTGCCGGAGGCGACGCGCGTGAGCTATAACAGCGTCGCGAAGCTCCAGCCGAAGCCCTATCCCGATCTGCGCGGCATCGGCAATGCGTACGAGCTTTGCTGCCTCAAAGATCCGGCTGCGAAAAATACGAGTCCGACGGCGCTTTGGGACATGCACTACTTGAGAGAGCTCGACGAATCGGGATTTATCGACCGGCTCTACCAAGCGTAAAGCGTGAAGACGATTCTCCTAGCGGCCCTATTCTTTTCGATCATCGCTTCGCAGGCGAACGCCGCCGACGCCAAGCCCGAAGCCAAGGCGGCGTTGGAAAAAACCGTCGCCGCGGCGAAGAAAGAGGGCGAAGTGCGGATCTGGGGCGACATGGAGATCACGCACCCGGACATCGTCGCCGCCTTCAGCAAAGAATTTCCCTTCATCAAGCCGGTCATCGTGAGCGGCAAGGTCGGCGATCTCATGCCGCGCATCATCGCCGAGCGCCGCGCCGGCAAATATCTCGCCGACGTCTACAGCGGCGGCCTCGGCGGCCGGGCATTTTACGATTTTCAGCGCGCCGGCGTGCTCGACCCGCTGAGACCCGTTCTCATATTTTCCGATGTCGTCGACGAATCGAAGTGGCTTAACGGCAAGCACCACTACGCCGACGCTGAAGGACAATACGTTTTCATGTACGAAGGCAGCGTCGCCGGCGTCGGCCTCTACTATAATTCCAAGCTCGTCGATCCCAAGGAGTTTCATTCCTACTGGGACACGCTCAATCCTAAATGGAAGGGCAAGACTTTGCTGTTCGAGCGGCCGGGAACCGGCTCGCCCAACATGGTGCGGTTTTATTATAATCCCCAGCTCGGGCCGGATTTCGTGCGGCGTTTGTGGAGCGAGATGGACCTAGTCGTGTCGCAGGAGCGGCGGCAGGCGACGGACTGGCTCGGCACCGGCAAATTCGCCCTTTGCGTCGATTGCGCCGACACCGACATGGCGCGGAAGCAGGGCGTCCCCGTGAGCGAGTTCGACCACGCGAACCTGAAAGAAGCCGTCGGCGAGATCAGCACGAGCGGCAACAGCGGTCTCGCGCTGATCAACAAAGCGGCCAATCCCAACGCCGCCAAACTTTTGATCAACTGGTTCCTCTCCCGTCAGGGACAGACCGTGTGGCAGGACGTGATGAACAAAAAGGTCGTCGAGCCTTCCGACTCGATGCGCGTCGACATTCCGAAAGATAACGTCCTGCCGCCTTCGCGCCGCGAAGAGGGCAAGAAATACACGGTCGTCGGTTTTCAGGACCCGGAGCCGGTAATGAAGCTGATCAACGAACTCCGCAGCAAGAATAAGTAGGCGCGAGCAGCACGAGAGACGAGGAGCACCGATGGCGGATTATCAGCCCGTAGAGCTTCGCGCGTTTTACCGCTCGCACACACACCTCCCGATCTGGGAAGTAATCCAGGAGGCGGGCATCTGGAGGCGGCTCGGCATCGAAGCGGGCTTTGAATACTGCGATAGCTCGTCGGTCGCCGAAGCGGCGCTCTTCGACGGGCGCGTCGATTTCGTTTCCGGCAACCACATCAGCCCCTACGGCCTCGTCGCGCGCGGCAAGCCGATCGTCTCGCTCGCATCCCCCTCCAACAGCGTCAACGACAAGCTCATCTCGCGCGCGCCGATCGGATCGATCGCGGAGCTGCGCGGCAAGCGCCTCGCCGACACCACGGTGACCGACAAGGGCGGCGGCTACAATCATATTCGCGGCAACCACATGATTTATCTGCTCCGCGCGGGGCTCCGGCCGGACGAAGTCAAATGGGTGGAGATCGCCGACATCATGTCGGAGGAGTTCCGCAAAGATCAGATCGAGGCGGTCAAGGAAGGCCAGGCCGACGCCGCGATGGCGACGGGCGCAACCGAAACTTTCGCCAAAGAAGGATTACACGTCCTGGAGATGGGGCGCATCCCGATGATCAACGGACCGACGCTCACCTCCACGCTCACGAATTTAAAGCGCAAGGACCGGCTCGCCGAGCGGCTCGTGCAGGCGCTCGTCCTGGGAATCCATTACGCGCGCAACAATCCGCAGGAGACCAAGGCGATCGTCGCCAAGCTGAGAGCGCGCGTCCCGGAATCGAACGCAAGCTACAACAGCGTCGCGAAGCTCTTGCCGAAGCCCTATCCCGACCACCGCGCGATTCTCAACGCGTACGAGCTTTGCTGTATGAAAGATCCCAAGGCGAAGGAGCTGAGCCCGCTGGCGCTCTGGGATCTCCATTACCTGAGGGAGCTGGACGACTCCGGCTTCATCGACCGGCTTTACGGCGAATAAACCGAATCGACGAGAATAAGAAAGGAGCGAAACCATGGAGGCGAACCTGACAATGGCGGACGAGGTCCAGATCTTCGACGTCGCGGAGGCGCTCAAAAAAGGCGACCCGCTCAGCGGGCGCGTCGATATGGCGAAGTCGCCAAACAGCTTCGTCGCGGTTTTCCGCACCAAGCCGCGCGGCGGCGAGACTCACATCCACCAGCATCCCGATTCGGACCAGATCCTTTTCGTCCTCAAAAGCGAGCTGACCGTCGAAGGGCTTTCGGCAAAATACACGCTGAAGCCGAACCAGGGAGTCTTGATCCCCGCGGGCGTTCACTACGGCTTTACCAACACGTCCCAGGAGGACCTGATCTTTCTCTCGATGCGCACCGAGTCGAGCGGCGGCCGCAGGGTGGCCTACGTCAAAAACGCCCCTTCGAATGTTCACCTGAAAATTCCCGGCGCGATGCTCTTGGCCAGAGGAGTCGGCCGCCACATTTACGTCTACGCCATGAATCGCGACACCTTCGGCGTCTCGACGGTGCTCTACGAAGATTGGAACAAGGCGTCGCTGCTGCGGATGAATTGCGAATACGAAAGCGCCGGCGACCAGGTGATCGCCAAGCTGCCCGAGCGGCTGGTCCAATGGTATAAGATCGACCGGCTGACCGATTCGACTTACAAGCTCGCGCCGGAGCCCGACGGCACCCGCGTGCGCGTCGAGCTGACGCGCTGACGCGTCGATTCAAGATGAAGCTCCGCCTATTAAGGCTTGCCTGTGCTGGAACTCTCCTCGCGCTTCCCGCGCTGGCGTTCGCCCAGCCGATCGACAAGATCGTCGAGGGCGCGAAGAAGGAGGCCAAGGTCCGGGTCGGCATCACCGTCCGCTGGCAGGAAGGCGGCAAGCCCGGCGCGAAAAGGATGGTGGAGCTTTTCCACTCCCGCTATCCCTTCCTCAAGGTCGACTACGAGCGCGTCGGCGGCTCACGCGAGCGCGAGCGCGTCCTCACCGAGCTGGCGGCGGGGCAGATCTCTTATGACGTCACGGTCTTGAGCGAGACCCAGGTACCGGTCGCCGCCAAGGCGAACGTCATCGAGAAGATCGACTGGCGCGCGCTCGGGGTGCCGCCGCGGCACGTCCACGAAGACGGCCTCGGCGTCAACTATCGCTCGCAGATTTACGGCATCGCCTACAATCGGAAGCAGATTCCCGAGGCCGCCGGCGCCCAGCTTTCCTGGGAGGATTGCGCCGCGCCCCGCTTTCGCGGCAAGGTCGCCGTCGACAGCCGGCCGCGCCATCTGGAAATCTTCTGGCAGCCGCAGGTGTGGGGACGGGAGAAGACGCTCGCGCATGCGCGCCGGCTCGCGGCGAACGGGACTCGCTTCGAGCAGGACCGGACCGCGGCCATGACCAAGCTCGCGCTCGGCGAATACGCCATGGTCTGCGGCGCATTCTTTTCGACCTATCACGAGCAGATCCGCTCGGGCGACAAGGCCCAGCTCGGCTTTCGCGTCGCGGAGCCCGTTCCGGTGTCGCTCGGGGACGTGGTCTTCGTCCCGCGCGGCACGCCGCACCCCAACGCGGCGCGCCTTTGGGTCGTCTGGTCGTTGTCTCCGGAGGGACAGCAGGTTCTCGACGAAGTCGAGGGCAGCGGCAGCCCGCTCTTCCCCGGCACGCAGGCCGCCGCTCTGATCAAAGGAAAAAAGCTCGCGTGGTACGAACCGGAATATCGAGCCAAGGCGGATGAAATCTTGAAAGAGGTCCTCGAGGCCAGCGGGCTCCCGATCGTGCGCTGATCATGCGCGCCCGGCTCCCCAGCTCTACCGCGCTTTTTTTCCTCGCCGTCGTCGCGATTCTCATCTGGCTGATCGCCATCCCGCTGGGCGAGATGCTCCTCAGCAGCTTTCGCAGCGGCCATCCGGTTGCGCCCGGCCCCTTCTCCTTCAAGAATTACCGCGTCGCTTACGGGAGCCCGCTCACCTATCGGATGATCCTCAATACGCTCGTTTTCGCCGCCGGCGGCACCGCCGTCACGGCGGCAATCGCGATTTCCTTCGCTTGGCTCCTGGAGCGCACCGACATGCCGCTCCGAAACCTCTGCTGGAGCCTGTTGTTGATTCCCCTGGCTATGCCGGGGCTGCTCTTTTCGATGGCTTATGTCTTTCTCCTCATGCCGACGAGCGGGCTCGTCAACGTGTGGCTGCGCGATCTATTCTCCTCGTTCGGCGTCGAGCTTTCCGAGGGGCCGATCAACATCTACTCGCTCGGCGGGATGATTTTTTTGGACGGGATGCGCGGCGTCACCACGGTCTTTCTCATGGTCGCCGGCGCGTTCCGCATCATGGACCCGGCGCTGGAGGAGGCCTCTTTCGCCGCCGGGGCGAAAAACTGGGCGACGCTCAAGCGGGTGACGCTGCCGGTGCTCCGGCCGGCGCTCTTCGCGGCGCTTCTCTACGAGTTCGCCTCGTCGATGGAATCTTTCGAGGCCCCGCTGATCTTGGGGCTTCCGGGCCGGATCTATGTCTACAGCACGATGATCTACGTCTCGACGCGCGACGCGGTGCCGGATTACGGGCTCGGCGCGGCCTTCGCGGCGAGCTATTTTTTATTCTCGCTGGGCTTGGTCTATCTCTATCAGCGCGCGGTGGTGCGGCGCGCCGAGCGCTTCGCAACCGTCGGCGGCAAGGGCTATCGGCCGCGCCGCATCGAGCTCGGCCGCTGGCGCTACGCGGCGCTCGGCGTTTTTATATTGTATTTCGTTTTCGCCGTCGCGCTCCCGCTCGGCGTCCTCGTGTGGACGTCGCTGCTGCCGGCGTACGAGCCGCCGTCGCGCGCGGCGCTGGCGCGCCTCAATTGGGACAACTACGGTCTCATCTTCAGCGAGCCGGCGCTGCTGCGCTCCGCCTGGAACACGTTTATCATCGCCTTCACGACGGCGACGGCAACCGTGATGCTCGCCTTCGCCGTTTCATGGCTGGTGGTGCGGGCGCGCGTCAAAGGCTCCGGCGCGCTCGACGGCCTCACCTTCGCTTCGCACGCGGTCCCCGGCGTGGTAATCGCGCTGTCGTTTATTTTTCTCTATCTGCAGCCGCCGCTGCGCGCGCTCGGACTCTACGGCACGGTCTGGCTCGTCGTCCTGGCGCTGATCGCGCAGTACGTCTCGTTCGCGTCCCGTGCCACGCACGCTGCGGTCATGCAGATCCATAAAGAACTCGAAGAGGCGGGCGAAGCCGCCGGAGCGAGCCGGCTGCGTGTTCTGTGGCAGATCACCTTCCCTTTGATTCGACCGGCATTCATCGCGGCGTGGATCTGGGTCGCGGCGCACGCGGTGCGCGCCTTCTCGGTGCCGCTGATGCTCGCCGGCCGAACGAGCCGGCCGCTCGCGGTCATGCTCTGGCACCTCTGGGACGAAGAGCAGAATCTCCCGGCCGCTTCCGCCCTCGGCGTCTTATTGATCGCGATCTTGACCGTTGTGACCTTTTCCGGCAGGGCGGTCGTCGCCCGAGGATTGGGGTCACCGTGAGATTTTCTTCCCAAAAAAGAGTCGAGAGATGCTCGGCTCTTCGAAGCGGATTAACAGCCTAATGCGGCGTGTGCGCGATTCGCGGCGGGTCGATATCGACGACCCGGAGACCAAGGACATCAGGCCGATCACAAAGCCGCTCGACGAGACCGCCGCGAGCAGGAAGTAAAGACCGCCTCGTCTACGCCTTTACCTTCGTGAAAACCCGCAGCGCGTTCTTGTGGAAGATCTTGATCTTGTCCTCGGCGCTCAAGAAGCCGAGGCTATCGATCGTCGGCAGCACGTCGTCCGACGGCCTGCCCGTTTCCGGAATCACCGCGCCGCCGGAGCCCGGGAATTCCGTCCCGAACATCATCTGATCGACGCCCTTCTGTTTGATCGCTGCGGTCAGGAAATTCGCCTCGTACGCGCAGCAGTCGTAGAAGAGATTTTTGCTGAAATCTTTTTGCGCGATGTGGTGATCGGTCGGGACGAAGCGGTTGAGCGCCCCGCCGCAGTGGCAGATCACGATCTTCAGCCGCGGGAACAGCTCGAAGACGTTGCTGTGCTGGAGCAGGTGCATCGCGATGAATTCCTCGATGTAGTTGTTCATCTGGTAGTTGTGCGGAATGATTTCGATGCGCGGGTCGTAGCTCGTCGACGGATGCACCATGAGCGGCACATCGAGCTCCTGCGCCTTGGCATAGAGCGGATGCCAGTAGGCGTCGTGCATGCCCGGCGCTTCGCGCTTGCCGCCCGGATCGGGATTGACGTAGGCGCCGACGAAGCCCAGTTCTTTGACGCAGCGCTCCAGCTCGGCGGCGCAGTTTTTCGTATCGACCGATGCGCTCTGCGGCAACTGCGCCATGCCGACGAAGCGGTCGGGATGGAGCTTGACGATGCGCGCGATCACCTCGTTGGTGACTCGGCAGATCGCCTCCTGGAGAAACGGCCGAGTCCAGTGCCACATCGCGACCGGCCGGGGGCCGATGAGCTGGACGTCGATCTTGCGCTCGTCCATGCCCTTCAAGTGCGCCTTCTGCGCGCTTTCCAGCTGCTCGTCGGAGATATCGAGCTTGCGGTTCGGCGTGTTGAGCGAGACCATTCCTCCCAGGTGCCCGCGAAAATGCGGCGGCGTGCTCATGTGGCCGTGAACGTCGATGACTTTATGGTTTTGATACATGGCTCCTCCTCTGTGCGTTCGGCTTTCGCTTGTCTTACTTCTCCCGGAGAATTTTTTCCAGTGGTCCGTTTTCGCGAAACGGCTCGGGCCAACCGAGATATTCCTTGAACTCCGGCCGTCTGCGCATCAGGTCCTTAACGACGTTTTCGATGCCTTTGTCCGGAACGATCGGCGCTTTTTTCCAGAGCGGCGCGTAAGCCGCGACCGAGCGCTTGACGAGCGCTGGATCTTTCTCCCTCAGCCACTTGGCGAACGATTTTTCCGCGGCGTGGTGGTCCCTGCGGATCAGATTGATCGCGGCGACGTAGGCGCGGAGAAAATCTTCGGTGGTCTTCGGCTCGGCGCGAACATAGGCGCGGCTGCTGGTGACGCAGGACGAAGGGTAGACGATGTCGGTCTTGCTCAGATCGACGAGAACGGGCCACCCGCGATCGAGAAACGGCAGCGCGTAGCGCGTCGTCAGGGCGGCGGCGGCGATGCGCCCGCTTTCCAGCGCGGCGACCATCTCCGGCCCGGCGCCGAGCTGGAGGATGATCACATCACGCTCCGGATCGAGGCCGATCTGCTGCAGCGCGGCTTTGAGATAAAAGTGCGTGCTTGAGCCGTAGCGCGTGACCGCGCTTCCCTGCCCTTTCAGGTCGGCGGGCGTCTTGATCTCGGGCCGCGCGATCAAATAGACCGGGTCCGTGTCTATCGGACACGCGAGCAGGACCACGTCGCCGCCGGCCGCCCGCGCGGCGACGACCGACTCCGCGCCGACGCCCGAGAACGGCAAGTCGCCGGTGATGATCACGAGCGCGATCAACGAGCCGCCGCGGATTTGCACCGGCTCGACGTCGAGTCCGTAGCGGGCGAATATCCCGTAGTCTTTGGCGACCCAGACCGGAAGATGGGCGGGCGAGGCGGTCGTACCGTAATAGATGCGCTTGAGCTCTTCGACGGACGCCGCCCGGGCCGAAAAGGCGGAGCCGCAGAGCGCGATTAAAATCGCGATCTTCAATCCATCGCGGAGGATCATTCGACCTTATAGCCGAGCTCTTTCGCGACTTCGACGGCGAATTTCGGCTCGGCGACATCGAGGAAAGCGACCTGCTTTTGCGGCCCTTTGATCTGCGACTGAACCATGCGGATGACGTTGTTCATGCCCGCGGGCGTCGGCACGCCGCTGTCGTTGAAGTTCGACTGCACGAGCGTGTAGGTCTCGGCGGCGGTCGCGCGGTCCATGTTGAGCACGCGCACGATCAAGTCGAGCGTCTTTTCCTTCGCCTTCAGCATCTCTTTCTTCGCGAGCTGAAGCGCGCGAATGATTCTCTTGATTTCCTCGGGCCGCGCCTTGATCGTGCGCAGCGTCGCGGTGAGCCCGCCGGACGGCATCTCGACGAACGCGCCGACATCGAGCAGCCGGCGAAAGCCCTGGCGCTGGGCGAAAAACATATACGGCGGGTTGAGCGAGACCGCGTCGAGGAATTTGGATTCGAGCGACGGGACGAGCGATCCCGGCGGCACGCCGATGATGACGACGTCTTTGGGATTGAAGCCCTGCTTCTCCAGCGCGAAGACCAGCGCCAGGTGGCTCGTGCCGCCGAGGCCGGAGACGCCGATGCGCTTGTGCTTTAAATCCTGCAGCGTCTTGAGTTCGGGCCGCGCCATCAGCCAGTAGGCGATCTGGTTGGTCGACGACCAGAGCGCGCGCGTGTCGAGCCCGCTCATGCTCGCGCCGACGGTCGCCGTGCCGATACCCGATTGATAATCGAGATCGCCGGAGGCGAGCGCGGCGGCCGCGGCGGCGGAGCGCATCAGAATGATCTCGACCTCGAGCCCCTGGTCGCTGAAATGCTTCCACTCGCGCGCCGCGAGCAGCGGCAGCGCCGTGAAGCTGAAGTTCGCGTTGGAGATGCGCACCTTGCGCCGTTCCTGGGCGGCGGCCGGCGCACCGAGGAGCAGGACAATCAGGCAGAAAACGACGGCGCGGAAAATCCATTGGATGCGCATCTTAACGTGCCTCCGCTTGCGCCGTCGAAGCGCCGGCGATTTTTTTCAGCAAGCTCAAGTCTTCGAGGTCATCCGGCGCGAACGCTTTAGCGATTTTCAGCGTGTCGCGATAGATCTCGATCTCTTTCTCCACCGCCTGGTGCGGCTTCGTGCCGTCTTTGCTGAAGGTCGGCAGAATCGCCGCCAGCGCCTTTTCCGCAAGCGGCGGATCGATCTTGTGAAACGCGGCGACGTACCGGACGATCTCGCCGCGGTTTCCCGGAGCGTGGAGAAAAGCGAGCGTCTTCAGCAGACCCGCGATCATCGCCTCCGCCTTGGCGGGATTTTTCTTGAGCGCCGCCGCGTGCGCCACCAGGCCGATAAAGCTGAGCGGCGCGTAATCGCGCGCCTCCGCCAGGTGGCTGTAGCCTTTCGCCTCGAGCTCCTGCGCGAACGGCGGCGCGAGCATCGTCGCCGCGACCTTGCCGGTGGTGAGCGACTTGTAGGCGTTCTCCGTGACTCCGGTCGAGAGCAGCGTGACGCGCGCAGGATCGACGCCGTTGGCTTTGAGAATCAGCCGCGCCGACATGCCGGTCGCGTCGGTGATGGCGTTGACGCTCACGACCTTGCCGTCCAGCTCCTTCACACTCTTGATCTCGGGCTGCCCGACGAGCACGTGCGCCGGCTCGTGCTGCACGTAAAAGATGCGCTTCAGCGGATGGCCCTGCATGATCGCCGAGGTCGCGGCGCCGAGCGTGGTCGAGAAATCGAGCTCGCCGGCGACCAGCGCGGCGATTGCGGTCGGCGGCGCCATCGCGATGAGTTCGACGTCGACGACCTCCTTCGAGAAAAAACCTTTATCTTTACCGAAATAAAACGGCATCAGCGAAAGGCTCTTGGACGGGATGTGAATTCTGACTCTGGCGGGCTGCGCCGCGAAGATCGGACTTGAAACGACGAGCAGCAGTGCAGCGCCGGCGAAGAATATTTTTCCCGCCGTAGCGGCGATTCGCAAACCGGTCTTACAATGGATCGAGCCGCTGCGCCGGTGCTGCGCTAAAAGCATTTGGCCTTTTTCAACGCGCGCCGAGATGATGCGCGAGAAAATCGGCGATCAGCGGCCGATAGCGGAACGGCATGTTGTTGCAGACATGGTTGCCGCCTTCGAGCACGACCATCTCTTTAGGTCCCGAGGCCTCGGCGTAGATGCGCCGCGGCTGCTCGAGCGGGATGAAATCCTTGGTGCCGTGCACGATCAGGAGCGGACAGCGGATCTTCGGCGCCAGCCCTTCGAGCGTGCAGCGCCGGTGCAGCTCCGCGAGCTTTTCCTTGTCGTAAATCTTCCAGATGTGCGCGATGCGCGCGAACTCGAACGGATCGTCGAACCGGTTAAGCGAGCGCGTGCGGTCGTACATGCCGCCCGACAGCGTGCACGCCTTGATGCGATCGTCGCACGCCGCGGAGCGCGGCCCCAGGTAGCCGCCCATGCTCGGGCCGAAGACGCCGAG
>Ga0075433_10000535_pt1 | contig 24966 bp, 18 predicted proteins | sample RhiMethybrSRZTD2_FD_75299 | JGI IMG/M metagenome (GOLD analysis project Ga0075433, IMG submission 75299) | Populus rhizosphere microbial communities from Tennessee, USA - Rhizosphere MetaG P. TD hybrid SRZTD2 | ecosystem: Host-associated > Plants > Roots > Rhizosphere > Soil | place: USA... | reverse complement strand
GCCTTCGCGGTCTTTTCGAGCTCGTCCGGATTGATGCCGGCGCGGGTGCGCTGCGCCTCCCTCGTGAGACGCTGCGCTTCATCGCGATCTCGGTTGATGAGCGACGACAGCTGCGTGTTCTGGCGCGACAGCGAGATGACGCGAATCGCGTTGAAGGCGGTCAGCGCGATCACCACGAGCCCGGCAAGCGCCAGCAGGACGTGAACGGCGCGCTCGTTGTAGAAGGGGCGCGTCGAGAGATTGGTGCGCAGCACTAGGCCACCTGCTCCGGGGAGGATCGGGGCGAGGCCGGCCGGCGCGCCACGCGATCGCGCAGCAGCACGCCCACCGCCGGCGCCAGCATGTCGAGGAGCTCCCACGACGCCACGATGCGGTCGCGGACCTCGGCGGCGGGCCTGAAGTCCATCGGCTGGACCGACATCCCGATGCGCTCCTCGAGCAGCCGCCGGAAGCGCTCGGCCTCCTCCACGCCGATGACCGACGCGCCGGCGAGCACGACCTTCGTGAAGCCGCCGCCGCCGAGCCGGTCTTCGTGATACATCGCGGTCTGGTGCACGAGATCGGGGAGATCGCCGATGCCGCCGGTGCTGCGGTTGCGGTAGGAGATCACCTGCTCGTCGCGGACGACGGCGAGCGTGGCGTAGTCGGCGGCGACGTTGACGAGCAGCCAGTCGCCGCTCGACGGCGCTGCCGCGAGCACCGCGTTGATCTGGTTGAAGCTCGCGATGTCCACCACGCCGGCGTGCACGCCGATGGCATCGCACACCCGCTCGTAGGCCGCGACGATATCGCGCCGCGCGACCGTGACCAGGAACTCTCGGCCGCCGCCGGGCAACGAGGTCGCGTCCTGCCACGAGACCTGCCCGTCCTCGATCCGGAACGGCGCCGCCTTCCGCACCTGCCAGCGAATCAGCTGCTCGAGATCCTGCACCTTCTGGGGCACCTTCTCGAAGCGCACCAGGGACACCTTCGCGACCGAGTCGGGCAGCACCAGCGCGATCCGCCGGGTGCGCGCGCCGACTTTTTGCAGCACGCCGTCGATCGCCGAGGCCAGCCCGCGCTCGTCGTGGACGTTCGGCGCGTTCAGGGCCGGCGTCGCCAGGCCGGACGCCAGCGGCTCGACCGCGTGCCCGGCGATGGTGCGGCTCGAGCCTTGGACGCTCAGGGCCACGGCCAGGACCCGCGTCGCGGTGATCTCGACCGCCACCGAGGGCGGCGGGCTGGCGAGCCACGAAGCCGTGAACGGCGCCCGCTGGCTCATTCGACGAACGTCACCTTGTTGATTTCCCGGAGCGTGGTCTTCCCGAGCATCACCTGTTCGACCGCGCTCTCGCGCAGGAACCGCATGCCCTCTTCCCGGGCCGCTTTCTTGATCTCGGAGGTCGGGCGCTTGGCGAGAATGAGCTCGCGGATACTGTCGCTGAGATCGAGGAGCTCGCAGATCGCGGTGCGCCCCTTGTAGCCGGTGCCGCCGCACTCGATGCAGCCGGCGCCCTCGTAGAAGTGGCCGCTGAACTCGAGCGCCGGGTCGAGCGCCGATTCCTCGAGCTGGGCGCGGCTGATCGTCTGGCGCCGCTTGCAGTGCACGCAGATGTTCCGCACCAGCCGCTGCGCCAGCACGCAGTTCAGCGCCGACACGAACTGGTAGGCCTCGACGCCCATGTTCAGGAAGCGGCCGAGGACGTCCAGCACGTTGTTGGCGTGCACCGTCGTGAACACGAGGTGGCCGGTCAGCGCCGAGTTGATCGCGATCTGCGCGGTCTCGGCGTCGCGAATCTCGCCGACCATGATCTTGTCCGGATCGTGGCGCAGGATCGAGCGCAACCCGCGCGCGAACGTCAGCCCCTTCTTCTCGTTGATCGGAATCTGGGTGATCCCGCGCAGCTGGTATTCGACCGGATCCTCGATCGTGATGATCTTGTCCTCGATCGACTTGATCTCCGACAGCGCCGCGTAGAGCGTCGTGGTCTTGCCGCTGCCGGTCGGCCCGGTCACCAGCACCATGCCGTACGGCTCGGCGATGTACTTGCGGAACCGCCGCAGCTCGTCGTCCGGGAAGCCGAGGATGTCGAGGCGCAGCTCGTGGAACTGCTCGCTGATCGATTCCTTGTCGAGGATGCGGATGACGGCGTCCTCGCCGTGGACGCTCGGCATGATCGACACGCGGAAGTCGATGCTCTTGCCTCCCAGCCGGACCTTGAAGCGGCCGTCCTGCGGGACCCGCTTCTCGGCGATGTCGAGCTCCGCCATGACCTTGACGCGCGAGATGATGGTGCTGTGAAAGCGCTTGTCGATCGGCCGCATCGCCGGCTGCAGCACGCCGTCGATCCGGTACTTCACGTGCACCGCGTCGTCCTGGGTCTCGATGTGGATGTCGCTGGCGCGGCGCTGGATGGCGGAATAGAGCGTCGTGTCGACGAGACGAATGACCGGACTCTGATCGGTGGTCAGCTTCTCGACGGTCAGCTGCTCGTCGGAGAGCTCGTCTTCACGGAGGATCTGGAGCTGGAAGCTCTCGGTCGCTTCCTCGAGCACGCGCTGCGAGCTCTCGCTCTTCTTCAGGATCGCCTGGATCGCGGATGGCGTGCCGACCGTGACCTTGATGGGGGTGGCCAGCAGCACCGCGAGCTCGTCGATCATCGGCAGGTCGGTGGGATCCGACACGACGATGACCAGCGAGGTGCCTTCGCGCCGGTACGGCACGAACCCGTAGCGGAGCATCAGGTCGGCAGGGATCGCCCGGAAGAGATCGTGATCGATGCTGAACTGCGAGAGATCGACGAACGGCAGCCGGTAGCGCTCGGCGAGCCGCCGCGCGTGCGCGGTCTCGGCCGCCAGCTCCGCGGCTGTGGTTTCGGGAACGCCGACGTACATCTCCTCGGCCTTCTCGGACGTGGAGGCCGGTGTTTTTCCGTTGGCCATCAGGTCAACCCACCCATGTTGAAGAGCGGCATATAGAGCGACAGCAGCAGGCCGGCGATGATGATGCCCATCACCACCAGCAGAGTCGGCTCGACCAGCGTGATGAACCGCGCCAGGTTGGTGTCGATCTCCTCGTCATAGAAATCGGCGAGGCTGTTGAGCATCTCCTGCAGCGCGCCCGTGGACTCCCCCACTTCCACCATCTTGATGGCGACGTCGGTGAACGCGCCGCTGTCGTTCATCGCCATTGAGAGGGCCCTGCCCTCCCGGACCTGCTGACCGGCGACCTGGAGCTCGCGCGCGATGTAGCGGTTCTTGATCGAACGCGCGGAGACATCGATCGCGTTGACCAGCGGAATGCCGCCCCCCAGCAGCGTCGCCAGCGTCCGCGCCGCCTGCGAGGTCGAGAACTTGCGCGCGATCTGGCCGAGCGCCGGGAGCTTCAGCACCCAGCGGTCGAAGCGCTCGCGCTGCGCCGGCTCGCGGATCCAGATCCAGAACATCACCGCGATCGCCACCACCGTGCCGATGATCATCAGAAAGTAGGTCCGCGCGGTCTCCGACACCCAGACGATGATCCGGGTCGACAGCGGCAGTTCCTTGTCGAACTGCTGATAGAACGCCCCGAACTCCGGCACGACCCGCAGCACGATGATCGAGACCACGACGAGCGACAGCGCCAGCAGGATCGCCGGATAGACCAGTGCGGAAATCGTCTTCCGTTTGACGTTGGCCACCACCTTGACGTAGGCCACGTACCGCCGGATGACCTGCTCGAGGTTGCCGCTCTTTTCCCCGGCCAGGAGCGATGCCGTATAGACACCGGGAAACAGCGTGCCGTGCGCCTCGAACGCCTCGGACAGCGAGCTCCCCGCGCGCACCCGCTCGTACACGTCGTCGAGGACCGATTTGAAGAGAAGATTGGTGACGCGCCGCCTCAGGATGTCCAACGACTGGACGAGCGGCATGCCCGCCTTCAGCAGGGTGGCCAGTTCCTGATTGAAGACCAGGAACTCCCGGGTCGAGACACGGGAACGGGTCGGGAGCCGGAAGCTCCCCAGCGACGCGCCCCCGGCGCGCGAGATCCCGAGGACGTACAGGCCCTTTTCCTCGAACTCCTGCCTGAGCCGCGCCTCGGTGTCCGCGGCGTAGATCCCCTCGATGATCTCACCGCCGGGAGTGCCCAGCCGGCACCGGAACTCCACGCGTTACCTTCCGTCCCGCCGCACGGCGCAAGCTCTTGTCACGGTTGACATTATCGGCCTACGGCAATCCGCGAATTATATACCAGCCCACCTCAGCCCCGGCCGCTGTCGCGGGCGGAGGCCGGCGTCAGCCGGACCCGTACCGGCACCCTCGAAGGGACCCGATCCTCAAGGATTAGACAGGAAAGAACCGGACGCGGCTTGGAAAACTGAGAGGAGTCAGCGAATCCCCGCCAGCGACAGGATGCGGCTGACGTAGTCCCGTGTCTCGCGGTAGGGCGGGATGCCGTTGAACTTCTTCACGGCGCCTTCTCCGGCGTTGTAGGCCGCGAGAGCAAGATCCACGGTCCGGAACTGATCGAGCAGCGACTTCAGATGCTTGACGCCGGCGGCGATGTTGGCCTTCGGATCGTACGGGTTCCGCACGTTGTAGAGGCGGGCCGTCGACGGCATCAACTGCATCAGCCCCATGGCACCCTTGTTCGATCGTGCTCTCGGCTGGTCACCGGATTCGACCTGGATCAGGGCCCGAACCAGGAGCGGATCGACACCGTGGGTTTCCGCCATCGCCGTGATGATTTCCCCGTAGGGTCCCATCGGAAGACCGTCGTCGGGGCTGGATGCGAGGACCACATCGGTCGCGACCGATTCTTGAGGCGCCGGCTCCGGACGCGCCACTTCGTCGGGGAGGATCTTCTCGACCAGGGTCTTGTCGCACGTCACCTCGCCGCCGCTCCGCATCTGGAGGACGATCGACTCCCCCTCGAGGCGGTGGCCCTTGACGGACAGGGTCCGGCCGGAGCTCAGCACGACGATCTCGGCCTGGGCCGAGCTCGCAGTGCAAAACAGGGCAAACAGCAGCGCCGGCAGGCACGCGGTCAGTCTGGAGCTCATAGTGGCGAGTCACTCATCCTACCAGCTATCGGCAGATCCGTCCAGAAACACTACAGCTCCGCCGTTGGCGGGAGGACGCCGGTCCTGAGATGGGAACAGCTTGTCTCGCCGAAGCCCTGAAAGGGCGAAGGCGGATTACTTGGGCTCGATGAAGGTGTGGTAGACGCGGATACCGAGCTCGCGGGGATCGGATCCGCCGGGCTTGAACGTCTTGTCGGCCTCGACGGACATCTCGACCATCTCGCCCGTCCCGAGCTGCGCGGCGGTCACCGGATAGACGACCAGCGTCTTCTCCTTCACGTCGGCCGCGAAGGTGGCGAGGACCGTCTCGCCGACCCGAACCGTGATCTGCTGCGGCGGGGTGAAGAGGTCGCTCCTCGCGTCGTACTCGAGGTAGAAGTTCGAATCCTTCTTCGGGTTCCGGAAGGAGAAGGACGCGCGCTTCTGCGTCCATTGCCACTCCGACATCGGGTTCTCCGACGCCACCTCCGCCGGGTGCCAGCCTTCCTTGTAGATCAGGAAGACGTTCTCGGACTGCGGCAGGAGCTCGAGCTTGGCGACGTTGTACTCGCGGCGGGAGGCCTCGGGAGCCGCGAGCACGAGGCGCTTACCGTCGGCTTGAGAGTACAGACCGATCCGGACGTTCGCCTCGCCGATGTACGGATAGTTGGGAATGAAGATGGTCCGCGTGTATTCCACCGTCTGGCCGGGGGTCCACCGCGAGGTCGGCGTCGGCGGCAGGTGATCGTCGGTCCACAGCTGCTCGCCCTGCGGATTCAGGACATGGACGAAGACCCAGTAGTCGCCGTCGAATTTCGCGTTGGCGGCCACCTGGAACCGGTAGGTCACCTTGACCGGACTGCCGATGGCCACGCGGTCGCGCGCGAACGTCACGTTCGGCGTGGCCACGGGGGGCATGTCCGGCTCTCGCTTGCGGCAGCCGGCTATTGAAACAGGAATCAGAAGCGCGCAGCCGAGCAGGAGCGCAGACGCGCGAAGAGACAGTACAGAGTGGACTCGATGTGTCATGCGGACCCGGAATTGTAATGCAGTTGTTCGAGCTACTGCAATATGTTAGCCTTCGGCCTCGTGCCCGCGGAGGCGCGGTTTTTCCTCTGAGAGAACGTCACTCCATTCACGCCCTGACCGACCAGAAGCACACCGATGTCCGACGCCCTTGGTCTCGTGGAAACGAAAGGTCTGATTGGTTCAGTCGAAGCGGCCGACGCGATGGTGAAAGCCGCGAACGTGGTCCTCGCCGGCAAGGAGTACATCGGAGCGGGATACGTCACGGTGATGGTCCGTGGCGACGTGGGGGCCGTCAAGGCGGCAACCGACGCCGGCGCCGCGGCGGCACGCCGCGTCGGCGAGCTGGTGTCCGTTCACGTCATTCCGCGTCCTCACGCGGAAGTCGAGAAGGTGCTCCCGAAGGCCAAGGATTCCAAGGCGTCGTAAATGGCGGATCGCGATCGTGACCTCGCCTCCGTACAGGAAGCGCGGACGCTCGCCCGACGGGCCAAGGACGCGGCGCCTCTTCTCGGCGAGCTGACCCAGGAACAGATCGACGCGATCGTCGACGCGATGGCGGCGGCGGTCACGCCCGAAGCCGAAGCACTCGCCCGGCTGGCGCACGAAGAGACCGGCTACGGCGTCGTCGCCGACAAGGTCCAGAAGAACCTGTTCTCGTCGGAGCAGGTCTACCGCTTCATCAAGCCGATCAAAACCGTGGGCGTCATCCGGCGGATCGAGGATCGGAAGGTCATCGAGATCGCCGAGCCGTTCGGCGTGGTCTGCGCCATCGTGCCCTCGACGAACCCGACGTCGACGGCCATCTACAAAATCCTGATCGCGGTCAAAGCGCGCTGCCCCATCGTCATCAGCCCGCATCCCGCCGCCGCCCGCTGCATCACCCGCGTCGCCGAGATCATGAACGAGGCGGCGCGCCGTGCCGGCGCTCCCGAAGGCACCATCAACTGGATGACCACGGTCACCCTGGAGGGTACCCAGGAATTGATGAAGGCCCGCGAAACCGCCGTCATCCTGGCGACCGGAGGAATGGGGCTGGTTCGCGCGGCCTACAGCGCCGGCAAACCCGCGTACGGCGTGGGTCCGGGCAACGCGCCCGCCTACATCGAGAGCAGCGCCGACATCGCGAAAGCGGTCCGCGACATCGTCACCGGCAAGACGTTCGACAACGGGGTGCTCTGCTCGTCCGAGAACTCGGTCGTCGTGGATGCGCCCCTGGTGGAAGAGGTGAAGCGGGCGTTCCGCGCCAACGGCGGCTACTTCATGTCGGCTTCCGAGATCGATGCGGTCGGCAGGATTCTGGTCAGCCCGCAGCGCTTGCCCAACCCGGCACTCGTCGGCCGCCCGGCGACCTACATCGCGCAGCAGGCAGGCATCACGGTCCCCGAAGGGACGCGGGTCCTGCTCGCGGAGCTCCAAGGAGTGGGGCGCGACTACCCGTTGTCGATCGAAAAGCTCTGTCCCGTGCTCTCGTTCTACGTCGTGCAGGACTGGCGCGAGGGCTGCGAGCGGTGCAAGCAGATTCTGCGCTACGGCGGGATGGGTCACACCATGTCCATCCACAGCCGCAACGACGACATCATCCTGCAGTTCGGCCTGAAGAAACCCGCGTACCGGATCGTCGTCAACTCCCCGACGACGCACGGGTCGATCGGGTTGACGACCGGGCTGGATCCCGCGATGACGCTGGGTTGCGGGGGGTACGGCGGGAACATCACCTCGGACAACATCTCGCCGCGCCACCTGCTGAACATCAAGCGCCTGGCCTATGAGATCAGGCCGGCGGTCGTGCGCCGGGAAACCGCACCGCCGGCGCCGGCCCTTCAGCCGGGGACCCCGCTTCCCAAGGTTCCCGCCGTCCGGGCGCCGGGCGGCCTCGCCGCCGAATCGCTCGCACGGCGAATCGACCAGTTCCTGGCGTCGCGCGGCTACACGGCCCCCTCTTCCGCCACGGTTTCCCCGGCATCGGCGCCGGCGCCGGCCGCGAGTCCGGTGTCCCCACCGCCGGCCGAGCGCGTGCTGTCAGCTGCGCCAGTCGAGAAGCCCGCCGACTTTGTCTGCGAAGACGACGTCAGACAGGCGATGAAGCAGGGGCGGAAGATCACCATCAGCGAACGGACGATCGTCACCCCATCGGCGCGGGATCTCGGCGACCAGCAGCGGCTTTTCATCCAGGCGAGCTGGCCGCGCTGAAACGGCCGCGTTCGCAATACTCTTGAGCTGCTTGGGTTTACGGTTGACCCACCGTGCTCAGCAATGCTAAGCTGTTCGCCCCAGCTGTACTCAGGGTTTCCGCTTTCGGCGGATTCGAAAGCTCGCCGGCACCGGCAGCACGGTCGGTAGGCGATGGCAACAACGGGAGCCCCCCGGCCGGGGGGCGACCTCAACAGGGTTCCTGGCTCTACGGTGACAGTCGAGCCGCTTGCCCTCGCGGGAGCGCCCAGATGCTCAATCGTGCTTCGGTGTCGACGCCGGTCGCCTGCGTGGCGAGCGCCTTCTTCTTGATGGCCACGGCGTGCGGCTCCAATCCCAAAATCCAGAAGGGGCCAGCCGTTCCGGCTCAGACTGCCGCGCCCGCGGCGCAGGCCCCGGTGTCTCCCGCGCCCCCCGATCCCGTCGTCGCGCTGATCGCGACCTCCCAGGACCATTTCACCGCTGGTGAAAGAGAGCTGAAGCTGGGTCACCTCGATCGCGCCCGGGTCGAGTTCGACCGCGCCGTCGACGTCCTGCTGGAGTCGCCCTACGGCGCCCGGACCGACGTCCGGTTGCGGGAGCACTTCGATCGGCTGATCGACCGGATCAACGCGCACGAAGTCACGGCGCTGGCTCAGGGCGACGGCTTCTCGGAGACACGGACAGAGCCGGCCTCCATCGACGAGATTCTGGCGATCGCCACGTTCCCGAAGCCGGAGACCAAGGCCTCCACCGAGGAAGCCGTGAAGGCGGACCTCGCCGCGACCGAGCACGACGTGCCGATCCCGCAGAATGCCAAGGTGCTGGCGGCGGTCGAACTGCTCAGCGGCCGGCTCCGCGAGTACGTCCAGGACAGCCTGGTGCGCGGGTCCAAGTACCTGCCGATGATCCAGAACGTCTTCCGCGCCGAAGGCCTGCCGCTCGACCTCGCCTACATCCCGGTCATCGAGAGCGGCTTCAAGATGAACGCGCTCTCCAAGGCGAGCGCAAAGGGTCCGTGGCAATTCATGAAGCCGACGGCGAAGGACCACGGCCTGAAGACCGACTGGTACATCGACGAGCGCTCCGATCCTGAGAAGGCGACGGTTGCCGCGGCCAAGTACCTCAAGACGCTCCATCGGATGTTCAACGGCGACTGGCACCTGGTGCTGGCGGCTTACAACGGCGGGCTGGGGCGGCTCCAGCGCGCGCTGAGGTCGTCCGGCAGAGACGACTTCTGGTCCCTGGCCGAGTCGCAGCGGTATCTTCCGCGCGAGACGCGCGAGTACGTGCCTCTCATCCTGGCCGCCATCATCGTGGCCAAGAATCCCGCGCAGTATGGCTTCGAGTACACGGCCGCCGAGGCCGTGCCGTACGACAAGGTGGCGGTGCCCCGGGCGGTCGACCTGCGCCGGGTCGCGGAGTGGACCGGCGCGACGATTGACGAGATCCAGACGCTGAACCCCGAGCTGCGGCGCTGGACGACGCCGGTCAAGTATCCGGACTATGAAGTGAAGGTGCCCGCCGGCACCGCGGACAAGCTGCTCGCGCGGTTGACCGGCGCTCCCGCATCCGAGCTCGGCTCGTTCAACTGGTACACGGTCAAGCGGGGTGAAACCCTCTCGAGCGTCGCGCGCAAGCTCCGGGTCGCGAGAGTCGATCTCGCGGAAGCCAACCACCTGAGCGTGCGGTCGGCGATCCGTCCGGGCCAGGACCTGATCATCCCGCGCGCGCCGGCCACGCTGCTCGCCGCACGGACCGAGCGGCCCGCGCCGGTGGCGGTCGCCTCACGCGCCATTGGTGGACCGGCGGCGGTTGCGACCGCGGGCCGGCCCAGCGAATCGGGCGTGATCACGTACCGCGTGAAGCGCGGCGACACGCTGTTCTCGATCGCGCAGCTGTTCGACACGACCGTTGCCAAGCTGCGCAGTCTCAATCGGCTGAGCGGCAGCCGCATCAGCGTCGGCGATCGGCTGACCGTCCGCGCCCGCTAGTTTCGAAACCCGTTCGACATCAGAGCCCGTCATCGCTCACCGCGGTGACGGGCTTTTTCGTTCGTCCTGGACGGGAATTCCTGCACACTCGTCCTCGGTCGAGCGTGGCAGCTTCTGCAGCAATTCTCCGCTGCTCCTCCAGAAAGGCCGGGAAATCACGCGGCGAGAGGATTTGCATCGTCCCACGCATGCTCGCGTGCGTGCGGACGGCGGCGGTCTACGGCATCGAGGCCTTCACCGTGCAGGTCGAAGTGGACGTCTCGCACGGCCTCCCCTCGTTCACGATGGTCGGCCTCCCCGATCCCGGCATCCGCGAGAGCCGCGATCGGATCCGCAGCGCGATTCGCAATTCCGGCTTCGAGTTCCCCCCGCACCGCATCACCGTCAACCTCTCGCCGGCCGACGTGCGCAAGGAGGGAGCGAGCTTCGACCTGCCGATCGCGCTCGGCGTGCTCGCGGCCGCCGGCGTCCTCGCGCGGCGGGACGTGGATGACATGTTGCTGATCGGCGCGCTCTCGCTCGACGGTGGCATTCAGCCGACGCGTGGCGTGCTGCCGGTCGCCGCCGCGGCGCGCAGGCAGGGCTACCGCGGATTGTTGCTGCCGGATGGAAACGAGCGCGAGGCCGCGGCGGTGCACGGCCTCGATCTGTTCGGCGTGCGCAGCCTGCCCGACGCCGTGCTGGCGATCAACGATCCTCGCGGATTTCGACGGCCGGCGCGTGTTGCCGCGCCACCGGCGCCCGAGCCAACGGCGCCCGACTTCGCGGATGTGCACGGTCAACTGCTGGCGCGGCGTGCCCTGGAGATTGCCGCCGCCGGTGGCCATAACGCGCTGCTGGTCGGCCCACCTGGCGCGGGAAAGACGATGATGGCGCGCCGGCTTGCTGGCGTGCTGCCTACTCTCACGCTGGACGAGGCGGTCGAGGTCACCACCGTGCACTCGGTGGCCGGACTGATTCATCCCGGCACCGGACTGCTCACCGCGAGACCGTTCCGGGCGCCGCACCACACCGTCAGCGATGTCGCGCTCGTTGGTGGCGGCACGCTTCCGCGGCCCGGCGAAATCAGCCTGGCCCATCATGGAGTGCTGTTCCTCGACGAGATGCCGGAGTTCAGCCGCCACGCGCTCGAGGTGCTGCGGCAGCCACTGGAGGAGGGCGTTGTCCGAATTGCGCGCGCCGCCCGAACGGCCACGTTCCCCGCCGCGTTCATGCTGGTCGGCGCGATGAACCCCTGTCCGTGCGGCTATGCGGGCACTGAGGTCCGGCCGTGCCGCTGCACGCCGCAGCAGGTCGATCGGTATGCATCACGGTTGTCCGGCCCGCTTCGCGATCGAATCGATCTGGCCGTGACCGTGAACGCGGTCCCGCCACGCGACCTGCATGTCGGCGCCGGCGGTGAGAGCACGGCGGCAATCCGCGAGCGCGTGGTCGCGGCGCGGACGCGGCAGCTGGAACGGGACGGCACGCTGAACGCCCGGCTCGAAGGCCGCCGGCTGCGGACGCGCGTACCGCTCGACGCGGCGGGCCGGACGCTGCTCGAAAAAGCCGTGGCCCGGCTCACGCTCTCGGCGCGCGCGTTCGATCGCGTGCTGCGCGTCGCACGCACGATCGCCGATCTGGCCGGCGCTGAAGCGGTGAGTGTGGATCACCTGGCCGAGGCCCTGCAGTTCCGCGGCCGGTGAGTTGTGGGATCGCCAGGGTCTGAAGACCCTGGCGCTACGCACGCGCGACTTACGACTAGTGCTCTCTCTACCTTCGCAGGGTGTTCAAGGTCGTGTGTTCGCCGCCCGCGAGCGCGGCGGCGTCATAGGTCCGGCCCTCCGGCCGGAGCCCTGTCACATCGTGAAGCGCTTCACCACGCCGGCCAGTCCGAGCAGCGCGCCGCCCGAGACCAGCAACGCGGCCGGCTCGCCCGTGCGGTCGGCGACCTGCACCGCGGCGGCGGTCACGCTGGTCGCGACGGTGGCATTCGCGAACGTCAACGCGGTCGCTGCCGCCACCATCACGAGAACCAAAACCAGGGATACCTTCATTTCCTCACCCGTTTCTCATCCTTCCCACGCGCCTGCGTACTTGGCTCTTCAGCGCATGGTGCGCTCAGCGATATTGCAAGGTCCTGTCCAGCCAAAGCCCATCCATTGAGCGGTTTCCGGGTTGACCGGCGGAGGTCGTGTGGTAGAGTTCGAGGCTTATCCGGATGCGAGAGAGCTTCATCGTCAGGGTGGCGCGCGACGCCGGCGGCAGGACTTTTCGCTTCACGATCGGCGCGCACGCGCTGACGGCTGGCGTGCTCCTGTTCGTCGGATTCCCGGTATTGTTCATCGCCGGCACGTCATGGGGTGCCCGCGCGGTGATCTCCGATCTCATGCGGCAGAACGCGGCGCTGCAGGTCGAGAACGCCAACTACCGGGACGCCACCGGCCAGCTCGCCGCTCAGGTCTCGAGCCTTCAGGCCGCCGCCGACACCCTCATCGCGACCGCGGCCGTCGATCCGCAGGCCGCCCGTGCGATGGAACGGCTGCCCCCCTCAATCACGCATCGAGCGATGGGCGGCGGCAGCGGGATGCTCCGGGGAGTGACCGACGCCGTCGGCTCCGCGGAACCGGCGATCGGTCTGCTCGGCGACGTCCTCCGCATCATCGAAGGCCAACTCGACCGCTTCCGGCCGGGCGCCGAACGCCGCCAGGCGCTCGCGGCCGCGACGCCGTCCATCTGGCCGGTGACGGGCGGGCTGACGTCCTCGTACGGCTCGCGCCTCGATCCGTTCACCGGATCCCATGAGTTCCACGCCGGCCTCGACATTTCGGCGGACGCGGGGCAGCCTGTGTTCGCCACCGGCGACGGAACCGTGGAAACGGCCCGCTGGAGCGGCGCGTTCGGCAATCTGGTCGTCATCGACCACGGGTACGGCATCGGCACCCGTTACGGACACCTCGCACGGTTCGCCGTCGGCGAGGGCCAGCAGATTCGCAAAGGCGACGTCGTCGGATACGTCGGCTCGACCGGCCGATCCACGAGCCCGCACGTCCACTACGAGCTGCTGTTGAACGGCCGTCCGACCAACCCGCTGCGCCTTCTCGGGCGCTAATCCCTTCGACTCGCTCTGCTCGCTCCCTTCGACTCGCTCCGCTCGCTCAGGGCAGGCCGACCCTATCCTTCGCTGCCCGCTCGGGTTAGAATCTTTGAAATACCCGTGCGGTCCCGCGAATGATCATCGACACGATCCTTGCGAAGGTCATCGGCACCCAGAATGAGCGCGAGCTGAAGCGCATCCGTCCGCTCATCGCCGAGATCAACGCCAAAGAGCCCGAGGTCCAGGCGCTCTCGGACGAGGCCCTCCGCGGCAAGACCATCGAGTTCCGCCAGCGGCTCGCCAACGGCGAGACCCTGGAGGACCTGCTCCCCGACGCCTTCGCCGTTGTCCGCGAGGCGGGCAAGCGCACGCTGAACATGCGGCACTTCGACGTGCAGCTGATCGGCGGCATCGTGCTGCACCGCGGCAAGATCGCCGAGATGAAGACCGGCGAAGGCAAGACGCTGGTCGCGACCCTCCCCGCCTATCTGAACGCGCTCGAAGGCAAGGGCGTCCACGTCGTCACGGTCAACGACTACCTGGCGCGGCGCGACTCGGAATGGATGGGCCGGATCTACCGGTTCCTCGGCATGTCGGTGGGTGTCATCCAGCACGATTTGAACGATCAGGAGCGTCAGGTCGCCTACGCCTCCGACATCACTTACGGCACGAACAACGAGTTCGGCTTCGACTACCTCCGCGACAACATGAAGTTCGATCTCGCGAACTACGTGCAGCGCGGACACCACTTCGCGATCGTGGACGAAGTGGACAGCATCCTGATCGACGAAGCGCGCACCCCGCTGATCATCTCGGGTCCCGCGGAAGAGTCGACCGATCTCTATTACGAGGTCGACCGGATCATCCCGAAGCTGACCCCGGGCCGGACCACCCGCGGCGACGTCAAGGCCGAGGATCGCGAGGAGCTCGAAAAGACCGGCGACTACATCGTCGACGAGAAGCACAAGACGGTCACGCTGACCGAGACCGGCATGGCGAAGGCGGAGAAGATGCTGGCGCATCGCCTCCAGCCCGGGGGTCTCTACGACCCCGCGAACATGCCGCTGCTCCACCACATCAATCAGGCGCTCCGGGCTCATACGCTGTTCCGCCTCGATGTGGACTACATGATCAAGGATGGCGGCGTCGTCATCGTCGACGAGTTCACCGGGCGTCTGATGCCCGGCCGGCGCTGGAGCGACGGCCTGCACCAGGCGGTCGAGGCCAAGGAAAAGGTCAAGATCGAGCGCGAGAACCAGACCCTCGCGACCGTCACGTTCCAGAACTACTTCCGCAAGTACGGCAAGCTGTCGGGCATGACCGGCACGGCGGACACCGAAGCCGAGGAATTCGCGAAGATCTACAAGCTCGACGTGATGGTGATCCCCACCAACCGGGAGCTGAAGCGCATCGAAGAGCCCGATACCGTCTACCGCACCGAGCGCGAGAAGTACGACGCCATCGTCACCGACATCCTCGAGAAGCAGCAGCAGGGCCGGCCGGCGCTGGTCGGCACGGTGTCGATCGAGAAGTCGGAACGGCTGTCGAAGCTGCTGAAACTGCGTGGCATCAAGCACGTCGTCCTGAACGCGAAGTATCACGCGCAGGAAGCCGAGATCGTCGCGCAGGCGGGCCGCAAGAACACGGTCACCATCGCCACCAACATGGCCGGCCGCGGCACCGACATTCTCCTCGGCGGCAACCCCGAGTTCATGGCGCGGCAGCAGACGCTCGGCGATCAGCTCGCGGAGAAGCTGCCCAAAACCGAAGCCAAGTTCATCGACGACGACGACTTCGTCTACTTCTACCACCTGGAGAATTTCTACCGGGTGCCGCGCCAGGCGTACGACCGCATCTACCAGGCGCTCAAGAAGCAGACGGACGCGGAGCACGACGACGTCGTGGCGCTCGGCGGCCTGCACATCATCGCGACCGAACGGCACGAGGCACGCCGCATCGACAACCAGCTGCGCGGCCGCGCCGGCCGTCAGGGCGATCCCGGGTCATCCCGCTTCTATCTCTCGCTCGAGGACGATCTGATGCGGATCTTCGGATCCGACCGCATCTCCGGGCTGATGCAGCGCCTCGGCATGGAAGAGGGCGTCCCGATCGAGCACAAGATGGTGACCAACGCCATCGCGCGGGCGCAGAAGCAGGTCGAGGCGCAGAACTTCTCGGTCCGCAAACATCTCCTCGAGTACGACGACGTGATGAACAAGCAGCGCGAGAGCGTCTACTCGCTGCGCCGCGAGCTGCTCGAGGGCCATATCCGGCTGACCGAAGACGACGAGCCGGTCGACACGCGCGAGTATCTGATGACGCTCGCGGAAGAACTGCTCGACAGCACGGCCGAGAACTACGCAGGGCCGGAAGTCGATCCGGAGCAGCGCGACTACGAGGGGCTCAAGTCGGCGGTGGCGGACATGTTCGGCGTCGACGTGTCCGATCTCGAGACGATTCCACTGGAAGGCCTCAAGCCCGAGGAAATCAGCGACGCGCTGTGGCCGCCGATTCTGACCAAGTACGAGCGCAAGGAAGCGCTGCTGCCCAAGGAGATCCTGCGGCGTGTCGAGCGCGACATCATGCTTCAGATCGTCGACTCGCAGTGGAAGGATCACCTCTACAGCCTCGACCACCTGAAGGAAGGGATCGGGCTCCGCGGCTACGGCCAGAAGGATCCGCTCGTCGAATACAAGAAGGAGAGCTTCGCGCTCTTTTCGGCAATGAAGGACCGCATCGAGGAGGAGATCGTCCGCTATCTGTGGCGGCTCACCCCGGTCATCGGCGAAGAGGGGGCCGAACCACCGGCACCGGTTCGGCAGCCGGCGCCGCGCCGACCGCCCCAGCTCACGCTGAGCGGACCGTCACAGTCGCCCGCGCCCTCGCCGTTCGGGGCAATCCGGGGCGGCGGATCCGCCAGTGCGGTCGCCGAGCCGCCCCGTCCGGCCCGGACTGGCGGCGACGACACGATCCGTCAGGTCAGGCGCGACGAGCCGAAGGTCGGCCGGAACGACCCGTGCCCGTGCGGCAGCGGCAAGAAGTACAAGAAATGTCACGGAGCCTGATCACGTGCTACGTGCGGCGTGCTACGTGCTACGTGCTCGTGCGACGAAAGCGAATGACTCAGGGGCAGCAACGGCGGTTGCTGCCCTTTTTGTTTCTGAGGAGTGAATGGACGCGCGAACGGATGTCCTGAACAGCGAGCAGATCTCCATCGGCCTGACCACGGCGCTGACCTTCGACGACGTGCTGCTGGTGCCGAGACATTCGACCGTACTGCCGAGCGCGGTCGACGTCGGCACCTGGGTCACACGCAACATCCGCATGAACGTGCCGCTGCTCAGCGCGGCGATGGACACGGTCACCGAATCCCGGCTGGCGATCGCGATGGCCCAGCAGGGCGGCATCGGCATCGTCCACAAGAATCTCTCGGTCGAAGAGCAGGCGTCCGAGGTCGATCGGGTGAAGCGCTCGGAGAGCGGCATGATCGTCAATCCGATCACGCTCTCCCCCACCAACCGGATCTTCGAAGCGCTCGACCTGATGAAGAAGTACCGGATCTCGGGGGTGCCAATCACCGCCGACGGCGGCAAAGAAGGCAAGCTGGTCGGGATCCTGACCAACCGGGATTTGCGGTTCGAGTCGAACCTCGATCGGCCGATCGCCGACATCATGACCCGCGATCCACTGTTCACGGTTCCGGTCGGGACCACGCTCGAGCAGGCGCGCGAGTTCCTTCACCGCCATAAGGTCGAGAAGCTGCTGGTTGTCGACGACCAGTACATGCTCAAGGGCCTGATCACGGTGAAGGACATCCAGAAGATGATCAAGTACCCGAACGCGTGCAAGGACGCGCTCGGGAGGCTCCGGGTCGGCGCCGCGATCGGCGTCGGACGGGACGCGCTCGATCGCGCCGCGGCGCTGGTCGCGGCCCATGTCGACCTGCTGGTCATCGACACCGCGCACGGGCACTCGCAGGGGGTGCTCGATATGGTCAAGCGCATCCGGCGGCAGTATCCCGACGTGGATCTCGTGGCCGGCAATGTCGCCACCGCTGAAGCGACCGACGCGCTGATCGGGCTCGGCATCGACGCGGTCAAGGTCGGCATCGGCGCCGGCTCGATCTGCACCACGCGCATCGTCGCCGGAATCGGCGTGCCGATGATCACGGCGGTGGCCGACTGCGCCCGCGCCGCCGGGCCGCACAAGGTGCCGATCATCGCCGACGGCGGGATCCGCTATTCGGGGGACATGACGAAGGCGCTCGCGGTCGGGGCCAGCTGCGTGATGATCGGGAGCCTGTTCGCGGGCACCGACGAGAGCCCGGGCGAGATGATTCTGTATCAGGGCCGCAGCTTCAAGGAGTACCGCGGCATGGGATCGCTCGGGGCGATGCGCCGTGGCAGCCGCGACCGCTACTTCCAGGACGAGTTCGACCTCGACGCGACGCCGGAATCAGCCGAGAAGCTGGTGCCGGAAGGGATCGAAGGCCGGGTCGCCCACAAAGGCAGCGTGGCGGCGATGATCCACCAGCTGTGCGGCGGCCTCCGCGCCGGCATGGGCTACTGCGGCTGCCCGGACATCCCCACACTGCAGCGCGAGGCGCGGCTGATCCGCGTCACCCCGGCGGGCCATCGTGAAGGACACGTGCACGACGTGATCATCACGAAGGAAGCGCCGAATTACCGGGTGGAATAGAACGGTCGCGAGCCTCCTAACTCACAGGAAATCTCCCCGAAACAGCCGCGAGGTACGATCGAGGCACCGCGCCTGACACCGTCACTCTCGCACCTTCATGACGCGACAGGTGCAGCCGCGCGGCTGGAGGATCACATGCGTGAGTCAACGTTTGAGATCAAGGCTCCGTCGTTCGTTCGCCGCACGACAGCGATCATCCTGGTGGTGATCGTCCTCGGCATCCTGCTGCTCAATTCCGTCACCTCCATCACGACCGGCCACGTCGGCATTGTCACGATGTTCGGCCGCGTGACCGGCCGGGCGATGGGAGAGGGCATACACCTGGTGAACCCTCTGGCGCGCGTGACGGAGTTGAGCATCAAGACTCAGGAAGTGAAGGAACACGCGTCGGTTCCTTCGAGGGAAGGCCTGGTCATGGGCCTCGAGACATCGGTGCTGTATCACCTCGACCCGGCGCACGCGGCGGAGGTCTACCAGACGATTGGCAGCAACTACGCTGAGGTGGTGCTCATCCCCAACTTCCGCTCCGCGATTCGCGGGGTCACGGCCTCGAACCTCGCGAGCTCGCTGTACTCCGACGCGCGGGAGACGATTGCCCGGGACATCCTGGCGCACCTGCAGGCGCAGGTTCAGCCGCGCGGAATCGTCATCGAGAATGTGCTGCTGCGCGACCTGCAGCTGCCGCAGACCCTCAAGCAGGCGATCGAAGCGAAGCAGCAGGCACAGCAGGAGGCGCAGCGCATGGAGTTCGTGCTGGCGCGCGAGAAGCAGGAAGCCGAGCGCAAGCGGGTCGAGGCGCAAGGCATCAAGGATTTCCAGAACGTCGTGACCGAGGGCATCAGCGACAAGCTGCTCGAGTGGAAGGGCATCGAAGCCACCGTCGAGCTCGCCCGCAGCCAGAACGCCAAGGTGGTCGTCGTCGGCGCGGGCAAGGGCGGACTGCCGCTGATCTTCAGCGCGGAACGGTGATGATGACCATCCGCCGATCGCCGCCGCGGTGTTCGATCTGCACGTCGAACACCGCGGCCGGCGGATCCGGCCAGCGATCGGGCCATTCGACCGCCAGGATCCCCTCCCCCATCATCTCGTCGAGTCCGAGATCCCGCACTTCGACCGGCGTCAGGCGGTAGAGATCGACATGGAACAGCACGCCCTTCGCCGCCCGGTATTCCTGCACCAGCGTGAACGTGGGGCTGGTCACATCGTCGGGCGGCACGCCGAGCGCGCGCGCGAGGCCGCGGACGAACGCCGTCTTGCCGGCGCCGAGCTCGCCGGATAGCAGCACGACGTCGCCGGCGTGCAGGTCCTGCGCGAGCCGCTCGCCCGCGGCGGAGGTCTCAGCCTCGCCGGCAGTCTCGACGCTTCGGGTCTCCACGCGTCAGTCGGTGTTTGCGGTGGTGCGGCGGCCGCTCAGGTCGACCATCGCGTCGCCGAGACGGGTCGCGAGGTCGCTCGCGATCAGCGCGGTCTGGCCGTGATCCGATTCGGCGAGGTCGCCGGCGGCCCCGTGGAGATAGACGGACAGCTTGCAGGCGGCCTCGGCATCGAGGAGCTGCGCGAACCACGCGGCGATCATGCCGGTCAGCAGGTCGCCGGTCCCGCCGGTGGCCATGCCGGGATTGCCGGTCAGGTTCACGAACGACCGGCCGTCCGGACCGGCGATCACGGTGCGATGTCCCTTGAGGACCACGTGAACCTTGTGCGCGGCCGCGAATTCGCGCGCATGCGCGAGGCGATCGTGCTGGACGGCTTCGACAGTGCCGTTCAGCAGCCGCGCCATCTCGCCGGGATGCGGCGTGATCACCACGTCGACGCCGTCCCGGCCGACCAGCCGATCGGGATCTTCGCTGAAGGCGTTCAGCGCGTCCGCGTCCAGCACGAGCGGAACCCCGGTGCGCTCGAGCAGGCCGTGGACGAACGCGACGGTGCCAGGATCCTGGCCGAGACCCGGCCCCGCGGCGATCACGTCCGCCTGCAGTTCCAGAACGCGATCGAGCGCCGCGAAATCGACGGTTCCCGCGGGCGTCTCCTCCAGCGGCACCGTCATGTACTCGGCGCCCATCGACGCGAGGATCGGAAGCGCCGAACGCGGTGTGGCGACCGTCACGAGACCCGCGCCTGACCGCAGCGCGCCGAGCGCGGCGAGATGCGCGGCGCCGGTCTTCCCCAGCGAACCGGCGACGATCAGCACCCGCCCGAAGTCCCCTTTGTGCGACTCCGACGACCGCGCCGGCAGAATGCCCTGCATCCGCTCGCGCGTCAGCAGCTCCAGGTACGGGCCCTCGAGATCGTCGAGGATGGGCCCGGGGATCCCGATGTCGGCGATGACCAGATCTCCGGCGCGGGCGTCGGCGGGTGGAAACACGAGCGGAATCTTCGGCGCCGCGAGCGTCACGGTCATCGAGGCCTCGACCGCTTCGCCCGGCAGCTCCGCGGTATCGGCCGACAACCCGCTCGGCAGATCGATCGCGACGATCGGCACGCCCAGCTCGTTGACGTCGGCGACGACGGTCTCGAAGAGCCCGGTCAGCCGGCCCCGGAATCCGGTCCCGACCAGGGCGTCCACGATCACGTCGCACTCGGAGACTTCGCTGAAGTGCAGCTCCCACTCCTGCGCGTTGGTGATCTCGATCACCGTCATCCCGATGCGGCCGAGCACCTCCAGGTTGATACGCGCGTCGTTCTGCACGTCGGCGACGCTGCCGAGCAGGAAGACCAGCGCCTCGACCCCGCGCTGCGCCAGCGTGCGCGCCACCACGAAACCGTCGCCGCCGTTGTTGCCGCGGCCGCACAGCACCGCGACCCGGCTCGATCCCAGCGTGTCGAACGCCGCCTCCATCGCGGCCACGGTCTGCCTGCCCGCGTTCTCCATCAGCACGATGGACGGGAGGCCGATGTCTTCGATCGTGCGGCGATCCGCCTCCCGCATCTGCTCGGTGTTGAGTACGCGCATCGGGTTGGAGCGTACTGCGGGTACGCGACCGTGGTCAATTGGGCTACGATCGCATGCATGCCTCTCCGCGGCGCGGTTTACGTCAACGGCACGATCACGCCGGCCGAACACGCCGTCGTCCCCGTCTACGATCACGGGTTCCTCTACGGCGAGGGCGTCTACGAGACTCTCAGGACCTACAACCGCGTGCCGTTCCTCTACGATCGCCACGCGCGGCGGCTTCGCGCGTCGGCCGATCGCCTGATGCTGCTGGTGCCGTTCGATGACGGTGCGTTGGCGGGGTGGATCCACGACACTGTCGCCGCTGCCGGCGAGCTGGACGAAGCCTACATTCGCGTCCTGCTCACACGCGGCGTCGGCGAGCTGACCTACGACATCGGCGCGACCCCGGCGCCCTCACTGATCATCATCGTCAAGCCGCTGGAGCCGGCGCCGCTCAGGATCGAACAGGACGGGATCACGATCGCGCTGGTGCCGGTGCTGCGCAATCACCCCGGCTCGGTCAATCCGATCATCAAGTCGAACAATCTGTTGAACAACGCCATCGCGATGCAGCAGGCGAACCAGCGCGGCGCCGAAGAGGCGCTGATGTGCAACTACCGGGGGGAACTGTCGGAGTGCTCGCAGTCGAACTTCTTCATGGTCCGGGAGCGGCTGCTCCTCACGCCGCCCTCGGAGGCCGGGCTGCTCGAGGGCATCACGCGAGGGTTTCTGTTCGACCTGGCCCGCGAGGCCGGCATCGAGGCGCGCGAGCAGACGTTGCGGCCGGCCGACCTCGACACCGCGGACGAGGCCTTCATCACCAGCACCACCCGCGAGCTCAGCCCCGTCGTCCGGATAAACGAGCGCGTGATCGGCGACGGCAAGCCGGGACCGGTGACGCTCGATCTGCTGTCGCGGTATCGCCGGTATGCGTGGGAATCGACGAAGGCGGCGGTGCCTTCGGTCTAGCGCCTTTTTCCGTTATTTCTTACGACTCCGCTTCGGCAAACGCCTCGATCGGCGGGCAGGCGCAAATCAGATTGCGATCGCCGTAGGGATTGTCGATCCGCGCCACGCTCGGCCACACCTTTGCCTCTTTGAGATACGGCAGCGGATAGGCGGCCTGCTGGCGGGTGTACGGATGCGTCCACTCGTCGGCGGTGACTTCCTCGGCGGTGTGCGGCGCGTTCTTGAGGACGTTGTCGCGGGCATCGGCCTTGCCGTCGAGGACGTCCTGGATCTCGCGGCGAATCGCGATCAACGCATCGCAGAACCGATCGAGCTCCTCCTTCGCTTCGCTCTCCGTCGGCTCGATCATCATCGTCCCGGCCACCGGGAACGAGACGGTGGGCGCGTGGAAGCCGTAGTCCATCAGCCGCTTGGCGACGTCCTGCTCGTCGATCGACGGACCTGCGCCGTGCTTGAAGGGACGCAGATCGAAGATCATCTCGTGCGCCACCCGGCCGTTGTGATTGGCGTAGAGCTCGCCGTAGTGGCCCTGCAGCCGGGCCTTGATGTAATTGGCGTTGAGGATGGCGTGGCGCGTGGCCTCGGTCATTCCTGACCCGCCCAGCATCCGGATGTAGCCGTACGAGATCAGGAGGATGCTCGCGCTTCCCCACGGGGCGCCCGCGATCGCGGGCGTCGCCGCGGGGCCGCCGAGACCCACGAGCGAATGGCCTGGCAGGTACGGCGCCAGGTGCGCCGCCACCGCGATCGGCCCCATGCCAGGACCGCCGCCGCCGTGCGGGATCGCGAACGTCTTGTGCAGGTTGAGGTGGCACACGTCAGCGCCGATCGCCGCCGGGCTGGTCAGCCCGACCTGCGCATTCATGTTCGCGCCATCCATGTAGACCTGGCCGCCGTGCTCGTGGACGACGGCGCAGATCTCGCGGATGTCTTCCTCGAACACCCCGTGCGTCGACGGATAGGTCACCATCAGCGCCGAGAGCTGATCGCTGTACTGTCGCGCCTTGGCCCTGAGGTCAGTGAGATCGACGTTGCCCTTGCTGTCGCAGGCCGTCACCACCACGCGAAGCCCCGCCATCGTGGCGCTGGCCGGGTTGGTTCCATGCGCGGAAGACGGGATCAGGACGACGTTGCGGCCGTCTTCGCCTCTTGCACGCTGGTACCCGCGAATGGTCATGAGACCGGCGAACTCACCCTGCGCGCCGGAGTTCGGCTGCAGGGACACGGCAGCGAATCCGGTGATGCGGCAGAGCGCGTGCTCGAGCTCGTTGAAGATCTGCGTGTAGCCCTCCGCCTGGTCGCGAGGCACGAACGGATGGAGCCGCGAGAACTCGGGCCACGTGATCGGCAGCATCTCGGCCGCGGCGTTCAGCTTCATCGTGCACGAGCCGAGCGGAATCATCGACGTGTCCAGTCCGACATCCTTCCGCTCCAGCCGCCGGATGTAGCGCATCATCTTCGTTTCCGAATGATGCGAGTTGAACACCGGATGCGTGAGATAGGCGCTGGTGCGGGCCAGCGCCGGCGGCGCCTTCAACGCAAAGGAGGCTTCCCCTTTCAGGACGAGCCTGGCCTCGCGGCCGCGAGACGCCGTGAACACCCGCGCGATGTCCGCGACGTCCTGCAAGGTCGTGGTTTCGTCCAGCGAGATGTTGATGGCCCGCGAGGTATACAGGAAGTTCATCCCGGCGGTTTCAGCCGCCGCGCGGACCGCGCCGGTGTCCGCTCCCTCGATACGCAGCGTATCGAAATAGGCGGCATTGGTCTGACGGAAGCCAACGGCGGTGAGACCGTCGTCGAGCGCACGGGCCAGGCTGTGCACCCGCTCCGCAATGGCCCGGATCCCGGCAGGCCCGTGAAACACCGCGTACATCGCCGCGATATTGGCGAGCAGCGCCTGCGCCGTGCAGATGTTCGAGGTCGCCTTCTCGCGACGGATGTGCTGTTCGCGGGTCTGCAGCGCCATCCGGTAGGCGCGGCGTCCCCGCGCGTCGATCGACAAGCCGATGATGCGGCCGGGCGCCTGCCGCACGAACCCGTCGCGCGTCGCCAGAAACGCGGCGTGCGGTCCCCCGTACCCAAGCGGCACACCGAAGCGCTGCGAGTTGCCGACGACGGCGTCGGCGCCCATTTCGCCCGGAGGGGTCAACAGTGCCAGCGCGAGGAGATCCGAGGCCACCGCCACGAGAGCGCCGGTATCGTGGGCGCGCTGAATGAGCGGCCGGAGATCAGAAACCTCGCCGTGCGCGTCCGGATACTGCAGCAGGACGCCGAATGCGCTGTCGAGCACGTCCTGCGGAATCGCCCGCACGTCGCCAATCACCAGCCGGATACGCAGCGGCTCGGCACGCCCGCGCAGCACGTCGATCGTCGGCGCGAAGCAGCGATCCGACACCACGAACACGCTCTCCTGACCGGCCGGGGCCTTCCTGCTCTGCAGCCGGTGGAACATGGACATGGCTTCCGCCGCAGCGGTCGCTTCATCGAGAAGCGAGGCCGTCGCGATATCCATGCCGGTCATGTCCTTCACGACGGTCTGAAAGTTCAGCAGCGACTCCAGCCGTCCCTGGGCGATCTCCGCCTGATAGGGCGTGTAGGGCGTATACCAGCCCGGATTCTCGAGGACGTTGCGGAGGATGACCGCCGGCGTCACGCAGTCGTAGTAGCCGTGGCCGATGAACGATCGGAAACTCCGGTTCCGCGCCGCGATCCCGCGGAGACGGCGGAGATAGTCGTGCTCGCTTTCGCCCGCCGGCAGATCGAGCGGCGCGCCGAGGCGGATGTCCGGAGGGATCGTCTGGTCGATCAGGGCATCGAGCGACGGCACGCCGATCGCCGCCAGCATCTGCTCGCGGGCGGCCGCGTCTGGCCCGATATGTCTCGACTGGAAGGTGCCGGGGCGCTCGGTCTCCGTCCGGGTGTGCAGTCCGTGGACGTCCTGAGGGTTCATCGTGTCAATTCAGTGTACTGGCCGGCGTCGAGCAGGCCGCTCTCGTCGGCGTCATCCGCGAGCTTGATGCGGATCATCCAGGACCCGTGGGGATCCTTGTTGACGGTCTCGGGGCGCTCGACCAG
>Ga0075433_10000534_pt1 | contig 24984 bp, 22 predicted proteins | sample RhiMethybrSRZTD2_FD_75299 | JGI IMG/M metagenome (GOLD analysis project Ga0075433, IMG submission 75299) | Populus rhizosphere microbial communities from Tennessee, USA - Rhizosphere MetaG P. TD hybrid SRZTD2 | ecosystem: Host-associated > Plants > Roots > Rhizosphere > Soil | place: USA... | reverse complement strand
ACTACACGGTGAAGTTGGGTGGGGCTCAGGTGCGGGTGCTGCATCTCGGCAACGCGCATACCGGCGGCGATAGCGTCGTGTACTTCCCCGATGTGAAGGTGGTGGCAACGAGCGACCTCGTGACGGTCGGTGCGGGAGGACCGCTCGTCGACTATGCCGGCGGCGGCACCGCTGCAGGATTTCTGACGGCACTCGACGCCATGCTCAAACTCGACTTCGACACCGCGGTCCCTGGTGCGGGCGATCTGCAGACGAAGGCAGACGTGCAGGCGTTCCGGATGAAGTTTGCGACCGTTATCGATCGAGCGCGCGAGCTGGTGAAGAAAGGCGTGCCGAAGGAACAACTGCTCAAGGAGATCAAGACCGACGACATCGGCTGGGCGCCGCGCATCCCGCAGGTCGATGCGTTTTATGCCGAGCTCTCGAAGGGGCGGTAGTCTGCTATGAAGCGCCGACTCTCGCGACGACAGTTCATCGGCGGCACCGCCGCAGCACTGGGTCTTGCGTATGGGCCGCGCGTGTCGAGCGTGCGCGCGCAGGGGCGCGCACGCGCGGCCGTCGATCTCGCGCTCATCAATGGCCGCATTCACACCATGGATGCCGCCAATCGCGTCGTCTCACAAGTCGTGATGCGCAACGGCCGCTTCGCCGCTGTCGGCGACACGATCGCGACGCGCGGACTCAAAGTCATCGATCTCAAAGGCCGGACCGTGATTCCCGGCATCATCGACGCGCACAACCACATCGTCCTCGTCGGCAACCGGCCCGGATGGCACACGCCACTCGAGCATGTGCTGACCATTCCCGATGCGATCGCCGCGCTGAAGGCGCGCGCATCAGCAGTGCCGGCCGGTGAGTTCATCACGACCGTCGGTCCGGTCTCGGCGATGCAGTTCGACGAACGCCGTTTGCCGACGCTGGCCGAGCTCGATGCCGTCGGCCGCCCCGTGTTCATTCAAGCGGCGCAGGGTGGTGCGCGGACCAACAGCGAGGGCAAGTCGTGGCTCGAAGGAAAGGGCGTGACCGTCGCCGCCGACGGCACGTTCGCGGGTCAGGCCGCTGGCGTAGCGCTGCAGACGCTTCGCAAGCAGCTGCTCAACCCGGCCACGCGGCAACGAGGCGCGCTCGATGCGCTGAATTACTACGCGCGGCTCGGCATCACCACGCATCGCGACGAGGGCGCCTTTCATGCCGAAGATCCCGCGCCGGGCGTTGCGAGCGAGAACGTCTACACGATGCACGAGCCGTTTCACGCGCTGCATCGCGCTGGCACGATGCCCGCACGGATGGTGATCGACTTCCTGCATCAGGATCCGCCGAACGCGAATCCACCGCTGCCGACGCTCGGACCGCGACTGCGCAATTCGTTTCCGCGCTTCGGTGACGAGTGGCTGAGGACCGGCGGCATCGGCGAGTTCACGGGCGGCGGAGTCGATGGTCTCCGCGCGATCGCGCAAGCAGGTTGGCAAGCCGAGGATCACGCGCTGAACTTGAACGGGGTGACGACGCTGATTGCCAATCGCGAGATCGTCAACAAGGAGATCCCGCTCGCGAATTTACGCTGGGTGATCTCGCACATCCCTGATTTCCCCAAAGAGCTCGCCGATCGTGCCAACGCGATGGGCGTCGGCGTCCTCGTCGGCTGGGGGCCACTGCGCACCGGCATGAATGTCGGGCCGCCGTACCGCATGTTGATGGGCCACCCGATCAAGAAGGGGTATCACTCAGATGGCGGCGATATCACCCTGATCAATCCCTGGCTGAACTTCTACACAATCATTACGGGCAAGAACCTCGCCGGCCAGGCGATCCTCAGCGATCAAACCCTGACACGGCAGGAAACGTTGTGGCTGGCGACCGCCGCCAACAAATGGTTTCTCTGGGCGGACGATCTCGGATCGATCGAGGTCGGCAATCGCGCCGATCTCGCCGTGCTCGATCGCGACTACTTCACGATTCCGGATGACGACATCAGACGTATCCGCTCGATCTTCACCGTTGTCGGTGGCACGATCGTCCACGACGCTCTGGGGGGCGCATGAAGCATCACATACAAGGTCCATCTTCGTGCTTCGCGCTACGGCGGACGGGCATCCTACTCACGGCCGTTCTCGTCATCGCTGCCGGGCCAGTGGCGGCGCAGCAGCAGGCGCGTGCCACACCGGCGCGCGCAGCAACGTCAACGGCATCGGCCACCGACACGGCGCAGGAAGTGCTGGCATTCGAACGCGCCATCGAAGCAGCGGTCGTGCGAGGTGACGTCGCATTTGTCGATGCGGCCACCGCACCAACGTTCACATTCACCCACGGCGATGGCTGGACCACCGGCGGCGCACCGCTTCGCGTCGACAGCCGCGCCGACTGGATGGCCACCGTGGCGAAGGCGCCGTACGCATCACGCGTGCTCGACTCGGTGAAGACGGAGGTCCACGGCGACGTGGTCATCACCTACGGGCGTTACGTTGGACGCTTCAAGGATGCGGCGGCGGGCCGCCGTACGTTCACCGTGTGGTACGAGCGCGTCTACGCCAAGCGCGATGGGAAGTGGCAGTACCTGTCACACCGCACGGTCGACGGACCGAACTACGAGAAGGACTAACGCGTGTTCGTGGGCAGACCCTCTCGACGTTATGCAGTAAGAGGTCTCTATGAGGTTCCATCATCGCGCGCAGGCGCTGGCGTTCTCGGTCGCGCTGCTTGCCGCCGCCACGGTTGAGGCGCAGTGGTTCACGCAGCCGACCGCAGCTATTCCGCGAACCAAGGATAGCAAGCCGGATCTCTCCGCGCCGGCTCCACGAACCCCCGACGGCAAACCAGACCTATCAGGCGTGTGGCGCGCGGGGACGAAGCTCGACTCCGACTTCAAGTCGTCGGATGCGCAGCCGTGGGCGCAGGCGAGGGCGCGTGAACGTGAGGCGAACCCAGCAGCCGACTCGTGGGCCACGCTCTGTCTCCCGCCCGGGCCGATGATTCCATTCAGCGGTCCGTTTCGAATCGTACAGACGCCTCGCATGGTCACCGTCTTGTACGAAGTCCCGAACACCTTCAGGCAGATCTTCACCGACGGCCGCGCGCTGCCGAAGGATCCCAATCCCACGTGGCAGGGATACTCGATCGCGCGCTGGGACGGAGACACGTTGGTCGTGGAGACGATCGGCTTCAACGACAAATCGTTCGTCGGACGTCCGAACTATCCGCACACCGAAGCGCTGCGGGTGACCGAGCGCTATCGGCGGCGCGACTTCGGGCACATCGATCTACAAATCACCTTCGACGATGCCAAGACATTTGCACGCCCGTGGACGGTCAGCACCGAACTCGTCTTCGACGACACAGAGCTGCTCGAATTCGTGTGTACCGAAAACGAGAAGGACCGCCAGCACTTCGTCCGGCCGCCGAGCACAAGCTCCGCGGAGCTCCACATCGATCCCGCCGTGTTGGCGAAGTATGCGGGCGTGTTCCAGGTCGCGACGCAGCGCGGTCCGACGAAGGCGACGGTCACCGTTCAGGGCGATCAGCTGATGATCGACGTCGCTGGAATCGGCAGCGGGCGTATGGTGCCGCAATCAGAACGGATGTTCACCTTCCGCGGCGCCATCATCGAGTTCGTGCCGAACGAGAAAGGTGACGTCGACTATCTGATCGCGCACGTCGTCGAAGGGGATTTCAAAGGACCGAGACTTTCGGGTCCGTAATGTCGATGGAGTCAACGAGTCGGAAGGAGATGGGGTCAGAAGATGGGTTCAGACCCATCTCCCGACTCCACTACGTAGTTGTCCCTGTGGTCTTCGTGGTCTTCGTGATCTTCGTGATCTTCGTGATCTTCGTGATCTTCGTGATCTTCGTGGCTAGAAGCGGAAGATCGCACCGATCGACCCGCGCGAGTAGTTGAATGTGCCCTGATTGAACGAAATCCCGACCACGTTGTTCGAGTCGTCCGCGGTCACATTCCTGAAGTAGCGATAGTCGGCTCTGATGCCGAAGTTGGTCGACGTGTATCCGTTGACGCCGAAGCCGATGCTGTAGCCAAGGCTGTTGTCCTTGATCGCGTCGATACCATCGACTGCGAGATTGCGGCGGATCCAACCGAATCCGGCGGTGCCGTACGGCTGAATGCCGGGGCCATGCTCACCACCAACTGGAACACCCACGATGAGCGCGGGCATCACGGTGAAGACGTAGTTGTTGCCGAGACGAGGATCGCTCCCGAAGAAATGGCGAGAGTGAGAAACGTCCACTTCCGCGCCAAAGATCCCCTTCGTCATGCCTCCGATGTCGGCGCCCCATGTCAGGCGGCTGCCGTCATTCAGCGCATCGCTGAGCGAGCGACCGGCATCTCCGGCGAAATTGGAGCCTACGAACACGTTCACGTGGCCCTGCGCTCGAGCCGTTGAGGCTCCCAGCAGCAGCGCCAGCGCCGCAATGGACATCAAGCGAATCACTTTCATGTTTGCCCCCTAGAGGAATGTGTCCCTCGTATCTGGTTGAGTGGGACACGCACCCACTCCCACTGTGGCAAGCTTCGGACCACGGCGCCATCGATGGAATTCCGGTGGACCCTACGGCTTTTTCGCCGATCGCGGCGGAACCTCAGGAAAGCGGGGGCGAAACGGCGCTGTCAGAAAGGCAGGCAGAAAGTAATTCGTTCGCTCGTGCGTTGGCGGCTGAGATTGACTGATCCGTTGCGAATCGTCCAAACCTTTCGCGAAAGGCGTCTTCGCCAAGACCCGCGGCTGTGGCGAGCGTCGCGACCCACGCTGAGTCCATGAAGTCGCGCGGACCGAGACGAACCATATACTGCCGCGCCACCTGGTAGCTCTCGGTGGTCACGTCCACGGCTCGACGCCGGCCCTTGCCGTTGGCGTCGAGCACGTCGCCGAACGGAATCGGCCTGCACTCGCCACCCTGGATCGTCACCAGCGCTCCCGATCCGCCTTTGAGCAGGTAGTCGACGGCCGCATAGCCGAGATCGCGCGCGTACTCGGCGTCGAACGGGATCGGCGGAGCGCAGCGCAGCTCGTAACCGATGGTCTTGTCCACCATCGTCACTTTGATTCCCCGCTGCTCGAGACGCATCTGGACCTCGTTCTTGACCTTGCGCCCGAGATCGATTTCGGTGACGCGAATGTTGCCCTGCGCGTCGCGGTCCACGTCCTGCAGCTCCTCAACCTCGCGTGGGCTGAAGCGCTCAACGAGCGCCTCGGCGAGCAGCACGACACCATGCGACTTGCCCATCGCGCGGCGCTTGATGATGCTCCCTTCGACGATGTCGGCGATGTCGGAGAGCGAGATCACATCGCCCGGGAATTCTTCGGGAATAATCGTGCACGTCGCACTCGCCGCCTTGCCGATGCCCAGCGTCAGATGACCCGTCGGCCGGCCCATCGTCACGCCGAGATACCACCGGCCGGTGGTCCTGGCATCCTCCATGAGGCTCTTCACGATACCGACGCCTGCGTGACGTGCAGTTTCGTACCCGAGAGTGGCGAGCGGCTGCGGGAGCCACAAGTCGTTGTCGATGCTCTTCGGCACCTGCACGACCTTTACGGGACCGCGATGTGCGATAGCGACCGCGCTGCGCACCATGTCGTCGCCGCCGATGCAGACCAGCGCGTCGATCTTGAGCTTGGCCAGCGCCGCAAGTGCGTTCTCCAGGCTCTCGGGATCGCGAGTGACATCGCGCCGCGAGGAACCGAGCAGCACCCCGCCATCGAGATGGATGCGCGACACCTCGTCGATGGTCAGCTCGTGCTGTTCGTCGGTGTACCGCTGGGCAAGCCAGTCGAAGCCGTCATTGAAACCGATCGGCACGCACCCCATCTTGATGGCTTCGATGGCGATCGCGCCGATGACTCCGTTGGTGCCGGGGGCGGGCCCGCCGCCGACGATGATGCCGATGCGTTTGATGGGCATGTGTAACCGGCCTCACGTACCAACCGCAGCGAGGTACTCGAAACGCTGACGGAAGTCACCTGGCGTCAGATGGGCCGCGGCGGCCAGTCGGTCCACCCACTCCGCGTGCGCGAAGTCGTCGGCCTCGAGCCGGATCATGTAAGCGCGTGCCACGCGGAAGGCCTCGCTGTTGACGTTGACGAGGCGGATCTTCGTCTTCCCGGTGTCCGGCTCTCGAAGATCGTCGAACGGAATCGGTACGAGGCGTCCGTTTTGAATGGTGACCATCGCGCCGCTCCCTCCCTCGATCAGGAATCGTACCGCGCTGAAACCGAGGTCGCGGCAGTACTCCGCATCGAAGGAGATCGGATCGGCGCACCGGAGCTCGTAGCCGATATTCTTCTCGGTCACCGTCACGCGAAGGCCGCGCTGGCTGAGTCGGCCCTGCACTTCCGCTTTGACCTTTCGCGCGAGATCGACTTCGGCGAATCGCACGTGTCCGTGGTCGTCGCGCTCGACGTCCTGCAGGCCAGCCAGTTCAGTCGGGTCGAGCTTGTCGATGAGCCCTTCGGCCAGCACGACGACGCCGAAGTGCCGGCCGGTCGCCCGACGCTTGATGATTGCTCCCTCGACGATGTCGCAGATCGTCGCGAACGGTACGTACGGCGAGGCCCACTCCTCGGCGATGACCGTCAGCGTGGCGCCGGCCGCCTTGCCGATGCCAAGCGCGAGATGTCCCGCCTTGCGGCCCATCGCGACGACGATGTACCAGCGGCGCGTGGATTTGGCGTCGTCCATGAGGTTTCGCACGAGCTCGACGCCGACATGACGAGCGGTCTGGAAACCAAAGGTCGGTACGTGCGGCGGCAGCGGCAGATCGTTGTCGATCGTCTTCGGCACGTGCACGCTGTGGATCGCACCCGCGGACTGCTCGCTGACGTTACGCGAGGAGAGCGCCGTGTCGTCGCCGCCAATCGTCACCAGATGGGTCACGCCCGCCTGCTGCAGCATCTCGAGTACGGCGCGCATCGACTCGGGAGATTTCGTCGGGTTCTCACGGGATGTGCCGAGCATCGATCCGCCGAGCAGGTGCACGCGCGAGACGTCGTCGATGGTGAGCGGGCGTAGTGCGGACGAATCGCGGCGGACGAGGTATCTGAAACCGTCGCGGATGCCGATGACGTCGAAGCCTTGATTGCGCGCCTCGATGGTGGCCGCGGAGATGACGGTGTTGATCCCGGGCGCCGGCCCGCCGCCAACGAGAATGCCGAGCCGTTTCGGTGAGCCCATGCCAAGACCTTACTTGATCGGCACTCGCGTCTTCAGCTCTTCCAATCAGTTGTCCGGCGCTAGAGCCATGTGTCGGTGGGAGGGATTGTAAGGCTGATCGGCATGCTCCGATCACACGTCTAGGGCCAACACCGGAGCGCCGTGCTCGTGGATTCGTGATACGAGTTAGTACATGAGATTGAAGTCTTTGTTCTTCTGCGCGTTCGCCCTGACCACGATCGGCGGTCTGTCGCGAACGTTTGCCGCCGACTCCGATGAAGCCGATCGCGTGAAAGAGTCAGCCACCGTACTCGGCGAGATCATGAGCGCTCCCGATCAAGCCATCCCGACCTCGGTGCTCGAGAAAGCGGTGGGGATCGCCGTGTTTCCTGGAACGGTCCGCGGCGGATTCATCGTCGGCGCCGAACGCGGGCGCGGCATTCTCAGCGTGCGCGATGCCACCACCAAGGCGTGGTCGACACCGGCGTTTCTCACCATCACTGGCGGGAGTCTCGGTCTGCAGATCGGGCTTCGCGCGACCGATCTCGTCCTCGTCATTCAGAATCGCCGTGGGCTCGAGAATCTCGTGCGCAACGAGTTCAAAGTCGGCGCCGGCGCAGCGGTCACCGGAGGTCCGGTGGGCCGCGATGCGCAGGCCGCCACCGACATTCAGCTGCGCGCCGAGATCCTCAGCTACTCGCGCAGTCGCGGTCTGTTTGCGGGCGCGACGATCGAGGGCTCGACGATCAAAGAGGATCAAGACGCGAACGGGCGCTTCTATGGTGAGAAGCTGACGACGCGGGCCGTGGTGTTCGACGGCAAGGCAAAAGCGCCGGACAGTCTGAAGGTGTGGTCCGAGGCGTTGACGAAGTACGCGAAATAGAGCGTCACGCGGTACTGCCGACAATCACGACCACTGCGATCATCGCGCAGGCGACGCCGATCGCCTGCGCCGCAGTGAGCCGCTCTCCCAACGTCACGCGAGCGAGGATGACGGTGCTCGCGGGATATAACGACGCGAGCGTCACCACCACGCTCAACGGACCGAGGTGCGCGGCAACCTGATAGAGCAGGTTGGCGAGCATGTCGAGCGCCCCTCCGACGATCACGAGGAGCGCGACGCGAGGTGCAATCGCGATCGCACGACGCCCCGCGAGGGCGATCACGCCGAAGAACGGAACCGACACCGAGCGCGCGACGAGGAGCGGCCACAGACCGGCGTCACGGCTGGTGCGCGCCAGGCAGAGAAAGAACAGGCCGATGACGATCCCTGACGCGAGCGCCAGAGCGACGGAGCGCGCGTAGTGACGCCGTTGGCCCGCGCTCGTCGCGCGGCTGAGGAGGACGATCGCGAGCAGCGCGAGCGCGATCCCAGCGAGCGTCAGAACGCCCGGCCGCTCGCCGAGCGCGAGCGCAGCACCGACAGGAATCAGCACCGCGCACACCGCGGTGATCGGTGCGACGACCGCCATCGTTCCGGTCGCGAGGGCGTGATAGAGGATGGCGACACCACCACCGCCGGTCAGTCCAGCCGCGGCTCCCCACAGCAGATCGCCCCGCGTGTAGCTCGCGACGGGAGCGAACAGCAGCATCGCGATGACGAGAACCAGGCCGCTGAATTGCGACAGCAAGACGACCGCAATCGTGTCGGCTCGCTTGGATGTCAGTCCGCCGAGGAAATCGGCGGCTCCGTAGAACACCGCCGACAGCACCGCAACGACGAGGTACACATGGCTAGCATATGGGCCCACCTTCGCTTTCGGTACGGCGAGACAGGCTCAGTCGATTGCGGTGGCATGCGGTTGAGTCGCGATCGCATTACATCGAATCGCTAGAATTCGGCGCGTCGTTATGACTCGTTTCTATGTGGTTGGAGGACGCCAGAAGCCCGGCATCAACGCCAAAACCGATGAATGGCATCACTACGGTGCCGGCATTATCGTCTCTGTCGATCCTGACGGGTCGATTCACACCTGTATCGAACATGTGACGCCGCCGGATGCCTGTGCGTCGGCGCATAACCCCTCGATTCTGTTCAAGTCGGCGACGCTGGTGGGGAATTGTCTGTACGTGCCGACCCAGACCGAGCTTCTGATCTACTCGATCCCTTCATTTCAACAGGTCGGCTATCTGTCGCTTCCGTGCTTCAACGATGTGCATCATGTCAGTCCCGGGCCCGATGGCACGCTGCTGGTCGCCAACACCGGACTCGACATGGTCGTCGAGGTGACGCGCGACGGCGTAGTACGCGGCGAGTGGAGTGTGATCGGCGAAGCGTTGTGGAGCCGCTTCTCGCGCGACGTGGATTACCGCAAGGTCATCACCACCAAGCCACACCGTTCGCATCCGAACCACGTCTTCACGCTCGGTGACGACATCTGGGCCACGCGCTGCAATCAGCACGATGCCGTCTGCCTCACCCGCCAGCAGCCGGCGATTCATCTGGGCGATCACCTGGTACATGACGGGCTCGTGCGCAATGGACGCATCCACTTCACCACCGTGAGCGGCCAGGTGGTGATCGTGGATGCCGGCAGCTTGCGCGTCATCTGTCGCTACGACTTGAACGCCATCTACGACAGCACCAGGTCTCTGGGATGGGCTCGCGGGCTCGAGGTCGTGGACGAGGATCACATCGTCGTCGGATTCTCGCGGCTGCGCCCCACGAAGTGGGAGCAGAACATCCGCTGGGTGAAGAATCAGCTCGGGGGCGACGCGAACGACGTCTTTTCCACGCGCATCGCGATGTTCAACGTCCGGCGCGGCGGGCTCTGCTGGGAAGTGGACCTCGAACCCGCTGGCATGAACGCGGTCTTCTCCATCCATCGAGCGCCGGCTCGTACGTAGTGTCCGGCACGCGATCAGTCGGCGCCGATCGTTCCGATCACGCCGATCACGCGCAATCGATTGAGAATGAGCGACGCGCACGATTGCGGCGTGAGTCGAGTCGTGTCCACGCGGATCTCGGGATCGTCGGGCGCTTCGTACGGCGAGTCGACACCGGTAAAGTTCTTCAGGTCGCCGCACCGCGCCTTCTTGTAGAGGCCCTTCGGATCGCGCGACTCCGCCACGGCGAGCGGCGTGTCGACGAACACCTCGATGAACTCGCCTGCGGGAAGCAGCTCGCGCGCCATCCGACGATCGGCGCGAAACGGCGAGATCAGCGCCACCAGCACGATGAGGCCGGCGTCGGCCATCAGGCGCGAGACTTCGGCGACGCGTCTGATGTTCTCGACTCGATCCTGATGCGTGAAGCCAAGATCCTTGTTCAGGCCGTGCCGTACGTTGTCGCCGTCCAGCAGGTACGTGTGATACCCCGCCGCGCACAGCCGTTGCTCGAGCACGTTTGCGATCGTCGACTTCCCTGCTCCGGGGAGTCCGGTAAACCAGATGACGCAGGGCTTTTGACCTTTGAGCTGGGTCCGCGCGTCCTTGTCGACGGCGAGCGTTTGCCAGACGACGCCCTCTGTCGCGATCGATCGGAGGGCTAATGGATGTGTGGGCAACGCTATTCTGTTCACGAGATCGTTACGCTCGTGGACGATCGCTGCAAGCGGGGTTCCAGTTCTGGACCCCTCGCTGAGCTTGCGACCATCAGGCGACAGGCGTAGAGTCCGCCGGTACGGGGGTGGATATGGCTAGTGCGGCAAAATGCGCCCATCCGTCGTGCAACTGCACCGTCGAACCCGGGGGTCGCTTCGGGAAGTATTGCAGCGAGCACTGCAAGCAGGCGGGGGACAAAGTCGAACTCCGTTGCGATTGTCAGCACCCGCCTTGTCGCTGAAGGTCAATGCACAATGCTCAATGCACGATGCCAATGCCCAAAGGCGTTGAGCGTCAGTCATTGAGCATTGAGTATTGAGCACTGCGCATTGGGCATCTCCGTCGCTACCGCGTGCCCGCGACGGTGGCCATCTGCTTCGCATACAGCGTGTCGTACATCTCGAGCTTCGCAGCGCTCGGCGGATTGACCTGCGGACCCAACACCATCGCCGATCCAGTCTTGGCATCGCGAAATGCCGGCCATGACGAGAGTCCCTTGCCATTCGGATCGCCGGTGCGGGCGAAGTTCACCCAATACGAAGACACGGTTTCGGCCAGCTCACGATCCTTCGCTGATGCCGATGCCAGCTCCGGTGAGCTCGCATCGGGATACACGCGCGGCGCTTTCAGGTTGTTGAACACATAGGGGATCTCCGCTGTGTGCGTCGCATGCAGATTGCGTGTACCGGGCGCGGTCGGCGGCTCGTGCGTGAAGTAATAGAGCCACGCCTTTTTTCCGCGCTTGGCCTGATCGATCGCGAACAGGCGCATGTGCCAGAACATCTCGTCCGCGAACTGCCGCTGCGATGATGCGGTCGCTTCTTCGTCGCTGCCCGCTGGATACAACGCCAGGTATTGATCCGCACGATCGCCCCAGCGCTGTTTGACTCGCGCGGTCCACTGTGCCGCGGTCACCGGTGCCGCGCTGAAGCTGCCCTCGTCTTTGTTCGCGCCCACCAGCACGTCAACCGCGTTCTGCCGTCCCTGCGCGAAGGTGATCGAGAGATCCTCAGGCACCATCCAGCCATCGATGATCATGCCGGCACCGCGAAGGAGCGCGGTGATGTCGTCGGTCGATTTGGCGCGCAGCTCGGCCAGCGACGGCAGCGGCGGCGCCGGCTCGCCTCCACGTCCAGGCGTGGGCTGTTCCGCAGACGCGCGCGGCCGCATCGGCGCCATCTGCAATCCCATCCAGGCACCGCTCTCGGAGATGGCGCGATGGAAAAGCCCCTTGGCCTCGGGCGACCCGGTCAGTCCGGCGACAAGCGCAGCACCGGCGGATTCGCCGAAGATCGTCACGTTGTTCGGATCGCCCCCGAACGCGGCGATGTTCTTCTGCACCCAGCGAAGGGCGGCAATGTTGTCGCTCATCGCCTGATTGCCCGAGGCGTTCTTGCCCGATTCTTTCGTGAGCTCGGGATGCGAGAAGAAGCCGAAGGGGCCGAGGCGGTAATTCACGCTCACGGAGACGACGCCTTTGCGGGCGAGCGCTTCACCGTCGTTGTGCGGGCTCGAGCCCGCACCTTCCGTGTAAGCACCGCCAAAGATCCACACCATCACGGGCCGGCGTTCGGACGATGATGCTGCCGCGGTCCACACGTTCAGATAGAGACAATCCTCGCTCGCCGGCGGCGAATCCGGCAGATCGACCGACACATTGAGACGTCCTCGTCCCTTGGGCTGCGTGCACACATGCCCGAACCGATCGGCCTTGCGAACGCCGGTCCACTTCGGCGCCGGCTGCGCGGGACGCCAGCGCAGATCGCCGAGTGGCGGCGCCGCAAACGGAATACCTTTGAACACGCGTACGCCGCTGGCGAGCGTGACGCCGGACAACTCACCAGCGTCCGTGCGAATCGGATCGGGAATGACCGCGAAGAGGGACGAGCTCAGCGCGGTCAGGATCACTGTGGCCGACAACAGTCGTGTCATGGCCACAAATTGTGGATCACAAATGCTCGCGGTAAGCCTCAGGCGTGAACACGAGTGCCACCCCGTTGATGCAGTAGCGCATCCCTGTCGGGGGCGGGCCATCGGGGAAGACGTGCCCGAGATGCCCACCACATCGACTGCAGTGGACTTCGGTGCGCGTCATCCCGTAGCTTCGATCCTCTGTCGTGCCGATCGAGCCGTCCAGTGGCGCATAGAAGCTCGGCCACCCAGTGCCGCTCTCGAATTTTCGGTCGGCCACGAACAGCGTCTGTCCGCACCCCGCGCACAAAAAGCTCCCGGCGCGATGCTCCGACAGCAGCGCACATGACCCAGGGGCTTCTGTGGCATGCCCGCGCAGCACAGCGTACTGTTGCGGCGTGAGCGTCTTGCGCCATTCCTCATCTGTTTTGGTGACAGCAAACCGCGTCTGGTCCAATAGCCCCACCCATTTTCCCGGCGCACACCCCCCAACACCGCAGGACAGCCCGAGTGTTGCCCGACGCCGCCTGGCGTTTGTACTAACGATCGAGAACGAACAACCGAACGCGTCATCGCGTGGGCCGATCCGCAACACCTCAATCGCATGGATTCCAAGAAACTACGAAAACTCACCCGGGCACAGGGCCGCTCACCCCAGCCGATACTCCTTATGGCTTCCATACGACTGCACGAGACTGCCCATTTAGGGATCGGAAACGATCGTCAAGGTTTCCTGGCGTCCAAGTTGCAGGAAAGCCATCAGGTCCAGGCATGGCAGCAGCCAACGCACAGTCCAGAGCCGACGACACCGTCGGCGGCGCGACGACGAGCGACGCAAATCGGCGGACGCATCTGCGTCTGAACGCCGAAGATGTGCTCTGGCTGCAGGGCGTGCGGATCAAGTACGGCGCGGATGTCCGCGTCATCGATATCTCCGCGGGCGGCATCCTCGTCGAAATGTCCGCCGAGAGTCGCCCCGACGCGACCCTCGTCTTCGAGGTCACCATCGCCGACAGCATGCAGCTGGTGCCGGCGCGCGTCGTGCGCAGCAGTCGCGTCGTCTACGACGGCATCACCCGCTACCAGACGGCATGCGCCTTCAAGCGCCCACTCGCGATCCCCGGCGTGACCTCGAACGAAACGCCGACGGAACCGGCCGATGCAGCCCCCGCGAAAAGCGGCTCGTCGTCGGTTGGCATCGGCCAGAAGGTCATTGCCCGGTTCATCGACGGCCGCATCGTCCGCGGCTATACCAACGACTTCAACGCCTCCAAGCCGCATCTGCATCTGACGGAGGATGCCGCGAGCGGCACGCGCTTCGTGCCGATTGCCCAATTGAAGGCGCTGTTCTTCGTCCGCGAATTCGTCGGCGATGCCGCGCGCGTCGAGCGCAAGGAGTTCGACGGCAAGACGCACGGCCGCAAGGTGGAGGTCACCTTCAGCGACGGCGAAGTGCTGCTCGGTACGACGTTGGGATTCTCGAGCCCCGAGCAGCCGTTCTTCGTGCAGCCTGCCGACGCCGCCTCGAACAACCTTCGCGTATTCGTCGCGCCGGCAGCCACCCGCAAAGTTCGATTCCTCTGAACTCGCTATAATCCAGCACATCCCGCACATGATGTGGTGGTACTGGCTGCTGCTCGGCCTCGTCCTCGTCGCGCTCGAGATGGCGGCTGCGGGCGGGTTCTACATCATCTTCTTCGGCATCGCCGCTCTGGTGATCGCGTTGCTGCGGCTGGTGGGGCTGGTCGAGCCTGGCTGGCTCCAGCTCCTGCTCTTCTCCGTGCTCTCCGTGATCTCGCTCGTGCTCTTTCGCAATCCCATCATGAGGCGGCTGCACCTCAGTCCGGGCGCGACTGATATCGACTCCTTGTCCGGCGAGCACGGGACGGTACTCGAGGCCATGGAGCCGACCGCCCCCGGTCGAGTCGAAGTTCGAGGCACGACGTGGAGTGCGCGCAATGTCGGCACCAGCACATTGCCGCGCGGCGCTCGTTGCACCGTGGTCCGCACTGATCGACTCACGCTGCTCGTCAAGGCCGAGGAGGCCCACGCATGACGCCTGCTCTTGTTGCGCTGCTGGTGCTCGCCGTGCTCGTGTTGATCATCGTGGCGAAGACCGCGGTGGTCGTACCACAGCAGAATGCTTACGTCATCGAGCGGCTCGGACGCTACTCTGGCACACTCGGCGCGGGCTTCCACGTGCTGCTTCCCTTCGTCGACGTGATTCGCTACCGTCATTCGCTGAAGGAGGCGGCCTACGACATTCCCGCGCAGGTGTGCATCACCCGCGACAACGTGCAGGTCGGCGTCGACGGCATCCTCTATCTGAAAGTGCTCAACGCCGAGCGCGCGTCGTACGGCATCGCCGACTACCTGTTCGCGATCACGCAGCTGGCGCAGACGACGCTGCGCAGCGAGATTGGCAAGATCGATCTCGATCGCACGTTCGAAGAGCGCACCAACATCAACATGTCGGTCGTCACCGAGCTCGACAAGGCATCGGAGCCGTGGGGCGTGAAGGTGCTGCGCTACGAGATCAAGAACATCACGCCGCCGCAGGACATCCTGGCGGCGATGGAAAAGCAGATGCGCGCCGAGCGCGAGAAGCGCGCGGTGATTCTCACGTCGGAAGGGCAGCGCGATGCCGTGATCAACACTGCCGAGGGCGCCAAGCAGGAAACGATCAAAGCCTCGGAGGCGCGCAAGCAGCAGCAGATCAACGAAGCGCATGGACAAGCCGAAGCGATCCTCGCCGTCGCGACCGCGACAGCCGAAGGATTGCGTCGCGTCGCCGATGCATCTCAAACTGCGGGTGGCCTGCAGGCGATGCAGCTTCGGGTGGCCGAGCAGTACGTCACGCAGTTCGGCGAGCTCGCCAAACGAAGCACGGCGCTCGTGCTCCCGGCGAGCATGACCGACGTCGCCGGCATGGTCGCGACGGCCATGCAGGCCATCCGGCTGTCAGAGCGGACGCCGGCGACCGAGCCGCCACCACCGACGCCCCGCTAATCGATCAGGAGCCGCCAACCAAACGTCCGCGTGTTGCGTCTACACCTACACTTGTAGTAGATATAACCACGCGAATAGGAGATACCGTGCGATTGCCTCGATTGACGAAGCTCGAGCTCCAGATCATGGAAGCCTTGTGGAGCGGCGGCGCCCTGTCGGTGCGCGAGATCCAGGAGGCCTTTCCCGAACGCGAGCGGCCCGCCTACACCACCGTGCAGACGATGGTGTATCGCCTCGAGGGGAAGAAGGCGATTCGCCGCGTCAAGAAGATCGGCAACGCGCACATCTTCGAGGCCGTGGTGTCACGCACGTCTGCGCACCGGCGTTTGATCGACGAGCTCCTCAGCCTGTTCGGCGGCCGCAGCCAGCCGGTGGTCATGCATCTGATCGAGTCCGGCAATCTGACGCTCCAGGACGTCAAAGAGGCAGAGCAGCTGCTGATCAAGTTGAAAAGTGGAACAAGTGGAAGAAGTGGAAAAAGTGAAAGTGACGGCAGTGCACGAAGTCGGAAAGTAAAGCCGGAGTAGATATGCCGATCTCGAGTCTCGGTCCCCTGGCCGATCATCTGTGGCAGTCGACGCTCGTGGCCGCGTTCGTGGCCGCGCTCACGCTGGCGCTGAGGCGCAATCGCGCGCAGGTACGCCATGCGCTGTGGGTTGCCGCGTCTGTGAAATTTCTGGTGCCGTTCGCCGTGCTCGTCGCGATCGGACAACAACTCGAGTGGCCGCAGGCGACCACGTCGGCGCAGCCGGTGCTCACGATCGTCGACTCGGTCGGGCAGCCGTTCTCATCGGCGGCGCCGAGCAATCAGCAGCCGGCGGCGCCTTCAGCACGCGGCGCCGCGGCGCGTGAACGAGTTGTGCCGGCGCTGATCGCACTCTGGGCGTTTGGCAGCACGGTCTTGATCGTCGGGTGGATTCGGCGTTGGCGTGCAGTCGCATCGACGCTTCGTCGCGCGACGCCGATCGCCGAGGGACGCGTCGTCGAAGCGATGCGGCGCGTGAACGGGACGCTTCGCGTGGTCTCGTCCGATTCGCGGATGGAGCCCGGCGTGTTCGGATGGCGATCGCCGGTGCTGCTGTGGCCGCGCGGCATCGACGCTCGATTGAGCGACGCGCAGATCGATGCGATCGTCGCGCACGAGATCGCGCACACGCGGCGGCGCGACAATCTGACGTCGGCGCTGCACATGATCGTGCAGGCGATCTTCTGGTTCCACCCGCTCACATGGTGGATCGGCGCGCGGCTCGTCGACGAGCGCGAGCGGGCCTGTGATGAAGACGTCCTGCGGGGCGGCAGCCGCCCGGACGTCTACGCGGAAAGCATCCTGAAAACTTGTCAGTACTTCGTCGAGTCGCCGCTCACGTGTGTGGCCGGCGTCACCGGATCTGAACTCAAGAGGCGAATCGAGCAGATCATGAACGACGACGCGCATGTGGCCTTGAATGTGTCGAAGCGAATTCTCCTGAGCGCGGCGCTCGTTGCCGCCATCGCGGGACCGGTGGCGGTGGGGATGCTGACGAGCGCACGCCTGTCGGCGCAGGTTGTTGCCCCGGCGGCGAACGCGCCGACCTTCGAGGTGGCGTCGGTCAAACCGAACAACTCGGGTCCAGGCCGGATGGGCGGACGCGGCGGGCCGGGTCGAATCGATTTCATGAACATGCCGCTACGCCGGTTGATCCGGCAGGCGTACGACATCCACGAAACGCAGATCATCGCCGGCCCGGACTGGCTCGATTCGCAGGGCTTCGATGTCACAGCGACGTTCGCCGGAGAGCCATCGCCCGAACGTCGTCGGGCCATGATGCAAACCCTCTTGCGCGATCGCTTCAAGCTGACGTTCCACGCCGAGAAGCGCGACATGCCGATCTATGCGCTGATCGTGGCTCGCGCCGACAAGCGGCTCGGAGAGGGATTGCGAAAGACTGCGGAGGGCGCATGTCTGCCAAAGGGGGCGGGATTGCCCGCCTCGCCCTCGACATCCGGGCCGCCACCGGCCCCACCGTCGCCGTTCGATCCCAATGCGGAAGCGCCGTGCGGATCGATCATCTTCGGCCCGGGTCGGCTGCTCGCCCACGGCGTGCCGATTGACATGCTCGCGAATTCGCTCGGCAGCCTTCCCGCGATCACCGCGTTCAATCGAATCGTGCAGAACCAGACCGGGCTCGAGGGCGCGTACGACTTCGATTTCAAGTTTGCGAACGACTTCGCGGGACGGGGCGGCGCGTTCGGCGCGCCTCCCGGTGCCGGTGCTGCAGCGCCGACACCAGGCGACGAGCCAGCGTTGTTCACGGCGCTGCAGGAACAGCTCGGCCTCAAGCTCGACCCGCGCCGAGCCAACGTCGAAGTGATGGTGATCGACTCGGTCGAGAAACCAGATCCCAATTAAGGAACTCGCGGAACTTTCCGGTGTCGGATCGGAAAGAAAAGGGGCGGGAGTCATTTCCGAACATCGCGATTCCCGCAACCGGACAGGTGTCCGTGACGTAATGAGGATCGTTCCGTAAAAGACAGATGGACGAGACCGTTGCACATCGCCCGACGTGGCACCATTGTTGCCCAAACCAAACTTCCCCGTGACCCGTCCAACGTCACATTTGGAGTGCAGATGATGCGACCAGGGCTTGTTCTCGCGGCATTGACAGTCCTCGTGGTGCCGTTGGCGCTCGGCACGCTCGGTACTCCTCGACTGAGGGCGGATCAAGGTTCGGGAACGGATACCACCTCGAGTACCGCGGCTTTTGAAGTCGCGTCAGTCAAACCCAACACGTCTGGTGACGGCCGCGTGATGCTTGCGATGCCGCCCACTGGACGCGTCACCGCCACGAATGTTCCAGTGCGCCTGCTGCTCCAGCAGGCCTACCAGGTGCAGCCATTTCAGATCGTCGGTGCGCCCAACTGGACCGCATCCGATCGCTTCGACATCGTCGCGAAGGCGCCCGATGGCGCCCCGCCCGAACAGTACCGGCCGATGATGCGCAATCTCCTCGCCGACCGCTTCAAGCTGAAAGCGCACATGGAAACACGCGAGATGCCGCTGTATGCGCTCGTCGTCGCGCGTGCCGACGGCAAGCTCGGTTCGAACCTCAGCCCGGCAAAGACCGACTGCGACGCTGCGCGTGGGCGTCGCGCCGGTGGGCCGCCGCCTGCGCCGCCGCAACCGGGACAGCCGATCGAGTGCGGCTTCATGATCGGCATCGGCACCATGAATGCCGGCGGCATGGCGATGGCCGATCTCGCACGATCGCTATCGGGATTCGTCAATCGCTTTGTGATCGACAAAACGGGGTTGAGCGGTAAGTACGATTTCCAACTCACGTACACGCCGGAAGGGCGCGGCTTGCCTGGTGTGCCGGTGGCCCCACCGATTGGGGCCGACGTTCCGGCTGCCGATCCCAATGGCGCGTCGATCTTCACCGCATTGCAGGAACAACTGGGCCTCAAGCTGGACTCTCAGAAGGGTCCGGTCGATGTGCTCGTCATCGACAGCATCGAACAGCCGACCGCGGACTAACCGAGGACGAATTGACGACACGAAGGAAGTCTTCGCGCGCGCACTCGTGGGTCATCGCGCTCGCTCTGGCACTCGCCATCGGTGCACATCATGTGCTCGCCGCCACCGATCATTTCGGGCAGGTCACCGTCGGCGGTGTGCCGGTGCCTGGCGCGATGATCACGGCGACGCTCGGCGACAAGCAGATCATCACGTTCACGAATCAGGATGGCGTGTACCGGCTCGCCGATCTTGCCGATGGCACGTGGACCATCAAGGTCGAAATGCGCGGCTTTGCACCGGTCACGAAAGAGATCGCGATCGCCGCGGGCGCGCAGCCGACGACCTGGGAGCTGGCGCTGCTTCCGTACGCCGAGATTACGCGCGGGCTTCCGCCGCCGACCCCGCAGCCGGCCGCACCATCAGCATCGGCGGCCACGAATGGATCCACACCGGCACAAACCAACGGGAGCACGCCTCGATCGTCAGGAGGCCGAACACCAGCCGCCGCAGCGGCACCGGCGAGCGGGCAAACTGGTTTTCAGCGCGCAGGCGTGAACCAGCAGCAACGTCCAGCAACGGCTCCGGCGGCTGCGGCGCCCGCTGAACCGCCGGCCGACTCGAGTGCGGCCAACGACGGCTTTCTGATCAACGGCAGCGTGAACAACGGTGCCGCATCGCCATTCGCACAGCTTGCCGCGTTCGGCAACAACCGCCGTCGCCCCGGTGCGCTCTACAACTATCAGTTCGCGACGACGTACGGCAGCTCCGCCTGGGATGCGCGCGCGGCGTCGCTGACCGGCCAGCCGACCGCGATGCCGTCGTACAACAACGTTCATTTCGTCGGCATGTTTCAGGGGCCGCTGCGCATTCCAAAAGTGTTGAAGCGCAACGGTCCCCAACTGTTCGTCAGCTATCAAGGCAACAACGACGACACCGCAACGTCGCAGGTCGCGCGCATGCCCACGGCGCTCGAGCGTGCCGGCAACTTCTCGCAGACGCTCGACATCCTCGGGCGTCCCGTTCAGATCACCGATCCGTCGACCGGCCTGCCGTTTGCCGGCGGAGTGATTCCGCGCGACCGCATCAGTCCGCAGGCTGCCGCGCTGCTTGGCTACTATCCGCAGCCGTCATTCGCCAGCGCGACCGGCATCAACTATCAAGCGCCCATCCTGAACGCGACGCACATGGACAGCGTGACGACGCGCGTCACGCAGATCGTCAACCAGCGCAATCAGGTACTGGGCACCGCGGCGTATATGCGGACCACAGTCGACTCGCGATCGCTCTTCAACTTCGACGACGAGACGAAGTCGAGCGCAACCGACGTCAACCTGATGTGGAATCGCCGCATCTCGCAGTTCCTGTCGCTGCGCACGCGCTATCAATACACCGAGCAGACCAACGACACGACACCCTTCTTCGCCAATCGCACGAACGTATCCGGCGATGCCGGCATCACGGGCAACGATCAGAATCCGGAGAACTGGGGGCCGCCAAGCCTGGTGTTCTCGACGGTGGCGGGACTCTCCGATGGGCGTCCCAATTTCACGCGCAACCGCATGAACGCCGGCTGGTTCGAAGGCTTCATGTTCCGCGGCCGTCACGAGTTCACGGTCGGCGGCGACGTGAAACGCAACAACATCGACATCAGGTCGCAGCAGGATCCGCGCGGCAGCTTCACCTTCACCGGCGCCGCCACCGGCCTCGACTTCGCAGACTTCCTGCTCGGCCGCCCGTCGGCCAGCTCGATTGCCTACGGCAACGCCGACAAATATTTTCGCAATTTCTTCTACGACGCGTACTTCAACGACAACTGGCGCGTCGGTCCGGCGTTGACGGTGACTGCAGGCGCGCGCTGGGAGTACGAAGCGCCGTTCACCGAGCTCTATGGACGTCTCGTGAATCTCGACATCGCGTCCGGATTCCGCTCGATCAGTCCTGTGCTGGCGTCTGGCACCGGCTCACTGACGGGGCAATCCTATCCATCGTCGCTCATGCGTCCGGACAAGACCGGCATCCAGCCGCGCCTCGCGATCGCATGGCGTCCCGTCGCCGGCTCGTCGCTCGTCGTTCGCGCCGGCTACGGCATCTATCGCAACGCGAACGTGTATCAGTCGATCACGACCCTGCTCGCGCAGCAGCCGCCGCTCTCGAACAGCTTCACGGTGGCCAACAGTGCGAGCACGCCGCTCACGCTCGCGCGCGGCTTCATTCCGCCGACCGCGACTGTGGCCAACACGTTCGCTGTCGATCCGGACTTCAAAGTGAGCTCATCGCAAACGTGGCAGGTCGCCATTCAACGCGATCTGCCGGCATCGCTGACCGTGAATCTCACGTACCTCGGCACCAAAGGGATGAACCTCATTCAGGAGTTCCTCCCCAACACCTATCCATCGGGCGCCGCGAATCCCTGCCCGACGTGCCCGAGTGGATTCGTGTTCCTCACATCGGACGGCCGATCGATCCGGCACTCCGGTCAATTCCAGGTGCGCCGACGGCTTCGCAACGGGCTCACCGCCTCGGTGCAGTACACGCTGGCGAAATCGGAAGACAACGCCGCGTCCTTCCAGGGCGCGAACTTGAGCGGCACCGCGTTCGCTCAGAACTGGCTCGACCTCGATAACGAGTGGGCGCCTTCGTCGTTCGATCAGCGGCATCAAGTCGTGGCCCAGGTGCAGTACACAACGGGTGTCGGGATCGGCGGCGGCGCGTTGGTCGACGGATGGCGCGGATCGCTCTTCAAAGGCTGGACGATCACGAGTCAGGTGACGACCGGAAGCGGCACACCGCTCACGCCGTACTACCTGACGACGACGCCAGGCACAGGCTTCACGGGCGCCGTCCGTGCATCGTTGACGGGAGCGTCGACGACGGCACCGGACGGTTACTACCTCAATCCCGCGGCATATACGGCACCTGCCCCTGGGACATGGGGCGATGCCGGTCGCAACTCCGTTCGCGGACCATCGCAATTCTCGATGAACGCGGGCATCACGCGCACGTTCCCATGGGGCGCACGCTACAACCTCGATTGGCGCATCGACGCGACCAACGTGCTCAATCGGGTCACCTACGCGGGTGTCTACACGCTGATCAGCAGCCCGCAGTTCGGTCTGCCGTTGACGACCAATCAGATGCGGCAGATCAAAACCACCATGAGGCTGAGATTCTGAGTATGAAACGAACGCTTCTCGGTGCCTCGACTGCGCTCCTTCTCTGCGGCATCGTCGGCAGCGCCCAACAGCAGGCGCAGCAATCGCAAGCGCCGGTGCAAACCGGCGCGACGTTCCGCACCACCACTCGCCTGATCGTCCAGACGGTCGCGGTGAAGGACAAGGAAGGCAAGCCGATCGAAGGACTCACCGCCAAGGACTTCACGATCACCGAAGACGGCATGCCGCAGGACATCGCCTTCGTCGAGTTCCAGCGCCTGCAGACGACGCCAGTGGCCGACGCGCCGCCGGCAGGGACGTCGCCCGGGCCGACGGCAATCGCGGCGCCGCCCGCGACCCCCGCGGCGGCGGCGGCGCCGCTGGCGACGATCGCCGCGCCGCCGAACGGCACCATCAAATATCAGGACAAGCGGCTGCTCGTGATGTATTTCGACGGCGCCTCGATGGGACCGGCCGATGGTCTTCGCGCCTACGTCAACGCGCGCAAGTACATCGACACCCAGATGTCGCCGTCCGATCTGATCGCGATCATGTCGTTCCAGAACGGCGCCGTGTCGGTGAAGGCAGACTTCACCAACGACAAGGCGAAGCTGCGCGAGGTCATCGACATCCTGATCTACGGCGACGATGCCAACAACGATGGCATTCCGGATCATCCGGAAGGCACTGCCTTCGGGCAGAACGACGCCGAGTTCAATCTGTTCAGCACCGACCGTCAGCTTGCGGCGCTGCAGACCGCGGTGCAGATGCTGAAGCCGCTGCCCGAGCAGAAGACGCTGCTCTACTTCACGAGCGGCCTGCGTCTCACCGGCGCTGACAACATGGCGCAGATGAAGGCCACCGAGAACGCCGCCATCCGCGCCAACGTGACGCTCAACCCGATCGACGCGCGCGGTCTGATCGCGCTGCCGCCCATGGGCGACGCCACCCGCGGCTCGCCCGGCGGCGTCGGCATGTTCACCGGCTCGATCGCCTCGAACATGATGAACCAGTTCCAGCGCTCGCAGGACTCGCTCTATGCGCTCGCCAAGGACACGGGCGGCAAGGCGATGTTCGATTACAACGATCTGTCGCTCGGCATCAAGCAGGCCGCCGATGCGATGACGAGCTACTACATCATCGGCTACTACAGCACGCACCTCACTAACGACGGCAAATACCGCCGCGTGAAGGTGACGCTCAACGGCGATCTCGCCGCGGCCGCGGATCTTTCGTTCCGTCAGGGCTACTACGGCGAAAAGGAGTGGGCCAAGTTCAACGCCGCCGACCGGGAACGTCAGCTCGAAGAAGCGTTCATGCTCGACAACCCGATCACCGAGGTCACCCTCGCCGTGGAGGTGAACTTCTTCCAGCTCAATCGCGCCGAGTACTTCGTACCGGTATCGGTGAAGATGCCGGGCAGCGAAGTGGCACTCGCGAAGCGGCGCGGCGCCGTGCGCATGCTGATCGACGTGATGACCGAGGTGAAGGACAACAACGGCTACACGATTCAGAACATGAAGGACAAGCTGGAGGTGCCGGTCAGCCAGGACACCGCCGCCCAGCTGCAATTCAGTCCGATTCAGTACGAGACCGGCTTCACGCTGCTGCCAGGCGACTACGTCCTCAAGCTGCTCGCGCGCGATACGGAGACGGGACGCATCGGCACGTATCAGGCGGCGTTCAAGGTCCCCAATCTGGTGAAAGAGGAGAAGCGGCTCCCAATCAGCTCGGTGGTCCTCTCCAGTCAGCGGGTGCCGATGAGTGAAGCGCTGTTGACGGTGCAGAAGGGCAAAGAGCAGTCGACCAGCCCGCTCGTCTACGAGGGACAGAAGCTCTTTCCAAGCGTGACGCGCGTGTTCAGCAGGAACAAGGACATGTACGTCTTCCTGCAGGCGTATCAGCGCAACGCCACCGAGACGCAGCCCATGGTCGCCTTCGTCAGCTTCTTCAAGAACGGCACGAAGGTGCTCGAGACCGATCCGCTGCAGGTCGTCGACGGCATGGACGTGAAATCGAAGGCGGTGCCGCTGCGATTCAGCATCCCGCTCGACAAGCTCGATCCGGGTCGCTACGACTGCCAGGTCACCGTGCTCGAACCCACCGGACAGAAAGTAGCGTTCTGGCAGGCCCCGATCGCGCTCGTTCCTTGAGACTTCGCCGGGTCTAAAGACCCGGCCTACACTGTCGTCGTGTCGAGTCGAACGATCCCCACGACGATCGTCATTCTCACCTCGCCTATTTGGCTTCCGCTGCTGCTGATCGTCCTCATCGGGATGATGATCCGGATCGCGGTGCTGTACGCGATCGCGTGGCTGTGGTGGATTGGCCGCGCTCGGCGACGCGTGCTATTCGTCTATTCAGACAGCCCACACTGGAAGCAGCATGTCGAGACACATATCCTGCCGAAGCTGCCGGCGAACGCGGTCATCTTGAACTGGTCGGAACGAGCCCACTGGAAACGTTTCAGTCTGGCGGTGCGGCTGTTTCACTGTTTTGCCGGCCGGAAAGAATTCAACCCGATAGGACTCGTGTTCAATCAATTTGCCATGGTCGAGCGCTATCGCTTCTGGCAGCCGTTTCAAGAAGCCAAGCATGGAAGTTTCGGCGCACTGCAGGAGCTCGAGGCGACTTTTCTGAAACGCGCATCTTCGTGATCGTCGTGTGCTTCGTGGCCGATAGTGTTTCCCTCCTTTGTGGCCGATACTGGAA
>Ga0075433_10000533_pt1 | contig 24984 bp, 28 predicted proteins | sample RhiMethybrSRZTD2_FD_75299 | JGI IMG/M metagenome (GOLD analysis project Ga0075433, IMG submission 75299) | Populus rhizosphere microbial communities from Tennessee, USA - Rhizosphere MetaG P. TD hybrid SRZTD2 | ecosystem: Host-associated > Plants > Roots > Rhizosphere > Soil | place: USA... | reverse complement strand
GAAGGATTGGGGCCCCGAAACATCGGTATCTCCGCCCATGCCGGCGACCATCACGATCCCGCCCCCGAAGACGAGCGGATTGCCCGCGGCGGCTCCAACTTCGACAGTCTTTCCGGTGTCGTCTACGGCCTCCAGGGCCTCGTAGCGGACGAACCGGATGGGCTTGAGCCGGGGATCCCACGCCGAGTGAATCGAGAACTGCGCGATGACGGAGGCCTCCTTGAAGTCGGTCTTGCGCTCGGCGCGGACCTCGGTCAGGAAGACCTTGAAGCCCTCGAAGTACGCCGCCGGCGACCTCGGGTGACGGTCGGCGGCGAAGCGGATCGAGCCGTCGTCGCCCGTCGAAAAGGTCAGCTTCTCCTGCGACACGCAGACCTGGTCCAGGGCCTGGAGCAGGGTGACGGCGTCCACGCTCGCCTTCCCTTCGCGCAGGGCGGGGGTTGCTTCGATTTTCACGCCGGATTGCAGGGCCAGCTCGTCGAGGATCTCTCCGACGGTGCCCGACCGCTTCAGCGACAGGGGTTTGTGCTCGGGGCAGACCTGCCGCGCCTTGAGATCGTTCTCGATGGTGCGGAGGGCCTGGGTCGCCCGCAGGCGCACCTCGGCGTTCTCCGAATTCACCGCTTTCCGGAGCGGCTCCACGGCCTTCGCTCCGATCTTGATCAGGTCGCGAACGGCGCTCTCCCGCACCTCGAGATCGGCGTCGTCGAGTTTCCGGACGAGATCGTCGATCCGGGCTTCATCCTGGCATAGACCCAAGAGGAGCGGGAGGGCGAGGAGCAGATGGCGCATGGAAACCTCCGGAACGGGCCCGACAGCCTATTCTAACTACGATCCGGCCCGACGACGCGTTGGCTGGAGAATTCGGCGGGGGCGTTGATCCGCACGACGGGAAATTCGCTCGCCGGGCGGAGATCGCCGAGGAGGCCCCAGCGCGCGAAGCCGTCGTCGCTCTCGGGCTCGAGGAGGTACATCGCGACGTGGGCGAGCGGCTGGGCCATCGGGACGATCGCCGTTCCCGCGGGAAGCGTCCGGGGGGAGAGTTCGCTGCGCGTCGCGAGGACGGTTTCCACGAGCTTGTGGGTGCCGACGTCCGGGCTCTGGGTCTTCTTCATGTCGATAATGACATATCTCTCGACCGGAACTTCGACGGGCCGGGAGAGCCGCTCGACGCGAATGTTGTGGTTGAGGAGGCGCGGGATGAGCGCGTCGGGAACGGCGTACGCGAAGGGGCGGCGGACGTGGCGCGTCGGGGCGAAGCTTCCGTAGAAGGGGGCCCGGTAGGTCTTCCGCCGGCCCCCCTCGATCTTCCGGCTCTTCAACGTCGCCTTGTCCCATCCCTCGATCGCCACGGCATCGGGAAAGGGATGGGCGGGATAAGTCATGGAGACGTGGTCGTCCGGGCCCGGGTGGGCCACGCCGTAGTTGATGCCGACGAGATCGAAGGGCGACGGATGGCGGCCCTTCTCGATGGTCTCGCGTTCCGCGCGCTCGACGATCGCCTTGATCTTGGCCGCGTTTCGCGAGGCGGATTGGAAGATCTCGAGGAGCGTGGCGTACATCACGTCGATCCGCTGCTGGAACGGGATGTACGAATAGGCCTCGAGGAGGATGTCCATCCGGCCCGTCAAGCCGCGGTAGTGGCTTCCGTAGCGCGGTAGGGGGGAATAGGTCTCCCATCCCTGCGCGGGATCATCCTGGTTCCGGTAGTTCCCGTAGAAGAACGTGCGGAACTTCTTTCCCCGCAGCAGGCGGCGGCCGATGTCCGGAAGAAAGGTGTCGTGCGCGTAGGAGATCGGTCCTCGCGGCCCGCTTTCCAGCGTGTGGGAGGTGTCCCAGGTCAGCTGATATCCATGGATCGAGCCATCCGTGGTGTGGCAGTCGATCACGAGGTGGGGCCACCAGCGTCCGAAGGCGCGCGAGAGGTGAACCGACTCGATCGCCTCCTGCTTGGTGTAATCGCGGTTCAGGTTGATGCCCGCCCCGGTGTACCGCGTGCCGACGCCCCCCTCGGGACCCACTTGCCCGTCGAGCTTCTCGAGGTCGAGGACCCGATTCTTGGGATCGATGCGGTCGTTACCGTCCGGGTTGTAGTCGGGAATGATCACGAGGACGCACCTGCGGAGCCAGGCGGGCGAGGCTCCCGACGTCAAGTCGCGGGCGAGCATCTGGCAGGCTTCCTTGCCCTCGACTTCCCCCGCGTGGATGTTGGCGATGACCAGGATCTTGAGAAGTCCCTGCCGGTCGGCCGCCGCGGGGGTGAAGGCTTTCGTCGGCGAGACGATGGCGCACGCGATGTCGCGTCCCTCGGCACTCAACCCGATCGACTCGAGGCGGACCCGGTCGGATTTCGAGACGAGCGTCCGGAGGAACTCGAGCACCTCGGCGTGGGTCGAAGTTTCGCGAGCCTGCGTGCGCTCGGCCTTCGTCAGGAGAACGGGCGGCTTCATCGGGCGTGGATTGTGGGGCGGGCGGGCGGGGGCGTCAAGGCCGGGAGATTCGGACGGGCTTTCCGGCGTCCTCGGCGGAATTGCGGCCGGTCGCGAAGTGAAAGGCGATGTAGAGGATGATCACCGCGGCGACCGCGGCGAGCACCAGCTCGTTGAGGAAGATGCGCTTCCAGAGGGGATCGGATTCCTCCATCACTTCCCCCGACCTCGGACCACGGGCGGGCGCTTGGGATCCAGCTCGATCTCGAGCCAGCCGGTGATCCCCGTCTGATATACGTCCGCTCTTCGGCGCGCCCGGTCAAGGACTTCTCGCGAGGCGTACCCTTCGGGAGCGCTCGCGACCGCGATCCGGGGGGAGACCGCCTCAATCAGCTCGCGATGGAAGTCCTGCCGCTTGCCATGGTGGGGGAGGACGAAAACGTCGGCGGCCAGATTGATTTCGGAATCCAGGAGCGCGCGGCTGCCCAGTTCCTCGATGTCGCCGGGAATCAAGAGGGTTCCCCCGAGAGTAGATACGCGAACGACGAGCGATCGGTCGTTGACGGGCCAATTCCCATCGGCCTCGGGTGGGGGCCCGAGGATTTCGAGCCCGGGAATGCTCCTCCCTCGACTCGCGAAGATCACCTCGACGCCCCGGAGTCGCGCGAAATCGAGAATCGGATGGTTGAAACCCGGCGGCACGACGAGCCGGGCGACGCGCATCCGTTCGATAAGGCTGCGGGCGCCATTCACGTGGTCGGCGTCGGAGTGCGAGATGACCAGGGTGTGGACGCGCGTCACGCCGCGCGACCACAGCACGGGCGCCGCGACGGCCGCACCGACATCCCGGTAGGAAAGACTCCCGCAGTCGAAGACCACCGTACCGGTGTCCGGCGACCGCAGGTACGCGCACGAGCCCCGACCGACATCGATGCATCCGAAGCTGTCGCAGGCGGGGCCGGGAGCGACCAGCGCGGGGATCGCCAGCGAACCCGCGAAGGCGGCGCACAGCCAGGGTTTGCCGCGGGTCGGAGCGGCGCGCGCGCGCCAGGTCCAGAAGCCGAGGCCGACGTAGTACGCGGCGGCCATCCACGCGGGCATCGCGGGAAGGAAGAGGTAGGCGAACGGCAGTCCGGTGAGAAATGTCGCGGTCCACGACGTGGCCTGGAAGACGCCCGTCGCAACCCACCCGACCGCCGACGCGCCGGTGGGAAAGAGGAGCGCCAGGGGGATGGCCGCGAGCGCGAGGATCGCCTGCAACGTGACCAGGGGGCAGAGGGCGAGGTTCGCGATCAGGATGACCGGCGTGGCGAGGTTGAATGTCGCCAGCACGATCGGGGCCGTCGTGAGCCACGCCCCGATCGAGACGGCCAGCGCGGCCCTCGCCTGCCGGCCGAGCCACGCGGGCACCGGATGGCGCGGCGGCACGGGAGGGGCGGCGAGAAACTCGTGGTAGATCGGGCCGACCCCGACGATGCCGAGCACGGCCACGAAAGAGAGCTGGAATCCCGTGTCGAAGATCTGGCCGGGGTCCCACATCAGAATCGCCAGCGCCGCGATCGAGAGCGAATTGATGACGTCGGCCCGCCGCCAGACGAGCTTCGCGGCCAGGATCGTCGCCGACATGAGGAAGGCCCGGACCACGGAAACCTGCCACCCCGTGAGCGCGGTGTAGAAGAAGAGCAGGACCAGGAGCGCCACCGGCATCGAGGCGCCGCGTACACCCAGTCCCAGAAGGAGGAACCAGAAGACGGTCAGCACGAGGACGAGGTTGAAACCCGAGACGGCGAGAAAGTGGGCCGTGCCCGATCGCTGCAGCGCGAGCGTCAGGTCCTCGGGGAGATCCTCGCGCGATCCGAAAAGCAGCGCGGACTGGAGCGCCGCGACCTCGGGCGGCGCGTGACGCGCGAGGAGTCCTCGAAGCCACGCCCGGGCGCGATCGATCATCGTTCGGAGTCGGAAGGGAGAAGGCGGGGTCAGCACGACGACAGGCTCCGAGGCCGCGAACGTCGCGCCCAGCCCTCGACGGCGCGAGGCCGCGGCCCAATCGTAGACGCCCGGATTCGTGGGCGGCCGCAGGGGTCGGAGTCGCCCCGTGATCGCGATGCGCTCCCCTCCGGTGAGGACGACCTCCTGGCGATAGAGACGAACGCGAATCCGCCCCGTCCATGGAGCGGACTTTTCATCGATCTCGATTGTCTCAATCTCGAGCGGAAAGGACCCCGCGACCGGCGCCTCGACGACCTCGCCGACAATCCGGGCTTCCGCTTCTTGGTCGAGATGGACGATGTCGTTCCGGGGCCGGTACTCGCTCCATTCGCCGCGGGCGAGACCCGCGGCCAGCCCGATCAGGGTCCAGCCCAAGACGAGCCTGGGGGCCGAGGGTGATCGGAAGAGGAGGCAGGCCAGGACAACGCATCCCGCCGCGACGAGGCAGGACGTTGCCGGATGGGGCAGGGCGTCCGCGGCCACGATCCCGGCCGCGGCAGGGGCAGCCACGATGAGGAACGGGCGCCGCCGAAGTTCCTCGACGGCCCGCATGCTATTCTGACAAATAAGCGCGGCCGCGGTTCGTTAACAGCAGGGAATCATGAACGATCTCATCCAGGGCCTCAAGGCGGGGGACGGCCGCGCTTTCGAACAGCTCGTCCAGGAATTCGGCGACCGCGTCCACAGGTACGTCGCCCGGCTCGCCGGGGTTGAGGGCGCCGAGGATCTCACCCAGGAGGTCTTCCTCCGGGTATACAGATCGATCGGATCCTTCGAGCCTTCAGGCGGCCTGGCGCCGTGGATCTTCACCATCGCGACCCACCTGAGCGTCGACCAGCTTCGAAAGCGGAAGGCCGTTCCAGAGGGGCCGATTCGGCCGAATCACTCGGGCGATCCGATCGAAGCACGCGAGTTGCGCGAGACGCTCTTCGAGGCCATCGCGCGGCTTCCGGAGGATCAGCGCCGCGTCTTCCACCTGCGGGAGGAGGCCGGCCTGTCGTTCCGGGAAATCGCGCAGGTCCTGCGGTGCCCGCCCGGCACGGCGCTCTGGAGGATGCATGCCGCCATGACGCGCCTGAGGAAGGCGCTCAAGGCGCACTTGGAGAAATGACCATGGGGTGCGAGCGATTCTCGGCGGCCCGCGTCCAGACCGCGTTCGGCGAAACGCCGGACGACCCTTCGTGGGCGGAGCACAGTCCCGACTGCTATCACTGCGCCTCGGAAATCGGCGACATGGATGATCTGCGGCGCCTTTATGAAGCGGCGCCCCGGCGTACGCTGAACCGGCGATCGAAATCCAGGATCGTGGCCGCGCTGAAGCGCGATGCGAGGAGCCGCCGGCTTCGCGGGGCGGCGGTGGCGGCGATATTCCTCCTGGGCGCGACGCTGGCGATGCCCGGAACGCGATCACAGCCCGCTCCCCTGGCCGCGATTCCCTCCGCGACGGCGATCGACAAAAGCGTAGTCGATGTCCGGGAGCGGATTGGAAACCTCGAAAAGGACTTGGAATCGCCGAAGCCTTGCCTGGATTCGGCGCTCGAAGACCTTTCGCGACAGATCCGCCTCCTCGCCTGGGAAACCGACGACGAAAACATGTAGGGAGATGCCCGTGAGAAAAATGGCCTGGTCCTTAGTCCTCTTGGCGGCGATGGCCTGCAACGCGCAGGCCCAGCGGCAGGACCCTCCGACGCCTCCTCCGGCTTTCGGCGAAAATCCGCCGCCGGCGACGCCGCCGCCCCAGAGAGTGGCCCCCTTCGGACAGGATCCGGAGCGCCGGGAGCCGCCCCCGGGAGAGGACCGCCGCCGGGACATCAAGGAAAAGGCCCGGCGCCTCGAGGCGGAAATCCACGACCTGGAGATGGCGCTCGAGAACAAGGACGCCCCGCCGGAACGGCGGGAGAAGATGATGGCCCGGCTTGACCGGGCGCGCGCCGAGATGCGCGAGCTCCATGCGGCGATGAAACCCCAGGATCCCGGTCCGGCCAATCAGGAACATCGCGAGCGCTTGCAGAAGCGTCTCGCCGACCTCGAGGCCAGGATGGATAAGGTCGGGCCCGAGGATCGGAAGGAGCTCCAGGCGGAAGCGAACAAGATTCGCGACGAGCTCAAGCGCGGCGATTTCCAGGACCGGTTCGGCGGCGGTCCCCCCGGGGGGCCTCCCATGGACCCGGAGATGGCCAAGCGCATGGAGGAAATGGCCCGGCTGGACCGGGATTCGCAGGAACTGGGCGGCAAGCTGCGCAAGTTGCCTCCCGAGAGCAAGGAAGACCGCGCCGAGATCCTCGGAAAACTGAAGGAGGCCGTCAGCAAGCTCTTCGACCTGCGCGAGCAGATGCGGGCGCGCGAAGTCGAAATGATCCAACGCCGCCTCGCGGAGCTGACCAAGATGCTCGACAAGCGCAAGGCGGGCCGCGACCAGATCATCGAGAAGCGCATCAGGCAGCTGAGCGGGGAGGCGGACGAACTCGACTGGTAGGGTTTTGACGGGAGTACAAGCCCGCCCTATACTTGGCGGCTCGATGACTCCCACGAACCTCGGCCGGTTCCGTGTCGCGACGACGGGAGGCCGCTCCGTCGGCCACGGCGACCTTCTCGGCCGGCCGGCGCTCCTGTACGGGTGGGCGAGCTGGCATTCCTCGCGGGAGGCGCTCGGCGACCTCGAGTCCTTTCATCGCAAGCATTCCGGCCGGCTGGAAGTCGCGAGCATCGCTTTCGACACGGAGGGACCGGGCCGGCCGATGCGCTACTACTCGGCCGCCGGGTGCACGCACACGCCGCTGATCGACGCCACGTTCGGACTCTCACGCCTGTGGGAGATCAAGTCGCTTCCCTTCTGGTTCCTGACCGATGCCGACGGATGCATCCAGGCGCGGGGGGAGGCTTTCTCCATCAAGGCGGCAGAGGCGGCGCTTCGAAAGAAGGGCAAGCACGCGAAAGGGAGCCCGCGGCGCCGGGACCGGACCCTGGAGCGCGTGGAATTGCTCATGCAGACGGCCGGAACGTTCCTCAGCCGGACTCGGGTCGACGAGGCGGTGGGATGCCTCCGCCAGGCGGAAGCGATCGATCCGGGCAACGCCTTGCTGCGGGTCCAGCGACTCGCTCTCGCCAACCCCAAGCGCTTCTATTCCGGCCCGATCGACCTCACCTGGCTGGCGGCACAAACGTAGGTCCGAGCTGGGCCTCGAGATCTTTCCAGCCTCGGACGCGCACCACCCCTTCGGACGAGGGATGGATCCCCTTCGGATCGAGCAGGAAAGCCTTCAGGCCCTTGGCGAGGTAGGCCTTCGCGTCGGCGGGCAGATCGCCAATCCCCGCCACCAGCCGGTGATCGCGCGCCAGCTCGCCGAGCCGTTCGACCTTGTGGTCAAAGGGACGCTGAGACCAGAACCGGCGACGCCTGATGAAGAGCGGGCCATCGGCCATTCCCTGGAGGCGCAGCCATTCCCGGGTTTTCCGCAGGAACGAATGGTCGCGAGCGGTGAGATAGATGACCGCGAATCGATTTTCGAGCCACCGCAGCGCTTCCACGGCCCCGGGAAGCGGTTTGACCTGACGATTGTCGAGGAACGCGAACCGGAAGGGCGAGACGTCCGCGATCGTGTGATCGAGGTCGACCACCAGCACCGGGGCGTCTCCGGGGAGCACTCGTATCACGAGCGCCTCGTCCGCCCGGGGGCTGACCACCCGGAGGCGGCGGACGCCGACCGGACCGGAATCGATCTCGATGGAGGCCGAACCCGTGGAATCGGTCACCGCCGATCCGAGTTTCTGTTCGCCGTCGAAAAAATCGAGCGTGACCCCGCGGAGGGGCGGGTCGACGAACCGGAGAAGGTAGCGCTCGAGCCGGGCGGTCAGGCGGACCTTGCGGTGGGGAAGGGCGAGCAGGTCTTCGGGGGTGAGCTGGTCTTCGGGGGCCAGGAACATCCGCTCGGCGAACACGACGACGAGCGCCAGGACCACGGCCCCGAGGACCCAGACCATGGAGCTTTAGGCCCCGGGGGCCGCCGGATCGGGCGCCGAGGGGAGCGGGTCGATTTCCTTGAAGACGGCCGCCAGGGGCTCCGCGAGCGCCGGCACGTCGCCCGGGGCGATCAGCGGGATGGGATCGAGCGGGAGGCCCGCCACCTCGCGCGCCAGCATTCGATAGTCTTCCGTGCCGTACGACTCCGGGGCGTAGTCGAATATTGTCTTCCCGTGGCTCGGCGCCTCCGCGAGGCGGACGTTCGTGCGGATCTTGGTCCGGAAGACGCGCGGCCCGAAATGGCGCTCGATTTCGCGGACCGTCTCGCGGGCGAGCCCCTTGCGGACATCGTACATGCAGGCGATGACGCCGGTCACGGCGAGTCCGGGGTTGAGCCGCTTTTTCACGACCTCGATCGTCCTCACGAGGAGCGAAAGGCCGTGCATCGCGAAGAACTCGCACTGCATCGGGATGAAGACCTCGTTGACGAAGACCAGCCCGTTCACGTTCAGGATGCCGAGCGAGGGGGGGCAATCCACGAGGCAGAAATCGAAATCGGTGACGCCGGCGAGGGCGTCGCGCAGGATCTGCTCGCGCCCGAACTGGGTCGAGAGCTCCATCTCCGCCCCCGCGAGGTCGATGCTCGCGGGAATCAGGAAGAGATTGGGCGAGACCTGGCGGATGACGTCCGCCGGCGGCGACCCGCCCACGAGGATCGAGTACGTGGTCAGCTTCAGCTCGTGCGGCCGGAGCCCGAAGTTGATCGTGGTGTTGGACTGCGGGTCGAGGTCGATGAGCAGGACGCGCTTGCCGAGCGTCGCGAGCCCCGCGGCGAGGTTGACGGCGGTGGTGGTCTTTCCGACCCCGCCCTTCTGGTTGACCAGGGCGATTCTACGCATGCACCCCTCTCTCTCGAACGGCGGACTCTCCAACGGTTGATTGTACCCTGTAAGTTATGAAATCTCAACGAGATCCGGAGGAAGGGGGGCCCAGTATTTTCCGTGCGAGTTCCCGGGCCGCCCCGGGATCCTTCACCGCCCCCTCGAGCTGGGCGTCCATGATCTCCGTCAGCGCCTTCTTGAACGCCGGCCCGGGCGCGTACCCCATCTCGATCAGGTCCTTGCCGGTCACGAGGGGCGGGGGCTTGAGCTCCTCGGCCTTCATGGTGGACTTGATCTCTTCGAGCCGGTTGACGTAGGCGTCGTCGGCCATCGACCCCAGCGTGTCGGCCCGCACGAGCTTCAGCAAATCAACGATGTGCTCGTGGGCGAGCAGCCGCTTCAGCGTGCTCTCGCGCATCAGCTCCCACTGGAGGAAGGCCAGGTGCTTGTGGACCAGCCAGACGATCCGGTCCTTCTGGTCGTTGGAGAGCTTGAGCCGGTCGGCGATCCCCGACGCCATGTCGGCGCCGACCTTGTCGTGGTTGTTGAACCGGATGCGGTCGGCCTTGACGAGCGTGCGTGGCTTCCCGATGTCGTGGAGCAGGACCGCGAGGGCGAGCTCGAACGTCGGCTCCTTGAGCGTGTCGAGCGCGAGCTTCGTGTGGGTCCAGACGTCCCCCTCGGGATGGTACTCCGGCGGCTGGGGGACCCCCTCCATCGCCGACACCTCGGGCAGGATGAGCGGCAGGAGTCCCGTGGCGCGGAGGAGCTCCAGCGTCTTCGACCGCGAGGCGTCGGTCAGGATCTTCGACAGCTCGTCCCGGACGCGCTCCCCGCTCACCTGAGCGATGCCCGGGGCCATCTCGCGGATGGCCGCCTCGGTCGCCGGATCGAGGGCGAACCCGAACCGGCCCGCGAACCGCACGGCGCGGAGCAGGCGGAGGCGGTCCTCCGAGAAGCGCGCCTTCGGATCGCCGATCGCGCGGACGAGGCGCCGGTCGAGATCGGCCTTGCCCTCGACAAAGTCCAGGACGCGGTCCGTCTCGGGGTCGAAGAACATGCCGTTGATCGTGAAATCGCGGCGGCGTGCGTCCTCTTCCGGGCCGGAATAGGCAACGGATTCGGGTCGGCGGCCGTCCAAATAGCGTCCGTCGGACCGGAACGTGGCGACCTCGAAGCGGTGATCCCCTTCGAGTACGAGAATGACGCCGAAGGCTTTGCCCACCGGCACGGTCTTGGGGAAGAGCGCCTCGACCCGGTCGGGCGGCGCGGCGGTGGCGATGTCGATCTCGTGGATGGGGCGGCCGAGGAGCCGGTCCCGGACGAAGCCCCCCGCGAAGTAGGTTTCGTGGCCGGCCGCCCGGAGCTTTCGGACGACCATCCGGGCGGTCTCGAGGAGGGTGGTCATTGAGGTGTTATACTGTAAGTCCTGAAGCGCGGCGCGCGGAAGTCCAAAGTCCGGCACGAACTCACGAAAACCTCGCTCCATGACTCGCTGGCTCGTTTTCGGCGCCTCCGGCGTGGTGTGGGCGGCCATGATGGTCACCCTCGTCCGGCGGGAAGTCCTGCCGTACTTCGAATACCAGGCGCCGCCCACCTACCGGTCGTACCTCCGGGGCGTCGAGACGCCGCTCCTCACTTCCGCGGACATCCTCGCGGCCGGCACGAAAGTCGGCACGGTCGATACGCTCATCTACGGCGACGGGCCCTGGACGCTCCGAACCCGGTTCGACATGAAGGTCCGCCTGCCGGGGAGCGACAAGAAGCAGGGGAACGAGATCACGGTCGGGATCAAGAGCGAAACCAACGTCGACGCATTCTGCCGTCTCTCCCGCACCTCGTGCGACATGCGCCTGAGTTTCGCGCAGATCCTGTTGAGGGCGCGACGCGAGAAGGATGTGCTGGTGACCAACTTCGAGTTCCTCGTGGGCGGCCAGCGCATGGGCGGCGGCACCCAGAACATCGAATTCCCCCCGGACGGCATGATCGGCGACCTCTTCCAGCCCTTCCCCGGCGGGGGGCCGCTCCAGGTGGGGAAGAAGTGGAGAATCCCGATCTTTTCGGCCGACTTGACCGGCTTTCGGGCCAGCGCGCTCTACGCGGCGGTCACGGAGCATCAACGCGTCGAATGGGAAGGCCAGATGATCGATGCCCTGCGGGTCGAAATCCGGACGGAGCCGACCGAGGAGAAGCGGCCGAAGTACGTCGTCCTCTGCCGCGAGGACGGCGTCGCGATTTCCCAGCAGTTCACCTATGAGAATCTCCTCTACGAGATCGTCCTGCGGTCCCGTCGCACGGTGACGCCGCTGGAGCGCAACCAGTGGAACAGCGTGTTCGATCGCCATCCATGATCCGCATCACCAACGTCACCAAGGACTACGGCCGCAAGGTCGCCGTGCGCGACCTGACCCTCGAGGTCCCGGAAGGAGAGCTCTTCGCCTTCCTCGGCCCGAACGGGGCGGGCAAGACCACGACGATCAAGATGATCGCCGGACTCCTCCGGCCGACGCGCGGCGAGATCTCGGTCTGCGGACTCGACGTGCAGAAGGAGTACATCGCGGCGAAGCGCCTCATGGGGTACGTCCCGGACCAGCCGTACCTCTACGACAAGCTCTCGGGATTCGAATTCCTCGAGTTCATCGGCGAGATGTACGGGCTGGAGCGCAATGAGCGGCGGGACGAGATCGACCGCCTCTCGGACCTGTTCGGGATGGGGGACTACCTCGACCTGCTCACCGAGTCGTACTCGCACGGCATGAAGCAGCGCGTAGTCCTGGCGGCGACGCTGCTCCACAAGCCCAAGGTGATCGTCGTGGACGAGCCGCTGGTCGGGCTCGATCCCCACTCCGCGCGCCTCGTGAAATCGATTTTCAAGGAGCAGGCGAAGGCGGGCACGACGATCTTCATGTCGACGCACGTGATCTCCGTGGCCGAGGACGTGGCCGACCGGGTCGGCATCATCCTCGAGGGGAAAGTGGTGGCGCTGGGCACCGTGGCCGACTTGCGCCGGCAGGCGAATCACGACGGAAGACTCGAGGACGTCTTCTTCAAGATCACGGAAGGGCAGGGGAATGGCGGGGCCTGAAGCGGAAGTTTTCAGATTGAAGTCACCCCCCACATGAGATCAGACCTGGCCATCCTCGGTTCCCGACGCCGCCGGGAGCTCTTGAACCGACTCCGCGAGCTCCTCGACCGCTCGCGATTCAAGATCCTGGTGATCGGGACCTTCTCGATCCTCTTCTGGCTCAGCTTCTACCGGATCGGCGTCCTCGGCCTCACCTACCTCCAGCGCACGGCCCAGCAGTACACGGACGACCTCGTCGGGAGCATGTTCCACGTCTTCTATTTCTCGCTGGGGATGATGCTCGTCTTCTCGAATGCGATCATCTCCTACACCTCGTTCTTCAAGTCGAAGGAGACCGCGTTCCTGACGGCGCTGCCGGTCCGCGCCGAGTCGCTCTTCCTGTACAAGCTGGCGGAGTCGATCGCCTTCAGCTCGTGGGCCTTCGTCTTCCTGGCGACGCCGATCACGGCCGCCTACTGCACGGTGATGAAGCTCCCGTGGACGTTCAACCTGTGGGTCCTCGGGTTCTACCTCGCCTTCATGTTCATCCCGGCGTCCATCGGGGCGTTCGCGTCGATGATTGTCACCGTGCTGATTCCCCGGTCGCGGAAAGGGCTCGTCATCGCCTTCGTGGTCGTCGCGGTCGCCGCCGTCGGGTACGTCGTCCTCCGGATCGTGACGATCTCGTCCGGCCTGAACCAGAATCTCCGGATCGCCTCCGAGGTTTTCGACAGCGTGCGGTTCAGCGAGAACCCCCTCCTGCCGAGCGCGTGGCTGACGCGGGGGATTCTCCACCTGCGGGACGGCCATCCCGAGAGGGCGCTCTTCTTCCTCGGGGTGATCGCGGCCAACGCCGTCTTCCTCACCGCGGCGGCGCACGCCGTCGCGGGCCGGCTCATGCGGCGGGGCTGGTTCGTCTCGCAGGACCTCCCGAGCCGGAAGCGGCTGGCGGCCCGCGCGGGGATGGATTTTCTCTGGGCGCGGCTCCTCTTCTTCACGAGCCCGAACGTGCGGCAGATCGTGATCAAGGACGCGAAGAGCTTCGTGCGGGATCCGGTCCAGTGGTCGCAGTTCCTGATCTTCTTCGGCCTGCTGGGGATCTATTTCGCCAGCCTCCGCTCCTTCGCGTACGAGGACCGCGACCTCTTCTTCAAGAACCTGATCGCCCAGATGAACCTCCTGGCGACGTCGCTGACGCTGGCGACGTTTTCCAGCCGGTTCGTCTTCCCCCAGCTGTCGCTCGAGGGGCGGCGGTTCTGGGTCATCGGGATGATGCCGATGCCGCGGGAGGAGATCCTGTTCGGGAAATTGGCCCTCTCGTTCGCGGCGTCGCTCGTGATCAGCGAGACGCTTATCGGCCTCTCGAGCTTCATGCTCCGGACGCCGGTGAGCCTGGCGGTTCTCCACGCCGTGGCGCTCTTCGGGATCTGCCTCGGGCTGTCGGGGCTCTCCGTCGGGATGGGGACGCTCTATCCCAATTTCGCGGAGGACAATCCCTCGAAGATCGTGGCGGGATTCGGCGGGACGCTGAACCTCGTCCTGAGCCTGGGATTCGTCCTGGCGGTCATCGCGGTGCAGGCGATCTCGGGGTTCGTCGGTCGGGAGGGGGGAGCGGCACAGCCTTCCACCTGGGTGGTGGGGGGGATGGTCGCGATCGTCGCGCTGAGTCTCGCGGCCTGCCTGCTGCCGATGGGACTCGCCTTGCGGGCGATCCGCCGGCTGGAGATCTAGTGCCGCAGCAGGACGGTTTGGATCGAGGGCTGTCCGGAGTCCTGCGTCCCTGACGCGACCCTAGGTTTCCGGCTCGACGCTACTTCAGCTCCTTGAGGAACTTGTCCGCGAGATCTCCCGCTTCCGTCCCCTTCATCTCTTTCGAGATCTTGGCGAGGAGGGTCTTGGATTCCTTCTTCAGCTCCGGCTTGTCGGTCTTGTCGTACTGCTTCTTGGCCCGCTCGCAGATGCGGACGCAGTTCTGGATCAGCCCGTTGTACAGGTCCTCGCCCTGCTTGGCGAACTTCTCGAACTTGACCTCTTTCAGCTTCTTGTAGAGGGTGAGCGCGCGCTTCCACTCCTGCTTTCCCTCGGCCTCCTGGCCCTCCTTGATGAGCTGCTTCACGTCCTCCCAGTCCTTCCGGGTCATGTGCGCCCCGGAGATGCGGGCAAGGGCCTTGTCCATGTCCTTGATGAGCTCGCCGGCGCTCTGGGGGGCGCCCTGGAACCGCGTGATCTTGAAGAGCTCCGTGCCGTCGGGCTTGCACCACACCTGGCAGGGGATGTCGAACTGCCCCTCCTTGAAGATGCCGTCCATGGCGCGCTGGCAGTCGGTGTGGACCTGGCACATGATGCCGTCGTACGCCTTGCACATGGGCGTCTTCACCCTGTTGATGTACACCTCGCGGACGCCGTGCTTCGTGTCGCCGTTGGAGACCACGCAGACGACTTTCCGCGACGCGAGGATGAAGCTGGTGTCCCGGAAGGCCTGCTCCATCTGCTGGCAGCCCTGGTTTTCATCCTGCTGGACCGTGAGGAGGATGGGGACGTTCCGCTCCTGGGCCTCGGTCTTGGCCTCGTCCCAGTTCTTCGCCCACCCGACGTAATTCTCGGGACCCTGCTGCTGCGGCGCGGCGCCCAGCGCCAGCGCGAGCGCCGGCAACAACACCCACAGTCTTTTCGCCATCGCCCACCCCCACTAATGGCCCTTGCCTGAGTCTTGAACGTCGATCTTCTTCAGAAGTTCCGAGGCTTCGCGGCCGGCGTCGAGGGCTCCGAATTCGTCCGCGATGTATTTGAGGAGCTCCTTCGCGCGGTCGGTCTTGCCCGCCTCGACGGCGCGCTTGGCCCGGTCGAGCATCGACACCGCCGCGCTCACGAGCCCCGCGAGTGATGTGTCCGCGGCCTTCCGGATGCCCTCGATCTTCCCCTTGGAGGCCGCGGTGAAGGCCTCGATCGCCGCCTTGTATTTCCCGGCCTTGAGGGCGGTCTCTCCGTCTTCGAGCGGCTTGGCCTGGAGGTCGTAGTCGGACTTGGAGATCCGCGGACCGGAAACCTTGCCGAGCGCCTCCTTGAGATCCGACTGGAAGACGTCCGGCTGGCGGAAACCGTACTTGCGGAAGATCTCCTTGCCGGCCGGGTCGCACCACAGGCTCACTGGGGCGGCGAACCGTCCCGAGAGATAGAGCTTGCCCACCTCCGCGGTCCGGACGTGGTCTTCGCAGGAGATGTTGGGATAGATCTTGCAGCGCGTAACCTTGCGGCCGTTCTCGACGACCTCGATCGTCCCGTGATCGTTGTCGATGTGGGACGCCACGGCCACGATGTCGGTCGTCGCGGCGATCACCTGCGTGTCGGGTAGGGTCGATGACTCCATCAACCGGCAGGCATGTCAACCTTCGCCGATGGAGACCAGGATGTAGATCGGGACGTTGCGGATCTTGGCCTCGCGGAGCGCTCCCTCCCACGTCCGGGACCACAGGATGTACTTGGGAGCCGGCGCGGCGGGTTTCGCGGGCTCCTGCGCTCCCGCGACGAGCGGGGCCAATGCCGCCGCCGCGGCCAGGAGGATCCGTCCGACGGACTTCATTTCAGCGACCTTTCTCCGCGGCCGACTTGAGGAGCTCCTCGGCCTTTTTCGCGCAGGCGAGGGGAGGATATTGAGACGCCACCCGGCGCAGGATGTCCTTCGCTTTCACGGGGTCCTTCTCAAGGAGCTGGCGGGCCTCCTCGACGAGGTTCTCCCCCCTGCCGTCGATCTCGTTCAGCTTCTCCTCGGTCATCAGGCGCAGTTTTTCGACCGGGGTCTTCGCGGCCTTCTGGACCGTCTCGATCGCCTTCCGGACCTCACCCTTGGCGACCAGGGCGTCCGCGGCGTCCAGGTTGGGGATCACCGCGTCGTAGTCCGCCTTCGAAATCGACTGTCCGTCGATTTTCGCCAGCGCCTCCTCAAGCAGCTTCACGTATTCCTCGCCCGTCCGGGTCGTGACCGGCTTGGTCGGATTCTTCCCGCGGGGGTCGAGCGCGACGGAGAGGACCGTGCCCTGTCCCTCGAAGAATTCCTTGCAGGCGTGGTCGGCGATCAGGAAATGCTCCTCGCAGGTCAGGCTTGAAACGATGCTGCACCGCTTCTCGCGCCTTCCATTCACGTTCACCGCGATCGAACCGTGCTTGCGGTCGAGAATCCCCACCAGGGTGACGCCCTTGATCGAGGCGTCCACGGACACCTTGCTCCGGAGCACGCTGCTCAGCGCGCCGCAGCAATCCGCTCAGGTGGCCATCGCCGACGTGAAGATGATCGGCACGTTCCGGATGCGCGCCTCGCGGTAGCCCTCGTCCCACGTGCGGGCGAGGTCGATCGAGGAGCTTTTCCGGTCCTGCGCCCAGCCGGGCTGGAGCAGGATCGCGCCGACCGCGGCGGCGAACAGCAGGCGTCTTCCGAGATTCATATCAGCGTCCCTTTTCCGCCATGAGCTTCAGGACTTCCTCCGCCTTCTTGGCGCAGGCGAGCGGGGGATATTCTTTGGCGATCTTCACGAGTTCCTTCTTGCCCTGTTCCTCGTTCGACTCCAGGAGCAGCACGGCGGCGTCGAAGCGAGCCGTGCCCGATTCATCGAGGCTCTTCAGCTCCTGCTCGCCGAGCGCGTGCACCTTCTCGTTGGGGCTCTTCGAGAGCTTGGTGAAGGCCTCGATCGCCTTCTTGATCTCGTCCTTCTTGACCAGGTCCTGCCCCTGCTTGATCGAGGACAGGGCCGTGTCGTATTCCTCCTTCGACATCTTGGGGCCCGTGATCTTGGCGACCGCGGCCTCCACTTCCTTGACGAGCTCCGGGGCGGTTATGGCGCCCGCCCGGCGGGTCATCTCCTTGCCCGAGGGCTCGCAGAAGATGTGGGTCGGCGTGGCGAAGACCTTGTCCCCGAAGAAATCGCCCGCCTTCTCCTTGCCGATCGTCACGTGGTCGTCGCACGTGATCGAGCTGTAGATCTTGCAGACCTTGACCTTCTCGGCGCCCTTCTTGATCTCCTTGGATCCATGGTTCGTGTCCCAGTTCTTGGCGCCCAGGTGGCCCACGATGAACACGACGTTCTTTGACGCGGCGACCGCCGCGGCGTTGGGGTAGGTCCCCTTTTCCGTCATGGTGCACTCTCCTCAGCCATCCTTGTGGATGGTGAAGACGAGGGGGACGTTGCGCGCCGTGGCCTCCTTGACGGCCTCCGCCCACGACTTCGCCCAGATGATGCTCGACTGCTGCGGGGTCGCGGAGAGGCTGAGGAGCGCCAGGAGACCGACTGAAATGACGCGAACCATAGGCAACTCCGGATAGACGGGTTCCCCGGACCCTATTCTATACAACGACGAAGTGAGAGAAAATAGTGCGCTATTCGGGGGAGGCGGGGGCCGGGGTGGAACGACGGAGGCCCACGAACAGGCCCCCGATGCCGCTGAAGAGCCCCCAGGGGAGGACGAGGAGCCATCCCACGAAGGGGACGCAGGCGGCGGCGAAGAAGACGAGCCAGCCGACGGCGAGGTTGGAGGCGCGCGACCCCTCGCGGCCGGCGTTCCAGGCGATGCGTCGACCGAGGTTCTCGGAGGTCGCCGCGAGTCCGAAGAGGGAGAGTCCCGCGAAAGCCGCGACTCCGAATCCGGCGGCGGGGGGGACCGCTTTGCCAAGGGCGGCCAGTCCGAGGAAGACCGCGTAGGACGCCGCCCCGAGGCCCAGGGAGATGAAGGGTCGCTCCCGAACTCCCGTGGCCGCGCGGCCGACGAGGTCCGGGGCCGCCGACTGCAGGAGCACGAGGAGGCCGAGCAGGAGCGCCGCCGATCCCGCCGCCGAAAAGAGGATGAATCCCGTCATGAAGAACGCGGCGCCGGCCTGGTGGAAGGCGAGTTCGGGCGTTTGCATGGTCACTCCTGGAGGGTCAGGTTCAGGTACTGGGGCACGAGCCGCGCGGCGTCGACCAGGACGCGGGGGCCGGACCGGACTTCCTGGGGCAAGCTCCCCGCCCCGGCGCCCGCCGCGGCGGCGACGCCGACTCCGCCCGCCAGGAGCAGGGCGGCCGCCACGCGCCAGAGCTCGCGCTTGATCCGGACTGGACCGGGCGACAGGGCGCGATCCGCCAAGCCGCGGGGAGGCTCGAGCCGCGCCTCCTCGCGCAGGCGACGGTCGACGAATTGCAGGACGCGCGCCTCGGCGAGGCAGGTGGCGCAGGATTCCGCGTGGCGGGCGAGCAGCTCCCGGGCGGGCTCGTGGAGATCGCCGAGCACGTAGTCGTGAAGGAACGCCCGCCAGTCATCGCAGTTCATCACAAGGGGTTACCCCATCAATGGGTCTCTGGTTTCAGGAACCGAAAAGATTCTCAACTTGGGTCGTGAGCCTGGCCCGGAGCGATTCGCGGGCCCTGAAGAGCCACGTCTTGATCGTGCCCGACGGGACATCCATCGCGGCGGCGATTTCGGCCACCCCGAGCTCTTCAAAATAGAAGCGGGCCAGGACGAGGCGCTGTTCGGGAGGGAGGGTCTCGATGGCCTTGCGCAGCGCGTCGCCCGGCTCGGTCGCCGCACGCGCCTCCGGAGCGGCGGGATCGTCCTCGCCCAACGGGGCGGGACGTCGGGATTGGTGGCTGCGGCACCAGTTGAGGCACGCGTTCGTCGTGAGCCGGCGGAACCACGGGAGAAAGGGAAGGGCCGGGTCGTACTTCGCGAAATGGCGGTGGAGCCGGAAGAAGACCTCCTGCGACATATCCTCGGCGTCGGCGGCCTGGCCCGTCATGCGCCAGGCGATGTTGTACGTGAGTCCGGCGAGGTGGTCGACGAGTTTGCGAAAGGCGCCGGCGTCACCGCCCCGGGCTCGGCGGATCAGGTCCGGGGGAATCTCCGGGGCGGACTGCATCCGTGATGAGTGTACCCGTCGTGGAAGAGGCCGGTTTCAGGAATCGGACGGACTACTTCTTCTTCGCGGGCCCTGAGGGATGCCCTTCGCTTCCCTTGAGGGCGGGGGCGGGATCGGTCGCCTTCGCCTCAAGCGCCTTGGAGTGCTTGAGCAGGCGATCGACGGCGGGGGAGGGCAGGGCCCCGACCGAGAGCCAATGCCTGAAGCGGTCGAGGTTCAGACGGAACTTCTTCTCGGGTTTCTCGTGCGGGAGATAGAGGCCGAGCATCTCGAGGTACTTGCCGTCGCGGCGGGTGCGGGCATCGAAGACCGCGACGCGCCACTGGGGCAGGTTCTTGCGGCCCATGCGGGTGAGACGGATGCGAACGGCCATCGACCAAGCCTCCCGTTAAGAGCGGGAGACTTTATTCCATCCGATGTCGCGAGTCAAGAGCCGCGCGTCCCGGGCTCAGAACTCCCAGCCGACGTTGAGGAAGGTGCGCGCGTCGGGCGAGTCCGATCCGACGCCCTTGAGCAACGAGAGATTCACGGTCATCCGGGGCTGCGGCCGCCACTGGATGCTGGGCCCGATGAAGAACTCCTTCTCGAAATTCCCGCGGTCCTGCGCCGTGTCGGCCCAGATCGCCTGGATCTCGCCGCCGAGGGAGAGCTTCATGTCGGTGATCGTCTTGGCGATGCCCGCCGTGAACTGCCATTCGTTCGTCAGCGCGTCGTGCAGGTCGCGCTCGAGGACGGCGTTGACCCCCCAATGCCATCCCGGCGCCAGCTGGTCGCCCAGGAGGAGCTTGAATTCCACCTGGTCCGACTCGTCCGCCTTGTTGACGTACTCCGCGTACACCGTCGGATTGCCCCAGATCTTGCCCCAGTCGGCCAGCGCCCACCGCACCTCGAGCTGCTGGCGCGAGAAATTGAAATCGCCGTCGGAGCCGACGGCCTCCATGCCGAAGTAGAGGTCGATCTGCAGCCGGTAGGGGAGGCCCATCTCGATCTCCCAGAGGTACCGGACTTCGGCCGGGCCGCCGTCTTTCGGAAATGTCGTCCGCATCCACCATTCGAACTCGACCTTGCCCTCGGGGACGACGTAGACGCGGGTCGTGGGGAACCGGCGCGTCGCCGTCCAGCGCGGCTGACCGTTGGGGCCGATGAGGTCTTCCTCCTGGAGCTCGCTCGTCCGCTTGCCCACCACCTCGTACGTCGGGATGCCGGTGCCTTCCTTGGTCTCCTGCCTGGGCTTCGGCTGCTGGTCGGCGGGGTTGGGAGCCGGATCCTGGAGGAACAGCGCGGCCAGGATCGAGATGAAGTAACTCGTGGGCAAGTGTGTTTCCTCCTCCGTAGTGCGCGAGGGATACGCAACCGCCGTGCCAAGCGGCTTGCCGAGGAGAGATCGTGGGAGTGTGAGGCGCCCCTTGGCCAGAATCTCATCAGGCGCGGACAGGAACTAGACAAGCGGCCGTCATCGCATTCCGAACATATTCCCGAAGCCGCCCTTTTTCTTCATGGTCTTGATCATCTTGCGCGCCTCGTCGAACTGCTTGATGAGGCTGTTGACCTCCTGCACCGGGCGGCCCGATCCGCGGGCGATCCGCTGGCGTCGGCTGGCGTTGAGGAGCTCGGGATTGTCCCGCTCCTGCTTCGTCATCGACTGGATGATCGCCTCAGAGTACTTCATCTCGTCCTCCTTGATCTCCCCGGCCATCTGGCCCATGCCGGGGATCATCTTGAGGAGGTCCTTGAGCGGCCCCATCTTCTTCATCTGCTGGAGCTGCTCGTAGAAGTCGCCGATCGTGAGCTCGTCCTTCCGGATCTTCTCCTGGAGCTTGCGCGCCTTGTCCTGGTCGATCGTCTCCTGCGCCTTCTCGACGAGGGAGACGACGTCGCCCATCCCGAGGATGCGGCCCGCGAGGCGGTCCGGGTGGAATTCCTCGAGCCCCTCGATCCGCTCGCCGGTGCCGATGAACTTGATCGGCCGGCCCGTGACGGCCTTCACCGAAAGCGCGGCGCCTCCGCGCGCGTCGCCGTCGAGCTTGGTCATGATGACGCCGTCGATGCCGAGCGCGGCGTGGAACTCGCCCGCGCTCTTCACGGCGTCCTGGCCCGTCATGCCATCGACGACGAGCAGGATCTGCGTCGGCTTGACCTTGGCCTTGATGTCGACGAGTTCGTCCATCAGCTCGCGGTCGATGTGGAGCCGGCCCTGCGTGTCGAGGATCACGGCATCGAGGCTCAATTCCTGCGCTTTGGCGACGCCCCGCTCGCAGATCTTGACCGGGCGTCCCTTCTCCTCGGAATAGACCGGGACATTGATCTGCTTCCCGAGGGTCTGGAGCTGTTCGACGGCCGCCGCGCGGAAGAGGTCGGCCGCGACGAGCAAAGGTCTCCGGCCGCGCTTCTGGAGGAGCTTCGCGAGTTTCGCGGAAGTCGTCGTTTTGCCCGACCCCTGGAGACCCACCATCATGATCACGGTGGGCGTCTTGCCGGCGGGGGGGATGGAGGGGTCGACGGGGCCCATGAGGTCGACGAGCTCGTCGTGGACGATCTTGACGATCTGCTGGGCGGGGTTGACGCCCTTCAGGACCTCCTCGCCGACCGCCTTCTTCGTGATGCGGTCGATGAAGTCCTTGACGACCTTGAAGTGGACGTCGGCCGCGAGGAGCGCCATGCGGACCTCGCGCAGTCCCTCCTCGATGTTCTTCTCGGTGAGCCGTCCGCGTCCCGCCAGCTTGCGGAAGACGCCGCCCAGGCTCTCGGTGAGGGATTCAAACATGGCGGGGGATTGTAGCAGGGGACGGAATCAAGAATCAGGAATCAAGAATCAGGCGGTGGCGGCCGCCGGAGCCGTCGCGGTTGCGGCGGCGTCTTTGGCGCGGCGGATGTTGGCGCCCAGGGAGGAAAGGCGCTCCTCGAGCCTGTCGTACCCGCGGTCGACGTGGTAGACGCGCAGGACTTCGGTGCGGCCGCGCGCGGCGAGGCCGGCGACGACGAGGCCCGCGCCGGCGCGGAGATCGCTCGCCATCACTGGGGCTCCGGAGAGTCGCGGAACGCCGTGGATGATCGCGGTGGATTCCTGCTTGCGGATCTCGGCGCCCATCCGCGACAGCTCGGCGGCGTGGGTAAAGCGATCGGGATAGATGCGCTCCGTCACCACGCTGATCCCCTTCGCGAGCGTCAGGATCGCCATGAACTGGGCCTGGAGGTCGGTGGGGAATCCAGGGTAGGGGAGCGACGTGACGTCCACGGGATCGAGCCGCTTCAATCCACGGGCGTTGACTCGCACGGTGTACGTCCCGGCCTCGAGGCGGACGCCCATCTGGTTGAGCGTCTCGAGGACGACGGTCATGTCCTCCGCGTGGACGTTCTCGATCGTGACGTCTCCACCGGTGATCGCGGCGGCCGCCATGAAGGTGCCCGCCTCGATGCGGTCGGGAATCACGGTTTTCTGCGCGCCGTGGAGCCGGTCGACGCCGTGAACGAGGAGCCGGTGATTGCCGATCCCCTCGATGCGGGCGCCCATGAGGTTGAGCAGGTGCGCGAGCTCCTGGACCTCGGGTTCCTGCGCCGCGTGCTCGATGACGGTGCGGCCCTTCGCGAGGACCGCCGCCATGAGGATGTTGTCGGTGCCGGTGACGGTCGAGCCGAACGTGCCTCCGAGGTAGACGGTCGAGCCGCGGAGCCGGCCGCGCGCCATGATGTACCCGTTGCGGACGCCGATGCGCGAGTGGAGCCGCTGAAGCCCTTTGAGGTGGAGGTCGACCGGACGCGAACCGATGGCGCAGCCGCCGGGGAAGGAGACCTGCGCCTCGCCGCGCCGGGCGATCAGGGGTCCGAGGACGCAGATGCTGGCGCGCATGGTTTTCACGATGTCGTACGGCGCGCGAACGGGGCGGTCGTCGACGACGGTGAGCGCGAGGCTGCTGCCGGAGCGTTGGACGTCGACGCCCAGCTCGCCGAGGAGGCGCGCCATGGTGCGGACGTCGGCGAGATCGGGGACGTTCCGGAGGACGAGCCGGCCGCCGCGGTGTAGGAGGAGGGAGGCGGCCATCATGGGGAGCGCCGCGTTCTTCGAGCCGTGGACGCGGATGCGGCCCCGGAGCGGACGCCCGCCGTGGATGACGAACTTGTCCATCGCCCCCTCTCGCCCGAGTCGTACTTTATGAATTGTAAGTTATAAATGACGTCGCGTCAAGGGGGATCGATCGGGCGGCGGAAGGGGAGGGAGGCCGCTTACGGCCGGGCGAGGATCTCGTGGATGTACTTCGGAACCCCCATGACCTTTTCCTCGTAGGGGGTCAAATCGAAGACGGACTCGACCGTCTCCTCGTCGTTCGAGCCCATGTCGAGCACGTGGGTTTCGCCGACCTGCGTCCCGTCCGCGAGCACCAGGCCGAGCCGCACCGCCACGTCGCCGCCGTGATTCCCGCGGTTCGCGACGACCGCCTTGACGCGGACGCTGAGCTTGAGCGGTTCGCCGTCAGGGCGGAACGTCTCGGCGGTCCGCGACACGAAGGCGAGATCCTTCATGGGCACCGGATGCCAGGGAGCCTCCGGCTTCATCGGCTCGGAAACGTGCGGCTTGTTCTCGGCCGCCGGGGTGTAGGGCGAGGGCTCCGAAGAGCACGCGGCCAGGGCGAGGAGCGCGGACGCGATCCAGAGAATGCGAGTCGACATGGCGGGATCCCCCAACGATGACGTCTTATACAACGAAAAGGTTCAAAGTGCGAAGTTCAATGTGCAAAGTCGTGCAAAGTCCAAAGTCCGATGTCACGAGTCCAAAGTCGGTTTTTCGCTTTTGGGGACTTTGGACTTCGGACTTTGCACGACTTTGAACTTTGCACGTTGCACTTCCGCACTACTTCAGGAGCGCCTTCTGGGCCTCGGCCCGGCGCTTGAGTTCGGAATCCGGGGTTGTCGCGATCGTCTTCGCATACCACTCGCCCGCTGCCTTGTTCTCGCCGTTGCGCCGCGCGATCTCGCCGAGAATGAACTGGCACTGCGCGCGCTGGGCGGGATCCAGCGCCGCGTCCGCGAGCGCCTTCTCGTACAGCTCCGCCGCCTTCTTGAACTGGCCGCGCTCCGCCTCGATCGATGCCCGCACCTTCTTCGCCGCGTCGTCGACTACGGAGTTTTCTCCCTTGGATTTGTCGACCTCGTCGAGCCAGCGGAGGGCGTCGACATTCTCCCCACGGCGCCGGTAGGTCATCGCAAGCAGGTAGCGCCGGAGCAGAAGGGCCGTGCCCGTGTGCTTGCCCGCGGCGATCTCTTTCTCGAGCCGCCGGCACGCCGCGAGATCCTCCTCCGAGCGGTTCTTCTTGCCGAGCTCGATCGTGCTCTTCTCAAGGCCGGCCGACTTGCTCGCCTCGACCCAGTCGTCGTAATCATCGAGCCGCACCGCCCCGGCCTGGCGAGCGGCCCAGGCGGCGTTTCGGTGGCGCTTCGCGATCTCGAGCGGGGGGGACCCGAGCAGCGCTTCGACCTGCGCGGCCAGGTCGTACTTCACCCACCCGGGAATGCTCTCCTGCTTGGCTCCCGACGCAATCGCCAAGGCCGGCTTTAGCGCTCCAGGGATCTTTTTCTTCAACTCGTCCGGCGAGACCTTCTTTGGATCGAATCGGGACTTGCCTCCGGAGTACCAGCAGGTGGGACAGGTCCAGATGTAGTGCTCCATCGGGAGCGTGCAGAAGGCGTGTGAGCAGTAATCGCTGTCGACGCCGCCCCAGCCGAGCGACGCGTCGGTCCGGACGACCTCCAGCGCCGAGAATCGCGTCCCGTCGACGGGGCAGACC
>Ga0075433_10000532_pt1 | contig 24987 bp, 18 predicted proteins | sample RhiMethybrSRZTD2_FD_75299 | JGI IMG/M metagenome (GOLD analysis project Ga0075433, IMG submission 75299) | Populus rhizosphere microbial communities from Tennessee, USA - Rhizosphere MetaG P. TD hybrid SRZTD2 | ecosystem: Host-associated > Plants > Roots > Rhizosphere > Soil | place: USA... | reverse complement strand
GTTCGCAGCGTGGGCAGGACGTCGTCGAAGGCCGCGTAGTTCCGCCGGTCGGTGAACGCCGCGTAGAGGGTGTCGGCGAGCCCGTCGTCGCGCGGGAGGTCGAGCACGTCGAGGAAGCGGTCGTACACCCCGAGCCAGAACCGCCGCGACCGCTCGGGACTCGTCGTCCACAGCGTCTGCTCGTGCGACGCCCGGCGGAACTCGTCGGAGACGAGCGCGAGCCCGTCGCTGATCGCGACGGGCTCGCGCGGATAACCCTCCCGCGTCACGATCTCCGCGAAGAGCTCCGGGAACGACGGGGCCGGATGCACGAGCGTCTCTCCCGCGTCGAAGAACACCGCTCGGAACCGCACGCGGGGAAGGATACCGACGGGTCAGACGGGGGCGGCCGCGCGTTCGCGGAGCTGCCGCCACAGCACGTCGACCTCGCGCTCCAGGTCGTCGAGCGTGCCCTCGTTGTCGATCAGGACGTCGGCGGTTCGGGCCCGGTCCTCGAGCGGCATCTGCGCGGCGATCCGCGCCCGGACGTCCTCGTCGGTCATGCCGCGAGCGACGGACCGAGCGACCTGGGTCTCGGGCGACGCCGAGACGACGACCACGACGTCGCAGTCCCGGTGCGTTCCCATCTCGATCAGCAGCGGGTTCACGAGGACGACCACCCGGTCGGCGTCGAGGTTCTCCTGGATCCCGTCGGCGATCATCCGGCGCACCACGGGGTGGACGATCGCCTCCAGGTCCGCGAGGGCAGCAGGATCTGCGAACACGATCGAGGCGAGCTTCGGCCGATCGAGACCGCCCTCCGGCGTCAGGATCTCCGGGCCGAACCTTTCCACGACGCTCCGCAGGCCCGGCGATCCGGAGACGACGGCGGCGCGGGCGAATCCGTCGGCGTCCAGGACGACGGCGCCGCGTTCCTCGAGCATCCGGGAAACGGTCGATTTCCCGGACCCGATGCCCCCGGTGAGTCCGACGAGGAGCATGTGCTTCCGCTACTCGCTTCGACCCTCGCGGCGCTTCAGGTCCTCGAGGATCGCTTCGAGCGAGACCTCCTCGTCCGAGGCCTCCTCGGTCGTCTCCTCGGTCGCCGGCGCCGGCGCCGCCTCCGTCTCGGCCTCGGTCGTGTCCGCCTCGGCGGGCGCCGGCTCGGCGACCTCGACGTCGGCGACCTCCACCTCCGCGGCGGGCTCCGGCGGCATGACCGCATCGGTATCGGCTTCGGCCTCGGCGACCGCGTCGAGGATCGCCTGTGGGACCTCGATCGCCGTCGACATCTCCGGTCCCGCGTCGCGTTCGGGCTCTTCCTTCTCGACCTCGATCTCCTTGGGCTTCGGCGCGGTCGAGGTGACCTGGCGCATCGACAGCGACACCCGACGCCGCTGGACGTCGACGTCGATCACCTTCACCTGCACCTCCTGACCGACCTGGAGCACCGACTCCGGGGAGTCGACGTGCTCGTTGCTGATCTCGGAGATGTGGACGAGACCCTCGATCCCGGGGGCGACGCGGACGAAGGCCCCGAAGGGGACGAGCTTCGTGACGGTCCCGGTGATGACCGAGCCCGCCTGCGACGTCCGCTCGAACTCCTTCCAGGGATCTTCCTGCGTTGCCTTGAGCGAGAGCGAGACACGCTCGCGGTCGAGATCCACGTCGAGCACCTCGACCTCGACCTCCTGGCCGACGGACACCACTTCCTGCGGGTGGTCGACGTGCTTCCACGAGAGCTCCGAGACGTGCACGAGCCCGTCGACACCGCCCAGGTCGACGAAGGCTCCGAAGTTCACGATCGAGCTGACCGTGCCCTTGCGCCGCTCGCCCTTCTTCAGCGACTGGAGGAACGTCTTGCGGCCCTCGGACTGCGACTCTTCCAAGAACGCACGTCGCGACAGGACGACGTTGTTGCGGTTCCGGTCGAGCTCGATGATCTTCGCCTCGAGCTCCTGCCCGACGTACGGCTGCAGGTCCCGGACCCTCCGCAGGTCGACGAGCGACGCCGGCAGGAACCCGCGCAGACCGATATCGAGGATCAGCCCGCCCTTCACGACCTCGATCACGGGGCCGGTGATGGTCTGGCCCGAATGCATGATCTCCTCGATCCTGCCCCACGCGCGCTCGTACTGGGCACGCTTCTTCGACAGGATCAGGCGACCCTCCTTGTCCTCCTTCTGCAGGACGAGGGCCTCGATCCGGTCTCCGACCTTCACGACCTCGTTCGGGTCGACGTCGTGGCGGATCGACAGCTCCTTCGAGGGGATCACCCCCTCGGACTTGTAGCCGATGTCCAGCAGCACCTCGTCGCGGTCGATCTTCACGACCTCGCCGTCGACGATGTCGCCGTCCTTGAAGTCGTGGAACGACGCCTCGAGCGCGGCGATCAGTTCCTCCGGGGTCAGGTCGGGCTGCTCGCCCGCCTTCGTGGTCGTCGCGGCGGGCGCGGGGGCGTCCTCGACCGGCGTGGCCGGCGTCGCCTCCTGCTGCTCCTCGGACGCGACCGTGGTCTCGTCACTCATCCGTTCGTTCTCCTTCCGCCGCACGGGACGCTTCGCCGAGGGCGAGGTGAGATTTGCCCCGGCGCGGGACGCGAACCCCGCGGGCCGTCCGAGAGCGTACGTACGCTGCGAGAACGGCGTCAAACGAAGCGGCGATCCCGCACGGCTCAGTGGCCGGCCGGCGCCGCCTCCGCCCAGTTCGGGCCCCAGCCCACGTCGGCGCGGAGCGGCACCTCGAGCTCGATCGCGTGCTCCATCCGGTCGGCCACCAAGGCGGCGGCCTCCTCGACCCGCTCGGCCGGAACCTCGAAGACGAGCTCGTCGTGGACCGTCAGCAACATGTGGCAGTCGAGCTCGGCCCGCTCGTGCAACGTCGCGTCGACGCCGATCATCGCGAGCTTGAAGACGTCGCTCGCGCTCCCCTGGATCGGGGCGTTCAGCGCCTGGCGCTCGCCGAGCGCCTGGAGCCGGCGGTTGCCGCTGGTCAGCTCCGGGATGTAGCGCCGGCGTCCCAGGATCGTCTCCGTGAAGCCGTCCTTGCGCGCACGCTCGACCTGGGCGCTGAGGTAGTCCCGGATCTTCGGGAACCCGGCGAAGTACCCGTCGAGGATCTCCTCGGCCTCGTCGGGCGGGATGTCGAGGCGCTGGGCGAGGCCCCAGGCGTTCATGCCATAGGCGAGGCCGTAGTTGACCATCTTCGCCCGGCGCCGGAGCTCGGGATCGACCTGATCGAGCGGGAGCCCGAAGACCTTCGCCGCCGTCGCCGCATGGATGTCGGTGCCGGAGGCGAACGCGTCGCGCAGGCCCTCGTCACCGGAGAGATGAGCGAGGACCCGGAGCTCGATCTGCGAATAGTCGGCCACGAGCAGGACCTGGTCCGAGGTGCCGGGGATGAACGAGCGCCGGATCTGACGGCCCAGCTCCGAGCGGATCGGGATGTTCTGGAGGTTGGGATTGGAGCTGCTGAGCCGCCCGGTCGCCGCGGCGGCCTGGTTGAACGACGTATGGATCCGTCCGTCGTACGGGTCGGCCATCTTCGGCAGCGCCTCGAGGTACGTCGAGTTCAGCTTGTCGAGCTCGCGCCACGACAACAGGGCATCGACGATCGGGTGCGCGTCGCGCAGCTTCTCGAGGACCGACGCGTCGGTGGACAGCGCCCCCTTCGTGGTCCGCTTCCCCGGCTGCAGGCCGAGCTGGTCATAGAGGACCTCCCGCAGCTGCGGAGGCGAGTTGAGGTTGAAGTCGCGTCCGGCGAGCCGATAGATGTCGGCCTCGAGCGCAGCCATATCGACGCGGACCGAGGCCCCCATCTCCTCCAGGTACGGGACGTCGAGGCGGACGCCGCGCGCTTCCATGTGCGCGAGCACCGTGGACAGCGGGAGCTCGACCTCATCCAGGAGCTTCCGCAGGCCGCGCTCGTCGATCGCCTCCTCCATGACCGGCGTGAGGAGGGCCACGGCCGCCGCCTCGGCGGCCGTGGCGCGCCACGGGTCCTCGGCGAACAGCTGGCCGGTGTCGACGTCCTCGGCTCCGCCGAGGACGTCGACCCCCAGGTAGCGCTCGCTCATCGCGGACAGCGGGTACGTGGCCGCCGCCGGATCGAGCAGGTACCCGGCGAGCATCGTGTCGAACGCGACGGTGGGCAGGCTCCCACCGTCGGCCAGGATCTCCTGCTCCAAGGTCTTCGCGTCGTGCGTCCAGAGGTGCGATGCCGGGTCCGCCAGGGGCTCGGCGACCGCGCCAATCCCGTCGAGGTCCACGTAGAGCGCCCGCATCCCTCCCCCGGAGACGGCCGCGCCGACGATCCTGCCGTCCTCCGTGCGGAGGCGCACGGCGGCCGGGCCCGCGTGGACGAGCTTGGTCAACTCTGTGACGTCGCTCTGGCCGAGGTCGAGGTCCGCGGGCTCCACCTTGGGGCGCACCGGGCCGGCGGCTTCTTGCAGACGATCGATCAGTGACCGGAACTCGAGCGACGTGAACAGGCGGCGGACCTCCTCTGGGTCGTAGTCGCCCCGGACGAGGTCCTCGGGCCGGACGTCGAGATCGAGATCGGTGACGATCCGGGCGAGCTGCTTGTTGAGCCCGAGTCGGTCGGTCGCGGCGGCGACGTTGTCCTTGAGCCGTCCCTTGAGCTCGTCGACGTGCTCGACGAGGTTCTCGATCGAGCCCCACTCCTGGACGAGCTTGGCCGCGGTCTTCTCGCCGACGCCCGGGATCCCAGGGATGTTGTCCGACGTGTCGCCCTTCAGCGAGACGTAGTCGAGGTACCGATCCGGCGGGATGCCGTAGCGAGCCTCGACCTCCGCGGGTCCCATCAGCTCGATCTCGGAGATCCCCCGCCGGTTGAACAGCACGGAGATGGACCCGTGATCGTCCGTCCGGTCACGCGCGAGCTGGAAGAAGTCGCGGTCAGCCGTGACGATCACGGCGTCGACCCCGGCGGCGCTCGCCTCCTCGGCGAGGGTGCCGAGCGCGTCATCCGCCTCGTGCCCCTCCACGCGGACGATCGGGATCCGGAGCGTGTGGAGCACCTCCTCGATCAGCGCCAGCTGGGGACCGAAGTCCGCGGGCGTCTCCCGTCGGCCGGCCTTGTACTCGGCATCCATCTCGAGACGGACGGTCGGCGCGCCGGTGTCGAACGACACGGCGATGAGGTCGGGGTGCTCGTCGCCGAGGAGCTTGATCAGCATCGACGTGAAGCCGTACACCGCGTTCGTCACCGTGCCGCTGCTGGTGGCGAGGGTCGCCGGGAGCGCGAAGAACGCGCGGTACGCGAGGCTGTGTCCGTCGAGGAGGAACAGACGCCTCGGAGCGTCCTCGGCGGTCGGTTCGGTCACGGAGTCATCCTAGCCTCGGCCCCCGACGGGCCCCGCCGACACGTGATCCCGCACCCCTCGACCGCCGCTCGAGAGCCGTCACGGCCGATCGAGAGCCGGTCGATAGATGATTCGTATGCGAACTTGCCGCGATTCCGACCCCGCCGGTAGGATTTCGCGCGGAGGCCGACCGGCGACAACCTCACGGACGCGCGCGAAGGGCCCCGGCACGAGGAGGTGGACGTCGATCGATGAGCACGGCTGAGGTCGCACTGCTCGGCGCGCTCGCGGGCTTCACGATCTTCCTCGGGCTCCCGATGGGACGCGTCGAGACCCGCAATACCACCACCAAGACGCTGCTGAACGGCGTCTCCGCCGGGATCCTCGCGTTCCTCTTCGTCGACATCCTCGAGCACGCGGGAGAGGTCCTCGAAGAGTCGCTCACGGCCGCACAGGGCGGAGCGTCGTGGGGCACGTTCGCCGGCTTGGCGCTCTGCTACGCGATCGGGCTCAGCGTCGGTCTCATGAGCCTGCTCTACGTGAGCAAGGCCACGCGCCGGCGCCGTGCGAGCATCGGCCCCGGCGCGATGGCCTACGCGGAGACCACGGCCGGCCGTCGCCGGGAGGCGCTCGCCCTCGCGATGTCCATCGCCGCGGGGATCGGGCTCCACAACTTCTCCGAGGGGCTCGCGATCGGACAAGCCGCCCACGCCGACGAGATCCAGCTCGCGGTCCTGCTCGTCGTCGGCTTCGGACTGCACAACGCGACGGAGGGGTTCGGGATCGTCGGTCCGCTCGTCGCCGCCGAGGTCCGGCCGACGTGGGGATGGTTGCTGCTCGCGGGTCTCGTGGCCGGCGGTCCGACGTTCGTCGGGACGATGATCGGCAACTCGTTCTCGAGCGAGTACGTGTTCGTCGCGTTCCTCGCGCTCGCCGCGGGCGCGATCCTGTACGTGCTCGGCGAGTTGTTCTCCGTCGGACGACGGCTGTCGTGGGAGATCACGTTGTGGGGCGTGCTGATCGGGTTCCTGCTCGGTGTCGCGACGGAACTCGTCATCGTCGCCGCGGGTGCTTGAGGGTTCGACAGACCCTCGCGTCGTGGTCAAGGGTTGCGCGACGGTTCCGACGTTCACGGTCTTGTCGCTCTTTCGCGCCCTCGTCGCTACCTGCAACGATGGGCGATACCGCTTGCTGGCGAGACGTTCCCGTCAAGTTGACAGCCCTCAACCTTGCGTCTAACCTCCGCTCTCGGTCCGGGGGTTCGCGAAGGCAGCAGCGGTGTTCACCGAAGCGCCGGATCGGATCCGAACGGACCAGACGTGACGGGCCGCGGCGCTCGACAGGGGACGGTCGCGTATGGGGAAGGCGCGACCGGCTCCGAGGGGAGCCGCGGCCCGTCATCTCGTTTCCGGCGTCGGAACGTCGCCCGCTCAGAGCACGGCGTCCAGGAACTTCTTCGTCTCGGGGAACCGCGTCTCGTTGAAGATCTGATCGGGCGTTCCCTCTTCCAGGATCACGCCGTCGTGGAAGAAGCACATCCGGTTCGCAACCTCGCGAGCGAACCCCATCTCGTGGGTGACGACCATCATCGTCATGTGGAACTCCGTCGCGAGAGCCTTCATCACGTTGAGGACCTCGCCGATCAGCTCGGGGTCGAGTGCCGACGTCGGCTCGTCGAACAGCATCACGTCCGGCTCCATCGCGAGCGCCCGTGCGATCGCGACCCGCTGCTGCTGACCCCCCGAGAGCCGGATCGGGTACTCCTCCGCCTTGTCGGCGAGCCCCACCCGGCCCAGGAGCTCCATCGCCATCGGGCGCACGGTGTCGGCCTTCATGTCCTTCACCGTGACCGGGCCTTCCATCACGTTCTGGAGCGCGGTCATGTGGGGGAAGAGGTTGAACTGCTGGAAGACCATGCCGGCGTGGGTGCGCAGCAGGCGGATGAGCTCTCGCTTGCCCCGCGTCCGATGACCGCCGTCGAGCCGGATCCCCGCGACCTCCACCTCGCCGTCCGTTGGATCCTCGAGGAAGTTGATGCACCGGAGTAGCGTCGACTTGCCAGACCCCGACCGCCCGAAGATCACGACCACCTCGCCCCGGTCGACCTCCATGTTGATCCCCTTCAGGACCTCGAGCGGACCGAAGTACTTGTGGAGGTTGGTGACCCGGACGACGGGCTCGCCGTTCGACCAGCTCACGGCGGAGGCTCCGTCGGCACCACCCCCGGCTGGGCCTGGGTCTCCGGGAGCTCGATGAGAGCACCCCCCTGGGGGCCCGCGCGAACGAGATGCGGTACCCGCTGCGTTTGGGCGCCTCGCTCGTACCCGCGACCCATCCGCCGCTCGAGCTTCCGCTGGAAGAACGTGAAGATCGCCGTGAGGGCCCAATAGAGACCCGCCGCGACGAGCAGGGCCTCCAGCTTCCGCAGGTCGGCCTCTCCGGCCAATCGGGCGCGAAGGAACAGTTCCGCGTTCTTGACGTTCGCTCCGAGGAAGGCAACCAGCGCGGTGTCCTTCATCATCGCGATGAATTCGTTGCCGGTCGGCGGGATGATCACGCGGGTCGCCTGGGGCAGCACCACGCGGCGCATCCGCTGTGCGTAGGACATGCCGAGCGCGTCCGCGGCCTCCGCCTGACCGTGGCCGACGGACTGGATCCCGGCTCGGAAGATCTCGGTCATGTACGCGCCGTAGTTCAATCCCAGGCCGATCACCCCGGCCTGGAACGTCGTGAGGGTCAGGATGTTCACGAGCGAGACGCGATCGAGGTTGCGGGGCCCACCGATCTGGGGGAGGGCCAGGTAGATGATGACCAGCTGCACGATCAACGGGGTGCCGCGGAAGAACGAGGTGTAGAACCCCGAGATCCCGTAGGCGACGGGGTTCTTGGAGAGGCGACCGAGCGCCCCGAACAGCGCGAGGATGACCGCCAGGACGATCGCCCCCAACGCGAGGAGGATCGTGTACTCGAGGCCCTTCGCGATGTAGGAGAAGTTCTCCCTGATCCAGTGCCAGTCCAGTTTGAACAGCACGAGGATCGTCCCGATCATGAAGAAGATCGCGAGCCAGACGATCCCGACCTTGATCCTGAACGGGATGTTCGCGCTCGCGAGCTGGATCGCCTCGGGTTTGCCGGCCGCCCGACGCCCCAGCAGCAGACACACGACGATCGCGATCGCGAACACGGACGACACGTACGCCTGCGCGTTCGACGTCAAGCCGGACGTCGACAGGAGCCATCCGGCCATGCCGACGGGGACGACGAGGGCGATCCACCACGACCAGGTCCATCTCGTGTAGAGGAGTGCACCCGCTCCCAGGCACAGCACGCACCCCAACCCGAACACCGCGATCTTGCCCGGGGCGATGTCCGTCTTCGTCGAGAAGACGATGATCGGGAGGAAGACGAGCCCGACGCCGCCCTCGGCGAGGAGGAGCCAGGCCGCGATCAGCTCGAAGATCGAGCCGCTGGGCAGGTCCTCCGACAAGGCGGGGAGCCGGGTCTTCCCGGCTCCCCGCGTGACCGCCCCGGTGCTCAGGTGAGGTTCCTCCCTCCTCGGCTCACCCGCCGCTCGCCGATGAGGTCGTCAGGTCGGTCTTGTACCAGTTCTCCGACAGCGTCGTGAGCGTCCCGTCGGCGTGCATGTCCTGGATGATCTTATTGACGTCCTGGACGAGGCTGGTGTTGTCGACCGGGTCGTTCTTGTCGAAGGCGATGCAGAGTGGCTCGTAGTACAGGGGATCGCCGACCTGCTTCACCCCTCCGATGGTGTTCGCGTAGTCCGCGATCGTCGGCGTCGCCGTCATCGCCGCGTCGCAGCGCACGCCGTCGCCGAGGGCCAGGTTGTCAAGGGCGTCGGTGTCGGTGTTGTAGGTGATGATCTGGGGATTGTCGATCACGAACTTGAAGGGCGGAGCGCCCCCTCCGAGCACGAGCGACTTCTTCAGGTAGTCCTCGTACGTCGTCGACGAGCCCACGCAGATCTTCTTCCCGTCGAGATCCGTGGACAGGTCCTGGATCGACGTGTTCGAGCTGTTCACGGCGATCCCCGCCGGCGTGTAGTAGTAGGGCGTCGTGAAGTCGAAGAGCTTCTCGCGCGCGACCGTGTCGGTCATGGACCCCACGCTGACGTCCCACCGGTTGTTCCACGAGCCCGCCGTGATCACGTCCCAGTCCTGGTGGTTGATGTCGGCGGTCACCCCGAGGCGCTTCGCGATCTCGTTCGCGACGTCGACGTCGAAGCCCTTCCACTGGCCGTCCTTCACGTCGTACCACGATTGCGGCTTGTACTTCTGGTCGGTCGCGACCCGGATCGCTCCTTGCTTGCAGATCGCCGCGAGCGCGTCCGTGCCGCTCGTGTCCACCTGGGAGCAGACACCGGTCCCGCTGGATCCGCTGGTGCCACCAGTGGCCGGGCTCGTCGTGTTATTGGAGCAGGCGGCGGCGAGCGCGAAGACCGCGAAGAGCGCCGCCAGCCCATGGACCCGGTACTTCCGCATGCAAGGCCTCCTTCCGAGGACCGCCGAGGCGGTCCCTCCCGTTCGGCGGGACTATAGGCCGGGGCGTCCGAGCGGGCAATGCAGGGCCGCTCGGGACGCTCGTCGCCCCTCGCTACACTCGGTCGGTCGCCGGGATGGCGGAACTGGCAGACGCGCGGGACTCAAAATCCCGTGGGCTACGGCCCATGAGGGTTCGACCCCCTCTCCCGGCACCGGCTACACGACGTGCCCTTCACGGATCGACTTCCCAGTCGCGAAACGCTCGAGCGACAGGGCCCCGATGTCGACGGATCTCGCTGCGCCGTCGAGGAGGAGCTCCGCGAGGAGCTTCCCCACGACCGGTCCGTGCTGGAACCCGTGGCCGCTGAACCCCGCGGCGACGAACAGCCCCGTGATCGGTCCGGGGCCGATCACGGGATGCCGGTCCGGCGTCATCTCGTAGAGCCCCGCCCACGACGATCGGATCCCGGCCTCCGCGATCGGTGGGAAGACGCGCATCGCACGGGGGATCAAGGCGTCGACGACGAATCCCTCGTCGACCGACGTATCGAACGACGGACGGTCCTCCCCCGCCATCCCCATGAGCACGCCGTCGCCCTCGCGGTGGAGATAGAAGGACGTCGCCGCGTCGATCACGAGCGTTCGCCGCTCCGGGACGCCCGGGAAGGCGCCCGTCGTGACGACGGTGCGCGGGACCGGCTCGATCGGGAGGTGGACGCCGGCGGTGGCCGCGAGCGCCCCCGACCACGCGCCCGCCGCGAGGATCACGGCGCTCGCGGCCACCGCACCCGCCGCCGTGCGGATGCCGGTCACGGCGCCGGCCTCGCCGACCTCGATGCCGAGGACGTCCGTTCCGAGGGCGAAGGACGCCCCCGCACCCCTGGCGAGCGTGGCGTAGCCCTGCGTCAGCGCGCCGGGATCCGCGATCCCGTCGGCGGGGCCGAACGTCGCGCCGACGAGACCGCCGACGTCGAGCCCCGGCACGAGCCCGGCGACGGCGTCCCCGTCGAGCACCTCGACGGGGACGCCGAGGGACCGCTGGAGCTCGAGGCCGCGCACGAAGCCTTCCCAGGCCGCCTCGTCCCGTACGAGGAAGAGGTAGCCGTCTTGCGAGACCGTGACCGGGATCCCGTGCTCCCGCTCGAACCCGAGGATCATCGGCACGCTCGCCTGGGAGAGGCGGATGTTCACCTCGCTCGTGAACTGCTGGCGGAAGCCGCCCGCGCAGGCGCCGGTCGAGCCGCGGCCCACGGCGTCCTCACGGTCGAGCACGAGCACGGAGCCGGCGCCGGCGACGGCCAGGTGGTAGGCGGCCGAACACCCGACGATCCCGGCGCCGATCACGACGACATCCGCGCCGGACGGGAGGCGATCGCCGCGCACGATCGACGCCTCAGTCCGCCGCGTCCAGCGCCGCCCGGGCGACGACGAGATCCTCGAACGCCATCCCGACCGACTCGAACAGCGTGACGTCGTCGTGGGCGGTGCGGATCACCGCACCGCCCACGACCTCCGATAGATCCGCGCGGACGTGATCACGATCGATCAGCCCCTCTTCGATCGGGAGCAGGAGGTCTCCGGCCTCCGCGAACGCGACCTCACGGGTCTCCACGACGACCCGTGCTCGGCTCACGGTCTCGGCGTCCACCTCACGCTCGTTCGGCAGGTACGCACCCACCGCGTTCACGTGCGCACCGGCAGCGAGCCGCCGTCCGTCGAACACCGGTACGGCCGACGTCGTGCACGTGCAGACGAGGTCGGCCTCCGCGACCGCCTCCCGCGCGCCGACGGACGCGCGCAGGCCCATCGACTGGGCGCGATCCGCGAGCGCGCTCGCGGGCCCCTCGGATCGGGAGACGACGACGACATCCTCGACCGGACGGACGGACGTCATCGCCTCCAGGTGAGCCCGCGCCTGCACGCCGGCGCCGAAGAGCACGAGCCGGCGAGCCTCCTGCCGCGCGAGGTACCGCGTCGCGAGCCCGCTCACCGCGGCCGTCCGCAACGCCGTGAGCTCCGCCCCGTCGATCACGGCCTCCGGCCGTTGCGTCTCGCGGTCGAACAGCACGTAGGTCGCGTGTAGGAACGGGATGCCCCGCTGCGGGTTGAACTCGGACAAGGTGACGAGCTTCACGCCGACCCCGCTCCGGCCGGCGGCCGGCATCAGCAGGAGGGTCCCCGCCGGCGTCGCGAGGGACGAACGCAGCGGGGCCGCGAGCGACGGATCCTCCTCGCGGAACGCCGCCTCGAGTGCGTCGATCGCGCGGTCGATCGGGAGGAGCCTGCGGAGCTCCTCCGCCTCGATCGTGCGGATCACAGCTCGCCGAGGTACGCCTGCTGCATCGAGGGGTCGTGCAGGAGATCCTGCGCGTCGCCCGACAGGACGACCTCGCCCGTCTGGATCACGTACCCGCGATCCGCGATCGAGAGCGCCATGTTCGCGTTCTGCTCCACCACGAACACCGTCTTCCCCAGCCGGCGGATCCGCTGGATGATCTCGAAGACCTGCTCGACGAGGACCGGCGCGAGCCCCATCGACGGCTCGTCCATCAGCAGGACGCGCGGTGCCGCCATCAGCGCCCGACCCATCGCGACCATCTGCTGCTCGCCGCCGGACAGGGTGCCGGCTTTCTGCTTGAGCCGCTCCTTGATCCGGGGGAAGGTCTCGAACACGAGCTCCCGGTCCTCATCGACCGCCTGCTTGTCGCTCCGCAGGTAGGCCCCCAGCGTGAGGTTCTCGTCGACCGTCATGTCGCCGAACAGCCGCCGGTTCTCCGGGACCATCGACACCCCTCGCCGCACGAGCTCCTTCGTCGGCACGCCGTTCACGACGGAGCCCTCGAAGCGGACCTCCCCCTCGGTCGGCGTGACGTAGCCGAGGATCGTCTTCAGCGTCGTGCTCTTCCCCGACGCGTTGCCGCCCAGGAGGCACACCATCTCGCCCTCGAAGATCTCCATGTTCACATGACGTAGCACGGCCACGAGGCCGTAATGCGTGCTCACGTCGCGGAGCTCGAGGATCGGCTCCCGACCGGCTGCCGGATCCGTCACCCGATCTCCTCGTGTCGGCGGCCGAGGTAGGCCTCGATCACCCGCTCGTCGCTCGCGACCTCGTCGTAGGTGCCTTCCGAGATCTTGCGCCCGTAGTCGCACGCGATCACGCGGTCCGAGACGCCCTTCACGACGCGCATGTCGTGCTCGATCACGAGGACCGTCACGCCGAGCTGGTCGCGGATCCGCTTGATGTGGTCACGCAGCTCGAGCGTCTCGGTCGGGTTCATCCCCGCCGTGGGTTCGTCGAGGAGGAGGAGCTGCGGCTGCGTCGCGAGGGCCCGGGCGATCTCCAGCCGGCGCCGGTTCGCGTACGACAGGACGAACGCGGGCTGGTCCTGACGGTATCCGGAGAGACGGGCGCCGAAGAAGTCCAGCGCCTCGGTGGCCCGTTGGCGGATCACCCGCTCCTCCTCCCGGACGCCCGGGGTGCGGACGATCGTCGCGAGCACGCGTCCCTTCGTGCGGGAGTGCTGGCCCACCATCGCGTTCTCGAGGACCGTCATGTTCGGGAACAGGTGGACCGTCTGGAACGTGCGGGCGATGCCGAGCTTCACGATCTGGTTCGGCGGGCGCCCGACGAGCGACAGCCCCCGGAAGACCACGTTCCCCCCGTCGGGCGCGTAGAGGCCCGTGATCACGTTGAACATCGTCGATTTGCCGGCGCCGTTCGGGCCGATCACGCTCACGATCTCGCCGTCGTCGACCTGGAGATCCAGCCCACCGAGGGCCGCGAGTCCCCCGAAACGTTTCGTGACCCCCTGCAGCTCCAGGAGGGCGGGACTCATGCCTCGATCCCGCGCGCGACGGGGACCTCACCCTCCTCGACCGGGCGCATCCACGCGTCCTGCTGGACCTCTTCCTCGTGGAGCTCGCGGCTGCGGCGGACGTTCGGGACCAGCCCCTGCGGCCGAAGGATCATGATCACGATGAGCACGGCCCCGTAGATCAGCAGCTGGTAGTCCTGCAGCGGCGTCAGCACCCCGGGGAGTCCGATGAGGATCAGCGCGCCGACGACCACCCCGGGGATGCTCCCCATCCCGCCGAGGATGATGATCGCGAGCGCCGTGATCGAGACGAAGATCGTGAAGCTCGCGATCGTGAGCGACCCGATGCTGACCGCGAACAGCGCCCCGCCCAGCGAGCCCACAGCCCCGCCCATCGCGAAGGCCAGCAGCTTGTACCGGATCGTGCTGATCCCCATCGCCTCCGCGACCTGCTCGTCCTCCCGCATCGCGTTCCAGGCGCGACCGATCCGCGAGCCCTGCAACCGCCACGAGACGAACGCCGCGAGCGCGCAGAACCCCAGGGCCAGGTAGTAGAAGTGCAGCTCGGTGCGGAACGAGTAGCCGCCGATCGCGGCGTCCGTGATATGGGTCATCCCCGCCGAGCCACCGAAGAGGTTCTTCGCCCACGTGGACCCGAAGATCACCCGGGCGATCTCGCCGAAGCCGAGGGTGACGATCGCGAGGTAGTCGCCTCGCAGGCGGAGCACGGGCGCGCCGATCGCCACCCCGATCAGCGCCGCGACGAGGACCACGATCGGGATCGCGAGGAAGAAGTTCAGGTGCGCGCCGAGGATCGGAGCGGCCAAGCCCTTGTACGTGTTGAGCTGTCCTCCCGTGAGGACGGCGGTCGTGTAGGCCCCGACCGAGAAGAACGCGACGTATCCCAGGTCGAGGAGCCCCGCGTAGCCCACGACGATGTTCAGCCCGAGGCCGAGGAGCAGATAGATCCCGACGAAGCCGAGGTCGCGCGCCACGACCGGGCCGACGAGGTACGGCATCGCGAGCAGCACGGCGCCGAGCGCGAGCCACCCGACGAGGAGCACGGTCCTCACGCGAGCTTCCGCTCCGGGCCGGTCTCGCGCGCCGGGCCCGCCGGCGACGAGGTCACGCAACGACCGATCCTGCAGGAACCACGTGATCGCGAACGTCACCGCGAAGGCCACGATCGCGCCGATCCACGAGAGCCCCAGGGTGACGTTCGAATACAACCAGTTCCGCTGGATGTGCAGCTGGTCGAGCGCGGGGGGGACCAGCTGCTGGAGCAACCCGAGGAGCAGCACGACCCCGCTCGCGGTGATGATGGGCCTCCGCACGCGCCGCGGGAGCAGCGGGAGGGCCCCGCCCGCGAGCGCGCCGAGGACCACGATCGGGGCGAGGTAGAGGATCCCGGGCCAGACGGGATGGTGCAACGTGAGGATCTGGATCAGCGTCGGGGACACCGACCGGAAGACCGAGCGCACGGTGTCGATGCCGATCCACTGGACGAGACCGACGCCGATCGCGACGAGGCCCCACGAGACGAGCCCGACGATCCCCCCCGACCAGAGCGCGCGAGACGCGCTGGCCGATCGCATCTCGCCGGCCTCCACGCGCGGCCGCGCCAGGACGTACGCCGCGATGAAAGGGGGGCCGAGGATCAACAGCCACGAGAGCTCGACCGAGCCGACGATCGAAAGGGTATCGAGCCGCTCGATCATGCCGACGAGGGCGAAATAGATCACGCCGACGCCGCCGAGGAGCCCGCCTTTCACGGCGCGGACGAACGCGGCCCGGTTCACACCTTCTCCGCTTCGCCGGTGCCGAGGATGCCGCCCGGCCGGAAGATCAGCACGAGGACCAGGATCGAGAACGTGATCACCGCTCGGAGCTCGAACGGTGACGGCACGTGGACGCCCGACAGCAAGAGGTACGGCCCGACGGACTCCGAGACGCCGAGCACGAGCCCGCCGAGCGCCGCCCCCGGGATGCTCCCGATCCCGCCGAGCACCGCGGCGGTGAAGGCCGCGATCCCCGGGAGGAAGCCCATGGTCGCGCTCACCTGTCCGAACGTCATCGCGTACAGCACGGCGGCGATCCCGGCGAGGAGCCCGCCGAGGACGAACGTCACGACGACCGTGCGGTCGACGTCGATCCCCATCAGGCTCGCGATCTCTCGGTCCTCGGACACCGCACGCATCGCGCGCCCGGTCTTCGTGCGCTGCACGAAGCGGTTCAGGACGAACATCCCGATCAGCGCGGTCGCGAAGACGACCGGGTCCATCTTGTCGAAGCTCACCGGCCCGATCGAGATCGTGCCGGAGAGGACGTCGGGCCTCGGGTACCCGCGCGGCTCCGCGCCGAAGAACCCCTGGAACGTGTTCTGGAGGAACAGCGACGCGCCGATCGCGGTGATGAGCGGGACGAGGCGCGGTGCGTTCCTGAGCGGCCGGTAGCAGATCCGTTCCAACAGCAACGCCACGCCGGTCGACACGGCCATCGACACGACGAGGAGGATCGCGATCGACAGCCAGGGCGAACGGTTCAGGAAGCCGCTCGCGGCGTACGCCTGCGCGAAGAAGAACGACACGAAGGCTCCGGTCATGAAGACCTCGCCGTGGGCGAAGTTGATCATCCGGAGGATCCCGTACACGAGGGTGTAGCCGAGCGCGATCAGGGCGTAGACCGCGCCGAGCGCGAGCCCGATCACCACGAGGTTCGCCCAGAACGCCCATCCGAGATGCTCGGCTCCGGAGAGCGTCAGCGTCTTGAGGATCCCGCCGCCGACGATGACGACGAGCCCGATCGTGAGGATCGTCAGGACGATCCGGCGGATCGGGAGCTGCTCGAGCCGGCCGAGCTCTCGAGACGGTACGACGCCGGTGCCGTCGGCGGTCTCGCTCGTGGTCACCGTGCCCCCCTCGACGCTCGGGCGGTCCCGCTCCGGGTGGTGGGGGGCCGCGGGCGGATCGTTCCGATCCGCCCGCGGCCCCCCGCGCCGGGGACTACTGGACGTCCGCCAGCGTCTTCGTCTCCGTGAAGACCGGCTTCGCGTTCGGGTCCTTGAACCCGACGTTCGGCACCTCGTACACGCCGATCGTGACCGACGTGGCGCAGTCACCGAGCGGGGTGCACGTGAGCGTGCCGATCACGCCCTGATACCCGTTCGTGTTCTGCACCGCGTCGCGCAGCGCGGACCGTTGGATCGTGAGCGAGCCGTCCGAGTTCACGACGGCCACCTGCTTGATCGCGTTCATCATGATGTTCATCGCGTCGAACGCGTGCGCGTGGAACACCGAGATCGGGTTCGACCCGGCCAACTGCTTGTACGCCGGGAGGAAGTCGTTCTTGTAGAAGTCCCCACCGGTGAACGAGGTCAGGTCCGGGCCCGACAGGAACGAGCCGTTGGCCGCCGGCCCACCGATGCTGAGGAACGTCGGGTCCGAGCAGCCGTCGGCGCCCATGTACGTGGTGTTCTCGAGGCCGCTCGTGTCCGCCATCTGCTTGACGAGCAGGGCGCAGACCGGGTTGAAGTCCGGCGCGTAGATCACGTCGGGCGGGTTCTGCGCGATCTTCGTGAGCAGCGCCTTGAAGTCGGTGTCGCCGCTGTTCACGGCCTCTTCGGAGAGGACCTGACCACCTTGCGCCTCGAAGTTCGCCTTGAAGCCGTCCGTGAGGCCCTGGGTGTAGGGGCTCTCGTCGTGGATCGTGACGGCCGTCTTCCATCCTTGCTTCTGGTACGCGAAGTCCGACGCGACCGCGGCCTGGATCCGGTCGTTGTGCGCGGTCCGGAACCAGTACGGCTGGTGCGTCCCTTCCGAGGTCAGGGCGGGGTTCGTCGCCGACGGCGAGATGATCGTGATGCCCTTGTCCGAGAAGAACTTGTCCGCCACGCCGAGCGACGCGCTCGAGCAGCTCGTCCCGATCACACCGACCATCTGCGGGTCGGAGCCGAGGGGCTGCTCACCCTTCTGTCCACCGTCCGCGGAGCAGCCGTCGGTCTCGTTCACGAGCTTGATCGGGTGCCCGTCGAGCTGGCCGTCCGTGCCGTCGAAGGTCCCGTCGAGGTAGTCGACCGCGAGCTCGACCCCGTACAGGCTGTCCAACCCGAGGTTCTTCGTCGCCCCGGTGGTCGCCAGCAGGGTGCCGATCTCGATCGGCGCGCCGGCGTCGACGGTGACGCACCCCGGAGGGGTGTTGCAGTCGGCGGCTCCGCCGCCGCCCGGTGCCGATGAGGATCCGCTCGAACACGCGACGCCGACCATCGCCGTGACGACCAGGCCGATCATCGCGGCCAACGTGCGTTGCTGCATCCGCCACCACCTTCCTCTCGGGTTCGGGACAAGGCGGTTGGTACCACATCCTCGTGCCCGAGGCCAATCATCACGGAGGACCCTTTCCTCCACGATGCGCATACGCGGATGAGGGCCCCCGGGGATGTCACGCGATCGCCTCGCGGAACTCCCTCGCGAGCGCCAGGGCCCCTTCGCGATCGCCGCCGACGAGGGGAGCCATGAGCGCCGACCCGACGATCGCGCCGTCGGCGAACCCACACGCGGCCCGGGCCTGGTCAGGCGTCCCGATCCCGACCCCGACGAGGAGCGGCAGGTCGGTGTCGGGGCGGAGCGCGTCCACGACCTGCCGCGCCGTCGCGGCGAGCTGGTCGCGCGCCCCCGTGACGCCGTAGGTCGCCACGCAGTAGACGAACCCGTGCGACGCCGAGGCGATCTCCGCGTAGCGGTCCGCGGTCGTCCCCGGTGCGGCCAGCAGGACGAGATCGATCCCCCGTGCGGCGGCCGGTCCCTCGAGCGTCTCGGCCTCGTCGACGGGAAGGTCCGGGACGATCATGCCCACGACGCCGGCTCCCGCGAGGACGTCGCAGAACGCCTCGGGACCTCGTCGCTGTACGGGGTTCGCGTACGTCATGATCGCGACGGGGACGTCGAGCGCGGCATCGGCCACGACCCGGAGGACGTCGTCGACCCGCGTTCCTCGCTCGAGCGCGACCCGGGAGGCCTCCTGGATCACCCCGCCGTCCATCACCGGGTCCGAATGCGGGATCCCGACCTCGATCGCGTCGGCGCCGAGCTGCTGCAGTCGCTGCAGCAGCTCGGCGTCGACGCCGGGGAAGCCACCGGTCACGTACGGGACGAACGCCTTGCGGCCGCCGGACACGACGCCCCGGAGCGCCAACTCGAGACGACCCATCAGGTGTCGCGGTCGTCCGCGAGGGCAGACCGCACCGTGTCGAGGTCCTTGTCACCGCGGCCCGACAGGTTGACCAGGACGCGGGCGCCCGCGGGCAGCGGACGATGCCGGAGCCAACCGATCACGTGCGACGGCTCGAGGGCGGGCAGGATCCCTTCGGTTCGCGCGAGCAACCGGAACCCGTCGAGCGCGTCGCGATCCCTGGCGCTCTCGTACCTCGCGAGGCCCGCGTCCTTCAGGAAGGCGTGCTCCGGGCCGACGCCCGGATAATCCAGGCCGGCGGAGATCGAGTGCGTCTCGACGACCTGGCCCTCCGCGTCCTGCAGCAGATAGCTCAGGGCGCCGTGGAGGATGCCGGGCGATCCCTGCGTCAGCGACGAGCAGTGCCGTCCCAGCTCGGTCCCGAGGCCGCCCGCTTCGATGCCGATCAGTTCGATCGCCGGCGCGCCGACGAAGGCCGTGAACATCCCGATCGCGTTCGACCCGCCACCGACGCACGCGAGCACGTACTCCGGGTCGGAGCCCGTCCGTTCGCGGTACTGCCCGCGCGCCTCGTCGCCGATCACGCGCTGCAGGTCGCGCACGAGCATCGGGAACGGGTGGGGCCCGACGACGGATCCGATCACGTAATGCGTCGTCGCGACGGTCGCCGCCCAGTCGCGGAGCGCTTCGTTCACCGCTTCCTTCAGGGTCCGCATCCCGGCGGTGACGGGCACCACCTCGGCGCCGAGCAGCTGCATCCGCGCGACGTTCGGAGCCTGACGATGCGTGTCCTCCTCGCCCATGTAGACGACGCAGGGCAGGCCGAGCAACGCGCACGCGGTAGCCGTCGCGACGCCGTGCTGTCCCGCGCCCGTCTCGGCGATGATCCGCTCCTTGCCGAGCCGCTTGGCGAGGAGCACCTGCCCGAGCGCGTTGTTGATCTTGTGAGCGCCCGTGTGAGCGAGATCCTCACGCTTCAGCCAGACGTCCACGCCGAGCTCGTCGGACAGGCGCACGGCGTGCGTGATCGGCGTCGGCCGTCCGACGAAATCGCGGAGGAGGTCGCCGAGCTCGCGACGGAAGGCGGCATCCTCCCGCAGCTCGAGCCACGCAGCGCTCAGCTCGTCGAGCGCGGGGATGAGGATCTCGGGCGCGTACCGGCCGCCGTAGGCGCCGAACCGTCCGCGAGCGTCCGGGCGCGTCGCGACGCTCATGCTCGCGCCCTCCGCTCGAGCTCGGCGCTCGCCCTCCCGCCGAGCAGCTCCCCGACGGCCGCCGCGGGGTCGTTCGCTCGCATCAGGGTCTCGCCGACGAGGACCGCCGTCGCCCCCGAGGCGACGGCCGCCGGAACGTCATCGGGCGAGCGGATCCCGCTCTCGAGGACGGCCACGCGGTCTCGGGGGATCCGTCGCAAGCGCCCGAGCGCCGACGGGACGTCCACCTCGAGCGACTCGAGGTCGCGCGCGTTCACCCCGATCACGATGGCGTCGGTCGAGAGCGCCCGCTCGAGGTCCTCGTCCGAGTGCGTCTCGACGAGCGGCTCCATCCCGAGCGAGCTGGAGACGCCGAGCAGTTGGTCGAGCTCCTCCGGGCCGAGGCACGAAACGATCAGGAGGATCGAGTCGGCGCCGGCGGACCGGGCCTCGAGGATCTGATCGGGGTGGACCACGAAGTCCTTGCGGAGCAACGGGAGGTCGACGACGGCCCGGACGCGGGCGAGGTCGTCGAGCGAGCCCCGGAAGTAGCGCGGTTCCGTCAGCACGGAGATCGCCGCCGCTCCGCCGGCCGCGTACGCGGCGGCCGTCGCGGCGGGGTCGGCGTCGGCCCGGATCGATCCGGCGCTCGGGGATGCTCGCTTCACCTCGGCGATCACCGCCGGGCCGTCCGCCTCCCGGAGGGCCTGCCCGAGCGGTCGCGAGGGCGGGCGGGCGTCGGCCTCGTCCCGGAGCCGCGCGACGTCGAGAGGACGATCGCGGAGGTCTCGGCGGATCGTCGCGACGAGGTCGGTGAGGAAGCCCATCGAGCGCGGAAGTCTACCGACGCCCGCTCAGGCCACGGCCCACGCGAGCGTCTCGGCGAGGTCGAGGCGGCCCTCCAGCGCGGCGCGACCGACGACCGCTCCCGCGGCGCCGGCGTCCCGAAGCGCGCGCAGGTCCTCCAGGGAACGGATGCCGCCCGCGGCGAGCGTGGGTCGCCCGGCGCGCGCGACCCGGCGGACGAGCCGCAGGTCGGGACCATCGAGCCCTCCGACGCGCCCGGTCGCCGTCACGAGGAACGCGGGCACGCCGGCGGCGGCCAACCAGCCGACCGTGGTCATCAGGTCGAGGCCGGTCGCTTCGGCGGGCGCTCCGCGCCGGCGGATCCGTCCGTCGTCGACCTCCAGCCCGACGACGACCGCCGCGGCGCCACCCCTGATCGTGTCGATCGTCCGGTCCTCGTCACCGAGCGCCGCCGAGGCCAGCACGAACCGATCGGCGCCCGCCGCGAGGTACGGCGCCGCCGCCGAGAGGTCCACGATCCCGCCGCTGACCTGGAGCGTCACGCCGGGTGCGACGTCGCGGATCGCCGCGACGTCGAGTCCGGCCACCCCGTCGAACGCGAGGTCCACGTCCACGAGGTGGAGCGCCGTGGCGCCGCCGTCGGCCATCGCGCGGGCGGCCGCGACCGGATCGCCGCCGAAGGCGTCGACCGGTCGCGGCCCTCCCGCCCCGACGACCACGAGACGTCCGTGCGCGACGTCGAGCGCGGGCAGGATCGAGAACGGCATCCGCGCACGATACGCGGGGGTCAGCCGGAGGCGTCGAGGCGCGAGGCGCCGACGCCCAGGAGCTCGTGGAGCTCGCCCAGCAGCGACCCGTCGGCGTTCACGTTGAACGAGCCGAGCGCGAGCGGCGTCACGCCGGCCGAGGAGAGGAACCGCAGGCGGACGGGAGCGCCACCCGGATGCGCCTCGAAGAGCTCCTTGAGCTTCGCGAGCACGGCCGGCGTGCACGCGGTTGCCTCTAGGTCCACGATCAGGGACTCGGATCGGACCCGAGGAGCGTCGGGGCCCAGCGTGGGCTCCTTCACCTCGTTCGCCCGGATCTGCAGCTCCCGGCCGCGCAGGTCGATCCGCCCGGTCACGAGGACGATCTCGTCCTGCCGGATCAGGTGCGGCACGGCCTCGTACACGCCCGGGAAGGCGATCACCTCGACCCCTCCGGCGAGGCCCTCGAGGCGGAACTGCGCGTAAGGCTCCCCGCGCTTCGTGTACTTCCGGCTGAGCGAACCGATGATCCCGCCGACGGTGACGAGGTCGCCGTCCCCGAGCGCCGGCATCTCGTCGATCGGGTGCGTCGTCTGGGCGCGCAGCGAGTCCTCGACGCCGAGCAGCGGGTGATCCGTGACGAACTGGCCGAGCATCTCCTTCTCCTTCGAGAGGAGGAGACGCTTCTCCAACTCGTCACCGGCCAGCACCGATTCGTCGACCTCGTCGAGGGCACCGTCGTCGCCGCCGAACAGCGAGAACTGTCCCGCCGCCTCCGCCTTGCGCTCGGCGAGGATCGGCGCGGACACCTTCTCCCACGCGGCGGTCTCCCCGACCTGCTGGACCATGCCCCCCCGCGTGTACCCAAGCGAGTCGAACGCGCCGGCGAAGATCAACGACTCGAGCACGCGCTTCGTCAGCGCGCCCGGATCGACGCGCCGGCAGAGGTCGGCGAACGATGCGAACGGCCCGCCCGAGGCGCGGGCGTCGAGGATCGCCTGCACGACACCCTCGCCGACGTTGCGAACAGCGGACAGGCCATAGCGGATCGCGCGACGATCACCGGGCGCAGGGGCGAAGTCCATGTCGGACTCGTTCACGTCCGGCGGCAGGACCTCGATCTTCATGCTCCGGCACGCGTACAGGTAGTACGGCTTGCGGTCTTTGTCGTCCTTCACGGAGGTCAGGATGGCCGCCATGTACTCGACCGGGTGATGCGCGATCAGGTAGGCGGTCTGGTACGCGATGAAGCCGTACGCGCACGCGTGCGCGGCCGGGAAGCCGTAGTCGGCGAACGGCTCGATCAGGTCGAAGAGGTCGGCGGCGAGCCGGTCGGAGACGCCGTGCTCGACGCACCCGGCGACGAACGTCTCGCGCTCGCGCCCGATCAGCTCGCGCTTCTTCTTCGCCATCACCTTGCGGAGCGTGTCGGCCTGGCCCATCGAGTAGCCGGCCATCCGCACGGCGATCTGCATGATCTGCTCCTGGTAGACCATGACGCCGTACGTATTGCCCAGCACGGGTTCCAGCGAGGCGTGGGGGTAGACGACCTTCCGGCGGCCGTGCTTGCGTTCCGCGTATTCCGTGTGCATCCCGGTGTTGAGGGGCCCCGGCCGGTACAGGGCGACGAGCGCCATCAGGTCCTCGAAGCGGTCGGGCTCGAGCAGCTTGATCAGGTTGCGCATGCCCGGCGACTCCATCTGGAACACGCCGGTCGTGTCGCCGCGGCGCAGCATCGCGTACGTCTCGTCGTCGTCGAGCGGGACGTGGTCGATGTCGAGCTCGATGCCGCGCGTGCGCAGGTGCCGGAGCGTCTCCTCGATCACCGAGAGCGTTCGCAGACCGAGGAAGTCCATCTTCAGCAAGCCCAGCTGCGCGACGCCGTTCATGTCGAACTGCGTGACCATCTTCTTCGAGTCGTCCCGCGAGTCCTTCGTGAGCTTCAGCGGCAGGTACGAGACGAGGGGCGCATCACCGATCACCACCCCGGCGGCGTGGACCGAGTCCTCGCGTCGGAGTCCCTCGAGCGCGCGGGCCGTGTCGACGATCTCCTTGGCCTCCGGCTCCCGCTCGTAGGCATCGCGCAGGTCCGGGCTGATCTCGAGCGCGCGGTCGATGGGCTCGTCGCGGCCCATCACGGCGGGCGGATACATCTTGCAGAGCCGGTCGCCGACGACGGGCGGGAACCCGAGCACGCGCGCGGCGTCGCGGATCCCCTGCTTCCCCTTGATCGTCTGGAACGTCACGATCTGCGCGACGCGGTCGGAGCCGTACTTCTCCGTGGCATACCGGATCACCTCGTCGCGCCGGCGCTCGTCGAAGTCCATGTCGATGTCGGGCATCTCGACGCGGTCAGGGTTGAGGAAGCGCTCGAAGAGCAAGCCGTACCGGAGCGGGTCGAGGTCCGTGATCCGGAGCGCGTACGACGCGACGGACCCGGCCGCGGAGCCCCGCCCCGGTCCCACACGGATCCCGCGCTCGCGCGCGAACCGGATCAGGTCCCACACGATGAGGAAATACCCCGCGAACCCCATCTTCGTGATCACCGCGAGCTCGGTGTCGACCCGCTCCAGCACCTCCGTGGGGGGTGTCACCCCGTACCGCTCCTCGATCCCGCGATCGACCAGTTCGCGCAGGTAGACCTCGAACGGCTCGCCGTTCGGCGTGTCGAACCGCGGCAGCCGGTACTCCGTCTGATGCTCGACGAGGATCCGCTCGAGCTCCGGGAGCAGCTGGACGCGCTCCGCGATCGCGAGCGTCTGGTCGCACGCGTCCGGTCGTTCGCGGAACAACGACCGCATCTCCTCGGGCGACTTGACGTAGAACTCCTCGGCGTCGAAGCGCAGCCGCTTCGGGTCGGATTGCAGTTTCTGCTGCTGGATGCAGAGCAAGACGTCGTGCGGCTTCGCGTCCTCACGCCGCGTGTAATGCAGGTCGTTCGTGGCGACGACCGGAACCCCGAGCTCGGCCGCGATCCCTATCTGGTCGGCGAGGATCCGCCGCTGGTCGGCGAGGCCGTGGTCCTGGAGCTCCACGAAGTAGTTGCTCGAACCGAAGATGTCGCGCATCTCGCCCGCGGCGGTCCGGGCGTGAGCGCGCTGACCGTTCTGGAGGAGGACGCCGAGCTCCGACGACAGGCAGCCCGACAGGCAGATCACGCCCTCCGCGTGCTCCGCGAGGAGCTGCTTGTCCATCCGCGGACGGTGGTAGAAGCCTTCGAGGTGCGCCTGCGAGACGAGCCGAAGGAGGTTCCGGTACCCCGTCTCGTTCTCGGCGAGCAGCGTCAGGTGGTAGTACTTCTCCTCGCTCTCGCCCGGGGTCCGGTCGAACCTCGACCCCGGCGCCACATACGCCTCGACGCCGAGGATCGGCTTGAGGCCGTGCTGGCGGGCCGCCTCGTAGAAGCGGAGCGCCCCGAACATCACCCCGTGGTCG
>Ga0075433_10000530_pt1 | contig 25015 bp, 21 predicted proteins | sample RhiMethybrSRZTD2_FD_75299 | JGI IMG/M metagenome (GOLD analysis project Ga0075433, IMG submission 75299) | Populus rhizosphere microbial communities from Tennessee, USA - Rhizosphere MetaG P. TD hybrid SRZTD2 | ecosystem: Host-associated > Plants > Roots > Rhizosphere > Soil | place: USA... | reverse complement strand
ACATGTGCGTCACGTCCACCGTGATGCCCTCGATGTAAACTGCTCAGCATGCATCGTCATGTCGTGTTGTGTTGGGCGCTGGTGATCGTCGCGCCCACAGTCGCCTGGTCGCAGGAGCCAGCGACACGCGAAGAGGTCGACCGGCAGCGCCGTGAGCAGCAGGCCAAGGAAGTGAAGTCTTACCAGCCTGGCGGTCTCGAGCGCGCCATGAACTTCGCCGAGAACAAGGCGATCTTCCTCCTCGATCGCGAAGGTATTCACCCGAAGCTCGGCTCGTTGACGACTGGCAGCGGATTCGCCTACGGTGTCGGCTTTCGCGATCGCGACCTCTTCTCCAACAAGGGAGCACTCGAACTGTGGGCGGCCGGCAGCATCAAGCGGTACTGGGCGACCGAAGCGCGGCTCACGTTCCCACGACTGGCCAACAACCATCTCTACCTCGAGACGTGGGCCAGCCACCGCGACTATCCGCAGGAAAACTTCTTTGGGCTCGGCCCTGATTCCAACCGGGACGATCAGTCCGATTACGCCATCCGCACGAACCATTTCGGAGGGCGAGCAGGCGTGAGGCCGTTCGAGCACCTGCTCGTTGGGGGAGCGATGGAATACCTGGAGCCGAAGCTCGGAGCCGGAGAGAACGATCGAGTTCCGAGTGTGCCGGATGTGTTTTCCCCATTCGACGTGCCTGGGATCACCAGCCGCTCGGACTTCCTCCGATCCTCAGGATTCATTGAAGTTGACTACCGCGAACCTCTCAATGCCAAGAGGGGCGGCTGGTATCGCTTCGACTTCTCACATTACGACGATCACAGCACCAACCGGTTTACGTTCAATCGCCTCGACGCAGACGTGCGCCAGTTCTTTGGTTTCCTGGCTGGCCGTCGGGTGATCGCCGCGCGACTCTTTGTGTCGACTTCGGATACCGAGGCCGGTCAGACGATGCCGTTCTTCTTCATGCCGACGCTCGGTGGCAACGACACGCTGCGCGGGTTCAAGGAGTACCGCTTCCGCGCACCGCACGCGATCCTGGCGCAGGCCGAGTACCGCTGGGAGATCTGGAGCGGGTTCGATGGCGCGCTTTTCTACGACGCCGGCAAGGTTGCGAACGAACGCAGCGATCTCAACTTCCAGGATCTCGAGAAAGACTACGGCATCGGGTTCCGCTTCAATACCAACAGCGGCGTCGTATTCCGCGTCGATGCCGCCTTCGGGAGCGCTGATGGGAAGCACCTGTATATGGTCGTGGGCGGCATTTTCTAGGGCGATGGTCACGCGAGCCCGTTGCGTGAGTGCCGGTGCGGCCCGCGACCTCGCGGGGCGCATGTCGCGTGCCGCGATCATCGGGCTGCTTGCCGTGGCCACCGTCTCGATGCCTCGATCGGCCTCGCCGCGTTTCTATCCTGACGACCCGCTCTGGGTGGACGACGACCGCGCGATGCCCGTCAAGGCGGTGCCGATCGAAGACACCAACGGCTTCGACTTCGTCGTCAACACGTTCGCACAACCCGGCGAGCGGCGAGATGTTCGGGCGCTCAATGTCAATACGGTCGACGAGGTCCCGGACTCGAGCTGGTTCACCAATCGCATCGGCCGCAAGGCGATGAGCGTTGCCGAGATTGTCAGAGGACCAGATCGTGCGGAGAGCGTCGACCTCGCCGGCTGGAAGGTCTCCGGCGGCAAGACCACCGGTGTGCAGCCCGGCTTCCGCATGACCGACCCGCAGGGCCAGACGTATCAGATCGAAATCGATCCGCCGTCGAATCCGGAGCTGGCGAGCGGCGCCGAGATCATTGGAACTGCCTTCTACCATGCCATCGGATACCACGTCGTCGACGTCTATCTCGCGGAGATCGATCGCGAATCGCTCGTCATCGCAGACGGCGCCACGATTCGCGATCCGCTGAACGGCCGGCGCCGTTCGATGAAGAAGTACGATCTCGACAATGTTTTCAACCGCGCCGCGCGCCTCGAGAACGGACACTACCGGGTGCTGGTCAGCCGCTTCGCGCCGGGAGCTCCGCTTGGCAACTTCCGGTACTACGGGAAGCGCCCTGACGACCCGAACGACCTCGTGGAGCACGAGCACCGGCGCGAACTCCGCGGCGCGCGCGTGTTTGGGGCCTGGCTCAATCACGACGATTCGCGCGGCGTGAACAGCCTCGACATGCTGGAGACGACCAACGGGCGCACCTGGATCAAGCACTACATGTTCGACTTCGGCTCGATCCTGGGCAGCGGAACGATCTTCGCCCAGCGGCACCGATCGGGAAACGAATACATCTTCGAGCAGAAGCCAGGATGGCTGTCGATGGTGACCCTGGGGCTTTACGTCCGGCCGTGGATGACTATCGACTATCCAGACGTACCGCCCTCGGTCGGGCGTCTCGAAGCGGATCGATTCGACCCGCTCACGTGGAAACCGGAGTATCCCAACCCAGCCTTCGCGAACATGCGTCCCGACGATGCGTTCTGGGCTGCGCGCATCGTGTCGAAGTTTTCGGACGAGGCGATTCGTTCGATTGTCGAGAAGGCGAGGTACAGCGATCGGGCCGCCACCGATTTCGTCACGAACACCATCATCGCGCGGCGCAACAAGGTCGTGGCGGCCTGGATCAACCAGGTGTGCCCAGTGGCTGACGTGGCCCTGTCGGCAGATGGTTCGCTGACGTTCACCAATGCCGCCGTCGATGCGATGGCGGCAACACCGCCGGAGCGCTATTCGCTCAACTGGTTTCGATTCGATAACGCGACCGATCAGCGAACGCCCGTCGGGGGAGCGATGACGGTGTCGAGCGGATCGGCCCGCGTTCCAGAAGGGCTGACGGGCGACTATATCGGGGTCAGCGTGACCGCGACGCACCCGCAGCAACCTGGGTGGACGACGCCATCGACGTTCTTTTTCCGTCGTGCGTCAGGCGGTTGGTCGCTCGTCGGCGTCGAGCGAGGATCGGCCAAGACCAGCGAGAGCTGAGGCCAGGCGACTCTAGAATCGAAACTGGATGCCTCCGATGATGGGGAGGGTCCAACGCTGGCTCTTGTCGTTGATGGTATCGAGGCCGGTCCCCACAAGATCATCGACTTCCGACAACCCGCTTACACGGCGAACACCCATCTGCGCGAAGAATCCCATGCGCGGATTGCTTTGGACCAGCAGGCCAACGTTTACACCAAATGTGAACGCAGTCGTCTGATCGTATAAGTCGTTGGCCTGGCCCACGAGATTGGCCCCTGGCGCCACAAGCGTCGCGTCAATCTTGTCTACGAACCCCAACCCAATCGTCCCTTCACCGTATGCGCGCAACTTGGGTGAGATATCGCCGTAACGGCGAAGGCCGAAGTCGATACCGAATGTCTGATAGTCGCTGTATTGGGCATATAGGTTCGAAGCGCCATAGTCCCCCATGGGCACCACGTAGTCCGCGTCGAGCGACTGGAACGTGAATGTCACACGTGCCTCGGTGTTCGGCTTGAAGAGATAGCCGCCGCCGAAGCGAAGATGCAGACCGGCGCCGTAGACATCGTTGTACGAATTCCTCGTGATGACCACGACCTGGTTGTTGATGCTTCCGATCGCGCTCGAATTGATATTGCCAGTGATGCCGTTGTCCCATCCCATGCCGAACTCGACATTCCACGGACGCTCGGGCGCACTGGACGACTGTGCGCGCGCGATTGAAGTCGTTCCAAGTAGGACAAATGGGATTACCACGATCAACCCTCTGAGACTCGTCAGGTTCATTTCGCTGCTCCTTTTACACTTCGAAGCACACAAAGACCACGCGTTACGAATCTATTTGTGGAGGACGTCGCGATCGGAGGCACTTCGACAATCCCCCACTGCAAGAACAACGCCTGTCACCGAGGATAGCGAAGGTGAAAGGGCGCGACGATTGCCCTTTGGTCTTACTTCTTAGCTGGGCCAATCGCGCAACGACTCAGCGATTGGTTCTAACGGACCTTTCCGGCGGGGGGAATCCCCAGGTCGGACGCCATGCGCACGAGGTCGGCGATGGAATCGGCCTTCATCTTCCCGAGCACCTGGCGGCGATGAATCTTGATTGTGCGCTCTGCAATGCCGAGGTCATAGCCCACCTGTTTGTTCAGCTGCCCACTGATCAGGTGTGCGAATACTTCTCGCTCGCGCGGCGTCAGCAGGTCATAGCGCACGAGGATCTCGCTGCGCCGCGCCCGGACGACGCGGTTCTCCATGTCACGCGCGATCGCGCGCGCAACTGCATCGAGAAGCACCGGAGCGTCGACGGGCTTGGTCAGGAAGTCAACAGCGCCCGCCTTCATTGCGCGAACACTCTTCGGCACGTCTCCGTGGCCGGTCAGGAACACGATGGGCAGGGGGTTCGCCGCGGTCGTCAGTTTCTCCTGCAGTTCCAGCCCGTTCGATCCTGGGAGCTGAAGATCGAGCACGATGCAGCCGCCTTCGGTTGGCGCATCGATCAGGAATTCCGCCCCGGTCGCGTACTCGCGCACCACATAACCGGCCTTCTTGAGCAGCCTCGACGACGCGATTCGACTTGATTCATCGTCTTCGATCACATGGACGACCACTGTGTCGGGGACGGTGGATTCCGTTGCAGTCATGTGGCGCTTCGGTTGCACCGCACATGCCACCGAGTTTCGCGGCTATCGCAAAATCGCGGCTGTTTTGGTCAAGTATGGCATCGTATCACCCCCAACGACGCGATCTGGCGATTGGCCGCCGCCGAATGTCGTGGGCGTTGAGGCGGAGAATGAAGGAACGGTGTCCCTCGTGTATCGGCTGATCATGCTCGCGATCTGCTGTGCCTCGGCGGCGAGCGTAAGCGCCCAGAAGGCCAGTCCTTCCGACGAGACTGCTGCGGCGGCACAGGAAGCCTCGACGGTTCGAGAGATTGGAGGTCGCCTCGTCACGACTGGAGAAACCGTCGTCGTCAAAGGAGAACTCGATGAGCCAGTGCGGGATTCGTCGATCGCCACGAAGATCGACACGCCCTTGCTCCAGACCCCGCGCAGCATCACCATCATCGATCACCAGACGCTCGACGATCTGTCGATCGTCAACATCACACAGGCGCACGACTACGCTGTCGGCATGACGCCGCAGGACGAACGCGGCCCGGGGTTTGCGCGAGGATTTCCCGTCGATTTCTACGATCTCCGGCGAGATGGTCTTCGTACCTACTCGTGGAGCGTCCGCGAGCCGGTGGCACTCGAGCGAATCCAATATCTGCGCGGACCGGCGTCGATCCTCTACGGCGACGGAAGCCCTGGCGCGATGGTCAATCTCGTGCTGAACAAACCGATGCCTGTGCGTCGGGTCGATGTCAGCGGTAGCGCTGGCAGCCCGGGATTAGGTCGTCTCAGCGCTGATGCCACCGGCCCTCTGAATGACACGCGCACGGTTCGCTATCGACTGATCGCATCGGGCGAATGGCTCGAGAACGGATTCGACAACGGTGAGCGCCGATTCACCGTCTTTCCATCGCTTGCAGTTGATCTCAACTCGAAATCGACGCTGACGTTCGACACCGAGATCTATCGCCAGCGGGGGCGTAACTATCGTCACGCGGTGCCAGCAACTGCCGACGCGCAGCGTGGTGACTTTTCCGGATACCCGTGGGACCTGAGCGTGGCCGCTCCAGATGATGAGTGGACTGGTGGAAACGTCGCTCCCGGAGCGCGCCTGGACCTCGACCTGGCGCAGAACACCTCTCTTCACGTGGCTACCCGTTACACAAGGATCGACGGCGATATCGATGTGCAGGCGCTGATCGGGCTGACCGCGGATGGCGCGACCGCGCTGCGCTATCACTATCGCGAGATCAGCACGTGGGATGAGTACCAGTCCGATGCATTCGCCGCGACGATCGCGCGGACGGGGGGCATCGAGCACAAGCTCGTTGGCGGCATCGAGGCAGGCCTCAGCGCAACTGATAGCCAGATCGGCGTGGGTCCCGCCGCTCCGCTCGATGTCAACAATCCCGAGTATGGATCGCCACCCTCTGTACCGTCTCTGGCTCCCAGTCGTTTCAATGTCATGCGCGTCGGCCTCTATGCGATGGATCAGATGCGACTGTCGAGGATGGTCACGATCGTTCCGGGACTGCGCTGGAGCCATATCGACGTCGACGATAAAGTAGCCGCAGCGACGAGACCTGCAGCGGAAGCCGCATCAACGGATTCCCTGGCCTCGCCGAGCATCGGCCTCGTCGTCGTTGCCCGGCCATGGTTCTCCCTGTACTCGAGCTACACAGAGGGGTTCGAACCGCCCGTGCCTGGACAGTACCTTGAAGATGGTCTCGCACCCGCGCTGTCCGAGAACTGGTCGTTCGAAGCTGGCGCGAAGGCCGATATCCTGCAGCAGCGACTCAGTGTGACGGGAGCGGCCTTTCGGATTCGTCGCACGAATGTCCCGGAAGCCGACCCGCAGGGTTTCTATCGACAAATTGGCGAGGGCCAGAGTCATGGGCTCGAGCTCGAAGCGGTCGGGATGCTCGCGCCGGGACTCACGACGCGCACCGGCTACGCGTGGACGCAGACCGAAATCACACGCGACAGCCTTGGCGCCACGGGTCGCGAGTTGCCGAACGCGCCACGGCACAAGGCGAATCTCTGGATGCGTTATCGGTTTGCGCAGGGCGCGGTGAGTGGCCTGATGCTGGCTGGTGGAATGGTGTACGAATCCAACCGTTTCACCAATCGGGACAACGTCGTAACTGCACCCGCATATACGCGCTTCGACGCGTCCACCTCGTGGCCGTTGCCGGGTCGACGGCTGACGCTCGGCATGGTTGCCGAGAACCTGACTAATCTGCGTTACGTGCGATCTGGCGCCGGAGGCGTGCTTTTCGCTGGGCCGCCGCGCCGTCTTGCTGTCCAGATGTCATCCTCGTTCTAACGCCCACAGACGCGCCTATGCCTTCTCCGAGACTGTCGCTCGTGCTCGTCCTGCCGCTGACGATGACGGTCTCGACTGGTTGGGCCGCACAGTCACATCAGTCTGCCGACGTGGACGACACCGAAGCGCAATCCAGCATTCTCTTCCTGGCCATCGACGACTTCACGCGTCCGTACATGCGACTCATTTTCGAGGCGTTCACCGACGCCGTCTCGACCGCTGCGAAACCCCCTGCGATCTACTTCGAGTCTATCGATGCGTCGCGCTTCGGCGAACCGCGATACCTCGAGAATCTGCGTGACTGGCTCAGTCGCAAGTACAGCGACAAGCGAATCGACCTGATCGTCCCAATCGGTGAAGACGCTCTTGGCTTTCTCATAGCCGCGCACGGCGAACCCTGGCTCGACGCGCAGGTCCTCTATCACGAATCGGGAAGCATCAGATTCGATACCCGGAATGCGTTGCCGCGCGCGGGCGGCATGCTCACGCAAGATCACTTCGCAGCCCAGTTACAAATGGTCAAATCGCTGCTGCCGCAGACGAAACACGCGGCGGTGATCTACGGTGCGTCAACCATCGAGATCACTCGGTGGCGTGACTTCGTCGGAAGGGTGAGGCAGGCCGGCCTCGAGCCGATCGAACTTGTTGGCATCACCATGGAAGAAATGCCGGCCGCGTTATCGCACTTGCCCGAGCAGGCTGTGGCCTTTGTGCTGGCACCGATTGTCGACGCAAAGGGAAATGTGGTGTCACCGAATCATCTGTGTGAGTTGGTCTCGGCTGCCGGGACGGTGCCCACCTTCACGACGGAGGCGAACCATCTGGGCTGTGGCGCCATCGGCGGTGTGCTGCGTGACTGGTCGATCATCGGTCGCCTGCTCGGCGAGGAGGCTCTTGCCCGGTTGAAGAAACCATCTACCGATGTCGTGACTATTCCCGTTGCCCGGTTCACGACGGTTGCCTTCGACGACCGCCAGCTCCAACGTTGGAAAATTCCTGAGCGACGGCTTCCGCCGGGTGCGATCGTGCGATTTCGTGAGCCCAACATCTGGCGGGACCGTCGCGGTCTCGTGCTCGCCACAATCGGCGTCACGCTCGTGCAGACGCTCCTCATCGCAGGACTCGTGTTCGAGCGTCGCCGGCGGCGTCAGGCGGAGATCGATTCCCGGCGCAATCTGACTGCACTCGCGCATCTCGATCGCCGTGCGGCGATGGGCGAGCTGGCGACCTCGCTGGCGCATGAACTGAACCAGCCACTCAACGCGATTCTGCAGAACGCCGGCATGGCGCAGATGCTGTTGACGTCAGCGCCGCTGCCGTCCGAGCTGACCGAGATGACCGACATCATCGGCGACATCCGTAAAGACGACATCCGCGCCAGCGAAGTCATCCGTCGCATGCGCGGTCTGCTCCAGAAGCACGAGCTCGAAACCCACCGGGTCGATCTCAACGAGGTGGTCCATGAGACGGTCGCCATCGTGCGGCCCGACGCCAGGTCGCGGCAGATCGAGATGGAGGTGGAGCTGGTCGAGGGGATCCGGCCGATCATGGGCGACCGCGTGCACCTCCAGCAGGTGCTGCTCAATCTCCTGATGAATGCCATGGACGCCGTCACCGACATGCCGCCGGAGCGTCAACGCGTTCGGGTGTTCACCACGCAGAGCGAGGGTGCTGTGCGGCTGGCGGTTTCCGATACCGGCCCGGGTATCCCGTTCGACAAGCTCACCACGATTTTCGAGCCGTTCTACACCACAAAAACCGGCGGCAGCGGCATGGGGATGGGGCTCGCGATCGCCCGCGGCATCATCGAGGCCCACGACGGACGGATTGCGGCGGGGAACAACACTGCCGGCGGGGCGACCGTCTGGTTCAGCGTACCAATTGCTTCGACTGAGACCAAGGTGATGTAGAGGGCCTCACAGGTCAGGAAAAAGCCGGCGTCATGGTGAGAGCGGCTGATACGAGACGAGCTTCCACTGATTCCCTTCACGCGTCCACAGCAGCCCGAGTACCCCTCCTCCGGCAACCCGGAACTGGAACACGACACCGAAGTACTGCGCAGCAGTTGACGGCGCAGTCGTCTTGTCGCAGAAGTACGGCCGGGCCTCGGCTTCAGTCAGCGGGGTTACAAGGAATTCCTGCTTGAACGGGTGATCGACTACGACGCGCTTTGGATCGCGCGGGACGAACGCGAGTAGTGTACTGGTCAGGTTGGAACGACGTCCCAGCTTTTGGGTGGCATGCTCCATTAACGTGAGCAACTCACGGCGAAGTCAGAAGTGAGGTCGTCGTACGCGTAGCTGGTGTGGGCCTCTTTTGGTGACGAGTTCCCCAGTCCGTAGTAGTCGATGTCGGGCGAGCTCTCGAATTTCGTGTACCACTGCATCGACGTGCGCTCGGTCCTGAGCCCCTGGAAGTCCAGGTCGAAATCAAGAAGATATGCACCCTGAAACGTACCCCGCGCGGTGGCACGGTACCCGAGGCGCTCCTGCCAGAGATCGGACTGGCGGTATCCCAAGCCTGCGGTGAACCCCTGGCCAGGCCGCATTCCTCCGAGCACGATCTGTGGACCGTTGGCTCCGCGGCCGGAATCAAGACCCTCTTTGAAGCCGCGTTCGACGAGCGCGTTGACCTTGTTGACGAGCGGCGACTGGCGCTCGGGCCAGAGTTCGGCGACCTTCTCGTCCCGTGCTTCAGCGATCGCTTCCGCCCTCGTCGTGGGCACGTTCGTGGCCGGCTCCTGCGCGTACGTCGGCAAACCGGGCAGGAACAGCCCTACGACGAGAGCCGCCCCACCGACGTGTCTGCCTGCGACCATGAGCAGAGCTCCTGTTGCCTCCGGTGAACGCCGACGAAGTTGAACTCGTCGCCCTCGGCGCGACGCGTCCGTCGTGAGCAGACTATGGATTTGTCCAATGGGACGCTATCGGACGAAGGATCTAGATGGCGTCTCTGGCACTCACGTCCATCGTTTCTGCAGGTTCGCCGAGGCTGGTTGACCCGCGTATAGCTCTCGTTCCATCCTGCTCTGTGACCAAACGAAGAGATCATGGGCGCGCCTGAAACGTCCGAGCCCTTTTCCTTGCTCGGCGGTCCTCTTCACCAATTGGGCCGAAGGCTTGGCCTGGTGCGCCGCGAGACGAATACCGTACTACTGGGTGTTGCGCTCGGCTGGGGCCTGTGGTTGCTGATTTTGGCCATGGCGCTGATGGAAGGCCTCACCGACCGTATGTTCTCCCTCTCCCTGGTCGGGGCGAACGCGCGGCTGCTGGTGGTCGTTCCGCTGTTCTTCATCGGTGAATCGTGGGTGGCTCCCCGCATGGCCGCGTTCGTCGGCACCATCACGCGAACTGGGGTCGTGCCGCCCGGCGAGCGCCCGGCGCTGGACGCCGAAGTGTCACGGACCCGTCGATGGACGAATTGGTGGTGGCCCGAGGCCATCTGCCTGCTGGTGGCCATCGGGATCGAAGTCACCGGAGTGAGATTGCAGACTTATGGTGTGAGCGCCGGCTCCGATCCGGCACGGAACGCACTGGCGTTTCTCGTCTACCTCCACGGGGGCTTGACCTTGTTCCACTTCCTGCTGTTTCGCTGGGGCTGGAAGCTGGCGCTGTGGGGCCTCTTCCTCTGGCGCGTCTCGCGGCTCAACCTTCATCTCATTGCGGGCCACCCCGATCACGCCGGAGGTCTGAGCGCGCTCGAGGGCGTGCACGAGAGGTTCACGCCACTGGTTGTCGCGCTCTCAGTCCTCGAATGCGCCTCGCTCGCGGAATCCGTTTCGACGGGGGCGCTGGCAGTCACCGCGGTGTACCCCACGCTCGCCGGGCTGCTGCTGTTGGATGCCGTTCTCTTCCTCGGCCCACTGCTCGTATTCACTGACAAGTTGTGGGCCGCTCGCACAAGGGGGGTGGGACTCTACCGTGACCTGGCGGCGCGGTACGTGACCGAGTTCGAGGCGAAATGGACCGGCGACAGCATTCCTGTGAATGAGCCGTTACTGGGGACGCCGGACGTGCAGTCGCTGGCGGACCTGGCCAATGCCTTCAATGTCGTGAAGGCGATGCGGTGGATCACCGTCGGTCCGCGATTACTGACGATGGTGACGATTGCCGCAGTCGTGCCGCTCACGCCCCTGGTGTTGTTCCAATATCCCATCGCCGAACTGACGAAGCGGTTCTTCTTGAGACTGGTCGGCTTGTGACCATTGCATTCTCACGACGCCCGACTCGCCGTACTCGACGCGCGTTTTCCGTCATTACTGCGCCGGCCGTAACGAGTTCTAGCACCAAAGAGCGATAGTCGGCCCATTCTCCGCTCGTTATAGTCGCCGGAAGTCGACCACGCTGCCACCGGAGCAGCTCACGTGAATGCATATCGCGCTCAGCGTTTCGGAAGCGCCTTGGCCGTGTCGCTCGTCACTCTGATGGGGGCGCGTCTCGAGCCCGTTCATGCGCAGGATGCGAATCAGGCGGGCGGCAAGGACTCACCGAAGCTCGGTTGGTCCAACAGCACGGACCTGAGCCTTGTGGTCACCGGAGGGAACTCGGACTCGACGACCTTGGGATTCTCGAACCAGCTGCGTCACGCGCGCATGGAAGACCGATTCGAGTTCGACGTCAGCGTAGTACGCGCCAACGAATCGGATGACCGCTTCTTTCTGGTCGAACCGGGTCTCGAGTTCGCGGTCGGCGGCGCCCCGACCGCTCCGGCCACCACACTGATCAAGCCAGAACCATCCCTAGACGTCGCCAATTACCTCATTCGAACGGCCTACGAACGGCACATTTCACCGAAAGTGTTCTGGAACACCGGCGCGAGCTGGTACCGCAACGACGATGCCGGCATCCTGAACCGGTACGTCGTTTTTGCGGGCCTCGGGAACGAGTGGGTGGACAGTTCGCGGCGGCGCTTCGCGACCAGTTACGGCATCAGCTATACCGACCGCGAAGAGGAGGAGCCGGATCCGGAAAAAGAGCGTCGGTTCGCAGGTGCGCGCGCCGGGTGGGACTACACTGAGCACATCAATGCGGCGACGACCTTCGACAGTCAATTCTGGTGGAACCTCGGTTTTGCCGACCCAACCGACTACTCCTTCAACACGCTCAACGCGCTGACCGTCTCGGTCGCCAGCCGAGTCTCGCTCAAGGTCAGTGTCCAGTGGTTGTACGAGAACGAGCCGGCGCTCGAGTCCGACTTGGACGTAATCGCTTTTGTGGAAGTGGTCAATCCGGACGGTGTACCTGGCTCGGGCGATGAGCGCTTCCGCACCCTCGAATCGGGCGGCACCAAGCTCGTGCTGGGAGCTAAGGACGCACGCAAGGACAAGCTAGATACAGTCATCCGGACGGCCCTGGTCATCAAGTTCTAGCCGCAGCCCTCCGACAACTAAGCCTAATGGATGAGCCTCGAGCGGCCGACAACCGATCTAGCTGAGTACTCCGACGGCGCGGGAAGTGCATCGATTCAACCCAGTAGTGAAGGACCGTAAATGTGGTCTGGCTTCGACCCGGATCTCCGGCAGCAGTTGAAATTCATTCGTGAGATGGTCGCGCTTCAACGACAGACGCCGACTCGTGAATGGCCCCTTGTCTACCTCGAAGAACACGATGCACTGCTCGTTATCCGTGAATGGCCGAATGGATCGGTCACGAGCTATCTGATGTCGGAGTTGTCCAACCACACCAAACAGCGCAATCCTCCGCAGCCCGGGCCGTAGTCACTTCACTTCGCGCACCAGATCTTTCAAAGATCGCTCAGCCCTGCGTTTTCGCCGCCCTGACGATGCAACGGAAGCCGACATGACAGGTGGATGTGTCAATTGGCTCCGGGAAGCGTGCGGCCGGCCGATACCGCCGGCAGTAGTTCGGCGCGCAGAGGTGTGAGCCTCCCTTCAGCACCTTGCGCGGGATCTTGATTGCGGGTTGAGACGGATCGTAGCTCTCCTCTGCCCGGGGGCCGCGGGGGTTCGTAGGAATACAGCACGCCTTGACGGCCTCCGCCGGATGCTTCGGCACGTACCAGTCCGTGGTCCATTCCCAGACGTTGCCGATCATGTCGTGCAGGTCGTACCCATTCGCCGGAAAAGCACCCACCGGTGAGGTCCGTTCGTATCCGTCTCGACACTGGTGTTGCCAGGGAAACTCTCCCTGCCAGGTGTTCGCTTGATGGCGATCGCCCGGCAGGAACTCATCGCCCCACGCATACGCCGCTCCGTCGAGTCCACCCCTGGCGGCGAACTCCCATTCGGCTTCAGTCGGTAACTCTTTGCCATCCCAATGGGAGAAGGCTTCGGCATCGCCGAACGTCACGTGCACGACGGGATGCTGTGCGAGATCCTCGAGCGAACTGTCGGGCCCCTGGGGGTGCCGCCAGTCCGCCCCGCGTGCGAATTGCCACCAGTTGGAGAAATCGCGTCGATCAACGGGTCCAGAGGGCTGAACAAACAGGAGCGAGCCGGCGTAGAGCATGTCCGGAAGCGCGCCGGGATACTGCGCTGGATCGGGTGGGATCTCCGCAAACGTGCGGTGACCGGTTGCATCGACGAACCGCGAGAATCGCTCGTTGGTCACTGGAAACCGATCGATCCAGAACCCGTCGACGGTGACGCGATGCACCGGTCGTTCCTCGGGGTAGTGCTTGTCGGATCCCATGCGGAACGTGCCGCCCGGAATCCAGACCATATCCGGAAACGGAGCCTCGCCCGGCGGTCGGGGCGAGGCTCTCATCTCGGAGCCGGGCTGCAATGTCGGCAGTTTCATCTGGGCTCCCGTGTCTCCCTAATGTTAGGCACCCTTCGACGCCTCTGTCATCTTGTCGATCACCTCGTCGAGGCTGAAGCTCGCCGCCTTCTGTCGCGGCGGGAATTCCTTGAAGGTGTTCAGGAACTCGCCGACCGCAGCCTGCGCGGGCACGAGCAGATAGATGCGGCGGAACATCCAGTCGTAGTAGGTGTTCGACGTAATCTGCGCGTGCTCGTACGGGTCCGTCCGCAGATTGAAGATGTATGGGCAGCGGAGCGTCACGAACGGTTCCTGCCAGATTTTCAGCGTGCCCTGTGTGCGCTGCTCCATGAACATCATCTTCCAGTTGTCGTACCGCAACGCGGCGACGTCGCCGTCGTCGGTGAAGTAGATGAACAACTTGCGCGGGCTCTCCTTCTCCTTGCCGGTCAGATACGGGAGCAGGTTGTAGCCGTCGAGATGCACCTTGAAGGTCCTGTTGCCGATCTTGTGACCCTTCTTCAGCTTTTCAGCAATGTCGGGCTCACCGGCCACTGCCAGGATGGTAGGGAACCAGTCCTGGTGGCTGATGATCCCGTTCGACACCGATCCGGCGGCAATCCGGCCGGGGAAACGGACCATGCACGGCACCCGATACGCACCCTCCCAGCTCGAGTTCTTCTCGTTCCGGAACGGGGTGGTGCCCGCATCCGGCCACGTGTTCATGTGCGGCCCGTTGTCCGTGCTGTACTGGACGAATGTGTTATCGGCGATGCCGAGTTTGTCGATGAAATCGAGCATTTCGCCGATGTTCTTGTCGTGGTCGATCATCACGTCGTGGTACTCGGATTGCCAGCGGCCGGCCTGGCCACGGTTCTCCGGCTTCACGTGCGTAAACGCGTGCATGTGTGACGTGTTGAACCACACGAAGAACGGCTCGCCGGCGTCGTGGGCGGCCTGGATGAATTTCTTGGCAGCGGCGAGGAACTCGTCATCGCAGGTCTCCATGCGCTTCTTGGTCAGCGGGCCGGTGTTCTCGATCTTCTGGCCGCCCTTGCCGTCGGCCCAGCAGTGCAGCACGCCGCGGGGCCCGTACTTCTTCCTGAACTCGGGGAATTCCTTCGGGTCCGGATAGTCCTCTTGCTCGGGTTCCTCCTCGGCGTTCAGGTGATACAGATTGCCGAAGAACTCGTCGAAGCCATGCATCGTCGGCAGATGCTCGTCGCGGTCACCGAGGTGGTTCTTGCCGAACTGGCCGGTGCGATAGCCGAGCGGCTTGAGCGCCTCGGCGATAGTGATGTCTTCGGCCTTGATGCCGAGATCCGCGCCGGGAAGACCCACCTTGGTGCAACCTGTGCGGAGGCCGCACTGCCCGGTGATGAACGACGCGCGGCCCGCGGTGCAGCTCTGCTCCGCGTACGAGTCGGTGAAGATCATCCCTTCCTTGGCGATCCGGTCGATGTTGGGCGTCTTGTAACCCATCATGCCCATGGTGTAGCAACTGAGGTTCGACTGTCCGATATCGTCCCCCCACATAACCAGAATGTTCGGCTTCTTCTCATTTGCCATTGATATCTCCTCGTATTCCTGACGGATTCGGATCCGTGTCTCGCCACTCACGCAGAACTATGGGAAGGTCTCAATTCCCCGCCTATTGCCCCTTAGAACTGGAAGCACGCCCGCACGGATGCTTCGCAACGTCGATCACCAGTGCAACAGCACACTCATCAGGCCGGCGACGCCAAGGATGGCGATCAAGCTGGCCACAACTGTAGCGAGCGAGTACGGCACCGTACCGTACTCAGTCCTGAGCGCGCTCATGCTCTGGCGATGTTCTACGGTCGCGAGTACGAGCGCAGTCAGCCCGATGCCGATCATCAGCAGGGCGAATCCACGCGGCCCCAGCGCACCCGCGTCGGCACCTGGCTTTCCCTCGCGCAGATACTGAAAGAACTTGTAGATCGTGAATCCGAACGAAATCAGTGAGGTGGCTGTCCGCGTCCACGCCATCAACGTGCGTTCGTACGCCAGCCGCGTGCGCTCGACCGCAAGCCGAGTGGCATCCGGCAGCGCGGCCGTACCCGTAGTCATGGGGACACCTCATGGTGCATCCACGATCGCGCCACACGATTCACGACGCCGCGCAGGGCCAGGTACGGCACGATGGCGAGAATCACGGCCACGACCATGGCTTCAATCGGATAGATCCATCTGAAGAGGATCCACTGGTACACGCAGTCCATCACCACGGCCATGATGAACACTTTCATCACCGCCCTGATCGTTTCCCTCGCGCGGCGCTTGCGCGCCTCTGGCGGGCCGGTGACCATGCGCCAGAAATGCGGCGGCCGCCCCTCTCGCGCGTCGGCGAGACCGTCGCGGTACGCGAAGAACATGGCCAGCGCGGGCTGAAGGAACAAGCGGAAGGTCAAGGGGCCGGTCAGCCTGCCGATCAGGTCGGTGAACATGCGATTCAGCAGGTCTTCCATGTCGGCTCCGTCGCTTGGCGCCACGTCAGCGCGCGAGGGCAGGTCGGTCGCTTCGCGCCGCCTCGCCAGCTGGCAGGTCCTGGGTCTTCTCTGCGTTCTCGAGATCCCGCTCCAGGAAGTAGTTCAAGAACGTGCGGATGACGGCGATTGCTCCCAGTTCGCCGATGTCCTGCCAGGTCGGCGACACGACGCTCGCGATGATGTCGGCGGCGAGCTCGAACTCGAGCCCGAGGAGCAGCCACATGCCGAACCGACGCCAGATTGACTTGCGAACGCCGTGCGTGGCATTGGGCGTGACGCCGATCCACAACAGCCTGAGAAATGACTCGAGCGAGCCGAACGTGACGACGATCACGGCGGCTGCTTCCGAAAGCATGCTCGCGCCCCGCGCGAACTGGATAAGGAGTTCTTCCATATTCTGCCAGGCAGTTCGAGGGACTATAACGAGGACGGAATGCGCGCGACTATTGCACCTTGGTGCTAACGGACCTTCCTGGCGGGAGTCACGCCCAGGTCGGATGCCATGCGCACCAGGTCCGCTATTGAATCGGCCTCCATCTTCTCGAGCACCTGTGGCGATGGATGAGATTGGCGACCATGAAGAACACGCCACTGTTGCGCAGTGAAAACGACTCGTTACACGTGTTACACGAAGCGGTGACAGCGGTCGTTCTCCGCCGCATAATGTCCGTCCTGTGCTGCCGGGACGTTTCGTCGGTGCGTTCGTAATCTCGCTTCTACTACCACTCTCCGCCTCGCTCGACAGTCAGTCGAACGCGACACTCCAGGGACGAGTGTTCGATTCGTCCGGCGCCGTCCTTCCCGGGGCGACAATCCGCGTGCGCAGTGACGAAACCAGTTTTGACCGCTCGGTCCCCACAGATGCCGAGGGTCGCTATTACATCGACGCGATTCCGCCCGGCTCTTACCAAGTCAGTGCCTCAGCAGCCGGCTTTCGTGAGGAACTCATCGAGGAATTGGTAGTCGAAGTCGGTCGCGCGCTGTTGCACGACTTCTCACTCGATCTTGGTGATCGGAGTGAAACGGTGTTGGTCCAAGCGGAGATTCCGCTCGTGGATCGCGTCTCATCGATCGTCGGTCACGTTATCTCGCAACGAACCGTTCAGGAGATTCCGTTGAACGGCCGTCACTTCATGGATCTCGGGTTGCTCGGGCCGGGGTCGGTCGCGCCGTCGCAGACCGGCTTCTCCGCGATGCCCGTACGCGGACAGGGCGCGTACGCGATCAACACGGCGGGCAATCGCGAGGAGGCCGTCGGCTTCCTCATCAACGGCGTGACGGCCAACAACCTGACGTTTGGCGCGCTCATGTTCGAACCGCCCGTCGCGAGCGTTCGCGAATTCAAAATCGACAACTCGGTGTTCAGCGCCGAGTACGGACACGTGTCGGGGGCAATCGTCAACATCGTCACGCGATCGGGCAGCGACGAGGTGCACGGGGACGTCCTCGGGTTCCTGCGAAACGAGGCGCTCGACGCACGCAACTTCTTCGAGCTCACGTCGCCAGACCCGCACCCCTTCGAGCGGTACAATTTCGAGGCATCCGCCGGCGGTCCGCTCATTCGTGGAAGGACCCACTTCTTCGCGACGTACGACGTCCTCAGGCAACGGCAGGGTCTCGATATGAACAGCCTGGTGCTCAGCGACCAGGAGCGTGCAGTGGTCACCGACCCGGTGATACGACGGCTGATCGACCTGATCCCTCGTGCGAATTTCGCCGACGCAGACGGCACGCCGCGCTTCGTCGGTGCAGCCGCTGCCGCCGTCGATATGGATCGCTGGACGATCGACCTCCGGCACAACCTTGGTCGCAGCAGCTATCTGCACGCGTACTATGGGTGGGAGCGCACCCTGTCGACCGAGCCAGCGTCCCGGGGCACCACGATCCCCGGGTTCGGCCATCTGAACCGTCTGCCACGAAGCCTGCTGACCCTCGAACACATCCACGTCTTCGAACCGGCGCTTCTGAACGAAGCACGATTCAGCCGAAGCGACCTGGAGGGAAACACCGTCAACGTCGCCCAACTCAATCCGGCAGACTTCGGGATCCGGAACGGTGTCGTCCGTCCCATCGGATTGCCGCAGATCACGGTGGCCGGTGGCCTCAGCTTCGGAGGGCCGTTCCAGTTCCCGCAGGGACGTCGTGACGGCTTCAACCTGTTCACGGACACGGTCAGCGGGCGGCGCGGCCGGCACTCTCTCAAAATCGGCGGCGAGTATCGGCACTTCGACAACGAGAACTTCTCGGAAGGTACCGGGTCGGTCAACTTCCCGAGCGTGGCGGCGTTCCTCGCCGGAACGGCCAACGCGTTCAGCATCACGCTCGGCGAGAGAAGGAACCACATCGACCAGCGCGCGGTGGCATTCTTCGGTCAGGACCGAATCACCATCGGTTCCACGCTCACTCTCGATCTCGGGCTGCGCTACGAGTGGCACGTGACGCCAACGGAGCGGAACAACCAGTTCGTGGTCTTCGATCCCGCTAGCGTATCGCTGCTGCGCGTCGGCGTGGACATCGAGGAAATCCATCGGCAGAACAACCGGAACTTCGAGCCTCGCGTCGGCATCGCCTGGACTCCCTCGTCTGACGCAAGAACCGTGGTGCGCGCGGCCTATGGATCTTCCGTTGACGAGCCGAGCACGACGGCCGTCAGAGACACAGCGGCCAACCCGCCGTTTGCCACGCCCTTGGCCGCCGCCGGGTCGATCCCGCTGGACAGTGCGATTGAGAAGGCGCAGGCGGGCGGTCTCGCGCCAGCGACGATCGATCACGGGTTCCGCAACGCATCGCTGCGATCGTGGAATGTGAACGTGCAGCAGCAGATCGCACGCAACTTTGCCGCGACGATCGGATACTTCGGCTCCGCTGGCAAGGACCTGCGGATCTCGCGTAATCTGAACCAGCCGGTGAACGGCGTCCGCCCCTATGCGGCGTTGTCACTCTACAGCCCCATTCTTCCCGGCGCGCCGCTTGGCAGCATCACGCAGGTGGAGAGCACCGGATTCTCGAGCTACCACGCGCTCTGGGTGTCGGCCACGAGGCGGCTCTCGCGTGGCCTGCTCTTCGACGCCTCGTACACCTGGTCGAAATCGCTCGACACCAACTCGCTCAATTCATCTGGCTTCGTCGTCCAGGACAGCTACGACATTCCCAACCAGTATGGGCTGTCGGACTACGACGCGCGTCACCGGTTCATTCTCAGCGCGACGTACGCATTGCCGTTCACTAGAAATTGGGCGACTCGAGGCTGGCAGGCCGCTGTGATCGTTCAGTCGCAAAGCGGCAATCCCGTTAACATCGTCACCAGCAACAGCACGCTCAATGGGACGCCGAACACGGTCCGGCCCGACGTCGTCGGACCCATTCGGATCATCGGCTCGGTGGATCAGTGGTTCGACACGACGGCGTTCGCGGCCGTTAGTCATTTCGGCAACCTGGGTCGCAATGTGGTGATTGGACCGGCCTTTCACAACACGGATCTGTCGATCAGCAAGAGCGGGCGGCTCGGCGACGTCGGCATCCAGTTTCGCGTGGATATCTTCGATCTGTTCAATCACCCGAACTTCGGCCCGCCCGGCAACATCGTTGGCAGCCCGACGTTCGGCAAGATCACGAGGACGCGTTTTGCGACGGGCGAGGGGGGCTCCTCGCGGCAGATTCAACTTGGCGCGAAACTCTCATTCTGAGATGGCGCTGCGATTGCTCACGTGCGTGGTGCCGGCCGTTGCGCTGCTTGTGGTGGTGTGGCTTTGCCCGGTCGCCTCGGCCCAGCCGCGATCGGTCCGAACGGCGCTCGCCGTGCACTATAGCTCCGAGGACTATCCCAGCAATCCCGTGGTGGATGCCGCGATTCGACAGGTGCTTCACGCGCACGACGAGGCCCCCGTCGACTACTTTGCGGAATACCTGGAGTCCGATCGCTTTCCCGGCGAAGAAGCCACCCTGGCATTCCGTGACTACCTTCAGAGGAAATACCAGGGACGCCGAATCGACGTGGTGCTGGCCATCACCGATCCGGCGCTCCAGTTCGTGCTGCAGTATCGCGATCAGCTGTTTCCCGGGGTGCCGATTGTCGCATCGGCAGGTTCCACGCTCGGCCCGCACCTTGCGACTGCGGGCGTGACCGGGACCACGTGGCGTGCTGCAGATGTCGAGACCATCGAGCTCGCGCTGAGCCTGCACCCGTCGACCCAACGGGTGTTCGTCGTAGCCCAAGAGCTGACCGACGGATATCTCGAGGGTGTGCAGGCGGCGCTGGCGAAATCCGCGGAGGGCGTCGAGCTCAGTTTCATCCAGGAACGGTCAGTGTCCGGACTGCTGGCAGCCGTCCGGGCGGTCCCTCCGAACAGCTTGATTCACTTCATCCGCTTCTCGCGGCAGGATCCCGGGAATGTGATGTTTCCGTTGGAAGTCGTGCGCATGGTGGCCGAGGCCTCGCCGGTTCCTGTGTATGCCTCGACCGATTCGTTCGTCGGCACCGGCGTCGTCGGCGGCATGGTGCGGCTGGCGCCCGGTATCGGAACCCGCGTCGGGGAGATCGCGCTCCAAGTCCTCGACGGCACGCGCGCACAGGACATTCCGATCGAGCAAGTGCCGCCCGTCCCGACCTTCGATTGGCGCCAGATGCAACGGTGGAACATTGATCCGTCCCTGCTGCCGCCTGGATCGGACATCAGATTCAAAGTGCCAACCGCTTGGGAACTGTATCGGTGGTACATCGTGAGTGCGCTTTCGCTGCTCGCGTTGCAGTCGCTCCTCATCGCCGGCCTTGTGTTCGAACGCCGGCGGCGGCGACAAGCGGAGGTAGATTCACGGCGCAATCTCGCCGCAATCTCGCACCTTGATCGGCGCGCGGCGATGGGCGAGCTCGCCACCTCGCTGGCGCATGAACTGAACCAACCGCTCAACGCGATTCTGCAGAACGCCGGCATGGCCCAGATGATGTTGAGGTCGACGACGCTGCCCTCCGAGCTGAGCGAGATGACGGACATCATCGGCGACATCCGCAAGGACGACATCCGCGCCAGCGAAGTCATCCGGCGGATGCGCGGCCTGCTGCAGAAGCACGAGCTCGAAGCCCACCCGGTCGACCTCAATGACGTGGCGCAGGAAACGATCGCCATCGTGCGGCCTGACGCCAGGGCGCGACAGATCGAGATGGAGGTGGAACTGGTCGATGGGATCCGGCCGGTCCTGGGCGACCGCGTGCACCTCCAGCAGGTGCTGCTCAATCTCCTGATGAACGCCATGGACGCCGTCGCCGACATGCCGCCGGAGCGTCAACGAGTTCGCGTCTCCACCACGCAGAGCGAGGGCGCTGTGCGGCTGGCTGTTTCTGACACCGGCACGGGCATCCCGTTAGACAGGCTGACGACGATTTTCGAGCCGTTTTACACAACAAAGACGGGCGGCAGCGGTATGGGCATGGGGCTCGCGATCGCCCGCGGCATTATCGAGGCCCATGACGGACGGATGGCGGCTGAAAACAACACGGCCGGTGGAGCGATCGTGTGGTTCAGCATCCCGATTGCTTCGAGTCAGACCAAGGTGCTATAGCCCCACCCTCGCCTCGGCTGTATTCTGAAGTTTGTAGTGCCGGGCTTGTCTGCAGGTAGGATCGGGTCTTCAGTCCCAGGGCAGGCGGGTCTTCAGACCCGCCTAAAGAGAAGTAGTGTCCGGTTCTAGCAGGACCAAGACGTCGTGCTGAATACGGTGAGCACCCCTGCGCCGCTCGTCGTGGTCATCGAAGACGACCTCGCCTCACAGAAAACCCTCGCTCGCGTGCTGCGCGTCGGGGGGTACGAGGCTGCCACATATAACTCTGCCGAGGAGTACCTGGCCGCGCCGCCGCAGTCTTCTCCCATCGTGCTGCTGCTGGACGTCCATCTCGGAGGGATGTCCGGGCTCGAACTCCAACGCCGGTTGAAGACCGAAGGCTCCACAATTCCCGTCATCATCATCACGGCATTCGACGATGCCCGGAGCCGCGCGCAGGCGGAAAGCCTTGGCTGCGTTGCGTACTTGTCGAAACCGTGTGCCGCCGAAACGATTCTCGCGTTGGTCGGCCGTCTGGCGAAGGACGACCCATCGTCAACAGACGTTCGGTCGCACTAGCAGCAAAGTCCAATTGAACGACCAGGGGGCGTCTCCTAGATATTCCTGCCGACCCAGTGCAACAGGAAGCACGCTGCCGTACCCAGGGAATCGCAACTGCATCCTTTCGCCTCATCGAACGAGATCGAGTGCCAGCTCCGCCCAGTGCACTTCTCCGTAGAACAGCACCGCGAGGAACATGGCGATGTACGCGCGCCCGAGCCAGACCTGTCGCGGCGCGAGCTGCGTAAGACCCATGACGAGCAACAGCCAGCCAAACCCCGCGACCGGCGCGAATGCGTACGTGATCCCGCAGAATGACAGCAACGTCGCATGCCGCAACATCTCAAAGATCCTGGTCGTCGGCGCCATCATCGACAGGGCGACGATCGTTTCGAGAGCGAGAATTCCGAAGGTTGAAATGCTAGCCAGTGCCCGGAGGCGAACTGGCTCGTGAACGACTGATGGGTCCCGCAACTCGGCGCCGTTCGGGAGAGGAACCAGAGCCTCGCGATTTCCGTCGAGTTGTGCTTGTGAGAGTCCTCCAACGAGCTGCGCGACGGCGTCAAATCGTGGATCGGTGAGCAGCGTCACCCGGAAGAACCGTCCGTCGAGAAAATCCGGTGACAACAAGGCCTTCCACAACACCGCGCAGGCAAACGCGAAGCCGACGAGCCATCGACTCGTAAACGCGAGCGTTCTCGGCGCGTGTGAGGTGCGAAGGGCTAACGCAATGGCGAGCGACCAGTAGCAGAGGAGATAGATGTGGTTGTCGGCCAGCGGCCAGTCGTCGGCTATACGGATCGCGATCAACAAACTAACGCCGCCCCACACGAACGGATGTCGCAGCGCGCGCGGAACAATCAGCACCACGACGGCCGCCGCGAGGATTGCGGGGCGAACAAACCAGGGGCCCATCGGCCGCAGCAGAAGAGCAATGGCCGTGAGACGCAGAGCGACGTCGACGTACGAGTACGCGTCGGAAACCGATATCTGACTCGATCGGGCGCTCGCGGTGGCTGTGGGATTTGCGGAAACGACATCCGTACGCGGCCGGCCGGTCCACGTCAGTGCTTCACGAAGCCGGAGTGCGTGCATCTGTGTAGCCGACGTCACGGCACGTCATAAATGAAGGTACGAAGCGGCCGCTCCGATGCCTGAAGCGTTCGGCGATCGAAGTCAGTACGCCATGCCGTCACGATCACCCGCGAGACTGCGCGTTGATATCGCTGCTCGCGGCCAGCAACTCCTTCCGCCAGGGCCCGCAGCAGCCCCTCAGTCGGACACGCCGCCGCACGTGCAGCGGCCGTTTCGAGCGACGGCGGAATCGCCAGTGACTCCGATCGGTCCGCTGCCTCGACGACGATGTCTACGCCGCGATAGGCACCGTGATCGAGCGTCGAGAACATGCCAAACCCGCCACCCTTCCATGCCGTCAGGTCGACGGTTTGCGCCAGGCCCACCTGGAGCACCGCGACGACGACGAGCAGAACTGGTGGAAGCCATTTCGAGAACACGGGTCGGCGCCTTTCGAACCTGCGCTCAAAAGACCACGACGCGATAGCCGGTTGCCACGCGCTGGTAGTAGGTCGGTCCACATTGGCTATAGGCGACTCCTCCGACTCGAACCGACCTGCAGCCGACGGGCAGCGTGGTGATGACGATTCCGGCCGGAGGTCCGACGACCTGATACACTGGCGCGCCGCCCGAGATGACGCGCGTGTAGTAGACGCCTCCGTCGTACCAGTAGCTCGAACCTCCGTATGCCACTGTGACCGCCGCGCGCGGAGGCCTCGCGAGCATGGTGCCGACAGCGATCGCCGTGCCAACGCCGGCAACGGCGCGCCACGCCTCGTAGCTCTCGTAGCGGTTACCAACGACCACGCCGCGCCGGCCGACGGCGGCATAGCCTTCCTCGCCCGCCACCACAGCGCCACGCGGACCAGCCGCCGCGTATCCGTCCTCACCTTTGACGACCGCGCCCTGGCGTCCGACGGCCGCGTAACCTTCGTCGCCTTTGACGACCGCGCCGTGGCGTCCAGCCGCTGCGTAGCCTTCTTCGGTCTTGACGGCCGCGCCACGCGGACCCACGGCCGCACCCTTCCCCTCTTCACCACGTACGACCGCGGTGCGACGCGCACCGCGGACCTGCGCGTCGCTGGGGCCCACCCAGACCGTGATCATCAGAAACAGCGCGGCCACCGCCGTTGTTTTCATGCGCATGGTCAGTTCCTTCCGTTACTTCTTGACATCGTCGGCCGTCGACGCGTTGCCTTCCTCGCCCCTGGGCAGGTTCCTCAGGACACGTGCACGTTGAATGATGGCAACACCTTCGTAGTCGGCTGGCACAGTCGGATCGAACCGATCCCCCGGAATGTGCGGCGCCAGGTTCCAATTCTTGAAGGTCATGCTCATTTTGTGGAGGCGCGGGTTCTCGGTGAACTCGGCCATGGCTTTCTGTGGCAGCGGATCACCAGCCACTGGAATCCAGACTTCCCAGCTGACGCCCTTGTCTTTGAACGCGAGGTGATCCGTCTGCTGGCCATCGAGCATTTCACGTCCGACCCACCCGCCTGTCGTGCTCTCCGCCAGTAGCGCCTTGGCCGGCGAGCTATACACGTAGTCGGCAAATGGCGCAGACACGCCGAATCGCTCGTGCATCGCGTCGAGTGTCTTGTCGAGTGTTTCGGGTGCGCGGATCTGGCCGAAGATCTTCTCGTTGTGAAACGCAACCGACACGCCGATGCCGTCGTACCAGACCTCGTTGCGACGGTCGCCGGAGACCGCCGAGTAGAGCCGAT